>Ga0307412_10000829_pt1 | contig 17794 bp, 18 predicted proteins | sample DK1Cmetagenome_3_FD_203823 | JGI IMG/M metagenome (GOLD analysis project Ga0307412, IMG submission 203823) | Maize rhizosphere microbial communities from greenhouse at UC Davis, California, United States - DK15-C-1 | ecosystem: Host-associated > Plants > Roots > Rhizosphere > Soil | place: USA...
GCGGCCTACTGAGGGCCCATAGCTCAGTTGGTTAGAGCAGAGGACTCATAATCCTTTGGTCCACGGTTCGAGTCCGTGTGGGCCCACCAAATTGAAAGCCGCGCATTGCGCGGCTTTCGTCGTTTCCGGGGGGCACAAAGTTTCAGGTGGTTCACTTGATGCCAAGTGGCCGATCCAGCGACACCGCACCACCGCCACGGGCGACGATGAGCAATAGCAAGCCTGCCCAGGAAAGATGGGTTGGCCAGGCATCAGGGTAGACAAACACTTGGATTACCAAAGTCATGCCCAGTAATGCCAATGCGGACAACCGCGAGAACAGGCCAAGCACCAGTAGCAATGGAAAAAGATGCTCACTGTAGGTTGCCAGATGCGCGGCCAGTTCCGGCGTGATTAACGGCAACGAGTATTCCGTGCGAAACAACTCATAGGTACTGGGCGTGACCGTCAAAAAGCCACTGACTTTGGTCCGTCCCGACATCAGGAAAATGGCCGCAATGGCTAGACGGGCAACCAGCACCAACAGCGAATCACCCACTATCAAGCCAAGTCGGTCTGCAATGCGGTTCCAGATACTTCTCAAGGATTGGTCGGCTGTGGACGAAGTTTTTCGTATCGCGTCCATGATGGGCTCCGCTGGGCAAGTGGGTGTTATGGGATGCTTACAGAGGCGAACGCGTCGGCTCTGAACAAGCGGGCAATGAGTTCTGAAAAATCCAGGTCAGGCTGAACTTCAAGGGCCTTTTCTGCGGCCTGTCCAAGCGGTAGGTGTGCCGCGCAGGCATCCAGGAACGTACAATCCGCGACACTGGCGGCTTGCCAACACACTTGGGCTTGCTTGCGCGTCAGAAGCGCTCCTTCGCCGCGCCAGTCGAGTTCATCGGGTATGTCCCGCTCTTCCCGATTGAAACGCCAGAGGGTATAGGCAGGGTTGTCCGGGAACCACGCCCAACGGCAAGCGGCCTTCGGTGTGAGTCGGCTGAGAGCCAAGTCCGCTGGGGATAGATTCGCAAGTTCGCTCGGATCGACGTCGGGCTCATCCGCCGCGCAATGGACCTGGGTCCAAAGCAGATCCAGGCGGGCGACATCGCCCAGATAAGGTAACTCTCGCGCATGTTCAAAAGCATTGAGAAAGTCCGGGAAGCCCGCTCCGTATTGCAGCAATCGGGAATCCGTCGGGGGCGACTGCCGGACATGGACAGTCCCGGCAGCCTTGATCCACTCGGTACCAACCAAGCGCTCGACGGTGGGAAAGTTTGCAACTAATGCGTCCACCGATCCTTTCAACACCGTATTGCGGTACACCAAAAAACCGGGCTGTTCGATCAGCGTCGTCATTTCCGTCGAATTACGTTCATATAACGCATCGATGAATGCATCCTGGAAACTTGCCAGCGAGGTGTTCATATCGTCACTTCCGATACTCGCCGGTTCCCAATGTTCAATAACATCTGCGCCCTGGCTCGTTCAGCCAGCAAGACATCGAACCCAGGGATGTTGTCGTCGCGCTCGATCAGGGTCGGACGCATCCCGATCCGTTCGATAACGCGTCGATACAACTGCCAGACATCTTCAGCGATGGGGGCATCGTGCGTGTCTATCAGCAATTGCGTGTTTCCCGGGTCCGCCGCGTGGCCTGCCAGATGGATTTCCATGATCGCCTCGGCCGGGAAGGCATCCAGATAACTCGACGCATCAAAGCCCAAGTTATGCGCGCTGATATGGACGTTATTGATATCCAGCAGCAACCCGCAGCCAGTCCTTATGCTCAGTTCGGTCAAGAACTCTATTTCGCTGAATTCATGCCCCGGCAAGCTCAGATAGTGAGTGGGGTTTTCAATGGCGATCGAACGTCCAAGGGCTTCTTGTGTTCGTTGGATATTGCTTGCGATGCGCTGTAACGCCTCGACTGTACGAGGAAATGGCAGCAAGTCGGGATGATATTGGCCACGCCATGCAGACCAGGCCAGATGTTCGGAAATCAGTGCAGGCTGTATCCGGTCGACCAATGCCTTGAAGCGCTTCAGATGGCTTTCGTCCGGTGGGCAATCGGCAGCCAGAGAGAGTGAAACACCGTGCAGCGACAACGGGTGTTGGCTACCAATTGCCTCAAGCCACGCGAGACGGGGGCCACCTTCTACCATGTAGTTTTCCGGATGAACTTCGAACCAGAGCCCCTCGGCAGCGCAATCAAACGCATCAGGGTAATGGTTCGGTTTCAGGCCAAGTCCGGCCCCCATCTGGAATACAGTTTTCATGGTCGGTGAGCCCCTTGGTATTGCGATTACATAGGTGTTAGAGAGCCCATGCCTTTCGGTGTCTTGATGGAGGTGCACGTACCGGCAGGAACGTTTTTCCAGGCATTTGCCTGATAATCCGTCTTCGAGGTGCCAGCACAGGTAGTGCCTGCGCCCGCTTTGCAATCGTTCTTTCCAGCAAGGGAAACGCCGTAGCATTTCTCCATGGCGCCTGCCGCTGCAGGCGTTTCGGCGGCGATGGCACCGGCGGCGAACGACGAGAAGGCAATGGCGAGGGTGGCAAGTTTCAGGTTGTTCATGATTCTCTCCAGAAGATGGGTTGGTCGCCTCATCAGTGCTGGGGCACTGTGTTTGCGATCCAACAAGTAGTTCGATGTCGTTCCGGATTCGGTTACAGCGACCGCAAAATATTTCTCAGGCCAGCAAACATAATTGCCTGTTACCTTACGGCGGGAAGTCGGATGTAAGATTCGCTGCCGCCAGCAGCAGGAACGAGATATTTTCCCTTTCGTGTAACCAGAGCGAACGATGGAACGAACTACGGATAACGATGCTTTGCGCAGCCGAGAACTCCACCTTCAGTCCTTGTTTCTCTCAGGCCTGGATGGAGACGAACGGGCTTATCGCACGTTTTTATCCGAGCTAAGCGGTCATCTTCGCGGTTTTCTACGCTCGAGGCTTCAACAGCGCCCCGGTGAAATCGAGGATTTGCTGCAAGAGGTTTTACTGGCCGTTCATAATGCGCGCCAGACTTACCAGGCAGATCAACCGCTGACGGCATGGGTCTTTGCCATTGCGCGCTACAAACTCATCGACTTTTTCCGTGGGAGGTCACGCCATGACGTGTTCAACGACTCCCTCGACGATGCGGCAGAGCTGTTTGCCGAGCCACATCTTGAACCTGCGCAGGCCAGTCGCGACCTGGGCAAGTTGCTTGAGCAACTGCCTGAACGCCAACGTCTACCTATCGTACGCGTGAAACTGGAAGGGCTGTCTGTTACTGAAGCCGCTCAAACGACGGGCTTATCCGAGTCTGCGGTGAAGATCGGGATACACCGAGGGCTTAAAGCCCTGGCGTTGAGAGTGAGAGGTACACCATGAAGACTGACGATTTGATTTCCCTGCTCGCCGCAGGTGTTGCCCCGGTCGATCGCAGGGCGCCCGCCAAGCGATTCAGCATCGCGGTTCTAGCCGGCCTTCTGGGCGCCATTTTGCTAATGGTCACATTGAAGGGCGTGCGGCCAGACTTGGGCGAGGTCATGGCGACACCGATTTTCTGGGCCAAGATCGCATTTCCCCTCTGCCTGATGATCGGCGCGCTGGGCATGGTCATGAGGCTAGCTAGACCTGGAGCAACCTCGGGGCCCGGCAAGACCCTGATTGTCGCCGCTGTCACGGCGGTGTGGGTCGGCGCTGTCTATGTACTCATGGCGACCGCACCTGATAATCGCGTTGCGATCATTCTGGGCAATACCTGGCGGGTATGCGCGCTCAATATTGCCTTGTTGTCGATTCCGGGATTTGTCGCGGTGTTCTGGGCGCTACGCGGTCTCGCCCCTACCAACCTGACACTTTCAGGCGCCTGCGGCGGACTGCTGGCCGGCTCGATGGCGACGATTGCCTACTCCTTTCATTGCCCCGAGATGCAGGTCACATTTTGGGCAGTGTGGTATTTGTTGGGCATGCTGGTCCCGACGATACTGGGCGCCCTGCTCGGTCGACGCTGGCTGCGCTGGTAGCGGCCCCTTCAGTTTTCCCCCGGGGCCCCAGGGCTACGAAGCCACGCATTCAAATCATCAAATTGCACAGTGTCGACTTACCTACGATAAAGAATCTCCTCCCATCGAGACCTCCATCATCGCCAGCACCAGCCTGCCCCGACTGTTCCTCCAACTCTTCTGGCAACTCGGCATCCTGCTGGTGCCGGCCTTTTTCGTGACCATCCTGCCGCCGCCGCTGGCCTTGCTGGCGGTCGTATTGCTCGGTTTGCTGATGGGGCTTGCCGCACGGCTGGGTTTTCTGGCGATGGGCCGAGGCGTTGCCCGGCTGACCGTCGGTGCCGTGTTTGGCCTTGGATTCAGCCTGGGCCGGGCGTTACCCGAGTGGTGGGGCATTCTCGTGGCAATCATCGGCATTGTTGCCGGGCTTGCCTGCGTCAGCACGTGGGAGCGGCGCCTTGGGCTGGCGCCGGTTTCCAGCAAAGGGCCAAGCGCCTGGGGTGGAAGCGAGACGCTATTGACCCCTGAAGGCGAGCCGATTCGCTTGTTCAACCACAGCGAAATCGCCATGGGCGGTCCCGTTTATTGCGATTACCTGTTTCCCGACGGTGTGCTTCTGCAAGGGCTTGGTTCCTCAGCGGTGTTTTCCAGCGACGGGCGATACCTTGCCGCGCCAGTGCCGTCTCGGCAGGAGTGGGGCTTGGTCATCCTCGATCGTCAGCAGCGCAAGGTTTACCGTTGCGCTGAAAGCGAGTTCTGGGAACTGGACGCGTTCAATCCTGACGAATTAATCGGCCGTTACAGCCCGCTGGTGGACAACAGCGCTCGCCAGGCGCGGCTGGAGGATCTGCTGCAAACCGCAGAGGTTGTCGACCTGATCCCCGTCGCGGATCTTTGGCTGGAGCCCGGCTGGCACCCGGATAATTTCCAGCACACCTTCGAGCGACCGTCCGCAGATGGTCGACAACGCCTGGTTGGCAACATCGTCTTGCCGGCGACGTTCCGCGATTTGGCCCAACCCCTGGAGCCACTGCATTCGCCACGTTATTCAATCAGCATCAACGGACAACCGTCCGGGCTTCTGATGGCCGCCGATGCGCCGTTGGTGTGGAGCAGCGATCACCGTGCCCTGGTGTGCCTGGCCGAGGAACAGGCCAACGCTGCCCAGGGCGAACGGTATTGGTCGTGGCGATTGGATGACGGCTGGCGCGCCCTGCCCTCGCCTTGGATCAAGAGCGCCGCCGAGCCGTCCTTTTATTGGCACCAGTTGCTCAAGCTTGATGCAGGCCAGGTACATATCGAGTCGTACCTCGACTATCCGCGACCGGGTTGCGGCCGATATGGCTACCGCCTGGACAGTATCCACGGCGATACCGAGACGCAGACAAGCCATGACGCCCGAGGCCGGATCGAGGTTGGCGAGTTCAAGCTGACCCGCACGGCCATCGTGATGCCATTGGACAGCCAGGGCCGTCGGGGTGACTCGCACATCGAGACGCAGCCGCTGCAGGGCGGCGTCGGCGGGCTCCTGACCTGGCTGGGCGACAACGCCGAAGGACTTGGCGGTTATCGCTGCCAGATCGGTGACTGGCTCCTGCCGGGGCGCTGGCTATTGGATCATCGCGTCTCGGACTGCGGGCGCTACCTGGCGTTGCTGCCCTTCGCAGGCTCGACGACCGTCGCAACCCATGCAGTAATTGCACACGTGCAGGAGCAACGCCTGCTGGAAGGGCCTGCCATGTGGGTCGCACGGATACTGGATTTTCGGGACGGCCGGTTGAGCCTTGCGGTGGTTGAAGGTCGTCTCGACAATGACCTGCAAAGCAGCCCGCTACAGCGTTTCAACGTCGCGGCTCCAGAGGTCGGCAGGGACGCGTCTTTCTGTGGTCCCGATGAGCAATCCCGACTGTTCTACAACACGGTGCAGTTGCAGCCGGCGGACTCACAACTAAGCATCGTCCCCCCATGGCGCTTGGTGGACAGGCCGCAAGCGGCGACCGCCGATGGCGACTTCATCCAACCCGCACCGAATGACCAGGACGCCGCCTGGCTGTTCGGCAGCGAGACCGAATACGCCGACAGCTGGGTGCGGGCCGGTACGCCTCGGCTCGGCGGGCACTTGCTCACTGCTTCGGGCTGCGCCTTGGTCGATCTGGCGCCTTCGATGATCTGGTCAAAGGATGGCCGCTACCTGGCCTTGACCTGCATGGCAACCGACGTGACAGAACTGAGCGGTCGCTACCGGGGTTGGCAACTGCTGCTGCTCGACGTCCAGGCGCACACGCTGCGGATACACCCACGATGGCTGGGCAATCGGCCCGAGTTCGAGGGTTTCGATGAAGGAAAGCTGCGGGTGCGGTGTTTCGAGCACGACTGGGAAACCGAAGGTGATGAGGATAAAGGCACGGCGCAGTCGTTCTTACTGGAGGATTTGCTGCAACTGCCCACTGAACAGCTGATGGGCGAGGACGGCCTCTGGCTCAGGCCTTCGCAAGCGCACTTGGCCCCAGCCTGGCGAGCGCTGGCCTTGCCCGCCATCAGCTACTTCGAACGCCGAAGCCTGTAAGATGCCCGCCATTGATGCCTGCGCCGGAGCTGACCTTGACTGATACTCGCCCTCCCGTCCTCGACGAAATCGATCGCCAACTGATTGCGGCGTTGCAAATCAACGCCCGGGAAAGTGTCGCCATGCTTGCCCGACAATTGGGCATAGCCCGCACTACGGTGACGTCGCGCCTGGCTCGCCTGGAAAAATCCAAGGTGATTACCGGGTACGGCGTGCGTCTCGGGCAGCGGGTTATCGACGGCGGCTTGCAGGCTTACGTCGGAATCAAGGTCCAGCCACGCTCGGGGAAAGACGTATTGCGACGCTTGAGTACGATGGCCCAGGTGCAGCAGTTGTGCGCGGTCAGCGGCGAATTCGACTATGTCGCCTGGCTGCGCACGGATTCACCGGAGCAGCTGGATCAGTTGCTGGACCAGATCGGTAGTGTGGACGGCGTTGAGAAAACCACCACTTCGATCATCCTCAGCAGCAAAATCGACCGGGGACAGCCGGTCTAGGATCGCTCAAAGCGAGAGGACCTCGTCATAACGCTCGCCGGATAACAAGAAATGACGAAAAACCTCTCAAAACGACGACACATTGCGTCTTATTAACGTGTTTCACCCTCTCTAGAATGGCTGGCATCTTTCCTATACTCAGATGCGAACCCGCGTCGAGTCGCCCTTCAAGGTCAGCCATGAACAAGAACAATCGCCACCCCGCAAACGGCAAGAAACCCATCACCATTTTCGGCCCGGACTTTCCGTTCGCCTTTGACGACTGGATCGAACACCCGGCCGGGCTGGGCATGATCCCGAAGCACAACCACGGCGCCGAAGTGGCGATCGTCGGAGCCGGGATCGCCGGCCTGGTGGCAGCCTACGAGCTGATGAAAATGGGCCTCAAGCCAGTGGTGTACGAGGCGTCGAAGTTGGGCGGGCGCCTGCGCTCCCAGGCGTTCAACGGCGCCGAAGGCATCGTTGCCGAACTCGGTGGCATGCGGTTCCCGGTGTCGTCCACGGCGTTCTATCACTACGTCGACAAGCTGGGCCTGGAGACAAAACCCTTCCCCAACCCGTTGACCTCGGCCTCGGGCAGCACGGTCATCGATCTCGAAGGCCAGACCTACTACGCGGAAAGCATGGCCGATCTTCCCGCGCTATTTCAGGAGGTCGCCGACGCCTGGGCCGACGCACTGGAGGCTGGCTCACGCTTCAGCGAAATCCAGCAAGCGATCCGAGACCGCGACGTGCCGCGCCTGAAGGAGCTGTGGAACACCCTGGTGCCACTGTGGGACGACCGCACCTTCTACGACTTTGTCGCCACGTCCAAGGCTTTCGCCAAGCTCTCGTTCCAGCACCGCGAAGTGTTCGGCCAGGTTGGCTTCGGCACTGGCGGCTGGGATTCGGACTTTCCCAACTCGATGCTGGAAATCTTCCGCGTGGTAATGACCAACTGCGACGACCATCAGCACCTGGTGGTCGGCGGTGTCGAGCAAGTACCCCACGGCATCTGGAAACACGTGCCGGAGCGCTGCGTGCATTGGCCCCAAGGCACCAGCCTGAATTCGTTGCACCTGGGCGCGCCCCGCAGCGGCGTGAAGCGCATCGCCCGCGCCGACAATGATCGGTTCAGCGTCACCGACGTCTGGGGCGACACCCGGGAATACGCCGCCGTGCTGGTGACTTGCCAGACCTGGCTGCTGACCACCCAGATCGAATGTGAAGAAGCGCTGTTCTCGCAAAAAATGTGGATGGCCCTGGACCGCACCCGCTACATGCAAGCATCGAAGACCTTCGTGATGGTCGACCGGCCGTTCTGGAAGGACAAGGACCCGGAAACCGGCCGTGACCTGATGAGCATGACCCTCACCGACCGACTGACCCGCGGCACTTACCTGTTCGACAATGGCGACGACAAGCCAGGCGTGATCTGCCTCTCCTACTCGTGGATGAGCGATGCGTTGAAAATGCTGCCGTATCCCGTGGAAAAACGCGTGAAGCTGGCACTGGATGCGCTGAAGAAAATCTATCCGAACGTCGACATTGCCGCACGGATCATCGGCGATCCGATCACCGTGTCATGGGAAGCCGACCCATATTTCCTCGGTGCCTTCAAAGGCGCCCTGCCGGGTCACTATCGTTACAACCAGCGCATGTATGCGCATTTCATGCAGGACGACATGCCGGCCGAACAAAAAGGGATCTTTATCGCCGGCGATGACGTCTCATGGACACCCGCCTGGGTTGAAGGCGCGGTCCAGACCTCGCTCAACGCCGTGTGGGGGATCATGAAACACTTCGGCGGTGAAACTCACCCCGAGAACCCGGGTCCAGGTGATGTGTTCGACGAAATCGGTCCGATCGCCTTGCCCGAATAAGGAGTTGTCGATGCGCGTAGCCCTTTACCAATGCCCGCCGCTGCCCATGGATCCGGCCGGCAACCTGCAGCGCCTGCATCAAGTCGCGCTGGAAGCCAGGGGCGCCGATGTGCTGGTTGTGCCGGAGATGTTCCTCACCGGCTACAACATCGGCGTCGATGCGGTGAATGTACTGGCCGAGGTCTACAACGGCGAATGGGCGCAGCAAATCGGCCGCATCGCCAAGGCGGCCGGCCTGGCCATTCTTTATGGCTACCCTGAACGCAGCGAAGACGGGCAGATCTACAACGCCGTCCAACTGATCGATGCCCACGGCGAACGCCTGGCCAACTACCGCAAGAGCCACTTGTTCGGCGACCTCGACCACACCATGTTCAGCGCTGGCAACGCAGCCCTGCCTATCGTGGAGCTCAACGGTTGGAAGCTCGGTTTCCTGATCTGCTATGACCTGGAATTTCCCGAGAATGCCCGACGCCTGGCGCTGGCCGGTGCCGAGCTGATCCTGGTGCCGACCGCCAATATGCAGCCCTATGAGTTCATTGCCGATGTCACCGTGCGCGCTCGGGCCATCGAAAATCAATGTTTCGTGGCCTACGCCAACTACTGCGGCCACGAAGGTGAGCTGCAGTATTGCGGGCAAAGCAGCATCGCCGCCCCGGACGGCAGCCGTCCGGCACTGGCTGGGCTGGATGAGGCGTTGATCGTGGGTGAATTGGACCGGCAACTGATCGAGCAGTCGCGGGCGGCCTACAACTACCTGCACGACCGACGTCCTGCGCTCTACGGCGACTTGCATAAACACTGATCCGGACTAATCCGCTAGCATGAGCACATCCCAATCCTGGAAGCGCTCATGCCGGCCCCCGATTCCCTCCGCCCCCCCACCGAAACCCTGGCCAACGGCCTGCAAGTGACGTTGCGTCATGCTCCCGGCCTCAAGCGTAGCGCTGCGGTGTTGCGCGTGGAGGCCGGCAGCCACGATGCACCTGAGGCGTGGCCGGGGCTGGCGCACTTTCTCGAACACCTTTTCTTCCTGGGGACGGCACGTTTTCCCGCTGGGCAGGACCTGATGGCCTACGTGCGGGACCACGGTGGACAAGTCAATGCGCGCACCAGTGAACGCATCACTGAGTTTTTCCTGGAGCTGCCCCCATCCGCCCTGCCCGGTGGGCTTGAACGGTTGGCAGACATGCTCGCCCACCCGCGCCTGGATGAAGCCGATCAGATGCGCGAACGGGAAGTGCTGCACGCGGAGTTCATCGCCTGGTCCCAGGACGCGACGGCCCAGCGACAGGTGGCCTTGTACGAAGGATTGTCGGAGGAACACCCGCTGCGTGGCTTCCACGCGGGCAATCGCGACAGCCTCGCCGTACCTGAGCCTGGATTCCAACTGGCGCTGCACGATTTCTTTCAGCGGTTCTATCACAGCGGCCAGATGAGCTTGAGCCTGGCCGGCCCGCAAGGAACTGATGCCCTGGCGGCGCTGGCCGTCCAGTTCGGCAACAGCATACCCAGCAGCGAAACGCAGGTCAGGCAGGCGCCGCCGAAGCTCATGACATCGACCGAGACCGGTTATCAGTTGGCCCGACAAGGCTCGCTCGATGCGTTGTTCGCTTTTGAAAACTTGCCCGCAGCCTCGCCCCAAACCTTTGATTTCCTCTGCCACTGGCTGAACACCCATAAACCGGGAGGGCTGCTCGCAACGTTGCGCCAGCGTGGCCTGGCTGACAGCCTCAAAGCCATGTCGCTGTACGAATTTTCCGGTCAGGCACTGCTTCACATTGAGTTAAAGCTCGACAGCGACCGAGCGCCAACGGACAGCCAACCCCTGCTACGCGACTGGCTGGGGTTCTTTGCCGCACAGGATGACTGGGCATCGATGCGCCAGGAGTTCGCTGCCTTTCGCCAGCGTCAGCAAGAGACCGCAACAGCCCTGCAATTGGCTCGCTGGGACAGCGAAGGACGCCACGGTCCACTGTCGGAAAACGACTTGATGCGCCTCAGGGAAGTCCTCAAGCAATTACACGCTGTGGATCAGCCCGTCGAACCGTGGCGATTGCCCTCGCCCAACCCATTCCTGCAAGCCACCCGCGAACCACCCCGCGCCGGATTGATCCGCGGCCAGACCAGTGCCCACCGAGGCCTGCGAACATTCGCACAGGACCGCAGCCGGGGCCGCCGGGAACGTTCGCCCCTGCAGTTCAGCCAGGCATTGCCGGATACCTCGCCTGAAGGCGCGGTGTATCTGCGTTGGCAATTCGCGGCACCCGCATCGCCCGACCTCCAATCCAGGCTCGATCGTCACTCGGCGGATCTGCGCGAAGATGCCCGACAGGCCGGCGTGGACGTCGTCTTCGAGTCCGATGCCGAACAATGCCTGCTGAAACTGATCGGCTTGCAGGCGCCGATGCCGTCGGTATTCGAGCACCTGATGGAAAAACTGCGCCAGCCATTACCGCCTGTCCTGGCCGATAGCGAGGCGCCCCTGATACCGATTCGACAGCTGTTGCGGGAATTGCCAATTCTCTTCCAGCAAAACCCACGACACGCCTCGCCGTCGTTGCGCGGTAGCGATCAGAGCGTCTGGACGAACGCCCAGTGGGACGGTTTGGCCGTCGGCCTGACGGCGGCCACCCAAGCGGCGCTGGCCCCCGTGTTGGCGCGAACTCCAGGCGTTGCCCGGGAAGAGCCGGAGTTAACGGTCGCGCCTGTTCCGGTACGCACTTGGCATACGCACAAGACCCTGGGTGATGACCACGCATTACTCATGTTCTGCCCCACGCCAACCGAGGACTTGTCCGACGAGGCTGGGTGGCGCTTGCTCGCCCATCTGTGCCAAACCCCTTACTACCAGCGCCTACGGGTCGAGCTGCAGTTGGGCTATGCAGTGTTCAGTGGCTTGAAGCAGATCCATGGTCGGACCGGCTTGTTGCTCGGCGCGCAGTCGCCCGGTGCCTCTGCGGCGCAGTTGTCTGAACATATGACGCAGTTCCTGGAAACCTTGCCGAAGCTGGTCGAGCAGATTGACGACTCGATCCTGGCCAGCCAACAGCAAGCCCTGGCCAGCCAGATGAACAGCGCTGAAATGCCCATCGCCCAGGCAGCCGAACTGCTCTGGCAGGGCAAACTGGCCGGTCGCCCATCGGATTACTTGCAGCGGTTACCCGACGCCATAACGTCCATGACACGCGAACAACTGATCGACTCAGCCTACCGTTTGGTCCAAGCCCAAGGCGGACGTTTCTGTTTGAGCAACGCGCCGTGCCCGGGAATGCCCTGGCAAGCAGCAGCGAGATGATCGTTACCAGGCGTGCAATGAGCTTTCTCAAAGATTCGCGGCGAACGAATTTGTCAGATTTAGTAACATAGCCGCCTAAGCATCTGAACATCTCCTAACGGAGGTGGACTATATGTATAGATCCAAACCGTTCCACCCCAACCAAAGGAGTATTCCCATGTCCTGGTCCAAACCCGCATATATCGATCTGCGTATCGGCTTCGAAGTCACCATGTACTTCGCCAGCCGTTGATTGCTGCAGGCGGTAGTACGCAACACCACGCCTCGGTCATCCGGGGCGTTTTTTATTTTGGTTTGCAGATGGAGCGGCCATGTTCGTCCAGATTCTAGGTTCCGCCGCCGGCGGCGGTTTCCCCCAGTGGAACTGCAACTGCGCCAATTGCGCAGGTTTTCGCAACGGCAGCCTGCGGGCCCAGGCGCGTACCCAGTCGTCTATCGCGATTTCCGATGATGGCGTGAGCTGGGTGTTGTGCAACGCCTCCCCCGACATCCGCGCCCAACTCCAGGGGTTCGCCCCGATGCAACCCGGCCGGGCACTGAGGGACACGGGCATTGGCGCGATCATCCTGATGGACAGCCAGATCGACCACACCACCGGCCTGCTCAGCCTGCGCGAAGGTTGCCCGCACCAGGTCTGGTGCACCGACATGGTCCATGAAGACCTGAGCACCGGCTTCCCGCTGTTCAACATGCTGACCCACTGGAACGGTGGCCTGAGCTGGAACCGCATCGAACTCGACCAGAGCTTCACCATCGCCGCCTGCCCGAACCTGCGCTTTACCCCACTGCCCCTGCGCAGCGCCGCCCCACCCTATTCCCCACACCGCTTCGACCCGCACCCGGGCGATAACATCGGGCTGATCGTCGAAGACCTGCGCACCGGCGGCAAGCTGTTCTACGCGCCGGGCCTGGGCAAGGTCGACGAACCGTTGCTGGACATCATGGCCAGCAGCGACTGCCTGCTCGTGGACGGCACGATGTGGGACGACGATGAAATGCAGCGCCGTGGCGTCGGCACCCGCACCGGCCGGGAAATGGGCCACCTGGCCCAGAATGGCCCTGGCGGCATGCTTGAAGTACTGGAGCGGCTGCCAGAGCAGCGCAAGGTCCTTATTCATATCAACAACACCAATCCGATCCTGGACGAAGACTCTCCCGAGCGGGCCGAGTTGGTGCGACGCAATGTCGAAGTCGCCTACGACGGCATGAGCATCGAACTGTAGGAGGGCCCGAAATGACTGACACGCCATTGACCACCGCAGAATTTGAAGCAGCCTTGCGCGCCAAGGGCGCCTTCTACCATATCCATCACCCGTACCATGTGGCGATGTACGAAGGCCGTGCCACTCGCGAGCAGATCCAAGGCTGGGTCGCGAACCGCTTCTATTATCAAGTGAACATCCCACTCAAGGACGCAGCGATCCTGGCCAATTGCCCGGATCGGGAGATCCGCCGCGAGTGGATCCAGCGCCTGCTCGACCATGACGGCGCCCCCGGTGAAGATGGCGGCATCGAAGCCTGGCTGCGGCTGGGCCAGGCGGTGGGCCTGGATCCCGACCAGTTGCGTTCCCAGGAATTGGTGCTGCCGGGTGTGCGCTTCGCCGTAGACGCCTACGTCAACTTCGCCCGCCGGGCCAGCTGGCAGGAAGCTGCCAGCAGCTCGCTGACCGAATTGTTCGCTCCGCAGATCCATCAATCGCGCCTGGATAGCTGGCCGCAGCATTATCCGTGGATCGACCCGACCGGCTACGAGTACTTCCGCACTCGCCTGGGCCAGGCACGGCGTGACGTGGAACATGGCTTGGCAATCACTTTGCAGCACTACACTACTCGCGAAGGCCAGGAGCGCATGCTGGAGATCCTCCAGTTCAAACTGGATATTCTCTGGAGCATGCTCGACGCCATGAGCATGGCCTACGAACTGAACCGCCCGCCCTATCACACCGTGACCGACCAACGGGTTTGGCACAAAGGGATTGCCTTATGAGTTTCGATCGCAGCAAAAAACCCAACTGGCGCCCCGGCTATCGCTTCCAGTACGAACCGGCCCAGAAGGGCCATGTGCTGCTCTATCCTGAAGGGATGATCAAGCTGAACGACAGCGCGGCGCTGATCGGTGGCCTGATCGATGGCGAGCGCGATGTCGCGGAAATCATCGCTGAACTGGACAAACAATTTCCCGGTGTGCCTGAACTCGGTGACGACATCGAGCAATTCATGGAGGTCGCCCGTGCACAGCACTGGATCACCCTTGCCTGAGAAGCCCGCCGTTGGCCTGCCGCTGTGGCTGCTGGCCGAACTGACCTATCGCTGCCCGCTGCAATGCCCGTACTGCTCCAACCCGCTGGACTTTGCCGAGCAAGGTAAAGAGCTGAGCACCGAGCAGTGGTTCAAGGTCTTTCGCGAAGCCCGGGAAATGGGCGCCGCGCAATTGGGTTTTTCCGGTGGGGAGCCGCTGGTGCGCCAGGACTTGGCGGAGCTGATTGGCGAGGCGCGCAGGCTGGGTTTCTACACCAACCTGATTACCTCCGGCATCGGCTTGACCGAACAGAAGATCAGCGACTTCAAGAAAGCCGGCCTGGACCACATCCAGATCAGTTTCCAGGCCAGTGATGAGCAGGTGAACAACCTGCTGGCCGGTTCGAAGAAAGCGTTTGCGCAAAAACTGGAAATGGCCCGGGCGGTGAAAGCCCATGGTTATCCGATGGTGCTGAACTTCGTGACCCATCGGCACAACATCGACAAGATCGACCGCATCATCGAACTGTGCATCGCCCTGGAAGCCGACTTCGTCGAACTCGCCACGTGCCAGTTCTACGGCTGGGCGCACCTCAACCGCGTTGGCCTGCTACCCACCCGGGAACAGCTAGTGCGGGCCGAGCGCATCACCAATGAATACCGGGCCAAGCTGGAAGCCGAAGGCAACCCGTGCAAGTTGATCTTCGTGACTCCGGACTACTACGAAGAACGCCCGAAGGCCTGCATGAACGGCTGGGGCAGCATTTTCCTGACCGTCACACCGGACGGCACGGCCCTGCCCTGCCATGGCGCCCGGCAAATGCCGGTGCAGTTTCCGAATGTGCGCGACCACAGCATGCAGCACATCTGGTACGACTCGTTCGGCTTCAATCGTTTCCGGGGTTATGACTGGATGCCCGAACCCTGCCGCTCGTGCGATGAAAAGGAAAAGGATTTTGGCGGCTGCCGTTGCCAGGCGTTCATGCTCACAGGCGACGCCAGCAATGCCGACCCGGTGTGCAGCAAATCCGAACACCACGGGATGATTCTGCAGGCTCGCGAAGACGCCGAGCATGCCACGCAAACCATCGAGCAACTGGCATTTCGCAATGAACGAAATTCACGCCTCATCGCCAAGGGCTGAACCGCTCAGCGCCGCCCAGGCTGTCGCGGCAGGCATCGACTTCGCCGAGCTGCAACTGGGGCCCCTGGGCCTGTTCTGGAACGAATACCGTCCCGAAGACGGTGCCTGTCGGATCTGGCATTGGCGAGACGCCAAGGTCCGCTGCCTGACCCCGGATGGATTCAGCGTGCGCAGCCGGGTCTATGAATATGGCGGCGGATCGTTCTGCCTGAGCGATGATGGCGTGCTGTTTGTCAACGAGGCCGACCAGCAGGTGTATCACCAGTCACTGGACGCAGGTCGCCCTGTGGCGCTGACCTCGGGCGACCGCCGATATGGCGACCTGCACTTCGCCCCAGGGCAACTGCTGGCGGTAGAGGAGCACGCCAAACAGCATCGCCTGGTGTCGATCGGGCTGGCCGATCATCAGCGACGCGTGCTGGCCGAAGGCGCGGATTTCTACGCTGCGCCGATCCTGAGTCCGGATCAGAAGCGTCTCGCCTGGATCGAGTGGAGCCGCCCTCATCAGCCCTGGACAGCTACGCGGCTGCTGCTGGCCGAGCGCAACGATTCAGGTTGGGGTGAGCCGCGCTGTGTGGCCGGCCAGGGTGAGGAGGAATCCATCCAGCAACCGCGGTTCGACGCGGCCAATCGCCTCTACTGCCTGACCGACCGCGGCGGTTACTGGCAGCCTTGGGTCGAAAACGCTGGTGTCCTGGAGCCATTGACTGCCGCCGAAGCCGATCACGCCCCCGCGCCTTGGCAGTTGGGAGGCTGTACCTGGCTGCCAATGAACGATGACACCTACCTGGCAAGCTGGACCGAAGCGGGTTTTGGTCGGCTGGGCCTGTGCCATCGCGGCACGACGGAGGATTTCACCGGGACCTATAGCCGCTTCCGCAGCTTGGCGGTGGATGAGCAATTCGTTTATACCATTGCTGCTTCGCCCACCAGCCCGTCGGCAGTCATTGCCATTGGACGACAAAGCCACGACGTTATAGTCCTGGCCGGCGGCGTTGCGCCGCTACCGGCCGAGCAGATCAGCCGCCCGCGAACCTTGCGCTATCCAGTTGCTTCAAGTGAGGCCCACGGGTTCTTTTATCCAGCCATGGGCGCCAAGGCTAAACCACCGCTAGTGGTGTTCATCCATGGCGGGCCGACGTCAGCCTGCTACCCCATGTTTGACCCGCGCATCCAATACTGGACCCAGCGCGGCTTTGCCGTGGCCGACCTCAATTATCGTGGCAGCAGCGGCTATGGCCGGGCCTATCGGCAGGCGCTGCATCTGAACTGGGGAGTGGTGGATGTCGAGGATGCCTGCGCCGTCGTTGCACATCTGGACGAGCAGGGCCTGATCGATGGCCGCCTTGCGTTCATTCGCGGCGGCAGCGCCGGTGGTTACACGACCCTTTGCGCCTTGGCGTTCCGGAACGTATTCCGTGCCGGCGCCAGCCTCTACGGGGTCAGCGATCCGGTTGCCCTGGGTCGCGCGACGCACAAATTCGAAGGCGACTACCTGGACTGGCTGATCGGCGACCCAAAAGTGGATGCCGAGCGCTACCGGGCGCGCACGCCGTTACTTCACGCAGACCAGATCCGCGCGCCGATGATTTTTTTCCAAGGCGAGCTGGATGCCGTGGTCGTGCCGCAGCAGACCCGCGATATGGTCGAGGCCTTGAAAGACAATGGAGTTCCAGTGGAGGCGCACTACTACCCGGACGAGCGCCACGGCTTTCGCAAGGCTATGAACCAGGCGCATGCGCTGGAGCATGAGTGGTTGTTTTATCGAAAGGTGATGAACGCTGGCTTATGAAAGCGACGAGCGTTTGTGGCGAGGGAGCTTGCTCCCGCTCGATTGCGCAGCAATCGCAATAGCTTGGGGCTGCTCCGCGTCTCAGCGGGAGCAAGCTCCCTCACCACAAAGGAATCCCCAATAAAGGAATCCTCTGACTGCAGGGCTTCAGCGCTTGGCGATGATGTACACCGCATGCACGATGCCGGGGATATAACCCAACAGTGTCAACAAAATGTTCAGCCAGAACGCCCCGCCAAACCCGACTTGCAGGAAAACACCCAGCGGTGGCAGCAGGATGGCGATGATGATGCGAATGAAATCCATGGATGACTCCCTGATGAGCGATGGCCACGTTGCCATAGCCCATGGACACCTGTCCGCTCGTCGGGGTTCAGTAATTGCTAGCGGGAGGCGATTCGAAAGCGTCCGCCGATAAAAA
>Ga0307412_10000831_pt1 | contig 17770 bp, 18 predicted proteins | sample DK1Cmetagenome_3_FD_203823 | JGI IMG/M metagenome (GOLD analysis project Ga0307412, IMG submission 203823) | Maize rhizosphere microbial communities from greenhouse at UC Davis, California, United States - DK15-C-1 | ecosystem: Host-associated > Plants > Roots > Rhizosphere > Soil | place: USA...
CCCGGCAGGGCAGAGGGGGGTAATCCTGGCGCGACGGTAGCTACGAAGGAACAACACGGCCTCGGTGGGCGCCGCTGAAGTCCCCTCCCCAACCCCTCCCCACAAGGGGGAGGGGCTAAGCCGGGGCGCTGTAGAATTCCCGCATTTCGTCTTCGTACCGGTTGACAGGTTGGTGTTCTGCCGAGCGGTTGCGACAGGCAAGCCCCTCCCCCTTGTGGGGAGGGGTTGGGGAGGGGTTTTTGTTGCAAACATCGCCATCACCCCCACACCCCAGCTCTCACCCCCGAAAACCCCGCCATCCGCAACTCCCTGGCATCGCTCAACCCCAGCGGCTGATGCGTCGCCGCAATCACGATGCCGCCAGCCCCACGATGCGCCTCGATCAACCCGGCGAAGAGCTGATCGGCGCTGGCGTCGAGAGCGGCGGTCGGTTCGTCGAGGATCCAGACGGGGCGGTGGGAGACGAGCAGCTTGGCGAAGGCGAAGCGGCGTTGTTGGCCGGCGGAGAGGTAGCCGAAGGGGAGATGGGTGATACCGGAGAGGCCCACGGCATCGGCGGCGTCTTCGATCGACATGCCGGTGCCGCCCCCACTATCGCCAAGATGGGTATCGCCGAGATAGCGGCGCCAGAAGCTCAAGTTCTCGTCCACCGTCAGCTCGCTCTTCATGGCGTTGCGGTGGCCGAGATAGTGGCTGATCTCGGGGAGCCGGATGTCGGTGTCGCCGTTGGCGTTCGTGACGGTGATCGTGCCCGTTTCCTGCCGTAGCAGGCCGGCCAGCACGCGCAGCAGGGTCGACTTCCCGGAGCCGTTTTTGCCAGTCAAAACCAGGGCTTCGCCTGAGGTCAGGCTAAAGGACACACCTTCGAAAATCAGCTCTTCGCCCCTGAAGGCGGCGAGATCGGAGGCTTGGAGATGCATGGGGGTTCCGGGGTTCAGGTTTTCAGTCATGCGATGCAAAAAAATCAAAAATGGTGGGCGCCTCTCTGGCAGCTTTCGCCGAAACTATCTATATGTTGATCACCACGCCAGCGGTCGGCGTGAATTTCATCCTAGCGCCGAACATGAGGTCTGACTTCATGTGCGGACCGCGGAAATGGCCGTACCCGCATCCTGATGTGCCTTTAGTGCATAGGCGTCCGCACAATTGTGTTCGCGATCAGAAACGGGGTCTCTCGTGTCTAAATCACTTGATAGCTTTAACTGTCGTTCCGTCCTTACCGTCGATGGTAAGGACTATGTCTATTTCAGCCTGCCGAAGGCCGAAGCAAACGGCCTGCCCGGCGTTTCCAAGCTTCCCTATTCGATGAAGGTTCTGCTTGAGAACCTGCTGCGCTTCGAGGACGGCCAGTCGGTCACCAAGGAGCATATCCTTGGTGTCGCGGAATGGTTGAACAACAAGGGCACGGTCGAAAACGAAATCGCCTATCGCCCGGCGCGCGTTCTGATGCAGGACTTCACCGGCGTTCCCGCCGTGGTCGACCTTGCGGCGATGCGCGACGCGATGGTGTCGCTCGGTGGCGATCCGGAAAAGATCAACCCGCTGGTGCCCGTCGATCTCGTCATCGACCACTCCGTCATCGTCGACGAATTCGGCACACCGCAGGCGTTTTCCAGGAACGTCGAGCTTGAATATCAGCGCAATGGCGAGCGTTATCGTTTCCTGAAATGGGGCCAGCAGGCCTTCCAGAATTTCCGCGTCGTGCCTCCGGGCACCGGCATCTGTCACCAGGTCAATCTCGAATATCTCGGCCAGACCGTCTGGACCAAGGAAGAGGACGGCGAGACGATCGCCTATCCGGACACCTGCGTCGGCACGGACAGCCACACGACGATGATCAACGGTCTCGGCGTTCTCGGCTGGGGTGTGGGTGGTATCGAGGCGGAAGCGGCCATGCTCGGCCAGCCGGTGTCGATGCTGCTTCCCGAAGTCATCGGCTTCAAGCTGACGGGCAAGCTCAAGGAAGGCGTGACCGCGACCGACCTCGTGCTGATGGTCGTGCAGATGCTGCGCAAGAAGGGCGTTGTCTCGAAGTTCGTCGAATTCTTCGGCCCGGGCATGGACAACATGCCGCTCGCCGACCGCGCGACGATCGGCAATATGGGCCCGGAATACGGCGCCACCTGCGGCTTCTTCCCGGTCGATGGCGAAACCATCAACTACCTCACCATGTCCGGTCGCTCGCATGACCGCATCGCGCTGGTCGAAGCCTATTCGAAGGCGCAGGGCATGTGGCGCGAAGGCGATGGCTCCGATCTCGTCTTCACCGATACGCTGGAGCTCGATCTCGGCGACGTCGTGCCCGCCATGGCCGGCCCGAAGCGTCCCGAAGGCCGTATCCCGCTTGAGAACATCGCATCCGGTTTCGCCGGCTCGATGGATGCGGATTACAAGAAGCCCGGCCAGCTCTCCAATCGCTATGCGGTGGAAGGCACGGATTTCGATCTCGGCCATGGCGACGTGGCGATCGCCGCGATCACGTCGTGCACCAACACGTCCAACCCATCGGTCCTGATCGCCGCCGGCCTTCTCGCCCGCAACGCCGTTGCCAAGGGCCTGAAGACCAAGCCGTGGGTTAAGACCTCGCTGGCGCCGGGATCGCAGGTGGTCGGCGAGTATCTGGCGAAATCCGGCCTGCAGGCCGATCTCGACAAGCTCGGCTTTAACCTCGTCGGCTTCGGCTGCACGACCTGCATCGGCAATTCCGGTCCGCTGCCGGCGCCGATCTCGAAGACGATCAACGACAAGGGCCTGATCGTTTCGGGCGTTCTCTCCGGCAACCGCAACTTCGAAGGCCGTATCTCGCCCGACGTGCAGGCCAACTATCTGGCCTCGCCGCCGCTCGTCGTCGCCTATGCGCTGGCCGGTACGGTGCAGAAGGACCTGACCAAGGAACCGATCGGCGAGGACCAGAGCGGCAACCCCGTCTATCTGAAGGATATCTGGCCGACCTCGCACGAAGTGCAGGCCTTCATCCAGAAATACGTCACGCGCGAACTCTACGAGACGAAATATGCCGACGTCTTCAAGGGTGATGCCAATTGGCAGGCCGTGCAGGTTCCCCCGGGCCAGACCTATGCATGGGACGACAACTCGACCTATGTGCAGAACCCGCCCTACTTCGTCGGCATGGGCAAGACCGGCTCCGGCGTTTCCGACATCAAGGGTGCGCGCGTCCTTGGTCTCTTTGGCGACAAGATCACCACCGACCACATTTCTCCGGCCGGTTCGATCAAGGCGGCCTCGCCCGCCGGCGCCTATCTGCTGGAGCACAATGTCGGCGTTGCCGATTTCAACCAGTACGGCACGCGCCGCGGCAATCACGAGGTGATGATGCGCGGCACCTTCGCCAACATCCGCATCCGCAACCACATGCTCGGCCCGAACGGCAAGGAAGGTGGCTACACCATCCACTACCCGTCGAAGGAAGAGGAATCGATCTACGACGCGGCCATGCAGTACAAGGCCGAGGGCGTTCCGCTCGTCATCTTCGCCGGTGTCGAATACGGCAACGGCTCGTCGCGCGACTGGGCGGCGAAGGGCACCAACCTGCTCGGCGTCAAGGCCGTGATCGCGCAAAGCTTCGAGCGCATCCACCGCTCGAACCTCGTCGGCATGGGCGTCATCCCCTTCGTCTTCGAGGAGGGCACGACCTGGGCGACGCTGGGGCTGAAGGGCGACGAGATCGTCACCATCGAGGGGCTTGAGAACATCAAGCCGCGCGAGAGGAAGATCGCGAAAATCACCTATGGCGACGGCACCGTGAAGGACGTTCCGCTGCTCTCGCGCGTCGATACGCTCGACGAGGTCATCTACCTCAACAATGGCGGCATCCTGCAGACGGTGTTGCGAGATCTCGCAGCCTGATCGGCGCTGATTTTTAAGACCTGCCTGATAATGGCCGCCGGAAAGCGATTTCCGGCGGTTTTTTCGCGTTCGGGAGGGCTGCAAGCGGCCTGGCTCACGGCGAAGTGTTGCGGAGTTGTCCCACGCGGGCTCCGTCTCACCCGTTCGTGATTTTTCGTTTGGATCGGGAGCGATTATCTCTAGGTTGAAGAGACGGAGCCCTTGCGTGCGTGTCTGGCCAGCGATTTAGGCCGGCGTTTCGGCAAGGTGGAGAGGAAAAGAGGTAGAGGTGCAATGTCGCCGCGGTTTTTGATTTCGCTGATTGCAGGTGTGGCTCTGGCGGGCCCTTTGCTCGCCGAGGAGGCGCCCAAAGGCGTTGTCGAACTGTTCACCTCTCAGGGTTGCGCCTCGTGCCCTCCCGCAGATGCGGCCTTTCGCAAGCTCGTTGAGCGCGGCGATATCATCGCTCTCGCCTATCACGTCGATTACTGGAACTACATGGGCTGGGCGGATACGCTGAGCTCGAAGGAAAACACCGAACGCCAGTATGGCTATGCGAAGACCATGGGCCGCGCCAATGTCTACACGCCGCAGGTGGTGGTGAACGGCCGCGATCATGTCATGGGCTCGGATATCGGCGGCATCGAGAAGAAGGTCGACGGCTTTCTGACCGGTGGCGAAGGGCTGACGGTTCCGATCAAGGCCGAGGTCAAGGGCGATCAGCTCGAAATCAACGTCGCGCCCGGTCAGGGCAAGGCCAGTGTCGTCATGGTCTATTTCGATCGCGAAAAGACGATCGAAGTGCAGAAGGGCGAAAACAGCGGCCAGAAGATCGCCTATACGCACAGCGTTTCGGATGTCGAGACGGTTGGCATGTGGGACGGCAAGGAAACAAAGCTGACGCTGCCAGCTACCGTGCTGCAGAAGCCCGATCTCGAGGGCTGCGCGGTGCTGCTTCAGTCGTCCACGGCCGACGGAACGCCATCGGCGATCCTTGGCGCCACCGTGGTCATGGCCGGCAAGAACATCTGAGCCGTTAGGCATAAGCATGTCGCGCAAAAGTGTGCAGCGGTTTTGCGGCGACGACATGCGACAAAACAAAGACTTGAAGCGTGACCAGCGAATCCGAAGGATTGCGACACGCTTCCAAGAATTTCATCTGTCTTTTCAGGTGGAAGCGGGGCGGCCCGACTGATCGTATTCGGGGCTGGGGTTAAGGTCGATACGATCAGCCGGGCCCTTTGGCGCGCTGGCGCCAAACAGTCACATCTCCTCCAAAGTGCCGAAAGACGATGCGCAGAATTCAGTGTCGGCGAACCCGCTGAGGATGCGCCGGTCAAGTGCGAGCGAATTTCACTTTTAATTGAGGCGCTGTTTTGACTGAAATGGGGCACGCGGCAGATTGCACAGACTATGCTTAATGCGCGCAAGGTCGCGCTTGCAATTTGTAAACGCTAAGGCAAACTGTCACCCGCGTGTCACGAACGGAGGCATTCGAGCCTGATGACAGATCAGCCGGATTTGCGGCGTGGGAATAATCGGGCCACCGACAGCGATTCCCCCGTCGTCGTGGATATCAGGGACTACAAGCAGAGCAAGGACCCGTTGCCGGTGACGTTTCACCGGCGAGAGCTGGATGCGATCCTGTGGATCTACGGGCGCATGGTCGGCGAAGGGGAGTGGCGGGATTACGCGATCGACCACCTGAAGGACCTTGCCGTCTTCTCCGTCTTCAAGCGCTCCGGCGAAATGCCGCTCTTCCGTATCGAGAAAAACCCCAAGCTCGCCGCCAAGCAGGGCGCCTATTCCGTCGTCAATACCCACGGCCAGATCCTGAAGCGCGGCCACGACCTGCAGCAGGTGCTGAAGGTGTTCAACAAGTCGCTGAAGCTCGTCGAGAAATAGGCGCTATCACCCCAAGAACAGCGTCGCCGGATAGGTGTGTGGATCGGGATCGGTCGAGGTACCGTCGCCAAGCGCCCGCTGCATCAACATCGTGTCCAGCCAGCGCCCTTGCTTGAAGCCGGAGCCCTTGATGCGGCCGATTTCCTCGAATCCGTGGCTTGCATGCAGCGCGATCGAGGCCGGGTGCGCACCGCCGATAACGGCTATCATCTGGCGGAAACCAAGCGCCGTCGAGCGCGCTATCAGCTCCTCCAGCAAACGCTTGCCGACACCCCTGCCCCGCGCTTCCGGCGCCAGATAGATCGAATCCTCGACCATGAACCGATAGGCCGGACGCGTGCGGAAGGCCGATGCGTAGGCATAGCCGATGAGCGTGCCATGCTCGTCCTCGGCGGCGATATAGGGATAGCCCTTGTCGACTATGGCCTGGTATCGCGCCGCCATCTCGTCGCGGTCGGGCGGGGCGATCTCGTAACTCGCAACGCCGTTCAGGACGGAGTCGCGGTAGATGGTGGTGATCGCGTCGATGTCGGAGAGAGTGGCGTCGCGGATGAGAATGGGCATGGGGCGGGCCGGTGTCTGGAGGGGTGGTGTTGTTGCTTGAAGAGCATCCCGGGAGGCGGTTGGCAAGGGGAAAGCGGACGGGCGGTGATGGTTGAGAGGAGCGCGTGTTCCGTTGGCGTCGCATATGTGGAGGCGTGTGTGGACAGCTGGCACCTCCGCGCAAAACAAGCCCCCAAGACGCAAAAAGGCCCGCACGAGGCGGGCCTTTCGAAACCAAATCGGCAGATGCCGCTTACCTGCCCAGATTACGCTTGCCGAGCGTGCGCAGGCGCAGCGCGTTGAGCTTGATGAAGCCGGCGGCGTCCTTCTGGTCGTAGGCACCCTGGTCGTCCTCGAAGGTGACGAGCGTGTCGGAGTAGAGCGACTTGTCGCTCTCGCGGCCGATGACCATGACGTTGCCCTTGTAGAGCTTCAGCGTCACTTCGCCCTCGACATGCTCCTGGCTCTTGTCGATCAGCGCCTGCAGCATTTCGCGCTCCGGCGAGAACCAGAAGCCGTAATAGATCAGCTCGGCGTAGCGCGGCATGATCTCGTCCTTGAGGTGCGCCGCGCCGCGGTCGAGCGTGATGCTCTCGATCGCGCGGTGGGCCGAAAGGAGGATCGTGCCGCCGGGGGTCTCGTAGACGCCGCGCGACTTCATGCCGACATAGCGGTTCTCGACGAGGTCGAGACGGCCGATGCCGTTGTCGCGGCCGTAGGTGTTGAGTGCTGCGAGCAGCGTCGCCGGGCTCATGCGCACGCCGTTGATCGAGACGGCATCACCCTTCTCGAAGCCGACCTTGATTGTTGTGGCCTTGTCGGGTGCGGCTTCCGGCGAGATCGTGCGCATGTGCACGTATTCGGGCGCCTCGACAGCAGGATCTTCCAGAACCTTGCCCTCGGAAGAGGAGTGCAGCAGGTTGGCGTCGACGGAGAACGGCGCTTCGCCCTTCTTGTCCTTGGCAACCGGGATCTGGTGGGCTTCGGCGAAGGCGAGCAGGTCGGTACGCGACTTGAACGACCAGTCGCGCCAGGGAGCGATGATCTTGATGTCGGGGTTCAGCGCATAGGCCGAAAGCTCGAAACGAACCTGGTCGTTACCCTTGCCGGTCGCACCGTGAGCAATGGCGTCGGCGCCGGTCTTCTTGGCGATGTCGATCAGGTGCTTGGAGATCAGCGGACGGGCGATCGAGGTGCCGAGCAGGTAGACGCCTTCATAGACGGCATTGGCGCGGAACATCGGGAAGACGAAATCGCGCACGAATTCCTCGCGCACATCCTCGATGTAGATCTCCTTGATGCCGAGCATCTCGGCCTTCTTGCGCGCCGGCTCGAGCTCTTCGCCCTGTCCGAGGTCGGCCGTGAAGGTGACGACTTCGGCGTTAAGCTCGGTCTGCAGCCACTTCAGGATGATCGAGGTGTCGAGACCGCCGGAATAGGCGAGGACGACTTTCTTTACGTCTTTGTGCGATGCCATGATGATGAGATCCGTTGTGCCAGGAGGGTCGCGGCTAGCCGCAAGACCCGGTATCGCCGGGCACTTTTAGCGAGATTGACGCCGGACGCAAGGGCAAGGACGTCGAGAAACCGGGTCGCTAGAAGTGCTTTGTGATGTTCATGCGACGATGCAGGATGCGTATGATAGTGACCAGCCGGTCGGTCTCCTTGTAGACGATGTAGTGGGATTGATAGGCGAAAGCCCTGTAGCCGGGACGGAGACTATCCGAGAAGCGGCCTCGCTTGGCTCCGCTCGCCAACTCAGGAAAACAGCCGACCAAGCCGCGATAGTAGCTGTCGGCCTGTTCTTTCGACCAGTCTGAAACGTATATAGCCAGATATCGTCGAGATCCTGGCGCGCTCTTGGCGAAATCCGGTAGGAGCGGTGCCTAGCGGACATGTTTGCGATGTAGTTCGCTCAGGAATTCCTCGCCGTCGAACTCCTCTGGCTCCCCTGACTGCTCGCCCTCGATGATCGCCGCCTCGATAGCATCACGCTCGGCCTTGTGCTGCAGCACACGCAATGCCGCGTCGACGACCTCGTCGACGGAACCGTAATTGCCGTCTCGCAGCTGTGTATCGATGAACTCTTCCATCTGCGCGTCGAGGCGGATGGTCTCCAACCTGCCCATGCGGGAGCTCCTGCCGGTTTGGTCTTTGCCCGTGGTTTGACTTGCCCTCCGAGATTACCATATCTGGCTGCGAGCGAACAATCCCAGGCGAAAGGCCGAAGCCGTGACCGATCTCACCAATATCATCAAGCCCTCCAACGTTGCCGTCATCACCGGTGGCGCCTCGGGCATTGGCCTGGCGGCCGCCAAGCACTTTGCAAGCAAGGGCATGAATGTCGTCATCGCCGACCTCGGCGCCGATAGACTGGCCGCGGCGGCAAAGGCGGTCGCGGCTGGTTCCGGTGACGACCGTGTCTTGGCCGTCGAGACCGATGTCTCCGACAAGGCCGCACTTCAGACGCTGGAGCGTCAGGTCGTCGAGCGTTTCGGCAAGGTGCATGTGCTGATGAACAATGCCGGCATCGGGCCGGAGACCTCGATCTTCAGCGACGACAGCGGCTGGGACGCGATCCTCGGCGTCAACCTGATGGGCGTGGTCAACGGCACGCGCGCCTTCGGCCCCAATATGCTCGCTCATGGCGAACCGGGCCTGATCATCAACACCGGCTCCAAGCAGGGCATCACCACCCCTCCCGGCAACCCGGCCTACAATGTTTCGAAGGCGGGCGTGAAGGTCTTCACCGAGGCGCTGGAACACGAGCTGCGCAACACCGAGGGCGGCAAGCTTTCCGCTCACCTCCTGATCCCCGGCTTCGTCTTCACCGGGCTTTCCAAGGGATTTGGCGGTGAGAAGCCGGCCGCTGCCTGGACGGCGGAGCAGACCGTCGACTTCATGATCGAGAGCCTCGAGAAGGGCGATTTCTACATCCTCTGCCCCGACAACGACGTCGCCCGCCCGGTCGACGAGCGCCGCATGGCCTGGGCCGTCGGCGACATCATCGAGAACCGCCCGCCGCTGTCGCGCTGGCATCCCGATTACGCCGATCGCTTCAAGGCGTTTCTTGAGGGCAAGTAACGGCTGAAGCGATCGGGCCTATTAGAAGGTTTGATTGGTGCATTCCTTGAAAGCCGGATATGAGGCATTGCTTTCATAACCGGCTTTACGAGTGTTCCATGGATTTTCTGCCGAGCCTGCCGACGCTTCTCGCCTTCGCCGCGGCCACGCTTCTGCTGGCCGCCACGCCCGGTCCCGACATGACGCTGTCGATCAGCCGATCGCTGGCACAGGGAACCAAGGCTGCACTCTTCGTGGTGCTCGGCACCAGCCTCGGCATCGTCGTTCACACCATGCTGGTCGCCTTCGGCATCTCGGCGCTGATCACCGCCTCACCCACCGCCTTCCTGATTCTGAAGACGGGCGGCGCCGGTTATCTGCTCTGGCTTGCCATTCAGGCCGTGCGCTACGGCTCGAAGCTGTCGATCAAGAAGGTCGACGAGGCAAAGGCTACGCCGCTTGCCAACATCTCCTCCGGCTTCTGGGTCAACCTTCTGAACCCCAAGGTCATCATCTTCTTCATGACCTTCCTGCCGCAGTTCGTCAGCGCCGGTGATCCCACGGTGACGCAAAAGCTGATCTTCTTCGGATTCTGCTTCATCCTGATCGGCATGCCCGTCAACGCCGCCGTCGTCTTCGCCGCCGATTGGCTGGCCGGCTGGCTGCAGAACAACAGGAAGGTTCTGCGCGGGATGGACTACACCTTCGCCGGCGTCTTCTCCGTCTTCGCGGCGAAGATCCTGCTCACCCAGGCACGCTGACATCAATAAAAACCCCGAGAGCGCTTGGCGGTCCCGGGGTGGATATCATCTTCTCTATCAGCCGATCAGCAGCGCGTCGTCGTCGAGCGTCTGGCCGCGCATCTTGCGGAACATGTCGATCAGGTCCTCGACCTGCAGGTCCTTGCGGTTGTCGCCGGAGACGTCGAGCATGATCTCGCCGCCATGCAGCATGATAGTGCGGTGGCCGTAGTCCAGCGCCTGGCGCATGGAGTGGGTGACCATCAGCGTCGTCAGCTTGCGCTCCGAAACCACGCGGTCCGTCAGCCCCATCACGAACTCGGCCATCCCGGGGTCGAGCGCCGCCGTATGCTCGTCGAGCAGCAGCACCTCGGAGCCGGCAAGCGTCGCCATCACAAGCGAAATCGCCTGCCGCTGACCGCCGGACAACAGGTCCATGCGGTCCTTCATGCGCGTTTCAAGCCCGAGATTGAGCTCGGCGATGCGTTCGCGAAAATGCTCGCGCCGGCGTGGGCCGAGCGCCGAGGTCAGTCCCCGCCGCTCGCCGCGCCGTGCGGCCAGCGCCAGGTTTTCCTCGATCGACAGCGCGCCGCAGCTCCCCGTCAGCGGATCCTGGAACACGCGGGCGACGAGACCGGCGCGCGCAGCCGTCGGCTTGCGGGTCACGTCGGTGTGGCCGATCATCACCTGTCCTTCGCTTGCCAGCACATCGCCGGCGAGCACGCCCAACAGCGTCGACTTGCCGGCGCCGTTGGAGCCGATGACGGTGACGAACGAGCCTTCCTCGATCGTCAGGTTGACGCCATTCAGCGCCTGCTTCTGCAGCGGCGTCCCCTTGCCGAAGACGACCTTGATATCCTTGAGCGAGATCATGACGAGGCACCTCCGCGACGCAGGCGGGGAAGGATGAGCGCCACCGTGACGAGGACTGCGGTGACGAAATTGAGGTCGGAGGCCTGCAGGCCGATCACGTCGCTGGAAAGCGCCAGCTGGATGGCGATGCGGTAGAGGATCGAGCCGATGACGCAGCCGATCAGCGCGATCAAGAGGCCGCGCTTCCCAAGCAACGTCTCGCCGATGATGACGGCGGCAAGGCCGACGACGATGGTGCCGACACCAGAGGTCACATCAGCAAAACCGTTGGTCTGCGCAAACAGCGCGCCGCCGAGCGCCACCAGCGCGTTGGAGATCGCCATGCCGAGGTAGATCTGGCGGTTGGTGTCGACGCCCTGTGCGCGGGCCATGCGGGCGTTCGCGCCGGTCGCGCGCATCGCGAGGCCGGAATCGCTCTCAAGATAGCGCCAGACGACGATTACGGCGATGACGACAAGCACGCCGACGAAGAGCGGGCGCACGTAGAAATCGCGCAGGCCATGGCCGAAGAACGGGCTGATCATCGTATCGGCATTGATCAGCGCCACGTTCGGCTTGCCCATGACGCGCAGGTTCACGGAAAACAGCGCGATCATCGTCAGGATGGATGCGAGCAGGTTGAGGATCTTGAAGCGCACGTTGAGCATGGCGGTCACCATGCCGGCCGCAGCCCCCGCCGCCATGGCGATCAGCGCCGCCAGCCAGGCATTGACGCCGGCAATGATCAGCACCGCGGTGACGGCGGCACCGAGCGGAAACGAGCCGTCGACGGTCAGATCCGGAAAATCGAGCACACGGAATGCGAGGTAAACGCCGAGCGCGACGAAGGCATAGACCAGCCCCAGCTCCACGGCTCCCCAGAATGCGATCTGACTCAAGGCTTTTGCCCTTTCTTGTTCCCGGCCCGCCTCCCGCGGACGCAAGCTCTCTAATACCATCAGCCGCCCCCGTGCAAACAGGAGCGGCCGGAACTGTGAAAAACGTTGGCACCCGTATTGGGCCCTATCATCCCTCATCCCGGCCTTGTGCCGGGATCCAGCAGCATCGCGTCTGCGATGCGAAAGAGTCTTTTCAACCCAAAGACTTGGGTTGGCTGGATTCCTGTGACAAGCACAGGAATGAGGGCGGAGAAAGTAGGTTCGTCGCGTCGGGAGAAACACAAAGCTTCTCTTTACGCAGGCAACTTGCCATTCGCCTCAGCGACTTACTTCTTTAATCGATCGTTTTCGTCGCGCGCTTCAGCACGCTCTCAGGCAGCGTCACGCCCATCTTGGCGGCCGCGCCCTTGTTGATGACGAGATCGCTGCCGGCGGCGACCTTGACCGGGATATCGCCGGGGTTCTCACCCTTCAGGATGCGAACGACGATTTCGCCGGTCTGCTTGCCGACGTCGTAGTAGTTGAAGCCGAGAGCGGCGACCGAGCCGCGCGAAACGGAATCCGTATCGGCGGTGAAGAGCGGCAGCTTGGCCTCTTCGGCAACGGCCACGGCACCCTCGAGCGCCGAGATGATCGTGTTGTCGGTCGGTACGTAGATCGCATCGGCACGGCCGACGAGGGCGCGGGCGGCACCCTGCACTTCGGCGGACTTGGTGGCGGCGGATTCGACGACCTTCAGGCCGGCCTTTTCAGCCTCAACCTTCAGAACCGCGAGCAGCGACACGGAGTTCGCTTCACCGGAATTGTAGAGGTAGCCGATCGTCTTGGCGTTCGGCAGGATTTCCTTGATCAGCGCCACGTGCTCGGCAACCGGCGACATGTCCGAGAGGCCGGTGACGTTGCCGCCGGGCTTGTCCATGTTCTTGACCAGCTGCGCGCCGAGCGGATCGGACACGGCGGTGAAGACGACGGGGATATCGCGGGTGGAGGAAACCACGGCCTGCGCCGAAGGGGTCGAGATCGGAACGATGACGTTGGGGCCGTCACCGGCGAACTGGCGGGCGATCTGGGCTGCGGTCGCGGGGTTGCCCTGCGCCGACTGGAACACGAACTTCAGGTTCTCGCCTTCCTTGTAGCCGGCAGCCTTCAGCACATCGAGAACGCCCTTGCGGGCGGCGTCGAGCGCCGGATGTTCGACGATCGCGGTAACCGCAACGGTCACGTCTTCGGCTTTCGCAGGCAGGGAAAGGGCAAGGGTCGCGGCCACGGCAGCGAGCAGTACAGAACGCATGGGTATCCTCCAATAATGCTTTTGGGCCGCTTTTAGAAAAAGCGGCCCATGAAATCAATCATTAGAAGATGCTGGGAGGATCAAACTTGCTGATCACTCGCGCACCCATCACGCAAGCGTCAGTCATCCGAGCCGTGGTTGGCGATCATCATCGCCTCGAAGGCCAGGCGCTCGGTCTTGCGCATGCGCTCCGATTCCGATTTCAGCTGGCCGCAGGCGGCGAGGATGTCGCGGCCGCGCGGCGTGCGGATCGGCGAGGCATAGCCGGCCGAGTTGATGAAATCGGCGAACTTCTCGATCTGCGCCCAGTCGGAGCACTGGTAGTTGGTGCCCGGCCAGGGATTGAACGGAATGAGGTTGATCTTCGCCGGCACGCCCTTGAGCAGCTGGATCAGCCCCTTGGCATCCTCAAGGCTGTCGTTGACATCCTTCAGCATCACATATTCGAAGGTGATGCGACGGGCGTTGGAGAGACCCGGATACTTGCGGCAGGCGTCGATCAGCTCCTTCAGCGGATACTTCTTGTTGATCGGCACAAGGATGTCGCGCAGGTCGTCGCGCACGGCATGCAGCGAGATCGCCAGCATGACGCCGATCTCGTCGCCGGTGCGGAAGATTTCCGGAACGACGCCCGAGGTCGAGAGCGTGACGCGTCTTTTCGAAAGGGAAAGTCCGTCGCCGTCGGTGGCGATCAGGAGCGCCTGCTTGACGCTGTCGAAATTGTAGAGCGGCTCGCCCATGCCCATCATCACGATGTTCGAGACCTTGCGGCCCTCGGCCGGCATGATCGTGCCCTGCGGCGCTTCGCGATCGGGGAAGTCGCCCAGCCGGTCGCGGGCGAGCAGGAGCTGCGACAGGATTTCTTCCGCCGTCAGGTTGCGCACCAGGCGCTGCGTGCCGGTGTGACAGAAGGAACAGGTGAGCGTGCAGCCGACCTGGCTGGAAATGCAGAGCGTGCCGCGACCTTCTTCAGGAATATAGACCGCCTCGATCTCGACGGGACGACCGGCGCCGCGCGCCGGAAAGCGCAGCAGCCACTTGCGGGTGCCGTCGTTGGAGACCTGCTCCTCGACGATCTCGGGTCTTGCGATCGTGAAGTGCGTCTTCAGCGTCTCGCGCATGTCCTTGGAGATATTGGCCATGTGGTCGAAGTCGGAGACCCCGCGCACATAGATCCAGTTCCAAAGCTGCGCCACGCGCATCTTGATCTGCTTTTCCGGCACGCCCTTTTCGCGCAGCGCGGCGCCCATCTCCTCGCGGGTGAGGCCGATCAGCGACGGCTTCGGCAATGCTTCGCCGCGCGCCGGCTGGTTGCCTGCGGGCTTGAGAACGGTCATCGCATCCATGACGGACATTTAATCTAATCCCGAATTCAACATGCGATCCTCCCGATAGTCCGAATGACTGGCGGGCGGAGCGGGCATGAAGGCAGAAAGTGAATGCGGAACTTGGCGGCCAAGCCGCGATCCATCCGCTGTTGTGCGCGCCTTTAGCATCATTTTTGCCATCCGTCACTATAGATGGAAACGACGAAGGCCGGCGCAAGGGGATGGGGTGTGGTTTGGCGACTTATGGATAAAGCCGTCGGCGCTTTACCGAGTGGCCCCCTCATCCGACCCTTCGGGCCACCTTCTCCCCGCTGGGGCGAAGGGAAGGTCGGCGCGAGCGGCCAACCACTGGTCTCTTCTCCCCAGCGGGGAGAAGGTGCCGGCAGGCGGATGAGGGGGCCACACGGCACCCCATCAACCGCAGTCACCGGCAATCAAAAAAACCTTACTTGCAGCTTTCAATCTGCTTCAGCGAAGCCGAAATGCCGGCCAGCGAATAGCTGTAGGAGGTCGCCGTGCCCTTGCGCGAGACGGCGTTGACGGTCATCGAGTGGCCGCCCTTCATGGCGGCGACCAGTGCCGGCTCCTGCGCGGCGTTCTCGACCCAGCCGGCCTTGTCCTTGGTGAACATCACGAAGGTCTTGTTGTCGATGACGACGTTGATCTTCGAGGCATCCTTGACGGTGTAGCCCATCATCGCCTGCGGCTCGTAGGAGATGTTCTGGCCCGGGCGCTGCGAGACGATGAAGAAGTTCTCGCCGTGGTCGATGCCGGCGGGCTTCTTCTCGGTCGGCACCGAGAGGACGTAGCAGACGGTGCTGTTGCCCTGCTTGTAGGAATAGGCGCCCCATGCCTGGAACTGCTGGATGCGGGTCGGCGCGGTGGAAGCGGCGGCGGCTGGCTGCTGCGCGGCGGCTGCGGGCTTCTTGGACTGTGCGGATGCGATGCCGGCGCCGGCGAGAACGAGGGAAAGGGCGAGTACGGTACTTTTTACAAACATGGATATTCCTGCCGGTTCTTGCGATTCGAGCCCGAGCGAGCGGGCGGCGCATAATCACGATCTGCTTTATTTTGACTTAATTCAGGTTACCAAAGCGTCAACGCAGGCCGCGAGAAGTCCGTGCCTGTGCCATTTCCACCCGGGTGTCAATGTTGAGCGCCGGATTAACGCTCGGGATGATGTAGTCCGGAAATGATCTGAAACCATCGCTCTTAAGGAATTTAAGACATAAAGATAACGGCAAGAGTTTGACGTTTCGAAAAACCGATGTACGTGAATAAGGAGTGGAAATCCGTCAAGGATTTCATCGAGCCAGGGGGCTTTCGAACGGAATGGACGCCGAGGACAAACAGCGCTTCGCTGCCCTAGCTGGGGCTGTGGCGGAACGCCGCGACCAGCAGGCGTTCGCCATCCTGTTCGACTACTTCGCCCCACGCCTGAAATCCTGGCTTCTCAGGCAGAAAATGACCGCAAGCGAGGCCGAAGAGCTTGTTCAGGAGGTCATGATCGTGCTCTGGCACAAGGCCGATCTCTATGATGCCACGCGCTCGTCGCTCTCCACCTGGCTCTTCCGCATCGCCCGCAATCGCCGCATCGACCTGCAGCGCCGCGCCCGCGCCCGTATCCTCGATGAGGACGATCCGGCGCTGCAGCCGACCGCCGAGATCGGCGCCGACGAGCTGGTCGCCAATGGCGATCGCGATGCACAAGTTCGTGAAGCGGTGAGCCAGCTGCCCGAAGAACAGCGCGAAATGCTCCGCGCCGCCTTCTTCCTCGGCCAATCCCACTCCGAAATCGCCGAATCGACCGGCCTGCCGCTCGGCACCGTCAAATCCCGCATCCGGCTGGCCTTCGGCAAGCTGAAGAAGGTGCTGGAAGCGGAAAACGCGTGAGCGCGGCCTAAACCGTCTTCATATCCTCGGGTCGCACGCGATCGGGCGCGTCTTGCAGCGCCTTGTCGGCGGCTTCGTAGTGGTTGGGGCGGATGTGGCGGTTGACCATGGCGAAGGCGGCTGAGAGGACGGCGATGTCGTCGGTGAAGCCGATGCCGACAAGCACGTCGGGGATCATGTCGACGGGCAGCACGAAATAGGCAAGTGCCGCGAGCAACGTGCCACGCACCTTAAGCGGTGTTTCACGGTCGAGCGCGCAGTAATAGGCGGCAACGACATCGCGCGAGAAGGGGATCTTGCGCGCCGCCTTGCGGAAGGTCGGCCAGAATTTCTGCCGAACGCTCTTCTCCCGCCGCTCCTGCGTTTCTTCATCGCCCGGCAGCAGGATTTCACCGTATTTGACGTCGTCCATGTCCAGTTGGCCCTTTATGTTCCACTTGGCCCCTTTGAGGTCAGGCCAGAATATGGGGGGTCTTGAGCTGCGATTCAATCGATCCGCCGCGCCGCCGCCTTCTCCATCAGGCCCGCCAGCTTGAAATCGAGCTCCGTCAGCCCGTCGGCCGAATGGGTGCTGAGCGTCACATCCACCTTGGAATAGACGTTGAACCATTCCGGATGATGGTCGAGCTTTTCGGCGGCAAGGGCCGTCTCCGTCATGAAGCCGAAGGCCTCGACGAAGTTCTTGAACTTGTAGCTCTTGGTGATCGACTTGCCGCTGTCGCCGAGCGACCAGCCTTCAAGTTTCGCCAGTTCATCGCTAATCGCCTGGCGTTCCAGTTTGTCCCGTTTCATGCGATTGTCCTTTGCGTTCACCATGGGTCTCTTATGAAACGCACCAGTATCCTGTTTGTTTGCATGGGCAATATCTGCCGCTCGCCACTGGCCGAAGGCGTCTTCAGCCACTTCGCCTCCGAAGCAGGCCTCTCCGACCGCTTTCTCATCGATTCCGCCGGTACCGGCAGCTGGCACGAGGGCGATGAGCCCGACAGACGGTCGATCACGACCGCCCGCCAACACGGCATAGACATATCAGCTCAGCGCGCGCGGCGCATCCGCAGAGATGATTTTGCCGATTTCGATCTGATCATTGCCATGGACCGAAACAACGTCGCGGCCTTGAAGGCGCTCGATCCCGCGGCAGAGAATGTCCATCTGTTCGGTGATCTGGCGCTCGGGAGCGGAGAGGATATCCCCGATCCCTATTATGGCGGCGCCGACGGCTTCGAGGCCGTTTATGCCAGGCTCTTGGCCGGCTGCAGGAAGCTGTTGTCGACGCTCGGCGCCGACAGCGCCTCGCGCAGCGGGAACACCTCTTCCGTCAGATAAGGCCCACCGCCGACCGAATCACGCGACGAGAGAAGCACGAAGCGCGGCACGGTGAAGGATGCGGTCTGGAAATTGCCGCGTCCG
>Ga0307412_10000832_pt1 | contig 17731 bp, 15 predicted proteins | sample DK1Cmetagenome_3_FD_203823 | JGI IMG/M metagenome (GOLD analysis project Ga0307412, IMG submission 203823) | Maize rhizosphere microbial communities from greenhouse at UC Davis, California, United States - DK15-C-1 | ecosystem: Host-associated > Plants > Roots > Rhizosphere > Soil | place: USA...
CCGAACAGCCAGGCAAAGACCAGAACCGCGACAGTTATGCCCGCGCTGACGCCTGCCTCGATCGCCGCCTGCCCCCGCGGCAAATATAGGGCCAAACCAGCCAGTTGCGCGGAAGGCGACGTCATGAGTGCTCCCGGAAGCGCGCCAGTCCGGCGGCCAGATCGGCAATCAGGTCGTCCGGATCCTCAATGCCGACATGGAGCCGGATCAATGGACCCTCGGCGGTCCAGGACGTAGCCGTGCGATAATTTTCCGGATCGCTGGGAAGCGCGAGGCTTTCATAGCCGCCCCAGCTGTAGCCGAGACCGAAATGTTCAAGCCCGTCGAGCAGTGCCACCCGCCCGGCATCGCTGCCCCCGTTGAGGACGAAGGAAAAGAGGCCGCTGGCGCCGCTGAAGTCGCGCTTCCACAATGCATGGCCGGGGCAATCGGTCAGTGCCGGGTGCAGGACGCGCGCGACCTCCGGCTGCTGCTTCAGCCAATTAGCCACCGCCAGCGCGCCGGCCTGATGCTGCGCGAGCCGCACCCCCAGCGTCCGCAAGCCCCGCGCGGCCAGATAGCAGTCGTCGGGACTGGCCGTCTGGCCAAAGGCATAGGCGGTCTTGCGAAGCGCGGGCCACAATGCAGGAACCGCCGTCACCGATCCAAGCATCAGATCGCTGTGTCCGGCAATATATTTGGTGCAGGCGAGGATCGACAGATCGACGCCATGACTCATCGCCTTGAAATAGAGCGGTGTCGCCCAGGTGTTGTCGATCATCGTCACAATGCCGCGCGCCTTGGCCACCGCGACGATGGCGGGAACATCCTGCACCTCGAAGGTCAGGCTGCCAGGGCTTTCCATGAAGATCGCACGAGTGCGATCCGTCAGCAGCGACTTAATGTCCGCACCGATCAGCGGGTCATAATAATGGGTGCTGATGCCCATCGGGCGCAAGACGTTTTCGCAAAAGGCGCGCGTCGGATCATAGGCGCTGTCCACCAGCAGCAGCTCGTCGCCCGCCTTCAACACGGCCAGCAGCGCGCAGGCGATTGCCGCGACGCCGGACGGGTAGAGCATGGTGCCCTCCGCCCCCGGCTCGAGTTCCGTCAGCGCGTCGGCGAGCGACCAGTTGGTCGGCGTCCCCCTCCGCCCGTAAAACAGCCGCTCATGCGTGTCGTGCACCCGCGCGCGCATGTCGGCGACATTGTCATATAATATCGTGGAGGCCCGCCACACCGGCGGATTGACGATCCCTCCGGTACCGGAGGGATCCTTCGTCCATTCCGGACGGCGACCGGCCTGAACCAGCCTGGTCGTATCGTCACGGTCATCCGTCTTGCCGCTGTTCTTGCCTACGCTACGCACGCCGCCCCGGTTGCCTTCTGCGTCGCGGGATCGCTGCCCCATTCAGCCCAGCTCCCGTCATAAAGGGCAACGTCCTTTTTGCCGAGCAGCCGGGCGCCAAAGGCAACCACCGTCGCGGTCATTCCTGATCCGCAAGTGGTAATCATGGGCCGGGTCAAGTCAATGCCGGCCTCGTCGAATGCGGCCTGCAATGCTTCCCCTCGCTTGTAGGTTCCGTCGGCGTTGAAAAGCTGACCATAAGGAAGATTCTTCGCCCCAGGGATATGGCCGGGCGCGATGCCGGGGCGCGGATCGCGCTCCATGCCGGTGAAGCGTGCTTCGGAACGGGCGTCCACCACCTGCTCGGCCCCGCTTGCGATATTGGCGGTCATGCCTTCCTTGGTCCGGACGGCCTTTTCATCCTTCCAGACCGTGAAGTGGCGGTGACGGAGCACCTCCTTACCCTGCACAAGCGGCCGGCCTTCCGCCTTCCATTTGGCGAGGCCCCCGTCCAGGACGGCCACGTCGTAGGCCCCGAACAGGGTCAGCATGAACCAGGCCCGGGCCGCGCTCTTGATCGGACTGTCATCGTACAGGACGATGCGGCTGCCATCGCCAAGCCCGAGCGATTGCATGCGGCTGGCAAATTTTTCGGGTGGCGGAAGCATGTTGTCGAGCGGGCTGTGGCTGTCCGTCAGATTGGCCAGATCCATGAAGACCGCGCCCGGAATGTGACCGGCCGCATATTCAGCCTGCGGATCACGCGGATCGTCGGGCATATATTGGGTGGCGTCCACCACGCGCAGGTCCGACGCGCCCAGTTCATTGGCGAGCCACTCAGTCGATACGAGCAGGTCCATCTGAAATCTCCCTCTTGGAACAGCCTGTGAAATGGACCCGGGGAGAAAAAAGCCAGCCTCTTTCGGGCCTTCCCCATTTGTCCGCCAAGCGGCTCCTGAATGCAAGCGATTAGTGGGGACATCCGGGCACGCGGCTGTTCATATTCCATCGCAATCTCTATAGTCCTCCACTCGCAAATTCGCTGCCCGCAACCAAGCCGGAAGAAATACCCAAATGACGCTGAAACATCTTGGCCAGACCAGCCAAATTCCCGCCGCGCCGCAGGAAGCCGTGCTCGATTATGTCGCCAATCCCCGGCCCGGACGGCCCTATCTGGTCCGGTTCACGGCGCCGGAATTCACCTCGCTCTGTCCTGTAACCGGTCAGCCGGATTTTGCTCATCTGGTGATCGATTATGCGCCGGGCGAAACCATCGTGGAATCGAAGTCGCTCAAATTGTTCCTGACGTCCTTCCGCAATCATGCGGCCTTTCATGAAGACTGCACCGTCGGGATTGGTGAACGGCTTTTCTCGGAAATGCAGCCGGTCTGGCTACGCATCGGCGGTTATTGGTATCCGCGGGGCGGCATTCCCATTGACGTTTTCTGGCAGTCTGGCGAACCGCCAGCGGGGCTTTGGCTGCCGCCGCAGGACGTGCCGGGATATCGTGGCAGAGGCTGAAGCTAACGTCTTTTCCGCACCGTCTGCGGAATTTTCTTGCTGCGGCGCACAATTAGCGCAACCATCACAGGATCGAGTCGTTTGGAAAGGATGCGTTTAGGGCGATTTGGCATCTAGGTGCATTTGCGAAGGATGAACGATGATCGAGCTTGCCTCAGGATATCAATCTTTTGTGGGCGTGCCACGCCATATCGCCATCATCGGAAACAGCGTACCGCGCCGCTGCGGCATCGCCACCTTCACCACTGACACCGCCAATGCGCTGCGTGAACGCTTTCCGAACATGCAAGCCGATCTCTATGCCATGGATGATGGCCGGGACGGCGTGGTTTACCCGCCCGGCGTTCAGACGATCGCCCAATATGATCCATCCAGTTATATCGCCGCCGCGCAAACTATTGCAGCAAGCGGCGCGCAAGCGATCTGGCTTCAGCACGAATATGGCATATTCGGCGGACCGGCCGGAGACATGGTGCTGAAAATCCTGCACCGGACCGACCTGCCTCTGCTCACGACCCTGCATACCGTACTGGAACGGCCCAATACAGACGAACGCCGGGTCCTTGATGCGGTGGCCCGCCGGTCCGCACGGCTGATCGTCATGTCGGAAAAGGGGCGGGACATTCTTCAGCGTGTCTATGCGGTTCCCGCGCGCAAGATCGAGGTCATTCCACACGGCGTGCCGGACCGGCCTCTGGTGGAACCGGACAGCATGAAGGACACTTTTGGCTTTGCCGGCCGCAAGGTTCTGCTCACCTTCGGCCTGATCGCGCCCGACAAGGGCATCGATCATATGATCCGCGCAATGCCGGCAATCGTGGAACGGCATCCCGACGCTCTCTATGTCGTCCTGGGCGCAACCCACCCCAACGTCCTGCGCCGCGAGGGCGAAGCGCTGCGGGAATCCCTGCAGGATCTGTCGGAGAGCCTCGGCGTCGCCGACCATGTGCGCTTCGTCAACAGCTATGTCGGGCTTGAGGAACTGCTGGACTATCTTCAGGCGGCGGACGTCTATGTCACCCCCTATAACAACCCGGCCCAGATCACCTCGGGCACCTTGTCCTATGCCATAGCGCTCGGAAAGCCGGTGGTATCGACCCCCTATGTCCACGCTACGGAGATATTGAACGAAGGGCACGGCATTCTGGTCGGCTTTCGGGACAGCGAAGCCCTGGCGCGGGAGATCAGTGCGCTGCTGTCCGAAAACCAGGCGCGCGCGGCACTGGCGCAGCGCGCCTATGTGCGGGGCCGGTCGATGCTCTGGTCCAAACTCGCCGAGCGCGCGGCATTTCTGCTGGGCGAATTGCAGCTATCGCAGCCGGCGCGCATCCTTCCCCCCGCCCGCCTGCAGCCGCTGCCGCCCAATCTGAACGCCGTGATCCGGATGACCGACGCCACGGGAATGTTGCAGCATGGCATCTTTTCCGTGCCCGACCGGCGGCATGGCTATTGCGTGGACGATAATGCACGCGCGCTGATTCTGATGAGCCGGATGCCGGCCATGGACGAAAGGGAACGCGACCGGCTGACCAATATCTACGCTTCCTTCGTCCAGCACGCCTGGAACCCGGATCGCGGGCGCTTCCGCAATTTCATGCGCTTCGACCGGAGCTGGGCAGAGGAAGAGGGTTCGGACGACAGTTTTGGCCGGGCAGTCTGGTCATTGGGGATGACAGCACGCGACGCACACGCGGCAAAGCACCGCCACTGGGCGTCGGCGCTTTTCGACCAGGTGGCTCCCCATACCCGCAGTCTGGGTTCACCCCGCGCCCAGGCGTTCGTCATGCTGGGGGCCGCCGCCATGCAGGAGGCGGTCCCGGGTCATGACCTGTCGCGCCAATTGCTGGAACAGTTCGGCGAAGAGCTTTTGTCTCTCCTATGTGTCTCCCGGCGTCCCGATTGGGCGTGGTTCGAGGCGGTACTGGCCTATGACAATGCTCGATTGCCTGAGACGCTGATTCGGGCGGGAAAAGCGCTGGGACGCGATGATTTCGTGGAATGCGGCATCGTCACACTGGACTGGATCGTGGCGCAGCAAACCGCCCCGGAAGGCCATTTCCGCGCCGTCGGCACGGACAGTTTCGGCCGCGAATATCAGCCGCCCCTCCCCTTCGACCAGCAGCCGCTGGAGGCTCAGGCGACGATCGATGCCTGTTCCGCCGCTTTCGAAGTGACCGGCAATGCCCGTTGGCGCATCGAGGCGGAAAAGGCCTATCAATGGTTTTTGGGCCGCAATGACCTGGACGTTCCGCTCAGCAGCCGGGAAGATGGCGGATGTTATGACGGGCTGATGCCAACCGGCGTCAATCGCAATCAGGGTGCGGAATCCATTCTTGCGCTGCAACTTGCATCCTGTGCAATTTTGCGTCTTTCCCAAACAGGACCGGACGTGGCAAATAGGGCTGGTGTCGCCGCCTGAAAGAGACGGTGCCTATAGCAGAAGTGCTTGGGGGGTACGCAGTGCTGAGCGTCCATAATCACCACGTTCGCCTCTACGCCGATCCGTCGCGCGTGGTGGTTCGCCCCTTCCACCTTGCCTGGCAATCGCAAGGGTCGTCTCCCAGCCGTACCGAACGGCTGGTGCGCGAGGTGCTGAGCATGGACGAACGCACGGCCCGCGAACAGCTTGAGGTCGTGCTCAAGGATTTCGAGGAGCGCCATTGGCAGACCCGCCGGGTTTTCATGACCCGATATGGAGAGATCGCGGCGCAACTGAAGCTCGACGAGAAAGGCATCAGCGAGGAAAGGCGCCAGCTGATCGGCGCATATTTCTGCCATGAATATAGCTATGCCGCTGCAGCACTGATGAACCCCAGCGTTGTTCCCCATCATGACCAAAGCGGAATGCCCGATGGGTCGCAGCGCATTATCCTGTCGTTGCGTGCCGTCGGCGAAGGCCATATCAGTTCGGTTGCCTTCCGCGAGGGGATCATTACCAATGCCGGCGACCTGCACCTGGCGCCTCAGCCCCCCTTCGCCACCGCGACCGATGCGCATTGCGCCGAGGATAAGTGCCTTGAGGGACCAGTTACGGTTTTCCGCCACCGCGACGCGACCTTGTCCGGCACAGTCATCTTCCCGATCACTCCTGCTCAGGCCAACGGGCTTGAGGACCTGCGCCTGGTCCAGTTCATGCATGACGATGGTTCGCTTGAGTGGCTAGGCACTTACACCGCCTATAGCGGGCGTGAAATTCGGTCCGAATTGCTGCGCACTCGGGATTTCCGGGAATTCGATCTTGTGCCGATGACCGGCTCTGCCGCACGCAACAAGGGCATCGCGCTCTTCCCCCGCACCGTCGAGGGCCAGTTTCTGGCTATCGGACGGCAGGACGGACAAAATGTCTATCTTCTGAAATCCGACCGGCTGGACCATTGGGACGAAGGCGAGCTGCTGCTGGAGCCGGCCTATCCCTGGGAACTGGTGCAGATCGGCAATTGCGGATCGCCCATAGAGATGGAGGACGGTTGGCTGTTGCTGACCCATGGCGTCGGCGCGATGCGGAAATATTCCATCGGCGCGGTCATGCTCGACAAGAAGGATCCATCAAAAATCCTGGCGCGCAGCCGGGAGCCGATTTTGACGGCCGCCGATGAAGACCGGGAGGGCTATGTGCCCAACGTCGTCTACACCTGCGGCGCGATGCGGCATGGCGCATTCATCTTCCTGCCTTATGGCGTGGCCGACAGTTCGGTCGCCTTTGCCTTCGTGCCGATCGATAGATTGCTGGCACTGATGGATTGAAATGATCGCGCAAGGATAAGGGAATTTGGACTTGCAGGATTGACACCGCGCCCCGGCCTTTGAATGCTCCCTCATCCCTTCCCCTGCCGGAGCGTTTCCCCCATGATTTCAACAGCTTTCTTTCGCGCCTGTTTGTGCGCTGCTGCTCCGCTCGCTCTGGCAATGGCTTCACCGATGGTGACGGCGCAGGATGCCAGTGCTGCGGCGGCAAAGGTCGGCGACGTTCCCACGCAGCTGCCGGTCAGTGCGCGGCCAAGGCACTATGCCATTGCCGTCACCCCCGATGCGCAGAAGCTGAGCTTCGCCGGGAAGGTGGCCATCGAATTCGACCTGCTGCAATCGTCCGGCGGCATCACCCTCAATGCGGCGGACCTGGATATCATTGAGGCCAGCATCAGCCCTGTCCAAGGTAAGGCGATTCCGTTGAAGGTCACTATCGACGCCGACCAACAAACCGCCACCTTCGCCTTCCCAAGGGTCCTGCCTGCAGGCCAATACCGCCTCGACATCGAATATGCGGGCAGAATCAATACCCAGGCCACCGGCCTGTTCGCGCTGGATTATGATGCTGAGGGCCAAAAGAAGCGGGCGCTGTTCACCCAGTTCGAGGCTCCCGATGCGCGGCGCTTCTTTCCCGGTTGGGACGAGCCGATCTACAAGGCGACCTTCGACCTGACAGCGATCGTCCCGGCCGACCAGATGGCCGTCAGCAACATGCCTGTCGAACGCCGCCGGGAACTGGGCAATGGTATGGCGGAAGTGCGGTTCGCCGCCACGCCCGCAATGTCGACTTATCTACTGTTTTTCGGCCTGGGGGAGCTGGAGCGGACGTCCGCCATGGCTGGCCGAACCGAGGTCGGGATCGTGACCGGCAAGGGCAATACGGACAAGGCACAATATGCGCTGAAAGCGGCGGCCGAGTTGCTCCCCTTTTATAATGATTATTTCGGTATCGATTACCCTCTGCCAAAGCTCGACAATATTGCGGGGCCGGGCCAGAGCCAGTTTTTCAGCGCGATGGAAAATTGGGGCGCGATCTTCTCCTTCGAGCGCGTGCTGCTCGACGATCCCAAAATCACCACCGAGGCCGACCGGCAGCGCATCTATGTCGTGCTCGCCCATGAAATGGCGCATCAATGGTTCGGCGATCTGGTCACCATGGCCTGGTGGGACGATCTGTGGCTGAACGAGGGCTTCGCCAGCTGGATGGAGAGCAAGGCGACCGCGCATTTCAACCCGGAATGGAACGCCGAACTTGACCGCGTGGATGGCCGGGAAGCGGCAATGCGGCTCGATGCCTTCGCCACCACGCATCCGGTGATCCAGCAGATCTCCACGGTCGAGCAGGCCAGTCAGGCCTTCGACGCCATCACCTATCAGAAGGGCGAGGCGGTGATTACAATGCTGGAGGGCTTTGCCGGGGAGGCTGTCTGGCGGAACGGCATCCGGCAATATATGAAGGACTATGCCTACCAGAACACCGTGACCGACAATCTGTGGAATGCCGTGGAGGCGGCCGGCGCGGCGGGCATCACGCGGATTGCGCATGATTTCACCCGGCAACCCGGCATTCCGCTCATCAAGGTCGGAAAAGCATCGTGCAAGGCGGGCAAGACTGAAGTACCGCTGACCCAAGGCGAGTTCACCCGCGACCGGAAGGGCAAGGAACCACTGCTGTGGCATGTGCCGGTCATCGCCCAGATTCCGGGGCACAAGGAAGCCCGCGCTATCATTTCCGGCGGGGCGGGGACGATGACGCTCGAAGGATGCGGCCCGCTGGTCGTCAACGCCGGGCAAAGCGGCTATTATCGCGTGCAATATGATGCCAAGGCGCTTTCCGCGCTTCGCAAGCAGTTCGCCAAACTCGCGCCCATCGACCAGCTCGGCCTCCTCGCCGACAATTTCGCGCTTGGCTATGCGGGCGACCAGCCGATGGCTCCGGCGCTTGATCTGCTAAGCGCCCTTCCCGCAGACGCTCCACCCAAGTTGCTGGGGGCCGTGTCGGATTATCTCTATTCGCTTTACGCCGCCTTCGATGGCGACATCCGCATGCAGAACCGGATCGCTGCTTTCGCTGCCGCACGACTGGAGCCCGCGCTTCAGCGGCTGGGCTTTGCGCCAGTAGCCGACGAAAGCAGCGGCGATGTCATCCTGCGCGGCGACCTGATCGTCGATCTGGGCGCGATGGGCAATGCGACGGTGCTCTCGGCTGCGCGCGAACGCTTTGCCGAATTGGAGCAGGATCCGGCAGCGCTGGATGGACCGCTTCGCACCAGTTGGCTGGGCGTGATCGCCCGGCATGCAAGCCCGGCAGAGTGGGAGAGTCTTCGCGCCATGGCCACGGCCGCCCCGTCACAGATGGAAAAGGCCAGCCTTTTTGCTCTGCTCGGCGCGGCCTATGACAGGGCACTGGCACAGGCCGCGCTCGACCTTGCGTTGACCGAAGAACCGGGCGCGACCAATAGCGCCGCCATCATCTCGCGCGTCAGCGGCAGACACCCCGACATGGCGGTGGATTTCGCCCTCGCCCATCTGCCGCAAGTAGAGCAGTTGGTCGATCTGCCTTCTCGCTCGCGCTATATTGCCCGCCTCGCCGCTGGGTCCAGGGATCCGTCCATGCCGGCCAAGCTGGAGACCTATGCGCAGCGGCATCTGAAGCCGGACGCCCGCAAACCCATTGAGGAATCGGTCGCGCGCATGCGGGAAGGCATCGTTACCCGATCCCGCATTGCGCCAGCGGTCGCGGCCTGGTTTGCCCGGAATTAACCCCGCACGCCGAATAGGGCAGTGCCGATGCGAACATGGGTCGCGCCCAGCATGACGGCGGTTTCGAAATCGCCCGACATCCCCATGCTCAGCCCGGCCAGTCCCTGGTCCCGCGCGATCTTCGCAAGCAAAGCGAAATAGGGCGCGGCTTCGACATCCAATGGAGGTACGCACATCAGGCCGCCAAGGGGAATGCCAGCGGTGCGGGCTTCGGCGACAAGCGCGGGGACATCGGCGATGGCGCATCCGCCCTTTTGTTCTTCCTGACCTATGTTCACCTGAAGGAAGCAGGTCGGACGGCGGCCGCTCTTGTCCATCGCCCGGGCAAGCGCCGTCAGCAGCGATGGCCGGTCGAGCGAATGGATAGCGTCGAACAGCGCGACCGCGTCCGCTGCCTTATTCGATTGCAGCTGGCCCACCAGATGCAACGAAAGATCGGGATGCGCCTCTTGCAGGGCGGGCCATTTGGCCTGCGCCTCCTGCATCCGGTTTTCGCCGAACAGGCGGTGCCCTGCATCGATCAAAGGCTGAATCTGCTCCGCCCCATAGGTTTTCGACACCGCGATGAGCGCAATGTCCTCCGCCCTGCGGCCAGCATCGCGGGCGGCCCGGGCTATCCGACTGTTGATCTCCGCCAATCGCGCGGCGGCGGCGACTTCGTTGCTTTCACCTGTCATGGCGGCTGCTATAGGCAGAGAGATGCGATGCCGCCAGTCCCGAGATCGTGCAATAAGCGCCCTCCCCCGCCTCTGGCTGGTGACCGACGAACGGATCGCGGACGATGTTCTGCTGGCTTCCGTTGCCGGGCTGCCGCGCGGCGGGGGCATCGTGTTCCGGCATTACAGCCTTGGACGCCACCAGCGCCGCGACCTGTTCGCCCGCGTGCGCCGCATCGCGCGGCGACGGCGGCTGATGCTGTTTCTCGCTGGCAGCGAAGACGCCGCCATCCGCTGGGGTTGCGACGGCTTTCATGGGCGAACGGGGCGCAAGTCCGTCCGTCTGCTCCGCAGCGCGCCGGTGCACAATCTGCATGAGATCCGCGCAGCGGAGCGCGCCGGAGCGCACATCCTGTTTCTTTCGCCTCTGTTCCCGACCCGCTCGCATCCCGGATCGGCGACACTCGGTCGAGCGCGCTTTGCACGCCTAGCCCGGCAAACGCACGTGCCGGTGATTGCATTGGGCGGCGTGACGAAGGCCAATGCGCGCCACCTGGCCGGGCTGGGCGCATTCGGATGGGCGGCGATCGACGGGCTGTCGGTTAAATCCCCTCACCGCTGAGGCGGAGACAGATCATGTCGAGCTGGTCGAGATTGGAGTAGCTGAGCGTCAGCGAACCGCGCCCGGCCTTGTGCTTGATTTCGACATGAAGGCCGAGAAGATCGGCCAGATGCTGCTCCAGCGATGCAAGATCGGCATCGTCACTGCTCGTCTGCCGCGCCACGGCGGCCTTGCCATTGCCCCGCCCCGGCTTGGCCTTGCTTGCCAGCTTCTCGGTTTCGCGGACGGACAGTCCATCCTCCATCACCTTGCGCGCAAGAGCTTCACAATCGGGCGCGCCAATCAGCGCGCGGGCATGGCCCATGCTGAGTTCGCTCCGGACAACCATCTGCTGCACCTGCGAGGGCAGGTCGAGCAGGCGCATGAGGTTGGCGACATGGCTGCGGGATTTGCCCACCAAGCGCCCCAATGCATCCTGGCTGTGACCGAATTCGGCAATCAGCTTGCGATACGCTTCTGCCTCTTCGATCGGATTGAGCTCCTCGCGCTGGAGGTTTTCGATCAGTGCGATTTCGAGCGTTTCGGAATCGCTGAAGTCGCGCACCAGCGCCGGAATGCGATGCAGCTGCGCCCGCTGCGCCGCGCGCCAGCGGCGTTCACCCGCGACGATCTGATAGCCCCGGCCCAGCGGCCGCACGACGATCGGCTGGATCACGCCCCGCCGCGAAATGCTCTCGGCCAGTTCCGCGAGCGCGTCGGGATCGAAATGCCGGCGCGGCTGTTCGGGATGCGGCGAGATAAGCGAAATATCGATGCTTTGCACCGAACGGCCGCCATTGGCTTGCGCGCCGGCAACAGGCTCCTCGCGCACGACATCGCCCAGCAGGGCGTTGAGCCCGCGACCAAGACCAGGCACCCGGCGCTGCGGCTTGGCGGCCTTGTCCGTCATGTCCTCCATATCGCTCATGCAGCGATCTCCTGTGCGGGCAGGCGGCCGATCAATTCGCGGGCGAGCTGCATATAGGCCTCCGATCCAGAGCAACGATAATCATACAGAAGCGCGGGCATGCCGTGGCTGGGCGCTTCGGAAAGCCGGACATTGCGGGGGATGACGGTGTCGAAGACGACATTGCCCAGGCACGCACGGACATCGTCCGACACCTGTTCGGTCAGCCGGTTGCGCCGGTCATACATGGTGAGCGCCACGCCCATGATCGACAGACCGCGATTGAAACGACCGCGAATTCGCTCGACCGTTTGCAGCAACTGGCTGAGGCCCTCCAGCGCGAAGAACTCGCATTGAAGCGGGACGAGCAACGAATTGGCAGCAACCATTGCGTTCACGGTCAGCAGACCGAGCGACGGCGGGCAGTCGATCAGGCAGATATCCCAACGCCCGGCGGGCGCCTCCGCCAACGCCTTGTCCAGACGGTGCGCGCGGTCTTCGAAGTCAATGAGCTCGATCTCCGCACCAGAGAGATCCTGCGTCGATGCCACCACGTCCAGCAATGGCACGCGCGAGGCAATGATCGTTTCCTCCAGACTGCATTCCCCGGTGAGCAGATGATAGCTGGACCAGCTCCGTTCCGCCTGGCCGATGCCGAGCCCGGTAGAGGCATTGCCTTGCGGGTCAAGGTCGATGAGCAGGGTTTTCCATCCCGACGCCGCCAGCGCCGTTGCGAGGTTGATCGCCGTCGTCGTTTTGCCAACGCCACCCTTCTGGTTCGCAACTGCCAAGCGAATCATCTCTTGCCCCTTTTCCGGACTGACCGGCCCACCAAGATTGCGCTTTCCGGGTCAGTGACGCTTTGTTCCACGTGGAACACCCCCTGCCAATCGGGGCGCACCTGCTGCAATTCATTCTGGCAATTTTTGCCCTTGGGCAAAAGCCAAATTGTTTCCCCACCGGAAAATCTGACGGCTTTTTCAAACAATCGGTCCAGTGGAGCGAAGGCGCGCGCGCTGATGACCGAAACCGGGACAGCCATGTCCAGCGATTCCAGACGGCAGCCATGCACCCCTGCGTTCGCCAACGATAACTTCTCTATCATCGCGCATAGAAAGCCGATGCGGCCTTTTCGGGATTCGACCAGCCCGGTCTGCCAATCGGAGAGGATAGCGATGACGATGCCGGGAAGTCCCGCGCCGGAACCAAGATCGAGCCATATGCCGCCATCCTCAGGCGGAGCGTGAAGGAGGAGTTGCGCGCTGTCGACGATATGGCGCGCCCAGACATGATCGCGGGTGGACGCGGCGATCAGGTTTTGATGCTGCATTTCCTCCAACAGGGAAGCGACATAGGATTCAAGCCGCTCCCATGTTTCACGTGAAACATCGAAGCGGTCGCTAAGCCAGGCCCTGGCCTCGTCCTCCGTCACGCGGCCTTCCGCCGGGCATGAACGAGGATGGCAGCGAGCGCGGCCGGGGTGATGCCACGGATGCGGCCTGCGGCGGCCAGCGTCTCCGGCCGGGAGGCCTCCAGCCGCTCCACCATTTCAAGCGACAGGCCCGCGACCATCCGATAGTCGAAGGCGGGCGGAATGCTGACCGCTTCGTTGGCGCGCAATTCCCTGATCTCCGCTTCCTGCCGGTCGAGATAGGGCGCGTAATGCGCATCCTCCAATATCTCGTCGCGCAAGTCGGGGGTGAGGTCCGCAAGGCCGGGCACAATGGCGAAAAGTTGCGCCGGCCCAACTTCCGGGAAGCGCGCCCATTCGAACAGCGAGCGGCGCGAACCATCCTGCCGCACGGCGCAGCCGCGCCTGGCCATTTCCGAAGCAGTGACCTGTTCTTCCATTTGCGCTTCGACCGTCGCGCGCGCGGCGGTTCGGGCGGCGAACCAGTTGCGGCGTTCGGAACCGACCACGCCCTGCGCGATGCCCAGCTCCGTCAGTCGCGTCGATGCATTGTCGGCGCGCAGCCGCAGCCGATACTCCGCGCGCGCCGTCAGCATCCGGTAAGGCTCCGTCACGCCCTGCAGCGTCAGGTCGTCAATCATCACGCCGATATAGCTGCTGACTCGATCAAGGATCAGCGGCGCTTCGTCCCGCGCAAAGGCGGCGGCATTGATCCCGGCGACCAGGCCCTGCGCCGCCGCCTCCTCATAACCGGTGGTACCGTTGATCTGCCCCGCACAATAGAGGCCCGGCAGATCGCGCACCGCCATGCCGGCGTCCAGCGCACGCGGATCGATATGGTCATATTCGACGGCATAGCCGGGAACGACAATCTGCGCCTGCTCCAGCCCGGCCATGCTGCGCACCATGGCGAGCTGGACATCGGCGGGCAGCGAGGTGCTGATGCCATTGGGATAGACCAGATGATCGTCGAGCCCCTCCGGCTCCAGAAAAATCTGATGCCCGTCCCGGTCGCCGAAACGGAAGATCTTGTCCTCGATCGAGGGACAATAGCGCGGCCCCCGCCCCTCGATCGCACCACTGAACAAGGGCGAGCGATCAAGCCCCGCGCGGATGATCGCATGCGTTCGCTCGTTGGTGCGGGTGATGGCGCAGAATGTCTGCGGGAGCGGACGGCGTTCGGTCAGCGCCGACATGGTCCAGGGCGCTTCATCCGAGGGCTGTTCCGGAAGGGCCGACCAGTCGATGGTGCGGCCATCGATGCGCGGCGGCGTTCCGGTCTTGAGGCGGCCGATGGGAAGCCCGGCGTCGCGAAGCTGCTGGCCCAAGGACACTGCCGCCTGCTCGCCGGTGCGGCCGCCCTGGCTGATCTCCTCGCCACGGAAGAGCTTGCCGTTGAGGAAGGTGCCGGTGGCCAGCACCACCGCCCTTGCGCAGAGCGCGGTTCCGTCGGCGAGGCGCAGGCCAGTGACCTGTCCGTCATCGATCGCCAGCGCTGCGGCTTCCGCCTCAACGATTTCGAGACCCGCCTGTCCATCGAGCAGCTCATGGATGGCGGCCTTGTAGCGTTTGCGGTCAGCCTGCACCCTTGGCCCCTGAACGGCCGCGCCCTTGCTGCTGTTGAGCATGCGGTAGTGGATGGCGGCGGCATCGGCGGCCCGCGCGATCAGGCCGTCAAAGGCATCGACTTCGCGGACCAGATGGCCCTTGCCCAGCCCGCCAATGGCCGGGTTGCAGGACATGGCCCCGATGGTCTGACGCGAAAAGCTGACGAGGGCCGTGCGCGCGCCCTTGCGCGCGGCAGCCGCAGCGGCCTCACAACCGGCATGGCCACCACCGACCACGATCACGTCAAACATTGTCTGCATGTCGCGGCACATAGCGGTTTTCCCGGGGGCGGTCAAAGCTGTTGATGTTCCACGTGAAACAGTGGAGGGCGCTTAGGAGTGAAAGCCATTTTCTGATTCACGCGGAGGCGCGAAGACGCGGAGGATTATAGCCAGTCCGTCTCTGCGTTCTCTGCGCCTCTGCGCGAACCAAAAAGTTGCTTCATTAGATTTCGCGCAGAGGCGCAGAGAACGCAGAAAGATAAAGACAGACCTTCTCCGCGTCTTCGCGCCTCCGCGTGAACAAAAATGCGCTGCGCGCTTGTCCCTTCCCCAGTCTTCCCGGGGACAGGCGTAAACCGATTTTATTTGCCGATGCAGAAGCTGCCGAAGAGGGCGTCCAGCATGTCTTCGGTGCTGGCCCGTCCGGTTACGGCGTCGAGCGCGCCGCGCGCCGCGCGGAGGTGTTCGGCGACAACGAGATAGTCATTGCTGCGCTGGGCGGCCTCCAGCTCTTCGCGCAATCGGGCAAGCGCTCCGCGCTGGCGCTGGTTCAGCGCATAGTCGCCGTCGCGCGGGAGCAGGGTGCGGGCGCGGGCGATAAGCAGGCCGCGCAGCCTGTCCATGCCCTCGCCGGTCAGCGCCGAAACGGTGACGCCCTGCCCTACTCCGCCTTCAAGATCGCATTTGGGGGCGAGCCGAATGGCGCGGGGATCGTCAGGACATTCGCCCTCCGGTCCGAGCCAGAGCAGGATGTCCGCGTCCTCCATGGCGCGGCGGGTGAGGCCGATGCCGATCCCCTCGATCTCGTCCGCCCCTTCGCCCCGCAAGCCCGCCGTGTCCATGAACAGAAAGGGAAGCCCCGCCATCGCCACGGGCACTTCGATCCGGTCGCGCGTGGTGCCCGCGATCGGCGAGACGATGGCGGCGTCGCGCCCGGCCAGCGCGTTGAGCAGTGTGGACTTGCCCGCATTGGGCGGCCCGGCGAGCACGACCCGAACGCCATCCCGCAGCCGCTCGGCCGACGGACGCTCAAGCTCCACCTTCAGCTGATTCTGCAGCGCGGCCAGCATCGCGCCGACTTTTTCGACCGCCCCCTCCGGCACATCATCTTCGTCGGAAAAATCGAGTTCCGCCTCCACCAAAGCGGAGATGGCCAGCAACTCCGCCCGCCAGGCGGCAACGCGGCGGGAAAAATGGCCTTCCGCCATGGCGATGGCGCTGCGCCGCTGCGCCTCGGTCTCTGCGAAGAGCAGGTCGGCCAACCCCTCAGCTTCGCTAAGGTCGATGCGGCCATTTTCAAAGGCCCGGCGGGTGAACTCTCCCGGCTGCGCCTCACGCAGGCCGGGCAGACGTCCGAGCGCGGCCAGGACGGCATGCACCACCGCCCGCCCGCCATGAAGATGGAGCTCCGCCAGATCCTCGCCTGTGGCGGTCGGGGGGCCGGGAAACCAGAGGACGAGCGCCTGGTCGAGATCGCCGCCGCCCTCAGGATCGCGCAAGGTCCGCATGCTGGCGCGCCGCGGCGGCGGCAGCTTTCCGGCAAGCGCCTGAATCGCGGCCGCGGCTTGCGGCCCGCTGATCCGGACCACGGCGATGGCTGCGGGCGGCAAACCGCTCGACAAGGCGAAAATGGTGGCGGGCGCCGTCATGAAGTCACCTTACCCGGCGCGCGGCAATTATTTGGATGGCTTGTCCTGACCGCCGCCCATGCCGATGTTCATCATCTGCTGGAACAGGCGCATGCCGGCATCGCCCATGGGCGAGAAGCTGCGGAACAGATTTTCCATCTGCTCAACGCTGTTGGAACCGTCGAAAGTTTCCAGCATCGTCTGAATATATTTGTCATGGATCGGCGACACGTCAGGCAGGCCCAGAAAGGTGCGTGCTTCCTGGGGCGTACAATCGACATTTACGGTGACATTCATAGCTTCAACTCCGACCCGGCTGAGATTCCACTCATGCCGCAACATTAGGCGTAATACCAGTTTTTCGATACTAGACCTGGATTCGACCAGCTATGCACGTCGAACCCAGGTCTATCGGGGCGGTTGAATTGGCCTGAGGCCGTGACATAGTGGGTAAGGCCGAAGGGCAGCGCCCGAGTCCGCAACAGGAAAGGATCCGAGATGAGCGAAATGACCTCCATCCCCACGCTGGAAAATGACCAGAGCTTTGGCTGCTATGTCGCCCGGCCGTCAGGAACGCCAAAGGCCGCGATCATCGTCATTCAGGAGATTTTCGGGGTGAACGCCGGCATCCGCAGCAAATGCGACCGCTGGGCGAGCGAGGGCTATATCGCCTATGCGCCGGACCTGTTCTGGCGGATCGAGCCGGGCGTTGAGCTGGATTCCGATATACCCGACCAGTTCAACAAGGCGCTGAACCTGATGGGCCAGTTCGACCAGGACAAGGGCGTGCGCGATATCGAGGCCGTCATTCACGCCGCGCGCGCGGAACTGGGCGCGAACGCCAAGGTGGGATGCGTCGGATATTGTCTGGGCGGGCGGCTCGCCTTCATGACGGCAGCGCGCACCGATATCAGCGCTTCGGTCGGCTATTACGGGGTCGGCCTCGACAATCTTCTACGCGAATCGCACGCCATCGCGCATCCGGTGATGCTGCACATACCGACGGCCGATCATTTCGTGCCGCCTGAACAGCAAAAGGCTGTTCATGAGGGGCTGGATGACCATCCCAAGGTCATCATTCACGACTATCCCGGTCTGGACCATGGCTTTGCCGCCGAAACCGGCAAACGGCGCGATGAGGCTGGGGCGCAGCTCGCCGACCAGCGCACGGCCGAGTTCTTTGCCGAGAATCTGGGGTAATCAAGGTCTATTGAGGATGACCGGTACGGGGTGATTCCAGACATTCAGTCCCAAGCCGATTCCGTCGTCCCTGCGTAGGCAGGGACCCCGATTCCTTTTTACGTTGAAGAAAAGCTGGGTCCCTGCCTTCGCAGGGACGAC
>Ga0307412_10000833_pt1 | contig 17722 bp, 13 predicted proteins | sample DK1Cmetagenome_3_FD_203823 | JGI IMG/M metagenome (GOLD analysis project Ga0307412, IMG submission 203823) | Maize rhizosphere microbial communities from greenhouse at UC Davis, California, United States - DK15-C-1 | ecosystem: Host-associated > Plants > Roots > Rhizosphere > Soil | place: USA...
GCGCTGGGGCTCAAGAGCTTCACCGCGTACATCGACTCGTTCAGCGAAGCTTTCCTGGACGATGCGGTGGTCGACTATGCCACTGACCGCATGGGCGGCCAACTGACCATCAAGGCGCCGAACGCGAAAGTGCCGATGGTCAACGCCGACAGCCCGGTCAACGAGCGCATCAACTATTACCTGCAAACCGAGATCAACCCGGGGCTGGCCAGCCACGGCGGCCAGGTATCGTTGATCGACGTGGTGGAAGATGGCATCGCCGTGCTCCAGTTCGGCGGCGGCTGCCAGGGCTGCGGCCAGGCCGACGTGACTTTGAAGGAAGGCATCGAGCGCACCTTGCTCGAGCGTATTCCGGAACTCAAGGGCGTGCGCGACGTGACCGACCATACGCAGAAAGAAAACGCCTACTACTGATAGGTGTTCGCTGCGCGCAAAACACTGTGGCGAGGGAGCTTGCTCCCGCTCGATTGCGTAGCAATCGCAAGGCAACCCGCACGTCTTCCGTGATGGACGCGTGAGTCGCCCTGGGGACCGCTTCGCGGTCCAGCGGGAGCAAGCTCCCTCGCCACAACAGCCTCTGCGATTCCTGTGGGAGCGGGTTTACCCGCGAAGGGGCCAGCCCATCCGACATCATCACCGGCTGACCCACCGCCTTCGTCGGATCGCCGCCCGGAGCAGGTTCGCTCCCACAAGGGATCCGGGTGTGCCGATAGGTCAGGGCCTGTAGAGATGCGCATGCCCGGCGCGGTACAGCGATGATTCGCTGAATACATCATTGCCCAGCACACGTCCGACCAGAATCAAAGCCGTACGCCTGAAGCCCTTGGCCTGTACCTTCCCGGCGATGTCCTCCAGCGTTCCCACTACCCAATCCTGATCCGGCCACGTCGCCCGGTGAATCACCGCAATCGGACAATCCGCGCCGTAGTGGGGCAGGAGCTCGTCGACTATTTTTTCCAGGTGGTTGACCCCCAAGTGGATCGCCATGGTCGCCCCGTGTTGCGCCAGGCTTACCAGCTCTTCCCCTGTGGGCATTGCGGTTTTGTCCGCGTAACGGGTCAGGATCACGCTCTGGGACACGTCGGGCAAGGTCAACTCGGCACCGAGCAGGGCGGCGCAGGCTGACGTGGCGGTTACGCCGGGGATGATTTCGAAAGGAATGTCCAGTTCGCGCAGACAGCGGATCTGCTCGCCGATGGCGCCGTAAAGGCTCGGATCGCCGGAATGCACACGGGCTACGTCGTGCCCCTTGAGATGGGCGTCTTTGATCAGCTCGATAATTTGTTCCAGATGCAGCTCGGCGCTGTTCACCACTCGTTCGGCGCGATGGCCCTCCAGCAGGGCTGCCGGAACGAGGGATCCTGCATAGATAATCACGGCGCAACTGCGAATCAGCCGCTGACCCTTGACGGTGATCAGTTCCGGATCGCCGGGGCCGGCACCGATGAAAAAGACGGTCATGACCGGTTTCCTGTTGAGAGTGGGGGTGCATGAGCGGCGCTCATGATTCCAGCGGCGATTATCGAGTGTTACGAAGCCGTCGCCAATGCCAGCGTGGCTTGTGCAGCCTTCTGGCGGGTAACCAGTAAACTCGCGGGGGAAGAACCCCATCGATCGGCCAGCGCGAGGGCGGCGCTTTCGGCGACGCCGTGGCAGCCCGTACGCTCAAAGGCAATCTCGGACAGATGACTGAGCCGTGCTTGATAGCCTGCCAGCTCCTCGGCAGTGAAACACGTCAGCGGCAGTGACAATTGCGCCGCCAGTTCCAGCAGCCCGGGTTCGTCACGCTTGAGCTCGATGCTGGCCAACGCCCGTACCTGATCAAGCGTGATGCCGTGGGCCTGCAAAGTCTGGTCAAGCAGCGCCCGCAATACACTGGCCGGGCAACCGCGCTGGCAGCCGAGGCCGACCACCAGGATCGGCCTGCCGTTCATGCGTCGTGGTGGGCCTGGGCGCTCCGGCGAAACAGCCAGGCGCTGATCAGGCCCAAGGCCAGCCAGAATGCAACATTGGTCAATTGCGAGGCGAGCTTGAACTCACTTTCCAGCGCCTCGGGAGCCAGCATCGAATGCACTTCGGGCTGGGGCGCGCCGATTACATGAGGCGTCACCAGGATGGCGAGGCCCAGCAACTTCAACAGCCAATGCCGACCGAATGCAATCAGTGCGATGCCCACTGCCGTGGACGCCGCCGTGCCGATCCACCACATTTGCCGCTGGGCCAGATCCGCCGCTGCCGTGCCGGGTAATTCCGGTGGCAGGCCGAGAGTCGGCGCCAGCACGAAAGTCGCATAACCGGCCAGTCCCCAAAGCAAGCCCTGGGACGTCCGCGTCGGTGCACGCAAGGTGTACAGGCCCGCCAGCATCAGCGCAAAACCCACCGCGACCACCAGATTGCCGCCCGTCGTGGACAGTACACGCTGCCAGCCGTCTTCCGGTTCCCAGGCTTCGGCGTCATGGCTATGTGCAACTCCGGCGGCATGTTCATGGACCTCGGTCGCCGGGGCCTTCTCGAAAGTCTCCGCCTGGAGAATCAGCGGCGACACCCAGAAGCTTTGCAGCAGAGTCAGCAGCAGGGCGGCCAGTAGCCCGCTGAAACCAGCGGTTTGCGCGATACGCTTGATCATGTCGGCAGCACTCAGTGGCACGGAAACGCGGCGCTGTGCCGTGTGTCGTGGGCCGCGTTGTGCACTGCTTCGATGTGAGAGAAACCGGCGAAATAGACCAGGCCCGCGCCGAGGATCGAGGCGAGGACCGCCGCGCTCAGGCGCTGGCTCAGGGTAACGGTGCTGCTGGTGGAGCGGGCGGTGCTGCTGATGGTCGACATGGCGCTTCCCTCTGGTCTGTCAGCGGGCGGATCGAGCGCAATGAAAACCCGGGCAAAGGCTCGCCGGGATTCGAACAGCGCCCGCCCACCGCGGGTTTGTTGAACATGAGTCATGGGCCGGTCTCCGGGCTCACGAGGGACAGGGCTTGAGCCGTGCCTGCAAGCGTCACCTTCCCATGCGCATGCACAGTGGATTCGACGCTTCACTCGCTTACCGTTGCGGGGGCAGCACCGGACTGACGTGGCCTTGAAGTAAAGCACACGATTCACCGGTTTCCCGTTTCACCCTGTGAAGGGCACCCAAACTGGCGCACAGGAGACCATGGGCGAGGGCGGGGCGTCAATTGAACGCGCCGGGAATATATTTCATCGTCCTCCTGCAAAAAGCCTCAAGCCCAGCCGATAACCCGGTAGGCGTACACATAATTATCCCAATCGATACGCCGGCGGCATGGACGCTCGACCCACCACCGAGGTCTTCCCATGTCCCTACGTAGCTTGAATATCGCCCCCCGAGCCTTTCTCGGCTTTGCAGTCATTGCGCTATTGGTCGTTGTGCTCGGCGTGTTCGCCGCCAATCGCATGTCCGTCATTCGCCAGGCGTCGGTGGACATGGAGCAGACCCAGTTACCCGCCGTCGGTCACTTGGCCAATGTCCTTGAAAACGTGCTGCGCATGCGCATTCTTTCATTTCGCATCCTGGTCAACCGCGACCCGGCCAGCCTCAGCGAGGCCGAGACCCGCATCGGCGTGCTGGTGGAAAAACTCAACAAGGCGAATGCAGCCTATGCAGCGCTGCCCGCCGAGCCAGATGAAGCTGAGCTGTATAAAGTCTTTTCGAAAACCCTGGAAAACTACCTCCAGGCCCAGAAGGAAATGCTGAATCTATCCCGACAAGACAAGGCCGACGCGTTGCGCAGCCTCATCAACACACGGATCAAGGAAGGCACTGACCAGATGGGCGAGCAACTCAACAAGCTCATTGCAATGAGCGTGGCGGAGGGACATGAAGCGGCGGATCAGGCCAGCGACTATTACAACAGCGCCATCACTGGCATTGTCATCGTCTCGATCATCGCCGCGCTGGCCACCGTGCTGCTGGCCCTGCTGTTGACTCGCAGCATCGTCACCCCCCTGAACCGAGCCCTCGAAGCGGCCCGGACCATCGCCGAAGGTAATCTGGTCACCGTTATCACCGACGAGGGCAAGGACGAACCCGCCCGGTTACTCCAGGCCCTCGGCGCGATGCAGGGCAGCCTGCGCCAGACCATCGAGCAGATCGCCGGCTCCGCCACCCAGCTGGGCGCCGCCGCCGAAGAGCTGAGCGCCGTCACCCAGGAATCTTCCCGGGGTTTGCAACAGCAGCACAATGAGATCGAGCAAGCGGCCACCGCCGTCAATGAGATGACCGCCGCCGTCGAAGAGGTCGCCCGCAACGCCGTGTCGACTTCCGAAGCGTCGAACCAGTCGACCCAGGCCGCCCAGGAGGGGCGCACACGGGTAGTGGAAACCGTCGACGCGATCCAGACCATGACCCACGACGTGCAAGCCACCGCCTCGATGATTGAAGGCTTGGCAATCCAGGGCCGCGACATTGGCAAGGTGCTGGACGTGATCCGCGCCATCGCCGAACAGACCAACCTGCTGGCCCTCAACGCCGCCATCGAAGCCGCCCGTGCCGGCGAGGCCGGGCGGGGTTTCGCGGTGGTGGCCGATGAAGTCCGCGCCTTGGCCCATCGCACTGCGCAATCAACCCAGGAAATCGAAAAAATGGTCGCCGGCATCCAGAACGGCACCGGCCAGGCCGTGCAGTCGATGCAGCAAAGCAACCAGCGCACCCAAAGCACCTTGGAACTGGCCCGGGCCGCCGGCGTGGCGCTGGAGCAGATCACTCAGTCGATCCACCAGATCAACGAGCGCAACCTGGTCATCGCCAGTGCGTCTGAAGAACAGGCCCAGGTCTCGCGAGAAGTGGACCGCAACCTGATGAACATCCGCGACCTGGCCACCCAGTCGGCCAGCGGCGCGCAACAGACCAGCGACGCCACCCACGAACTGTCGCGCCTGGCGGTGGGGTTGAATGCGGCGGTGGCGCGTTTCGTGATTTGAGATAGGGTTGAGGCTGGACACCGCGCTCACAGGAGATTCCATGCGCTTTTCAGCCTTGACCCAACGCATCACCGGTGACGGCGCCGCCGCCTGGGACATTCACGACCGGGCGCTGGCCATGCGTGAGGAGGGCAGGGAAGTCTTGTTGCTCTCGGTGGGCGATCCGGATTTCGACACCCCGCCCGCGATTGTCGAGGCTGCCGTCGCCAGCCTGCGGGCGGGCGATACACACTATTCGGATACGCGTGGCCTGCACTCGTTGCGCGCGAGCATCGCCCGACGGCATCAACAGCGCTGCGACCAACCGGTCGGCGCCGAGCACGTCACGGTGCTGCCCGGTGCCCAATGCGCGGTCTATGCCGTCGCGCAATGCTTGCTCGACCCTGGCGATGAAGTGATCGTCGCCGAGCCGATGTACGTCACCTACGAAGCGGTATTCGGCGCGTGCGGAGCGAAAGTGGTTCCGGTGGCGGTGACGCCGGAAAACGGCTTCCGTGTCCAGCCGAACGACGTCGCCCGGCTGATCACCCCACGCACCCGCGCCATGCTCCTCAACAGCCCGAACAACCCCTCCGGCGCCAGCCTGCCGCTGTCGACCTGGCAAGCGCTGGCGCACCTGTGCATTGACCATGACCTGTGGCTGATCAGTGACGAGGTCTACAGCGACTTGCTGTACGAAGGTGAGCACATCAGCCCGGCGGGCCTGCCGGGCATGGCCGAGCGCACCGTGACCATCAACAGCCTGTCCAAGTCCCACGCCATGACCGGCTGGCGCATCGGCTGGGCGATCGGTCCCGAACCCCTGGCTGAACATCTATCCAACCTGTCGCTGTGCATGCTGTTTGGTTTGCCGGATTTCGTCCAGCGTGCCGCTCAGGTTGCGCTGGAGCGGGATTTGCCTGAAGTGGCGCGGATGCGCGAGGAATATCGCCAACGTCGGGATCTGGTATGCGAGGCGCTTGGAACCTGCCCCGGCCTCAAACCCGTAAGGCCTGACGGCGGCATGTTCGTGATGGTCGACGTGCGTAAGACCGGTTTGGCGGCTCAGGCATTCGCCGAGCGGCTGCTGGACGGGTATGACGTGTCGGTGTTGGCGGGGGAGGCGTTTGGGCCGAGTGCGGCGGGGCATATTCGGGTTGGGTTGGTGGTGGGGCATGGGGAGCTGGCGCAGGCGTGTCAACGGATTGTCCTATGTGCAGCACAATCATTGCGAAATGCATGAGGTGTCCATCGTCACATACAACGGTGACGGTGGACGTGAGTGCAGTATCAGTCCGGTTCGCGAGCTGGAAAGCTCGATCGCCACGTTATTGACTTCGTAAAGTGCGGAACCCCACTCGCTATGCCTGGACAATGAGCCGCTAGTTCGCCGTTGAGCCGGCGATTCTCTTTCTTGTTCTCCAAAGAAACGCTGCTTTGCGCTTCGTTTTGTTCTAATCAGACTCCTGTTTATGCCTTTAAACTTGCTTGGAGCTCGGGTAAATCGACGGACGGTATGTTGACCTGTCATCTTTGACAGTAGGCGAGCTCCGCAAAAAAGCATTGAATAAGTAATAAGCAATGCACAAATAGATGCCTGATACGAGCCATATAACCTCGCGAGCAAATGCGCGATAAAGAATGGCGCCGCGTTATCTCCGGCAGGCTGTTTCCAAAGGGAGACGGCTATTGTTATCGCACATGGGAATGAGGTTTGTATAAATGCCATCATCAAAAAAAGTAAGTGGCTCGTCGCTCGATGGCGGTAGCATTCATCTCGATGAGCCCAAGATTCCGGCGGTCCTGGATCCGGACGATCCCGATGGATTATTACCTTCCCGGGTATTGGGTCAACCCCTGGAAGTTCAGTTCATGGAGTGGGATTTCAGTGCCGAGGGACGTACGGATAGGGTCGAGTTGGGATTCAGGTCCTCAGGTTTGGAGTTTGTGAAGGTGGATGAGAAAGAATATCTCATCAGTTACCCGATAGATATCAGCTTTCCTCAGTCGTTATATGTTCCGGCGAATAAACTGACGCCCGATGGCTTATATGACGTCTCGATTAAGGTCTATCGAGGAGGACAAAATCCCATTGAATCGCCGAAGAAAAAAATCACGATTGATACAGTTCCCCCCAATTTTGGTCAGCAACCGGAGGCCATTATTTTTCCGCCGGATGCGAATGGTTTGATTACCGAAGATTATTTAAATGATCATGGTCAGGAAGTAATCGTTGAAGTGCCTTTTTATACCGATGCCAGGGGGAAGGATCGAGCGGTTTATTACTGGACTAATACATCATCACCCTCCGATCTCGAAATTGAAATCGGCGAGCAGGAATTCAGCGAACTTGATGTCGGCAATAAAGTGTTACGTGTGACTTATCTCGGGTCTGACATTCGTCCATGGGGTTCCGGGGTGCGATACGCTTATTACCGACTTCGGGACAGGGCCGGTAATACAGGACCTCGATCCAGGCTTTCGCCGATAGACGTCGATTTGACGCCGATACCCGGTACGCTCCCGCCCCCACGGGTACAACTGACGCATGGGTTATTGGATCGGCAGCAGGCGCGGGATTCCGTATGGGTTGAAATTGATCAATATACCGGTGCTGACAATACGCATTGGATCGCTGTGTCGTGGGATGGGACCCCATTACCCGAATTCCAGGTCGATACTGCGGATTTTCCACTCAAGACTCCGGTTGAATGGTCAGTGTTAAAGGCCCTAGGTCTGGGGCCGTTGCGTGCAAAGGTTGACTATAAGGTTCGAATCACACCGGGTAGTTATACCCTGCCCTCGCCGGATATCAGTGTGCCGGTCAATCTGACTATCGCTGGCCAGGATCATGTCGCGGCACCAGGGTTGATCAATGCGGATCTGGAAAGGTTGGAAGTATGGGGGCAATCATCTGTCCCGAATACTTTGACAGGGTTGGACGAAGGGCTGAACGCCACAGGCAGGATAAAACTCTTCGACGATCCGAATCCCGGCGAGGAGATTTGGCTGTACTGGGGGCAGATTAGCCAGCCGGTCGGAACCTACATCGTCCAACCGGATGATGTCGCCGGGCAAATTATTTCGATCCCAGTACCATGGAGTGCAATCGAGCAGGATAAAAACAATCCGGCGCTGCCGGTCTATTACACCACCACTAACGGTGTTAACGAGCAACAGTCGCTGATCACCGAAGTCAATGTCATGGTCGAGACGATTCAGGGGTTGCCGGCCCCGACATTTCCCAGTGCCCCGAAATGGGGTTACCTGGATTGTTGCTCACATCCCAGGCTCTGGCAGGGCGTGCTTGTCGCCATTGAAGGCAATACCCATTTCTCGGAAGGCGATACCGTGTTGGTGATTTGGCAAGGCAGTGAAGGGCTGAATGGAACGCTTCCGATAAGAGGGGCTCGAGGTACCTTTCCCAAAGTGCTCAGTCTATCCGACGCCGCGAACGGTTTTGAAGTGTTAGTCGAGCCCTATGAGTCACTGATTGCTCCAATGGTAAACAATGGTTCGGCCAAGGTGTTTTATCGACTGATCAAGTCTGATGGAAAGATAGGTGTTTCTGACGATGACTTTGTGAAAATCAATAGAACATGGCCTAGCGGAGATATTTGCGGTCCGTTAAACGATTTCTGCGAAGAATAATGCGGGTTTATGAGCGAAGGTCGGGGGTTGAAAGGTGCGATCTCCTGGTGTCGAGTCAAGGCGCAGGGGTAATGAACGGTTGCTTATCTTGAAAGGCTTGGTATTTGGGTTTCGAGCAGATGTTCTTTTATCTTAAGTCAGCCAAGGTTGCTGAGTGAAGGTTTCACTCTCTCTTATGGAGTTGATGATAATGCTTGATATAAAAAGTCACAAAAATACCCAGATCGATAATAATAAGGTGTCGGGTGGCTTGCGCAAAACCCGACGTCGAAATGATTTAGATGCGGCGGCTCCAGAGCTACAGGGTTTACTTCCTAATGTCCCAGGAGATGGTCAAAATAAACTGCCGAAGGCATTGCAAGGGGTGGAAAATGAGGTGTGGTTGAACGAGGTAATTTATAGCGGTGCGGTGCCTGATGGTCGTAGTATTTTTATCAGCTTGCGCTGGCAAGGTATTGATGTTGGGGATCCCCAAGAGTTTACAACACCGATTGATTCTGATGATCTCCCGGCCAAATTTCCGCTTCGTGGTCCGCTGACGGCAACACCAGGAGAACGTAGATTGTCCTATGTTTCCTATTATCCTGTTCATGGCGCTAATCCGTTTTTTGGGCCAGAGGTCCGCATCCTGATCGATGCAGAAGCGCCAAACCAAGGGTTGCAAGACGAGCCTTTGAGTTTGACCAACGTCAGCGGCTCAGTCATAGACTTAGATTTTTTTGAGAATAATAGTACTGTTGATATTTCCATTGCGCGTCCGGCTGATCGTGCAACAGGTGATATCGCGAATATCTATTTTGGAGCGAGTATACCAGGGCAGTTGGTAGGCTCTACTGTTCCTGCCGCCGACAACTCAAGTGACGATCTGACCCTCGAAGTTCCCGCTTCACTGATCCGCGATCAAGGGGAAGGGGAACGGATGTTTTACTATACTTGGCAAGATCGTGTAGGTAACGTCGGGGTGGAATCGAAGGCGTTGGAAGTGACTGTTTTTCTGACGAGGGCGCCTGCAGATTTAGTACCTCCCGTTGTTCCAGATGCGATTGGTCCGGATAAGACTGTTAATGTCGCAGTTTCTTTTCCTGTCCTGGCGGTGGAAATTGGGCGCTACACGAATTTTGTCGCCAATGTAGACAAAGTGCGGGTTGAGTTTGATGGGGTACCTCAAGTTCCTAGAAACGTGGATGGCACTTGGCCGTTGCTTGTCGAGGTGCCTTATAGCAGCGTAAGGCGCGGTGGAGTTGGCCCTAGAAGTGCTCGTGTAACGTACGAGGTTTTACACAATGAGTTGATCGTTAAAGAGCTTGTTGGTGAGACGATTAAGGTTGATTTAACCCGGCCGGGTCCTGTGTTCCCCGAGCCTGAGGACCCAGAAGTTGGTAACCCCAACTTGAGAGCCGTCGTCGTTACCGGTCGGGGGGTGCCGCCTTCAGGTTCTAACAAGCTGGAAATACAAGACTTCGGTTTGGATGCTGATGCAACGGTAGCCATTTTTGATGCTTTCAAGGTGGATGATCACGTCCAATTGTTCTGGAACAAGGTCCCGGTGCCCGCACCTGGCGGCGTCTATGACGTCACTGGTAGTGAGAGTGCAGGTGATCTCATGGAGTTTGTTATTCCATGGAGCATGATCGAAGGCACATCCAACGGGAATTGGCCTGTTCATTATGAAATAACAAACCCTGCGCAAGCTAACCCTAACCCGTCTCTACGTGCGGATGTTTCCGTGCATGTCCTGGCTGTTACGCTACCGCCACCGGTCATTCAGGGCGTTGTCTCTTCTGGGGGCGATGATTATGTTGTTTGTCAGACCGTGGTGACTGTTCCAGGGCAGGGGCGAGTAGCTGTTGTCCATGTAAACGGAGGCGCACCTCTGGCAGAGGGGCTTGAGTTGGAGTTCACTTGGAGTGGGGAAAGACTGAGTGGGCTTGGCCCGTCTGAGCCTGATCCTGGCTATGCTGTTCCTGGACCCGTGCCGGACTACTTCTTCTCTAAAACGCTAGTAGGGACAGAGCATCTTTCTGGATTTAATGTCTATCTACCGTTTGTCGATGCTCTTTTACCTATTCGTGACGGCAAAGGTTCGATTGTGTATACAGCGGTTATTGGCGGTACAGACGAAACGTCTGATACTCATGATGTGGAGGTTATTATTGTTAACGCCGGTAATGAACCTTGTCCTATGGTTGTGAGCAGTAAAACAAAAGGTAAAATTGATCGATAATTATATGTAGGCGCGACAAGGGCAGATGCTGTGATGTTTTCTGCTCTTGTCAGTGTGCTTTGAAAGTTTAATTGCGCATTGGAATGTTCATAGGGGCCTATGTTTTCTAGTCTTTATTGGGGGGTGAGGGTTTTGGTGTAAGTCTCAAAGGATGGTGGATGTCAGATTTGTGGTGGGAATATTCTTACCTTATTACAGGAAAATTCTTACATATATTACCTTCAAATCTCTCTAACCTTCGCACCTTAATTTGCGCTGTCTCGGACGTGAGCCAGCTACTTGTCGATTTGAAGGTTCGCGATATGACTATTACTATCTTTCCTGTACTCGGACGTCCGAGGCGGATACTCAATACACTGGTTTTCGCCCCGGTATTATTCAGCCCATCCGTGTTGGCATTGACAACCATCGGCGCCGGTGAGACCAAGTATATCGACAGCTCAACGGCTCCAGACACTTATCTGGTTGTGAATGCTGGGGTCTTGAATACCAGTGGCGCAAACACCCACGAAGTGTTCGTTCAGAGTGGTTCGACCCTTAACGTGGTGGGTGGGACGTTTACCGGTGGGAGCAGTTCTTCCGCCTCGCCGGGCATTACCGTTACCAATAGCCAGGGGGTAATATCAGGTGCGCGGATTACTGGTAATCTCGCAGGGATGGTGGTCAATCGGGAGGCCGGTACGACGACGGGTTCAGCGGTTAACGTGACCAACAGCAACATTATTGGCGGAACGGCGGGAGTAATCATTACTGGCGCCAGTAGCCTTCAATTGAACAACACTAAAGTCACTGGCACGGGCAACACCAGCACAGGGATAAACTACCTCGGCGGTAATATCGATGCAGTCGGTAGCATCATTAGTGGCGGTGTCTCAGGCATCACCATGATCCAGGATGTCGAAGGGGTAGGGGCTGATACCAACCGTCTGGTGTTGGACAGTTCGCATGTCGAGGGCCGTTCAGGCGCAGCCATAGATGTGGGCGATGGACTGGAGGCGAACATCTACATTCTCAACGGTTCGACCCTGACCGGCGGCAACGGCAATATCCTTGAAGTCCAAGGCGCCTCCACGGCCAAGGTCAACGTCGCCAACAGCATCCTCACTGGCAATGTCGACGTCACTGGCAACAGCACCGCCAACCTGAGCTTTAACGGCGCTCAAATGATCGGTGATTTCAACGTTGAAGCCGGCAGCACCGGCAACCTGGCGTTGGCCAACGGTTCGCTGTTTAAAGGCAGCCTGACCAATGTCGCTGGCGTGACCACCAACAGCGGTTCCCAGTGGGAAATGACCGCCAGCAACAGCGTTGGCGCGTTGGCGATGGACGGTGGCAGGGTCATCATGGGGCAGGGCAGTAATTTTTATCAGCTGGATCTTGGGACTTTATCTGGCAACGGCACCTTCGCCATGAACGTGGATTTTGCCACTAACCAGCATGATGTCCTCAATGTCACCGGTGCTTCCAGCGGCAACTTCAATTTGCTGGTCGCCAGTTCTGGCGTCGATCCGCTGTCGCCACGGGAACTGACCCTGGTGCAAACGGCGGGCGGCACCGCGAGTTTCGCCCTGCTCGGCGGTGCGGTGGATGTGGGGACTTACTCCTATGGCCTGAGTTCGAGCAGCAACGGCAGCGGTGGCACCGACTGGTTCCTCGACCCCGACAAAAAAACCATCAGCCCCGGTACCCGCTCGGTGCTGGCACTGTTCAATACCGCTCCCACTGTGTGGTATGGCGAACTGACTTCCCTGCGCAGTCGCATGGGTGAGCTGCGCTTCAACGATGGCCAGTCCGGCGCCTGGGGGCGGATGTATGGCAACAAGTACAACGTCTCCGAGAGCTCCGGCGTGGGCTACTCACAGAAGCAGCAGGGCTTCACCCTGGGCGCCGATGCGCCGCTGCCGATGGGCGACGGTTATTGGCTGATTGGTGCGATGGCCGGGCACAGTAACTCGGACCTCAACCTAAAGGGTGGCACCACCGGTAACGTGAAGAGTTATTACGTGGGTGGCTACACGACCTGGTTGGATCCGGACAACGGTTACTACTTCGATGGCGTGGCCAAACTTAACCGTTTCGAGAATGAGTCGAAAGTCGCCTTGAGTGACGGCACCCGCTCTAAGGGCAACTACGGTAATACCGGCCTCGGTGGTTCCGTTGAGTTCGGTCGGCATATCAAGTTGGATGACGGTTACTTCGTCGAACCGTTCGGCCAACTGTCGGCGATGGTGATTCAGGGCAAGAGCTACAACCTGGACAACAGTCTGCAGGCTAAGGGCGATCAGACTCGTTCGTTGCTGGGTAAGGTCGGTAGCACGGTCGGCCGTAACCTGACGCTGGACAGCGGTACTGTGGTGCAACCTTACTTGCGCGCGGCCGTGGCCCATGAATTCGCCAAGAACAATGACGTCAAGGTCAACAACACTGTATTCAACAACGACCTGTCTGGCTCACGCGCCGAGTTCGGTGCTGGTGTGGCGGTGAAATTGTCCAAGGTCCTGCAAGTGCATGCCGACTTCGACTACGCCAATGGCAAGTCCATCGAACAGCCGTTTGGGGCGAATGTGGGGCTGCGGTATAGCTGGTAAACGCCGGAGCCGACTGGAATAAGCGAAGAACCCTGCAGCAATGCAGGGTTTTTTCGATTGAAGCGGCTCGCCTTTCCTCCCGTCCTTCCACCACATCGTCGGGTCGGACCCGTTGGCTGCGGCCCGCTCCAGCGCCCGGGCTTGCGCGATGAGCCAGTCGGACCGTACCCCGTTCACCGGGCCCACCGGCGTGTTGTCGGCGTAGTAGAGCTCCGGCGCCTCCAGGCCGCCCGGCGCGTCCGTCCAGATGTCCATCACGATGTACGGCGCGTAGCCGGAACTGTTGCTCGCGATATCGACGATCTTGTAGGTGACCGGGATGGCGTTGCCGCCGGGGATGCCCTGCAGCTCGTTCCTGAAGAGTACGCGCACCGGCGGCGAGGTGGGGTTGAACACCGCCGGCACCTCGAAGGGCAGCCCGCCGATGTAGGCGGTCGGCTTGTCGCCGACGGCGATGTTGATCCAGGCGGGCAGGCTCAGCCGCAGGCTGGGGGGGCTCGTCGACCTCGGCCGAGTCCGGCTCGATCGGGCCGAGCTTGGCGTTGACCTGGTCCACCGGCTGGGGGTGCGAGCCGCCGGGCTTGGAACACTTCACGGTGACCGGGGTGGGCAGGGATTCCTCGCTGCCGCCGCCGGCGTAGAGCACGACGTAGTGCACGGTGTGCGCCCCGTCGCCGTCGAACAGCTCGGTGCCGGCGATGAGCTCGCCGGAAAACACCCGGCCAGGGACGCTGACGACCTTGAAGCCCGCGCCGTCGGTGGGCGAGCTGCCGATCGCCTCGCCGTCGAGGAAGAAGATCACCGTGTCGGTGAGCTCCGGATCGAACCATTGTCCCGCGCTGATATCCACCAGCGCGCCCTCGGGCACCAGGGCGAGGTACCCCAGCGACCCGTTCACCGCCTGGTAGATCCGCGGCGCGGGCAGGGTGGGGGCTTTGGGGGCGTGGGGATTCCGGAATGCCATGGCGGGACGTGCTCGCCTCGCGTGCGTGCCTGCGCTACCTGCCGTAGCTCAAATGATGGATCGGAAAACGCAGGGCGCGCCCTTCATCGCTCACTTTCTCGAAGCCCACCTTCAGTTCGACGGTGAGCGGCGATCCCTCGGCGAGCGGCTCAATGGAGGAAAGCGGAATGGTTTTGGCCAGACCGTGGGTGAGGTCGGAAAGAATCACCTCGGCATTGGTCCACACCGGGATGACCAGTTCGCTGCCATCGGCCTTACGTCCGTGCAGGCGCAACCAGACTCGCTGCCCGTCGGCCATGCCGGGCCAAGGCGCCGTTCGCACCTGCAACTCTCCTTGCAGGACCGAGCGCGAGAGCGCGCCCTCAATCGATAGCACCGTGCCATCACCCTGTCGCTCGACCAAACGCGTCAAGGGCTTGGTCACCATCGGCCCGGGAGTCCCGCGCAAGGTGACCCGGGCCACGGGGAACGCCACCGCCTGGTCAAGGTCGTTACCCAGAAGCGTCGCGCGAGCGCGCAGGAAGATCGCACTGCCATCGGGCAGGTGCGAGAGCCAGGCCCGCGGCAGCGCAGCGCGGATCCCCTCGCGCATCATCGTCGCATCGACGATCACACCATCGAGCAACGGGGTGGCCCGTTCGCTGCCGTCCGGCATGTAGGCCAGCGCGTCCAGCCAGACCGAGCGGCCCAGGGCAATGCCCTCCCAGGGCGGCACGGTGACGACCGGATCGGCGATCAGCGCCGCATCGTCAAGCCAGCCGTTGGCGGCATCGCGCATGACCGGCAGGGGCCGGACGCCGACGACGACCGTCGGTGAGACGTAGCGAACGGATTCCCCCTCCGGCTGCACGGTGTAGTGAATGCGGCCGGGCGGCCCTGCGAGCCAGTCCGGCGGCAGGCCGATGACGAAGGAACTGGGCGTGGCCACCCGGTACGGTACTTCGTACGCGGCCTCCCCGTCGTAAGTCATCAGGACACGGTCGCCGGTGGCCATGCCGGGATAGTCAATGGTGACGTAGCGATGGTCGCCGGCGATCACCGGGGCCGGCAGGGCCATGGCCTGGCCCTGGACAGCTACCGAGTAGATCGGCGAGGCGCGTTCGGTGGCGGCCGGCGCGCCGCTGGTGACGACGAAGGAGACGGCCACCGCCTGCCCCAGAGTGGCCAGCACCTGGCCTTGCGGTATGGCAAACACGGTAGCGTTACCGACGGTGAGGCGCTGCGCCGGCGTCTCATAGAGAATGTCCGTACCCATCCAGCGGACCCGGGCCGTATCGCCCGCCTGGATGCCCGGCAACGGCGGCACCCGCACCTCGATGGCCGGGTGGTCAAGCACGTCCTGCAGGCGCAATGCGCCGGTTGGCGCAAGCGGTACCGACGGCGGCAGGTCGTAGCTGCCGGGCAAGGATGGCGCCTCGATGACCTGGTCGACCGGATCGAAGACGAAGCTGGCCTGGCCGGTCGAGTCCAGAGGCAAGCTGACCTTGATCACGGGTACGGCCACACCGTCCGTGTTGAGCAAGTCGCGTTGGTTCCGTTGCGCACCGGCGAGCCCTGACTGTGGATCCTTTACAACATAGAAAAAGGCCTCGATCGGCAAGCTCGCGCCGATGTTCTGCGGCCAAGTCGCCTGAATCAGTTCGTTGTGCCTGATGAACTGATCAGCCGACATTAGCGTGCGGGCACGCAAACTGGTCAGGAAAAAGGGGGCCGTATTGGCGACGGCAGTCATCGTGAACCCGCACAACCTCGCGTTGGAACCGCCGCCCGCGTTGAAGTGGTCGATCCACTGCGCTGGCGTATCAATGTTTTGCGCTTGGCACGGACGGCTGCTCTCGATATTCGCCGTCATGCCGCACCCGTTATCCTCGCGGTTTGATGTGGCGGCATCCCACGGAAACGCGCAAAGCGTGATCGGATGGATCGTGGCGGCATCGCGCGCTCTTGCCGGCGAAAAGATGAAGCCGTCCTCGTTCTCCCAAGGCATTCTCGCGAAGTTGGCGTCGGTGCGCAGGTACGCAAATGACACGCCACCGGATTCCACCGACGCGGAGCTAGGGTTCCAGACGTGGTACCCGTTGCCACTTCCGGTAATGCGAATAAATATGCCGGAACAGAGGAAAGCGGGCTCGTCTGAGTTGCCGCAGTCATCGGGCGTGGCGCGGTAGCGAGCGAGTATGGCTGAAAGTTGCCTCGTGCCGAAGTCGGCACGCGCCGGCACGCCCCCGTTGGCGAAAGAATCAACCAACGGTTCCGCGTGAATGTACGGTAAGGGTGCCGCAAAGAAAGCGCCTACGATAAGAGCTCGGAAGAACTTCATGACATGACCTCCAGCGAACCTCGCCGGTGGTTTACCGGCGAAGTCTGCCCAGCATTTTTCAGGATAGGAACTTGAAGTAGTCCAGGCGGATCACGTCGATTGCCTTGATCCGCACGCCCCTGATGTTTGCAGAATCGGAGATGTACTGGACATCGTGACCGTCTTCGGGCTCTCCACCGACAACGGTTTCGCTATGAATGACGGCGTTGCTGGGATTCAGCCACTCAACCGTGACGTTGTTGTGGACCGAAGTCATGGCGAAACGCACCCGCGACCAGTTCCGTTTGAACGTGATGGTGACGGTATTATCTTTCGTCCCCCCCACCGTGGACCCGATGTACAGGACTACCCCGGCGTAATAGTCCGGAAGCTCGTGACCGAACTCCTCAACGCCAACGGTGTTATTCGCGGGATTGACGGCAGCTTCGGTAAAGGTTACGTCCATCAGCGAGAAGGTGAGCGTTTCGCCCATCTTGATCGGCGTCACGGAAGCGGGATCCAGATCGTCCAGATCCCAAATCGTCGTCCAGCCGCGACCGATGGTGTAGATCGCCTCAGGGAAGTCCACCACGTCGAAGGGATCGTCGGTGCCCTTGAGGTTGATCTGGACCACGACCTTGAGGGTCGAGTCATCGGGCAGGAGGGCGAGGATGGAGCGAGCGATGGGGATGCGCAGACCATCACTTGCCCCCGCGGCGGTGACCTGTTGCCTTGTCGCCACCGGATATGGCGTCTCTCCTCCGCCCGTCACCGAGACCACGCTGGCCCAGTAGTACATGCCCGCGCAGGGCGGCGTGCGGCTCGGTCTTGATATGCGCGTTGCCCTGGAACAAAGCGATGTCGAGTATGTCGCCGGCGGCTTCCTCGATGATCGGCGCCGTAAAGCTGATGCCCGCACCAATGCTCATCGCCAGCACTTCCGACGGACTGATATGGCCATCGGCCTTGCGCTTGACCCAATAAGACGCCTGCACCGTCCCGCCCTCGTTGCCCTTGATCAGGTCAAAGCCGATGGCGAACGGCACGTCCTCCTTGTCGGTGATCCCATTGAGCTTGACATA
>Ga0307412_10000834_pt1 | contig 17697 bp, 15 predicted proteins | sample DK1Cmetagenome_3_FD_203823 | JGI IMG/M metagenome (GOLD analysis project Ga0307412, IMG submission 203823) | Maize rhizosphere microbial communities from greenhouse at UC Davis, California, United States - DK15-C-1 | ecosystem: Host-associated > Plants > Roots > Rhizosphere > Soil | place: USA...
ACACCGTCATCGGCGAGGTCGACAAGGTGGACGCGAAGAAGGTGCGGCGCGTGATCGCGTGCTCGGGAAAGGTCTACTACGAGCTCGTCGCCCACCGGCGGGAGAAGAAGCTGAACGACATCGCCGTCGTGCGTCTCGAGCAGCAGTACCCGTTCCCGCACGACGATTTCAAGGCGGTGCTGGCGAAGTTCCCCAACGTCAGGGAAGTCGTCTGGTGCCAGGAAGAGCCGCAGAACCAGGGCGCGTGGTACCGCTTGCGCGCCTATCTGCGCAACGACATGCCGGCGCAGGCGGTGCTCGCCTATGCCGGGCGGCCGGTGTCGGCCTCGCCGGCCGTGGGCTACATGAGCAAGCACGCCGAGCAGCAGAAGAAGCTGATCGAGGATGCGTTCGCCGAATCGCTGTCCGGCGGGGAGATGCTGATCCAGCGCTGACCATCGCCGCGTGCGGGACGGCGGCTGATGCCGCGTCCCCGCTTCGCGCTTCTTCACGGGACGCGAATCGGATGCGCGCTCGGGGTTGGGCGGCGCTGCGAACGGCAGGCAACCACGAGCGTCGTGCGGGAACCGCCGTCCTCGTCGACACGAACAGGAACGATGATGCGAGTCGAAGTGAAGGTGCCCCAGCTGCCCGAGTCGGTCGCCGAGGCGACGCTCGTGAGCTGGCACAAGAAGCCGGGTGAGCCGGTGAAGCGGGACGAGAACCTGATCGACGTCGAGACCGACAAGGTCGTGCTCGAGCTGCCGGCACCCGCGGACGGCGTGCTGGCCGAGATCGTGAAGCCGGACGGCTCGACGGTGACCAGCAACGAGATCATCGCCGTGCTCGACACCGGCGCGAAGGCGGCCGCGGCGGCGAACTCGGCATCGACCGCCGCGCCTGCCCCGGCGGCATCGCCGTCCGATGCGTCGGGCCCGGCGGCGAAGCAGCAGCCGGCACCGCAGCCGCCGAAGCCGGTGCCGTCGGCCGCCTCGTACGACACGCCGGGCACGAAGACACCGCCCGCCGTCGAGCCGCTGCCGGCGGCGCGCAAGCTGATGGCGGAGCAGGGGGTGGCGGCTGCGGACGTTGCCGGCACCGGCCGCGGCGGTCGCATCACCAAGGGTGACGTCCTGACGGCGGTCGAGGCGAAGTCGTCGCCGCCGGCGAAGCCGCAGCCCGCTCCGCAGCCCGCCACGCCGGCGCCGGCCGCGCGCGCGCCTGCCGTGCCGCTGCCGTCGGGCCTCGGCAACCGCCCCGAGCAGCGCGTGCCGATGTCCCGGTTGCGCCAGCGCGTTGCCGAGCGGCTCGTGCAGTCGCAGTCGACCGCCGCGATCCTGACGACGTTCAACGAAGTGAACATGCAGGGGGTGATCGACCTCCGCAACCGCTACAAGGATCGCTTCGAGAAGGAATACGGCATCAAGCTCGGCTTCATGGGCTTCTTCGTGAAGGCGGCGGTGCACGCGCTGAGGAAGTTCCCGCTGGTCAACGCGTCGATCGACGGCAACGACATCGTCTACCACGGCTACTACGACATCGGCATCGCCGTCGGCAGCCCGCGCGGCCTCGTCGTGCCGATCATCCGCGACGCGGACCACAAGTCGATCGCCGAGATCGAGAAGGAGATCGCCGACTTCGGCAAGCGCGCGCAGGAAGGGAAGCTCACCGTCGAGGAGCTGACCGGCGGCACGTACACGATCAGCAACGGCGGCGTGTTCGGCTCGATGCTGTCGACGCCGATCATCAATCCCCCGCAGTCGGCGATCCTCGGCGTGCACGCGACGAAGGAGCGGCCGGTGGTCGAGAACGGCCAGGTCGTCGTGCGCCCGATGAACTATCTCGCGCAGTCGTACGACCACCGCATCATCGACGGCCGCGAGGCGGTGCTGTCGCTCGTCGCCATCAAGGAAGCGCTCGAGGACCCGGCGCGCCTTCTCCTCGACCTGTAGCGCATGGCCGACCGCTACGACGTCGCAGTCATCGGCGCGGGCCCGGGCGGCTACATCGCCGCGATCCGGGCCGCGCAGCTCGGCTTCAAGGTCGCCTGCATCGACGACTGGACGCGCGAGGGCGGCAAGCCAGCGCCGGGCGGCACGTGCACCAACGTCGGCTGCATTCCGAGCAAGGCCCTGCTGCAGTCCTCCGAGCATTTCGCGCACGCCGGGCACGCGTTCGCCGACCACGGCATCGGTGTCGGCAAACTGTCGCTCGACCTCGCGGCGATGCTCGCGCGCAAGGGCAAGGTCGTCGCGCAGAACAACGACGGCATCCTGTTCCTGTTCCGCAAGAACAAGGTGACGTTCCTGCACGGCCGCGGGGCGTTCCGCGGCGGCAACCCGCAGGACGGCTGGCTGCTCGGCGTCGAAGGCGCATCGGCGGGCGACATCGTCGCGACGCACGTCATCGTCGCGACCGGCAGCCGGCCGCGGCCGCTGCCGGGCATCGCGATCGACAACGTGCGCATCCTCGACAACGCCGGAGCGCTCGCGATTCCCGAAGTGCCGAAGTCGCTCGGCGTCGTCGGTGCCGGCGTCATCGGCCTCGAGATGGGCAGCGTGTGGAAGCGCCTGGGCGCCGACGTGACGCTGCTCGAGGCGCTGCCCGCGTTCCTCGGCGCGGCCGACGAGTCGATCGCGCGCGAAGCGCAGAAGGCGTTCGCGAAGCAGGGGCTCGCGATCCGGCTCGGGGCGAACATCGAGTCGGTGGCCGTCGCCAACGACCAGGTGAGCGTCGGCTGGACCGACGGCGCGGGCGCGTCGCAGCACGCGACGTTCGACCGGCTGATCGTATCGATCGGACGCATCCCGCTGTCGGACACGCTGAACGCCGCGGCCGTCGGCCTGCGCCTCGACGAGCGCGGCTTCGTCGTCGTCGACGACGACTGCCGCACGAACCTGCCGCAGGTGTGGGCGATCGGCGACGTCGTTCGCGGACCGATGCTCGCGCACAAGGCGGAGGAGGAAGGCGTCGCCGTCGCCGAGCGCATCGCGGGGCAGCAGCCGCACGTCGACTTCAACACCGTCCCGTGGGTCATCTACACGTCACCCGAGATCGCATGGGTCGGGCGCAACGAGCGCGAGCTCAAGGCCGCGGGCGTCGACTATCGCGCAGGCACGTTTCCGTTCTCGGCCAACGGCCGCGCCCGCGCGCTCGGCGACACGACCGGGTTCGTCAAGATGCTCGCCGATGCGAAGAGCGACCGCATCCTCGGCGTGCACATGATCGGGCCGTCGGTGTCCGAGCTCATCAGCGAGGCGGTCGTCGCGATGGAGTTCGGCGCGTCCAGCGAGGACCTGGCGCGCATCTGTCACGCCCATCCTTCGCTGTCGGAGGCGACGAAGGAAGCGGCGCTCGCCGTCGACAAGCGCACGCTCAACCTCTAGCGATGAACGCGTGCACGCCGCGTCGCTTTGCGCGAGGTCGTGCCGGCGCAGCGCGCGTTCAGCCGCCTGCCATCGCAGGCGTCGCGAGCGGCCGAAGCGCGACGGCTGCTACCGCACCGAGCGTGCGCCGTCGCCTGCACGACGACCGAACCCGAGCTTCGTCGCCTTGCCGCCCGTAGTGGCGCCCGCGTCGGACAGCGTCGCAGCGAAGCTTCGTGCGCAGGTCGCGGCGCGCGGCAGCACGCTCGACGACGCGCAGCAGCGGGTGGTCGCGCACCTCGACCGCCTGGCGGCGGCGCTGGTCGCGTTCCGGCGCGCGCGTCGTTCCCCGCTGAGGCGCTGGCTCGCGCCGCCCGACGTGCCGCGCGGCCTGTACCTGTGGGGCGGGGTCGGGCGCGGCAAGAGCCTGATGATGGACGTGTTCTACGCGAGCGTCGGCATCCGACGCAAGGTGCGCGTGCACTTCCACGCGTTCATGCGCGACGTGCACGGCGAGCTTTCGCGGCTCACGCGCGAAGCCGATCCGCTGGCCACGGTGGCCCGGCGCATCGCGGCCCGCCATCGGCTGATCGCGTTCGACGAATTCCACGTGTCCGACATCGCCGATGCGATGATCCTCGGCCGGCTGCTGCGCGCGCTGTTCGAGCGCGGCGTCGTCTTCGTCATGACGTCGAACTATCCGCCCGAGGGCCTGTACCCCAACGGCCTCAAGCGCGAGAACTTCCTCCCCACGATCGACCTGCTCCGCCAGTGGCTCGACGTCGTCGAGGTGGGGGCGGGCGTCGACTACCGGCTGCGCGCGCTCGAGCAGGCGAGCGTCTACCACGTGCCCGTCGACGCGGCGTCCGAGGCGGCGCTGGGACGCACGTTCGACGCCGTCGCGAGCGGACCGGACGAGGATCCGCGTCTTGTCGTCGAGGGGCGCGTGCTTGCCGCACGCCGGCGCGCCGGCAGCGCCGTCTGGTTCGATTTCGCCGTCCTGTGCGAGGGACCCCGCTCGCAGCGCGACTACCTCGAGCTCGCCCGGCGCTTCGCCGTCGTCGTCGTGTCCGGCGTGCCGCGCATGGACCGCTCGCGTGGCGACGCTGCGCGGCGGTTCACCTGGCTGGTCGACATCCTGTACGATCATCGCGTGAAGCTCGTCGTCTCGGCCGAAGCGCCCGCCGAGGCGCTGTACGTCGAAGGCCCGAACGCCCAGGAATTCCCGCGTACCGTGAGCCGCCTGAGCGAGATGCGCTCGCACGAGTACATGGCCCTGCCGCACGCGAGCGACAGCGGGCCGCAGCACGAGGCGGCGGCCGCCGCGATGCCCGCATCCTAGGACGCATTCCAGCGGATACCGACGCGCCGCGCCGCATCGGCGTGGCGCCACGACAGGAGGAGCACCCGTGCAGACATTCAAGGCCTACCGCACGTTCGAGAACGACAAGGTGGTGTCGAGCCGCTTCGTCGACGTGTCGCTCGACGAGCTCGATCCGGGCGAGGTCGTCGTGCGCACCAAGTACTCGACGATCAACTACAAGGACGCGCTCTCGTACAACGGCGCCGGCCGCATCATGCGGAAGTATCCGACCGTCGCCGGCATCGACATGTCCGGCACCGTCGAGTCGTCGACGGACCCGCGCTGGAAGAAGGGCGACAAGGTCGTCGTGCACGGCTACGACATGGGCGTGGCGCATGACGGCGGCTACAGCGAGCGCGTGCGCGTGCCCGCCGACTGGGTGGTTCGCCGCCCGGAGAGCATGACGGCGTTCGACGCGATGACGCTCGGCACCGCGGGGTTCACCGCCGGCCTCGCGATCCACCTGATGCTGCACAACGGGCTCACGCCGGACAAGGGTCCGGTCGCGGTCACCGGCGCGACCGGCGGCGTCGGATCGGTCGCCGTCGAGGTGCTGGCGAAGCTCGGCTACGAGGTGCACGCGATCACCGGCAAGCCGGAGGAGGCGAAGTACCTGAAGGCGATCGGTGCCAAGGAGGTCGTCGACCGGCGGTCGATCGATCTCTCGAAGGTGCGGCCCCTCGACAAGTCGACGTGGGCGGGCGCGGTCGACAACCTCGGCGGAGATCTCCTCGCCTGGCTCCTGTCGACGTCGCGCGTGGGCGGCACCGTGGCCGCCGTCGGACTCGCCGCCGACATGAAGCTCAACACCACCGTCGCGCCGTTCATCCTGCGCGGCGTCGCGCTCCTCGGCGCCGACAGCGCCAACTGCCCGATGTCGCTGCGCCAGAAGATCTGGAACCGGCTCGCCGTCGAATGGCGTCCCGACCAGGTGCACGACCAGGTGCGCACGATCGACTTCGAGGAGCTGCCGACGCACTTCGACGCCTACCTGAAGGGCATGGTGCGCGGCCGAACCGTCGTGCGCATCGGCCCGGACTCGCATCCATAGCGGGCGAGCTTGATCGGCGTCAGCCGTCGGCGACGCGGCCGCGGTAACGTCGGGCGTCGCCCGTACCGCCGGCGCGCCGCGAGGAGGAGACGATGGACCGTTATCGTGCAGCGCATGCGCGCTCGCTGGCCGAGCGCGATGCCTACTGGAGCGAGAAGGCCGCGCTGATCGACTGGCAGGCGCCGTTCTCGCGCGTCCTCGACTATTCGAAGCCGCCGTTCGCGAGGTGGTTCGTCGGCGGGCGCACGAACCTGTGCCACAACGCCGTCGACCGTCACCTCGCGTCGCGAGGGGACCAGACCGCGTTGATCTACCTGTCCACCGAGACGGGCGACACGCGGCGCTACACGTTCCGGCAGCTGCACGCCGAAGTGAACCGCGTCGCCGCCATGCTCGAGGGGCTGGGCGTGGGCAAGGGTGATCGCGTGCTGATCTACATGCCGATGATCGCCGAGGCGGCGTTCGCGATGCTCGCCTGCGCGCGCATCGGCGCCGTCCATTCGGTCGTGTTCGGCGGCTTCGCCGCCGCGAGCCTCGCGATGCGTATCGACGACGCGACGCCCAAAGTGATGATCACCGCCGACGCGGGCATGCGCGGCGGCAAGGCGGTGCCGTACAAGCATCTCGTCGACGAGTCGTTGCGCATCGCGCGGCACCCGCCCCGGCACGTCGTCATCGTCGACCGGGGCCTCGATCCCGGCATGCCGCGCACGCGAGGGCGTGACCTCGACTACGCCACGCTGCGCGAGCAGCACCTGGACGCGCAGGTGCCGTGCGAATGGCTCGAAGCCTCCGAGCCCTCGTACATCCTCTACACGTCCGGCACGACGGGCAAGCCCAAGGGCGTGCAGCGCGACACCGGCGGCTACGCCGTGGCGCTCGCCGCCTCGATGCGCGACATCTTCTGCGTGGCGCCCGGCGAGACGATGTTCACGACCAGCGACATTGGCTGGGTCGTCGGCCACAGCTACATCATCTACGGCCCGCTGATCAACGGCTCGACGACGATCATGTACGAGGGCCTGCCGATCCGCCCCGACCCGGCGATCTGGTGGAAGATCGTCGCCGAGCACCAGGTGAAGACGATGTTCAGCTCGCCGACGGCCATCCGCGTGCTGAAGAAGCAGGATCCTTCTTACATGCGCAGGCACGATCTGTCGTCGCTGCGCTACCTGTTCCTCGCCGGCGAGCCGCTGGACGAGCCGACGGCGCGCTGGGCGAGCGAGTCGCTCGGCGTCGCGATCGTCGACAACTACTGGCAGACCGAGAGCGGCTGGCCGATCCTGTCGGCGCAGCTCGGCATCGAGGACACGCCGCGCAAGTTCGGCTCGCCGTCGTTCCCGTGCGCGGGCTACGACGTGCAGCTCCTGAGCGAGCTCACCGGCGAGCCCGCCGGCGTCGGCGAGAAGGGCGTGCTCGCCATCGTGCCGCCGCTGCCGCCCGGCTGCATGACGACGGTCTGGGGCGACGACGAGCGCTTCGTGCGCACCTACTTCTCGACGCTGCCGAACCGCCTCGTCTACTCGACGTTCGACTGGGCGATGCGCGACGCCGACGGCTACTACTTCGTGCTCGGCCGCACCGACGACGTGATCAACGTGGCGGGGCACCGGCTCGGGACGCGCGAGATCGAGGAGGCGGTGCAGGCGCACGCAGGCATCGCCGAGGTCGCCGTCGTCGGCGTCAACGATGCGATCAAGGGCCAGGTGCCGGTCGCGTTTGCCGTCGTCAAGGATCCGTCGCGCGTGGCGTCGGCCGAATCGGCGGCGGCGATGCGCAAGGAAGTGATGGACACGGTGGACCGCGAGATCGGCGCGATCGCGCGTCCTGCGCAGGTGCATTTCGTCACGCTGCTGCCGAAGACGCGGTCGGGGAAGCTGTTGCGACGCTCGATCCAGGCGCTGGCCGAAGGCCGCGATCCGGGCGACCTCACGACGATCGAGGATCCGGCCGCGCTGGAGCAGATCCGCGGCGCGCTCGCTGGCGCGTAGAGCGGCGCGCAGTCGATCTTTCGACGGAGGTGCGCTGGGCAGGCGGTGACGGCGGACGCGCACGATCGGCGATAATGCCCGATTGCCCGCCGCCGCCATGACCGCAGTCCCCGCCCGTCCTGCCCACGTACCGCTGGCGGTCGCGACACGCGCCGACCACGTCGAGAGCGTTCACTTTGGCTCGGTCGCCGTCGTCGACGCCGACGGGCGACTGCTCGACGGCGCCGGCGATCCGCAGGCGATCGTCTTCACGCGCAGCGCGCTGAAGCCGCTGCAGGCGCTGCCGTTCGTGCGCGACGGCGGTCCGCAGCGGTTCGGCTTCACCGAGCCGCAGGTCGCGCTGATGTGCGCGAGTCACTCGGGCGAGCCGATGCACGTCGCCCAGGTGTCGGAGATGCTCGCGCGCGCGGGCAACCGCGTCGACGACCTCGGCTGCGGCACGCACGCGCCGGGGCATTACGAGGTGCGCGGCGAGGTGCCGCCGCGCCCGCCGTACTCGCCGCTCGCGCACAATTGCTCGGGCAAGCACGCCGGCATGCTGGCGGCGTGCACGCTGCACGGGCACGACAAGCGCGACTACCTCGCCTTCGACCATCCGGTGCAGCGCGCGATCCGCGACGCGGTCGCCTCGGTCGCGGCGGTCGACGCGACGACGATGCCGTGGGGCATCGACGGCTGCTCCGCGCCCAACTATGCGTTGCCGCTGGCCTCGCTCGCGTACGCGTATGCGCGCCTCGCCGCCGGCGATCCCGCCGATGCGCCGCTTCGCCTGCTGCGCGACGCGATGCGCGCGCATCCGGCGATGGTGTCGGGCACCGGGCGAAGCGATGAAACGCTGATGCGCGCCGGCGCCGGCGACTGGGTCGCGAAGATCGGCGCCGAAGGCGTCCAGGCATTCGGCGCCACGCGCCGCGGGTTGGGGATCGCCGTCAAGATCGCCGACGGCAGCCGGCGAGCGCTGCTGCCGGTCCTCGTGAGCGTGCTCGAGCAGCTGCGCCTCGTCGACGGGCAGCAAAGCGACGCGCTCGAACGGCTGCGGCGGCCGACGCTCGCGAATTACCGCGGCACGCCGACCGGGTCGATCGTCCCGGTCGTGCGGCTGGACGGCCGCGCGGCATCCGGCGAAACCTTGCGATAATCGCGCCTTCGCCCCATCTACGATGAACTTCGGCAATTTTTGGCGGTCTTTGCGTGCAGGCGTGCACCGCGGGCCGCCCGGAAAACGAACGGCCGGCTGGGCGAGAGGCCGTTTCGGGTCTTTCTGCCGGCCTCCACAACAACGCACGACCAGGGAAGCAAGACCCGCGGATGGGTGATCGCGAAGTCGATCAGCAGCTCGTGGAGCGGGCACAGCGTGGCGACAAGCGCGCATTCGAGCTGCTGGTGGCGAAGTACCAGCGCAAGCTGGGGCGGCTCCTGTCGCGGATGGTGCGCGACCCGGCCGAGGTGGAGGACGTGACGCAGGAGGCCTTCATCAAGGCCTATCGCGCGCTGCCGAGCTTTCGCGGCGACAGCGCGTTCTACACGTGGCTGTATCGCATCGCGATCAACACGGCGAAGAACTACCTCGTCGCGCTGGGCCGGCGCGCGCCGACGACGACGGAGTTCGACCACGAGGATGCCGAGAACTTCGAGGAAGCCGAGGCGCTGCGCGACTCGTCGACGCCCGAGGGGGAGCTGCACGGCAAGCAGATCGCGGCGACGGTGAACCGCGCGATGGAAGCGCTGCCTGAGGACTTGCGGACCGCGATAACGTTGCGCGAGATCGAGGGTCTGAGCTATGAAGAGATTGCCAACCTGATGAACTGCCCGATCGGAACGGTGCGCTCGCGCATTTTCCGTGCGCGGGAGGCGATCGCCGCGGAGCTGCGGCCGCTGCTCGGCACCGACGAGAACCGGAGATGGTGATGAACGAGGACCTGTCCCGCCTGATGGACGGCGAACTGCCGGAAAGCGACGTCGACCGCGTGCTGGTCGCCTGCCGGTCGGACGACGTGCTGTCGAGCTGGGCCTGCTACCACCTGATCGGCGACGCGCTGCGCGGCGCGCGCGATCTTTCGCCCCGCTCGCGCGGACGCTTCGCCGAAGCGCTCGCGTCCGAGCCGACGGTGCTCGCCCCCCGCCGGCCGCTGCCGAAGCCCGTGGCGAGCTGGGCCTGGGCCGCCGCTGCGACGATTGCGGCGGTCGGCGTCGTCGGCTGGACCGCGGTCTCGCTCACCCAGACGCCCGGCACGGCCGTCGCCAAGGCGCGCGAGGCATCGAGCGTGACCGCCGCGCAGCTGCGTCCGCAGGCGCTGCCGCAGGACTACGTCCTCGTGCACCAGGAATACTCGCCTTCGACGGCGATCCAGGGCGTCGGGCCCTACCTTCGCGCCGTGTCCGCGCCCGCGGTCAACGTCCGCCCGTAGCACCTTCGAGGCACCGCGTTGCTGCCGCCGAGCGCTCTTCTCGCCCTTCCGCGCCCGTTCCTGCCGGTGGCCGCATTGCTGTCGATGCTCGCGGCGATGGCCTATGCGCCGACGCTGCGCGCCGAGGACGCCGCCGCCTGGCTCGGCCGCGCCGCCGCGGCCGCACGCTCGCTCAATTACGTCGGCACGATCGTCTTCCAGTACGGCGGTCGCGTCGAGACGTCGAAGCTCGCGCATCTCAACGACGGCACCGGCGAGCTCGAGAAGCTCGTGAACCTCGACGGCCCGGCGCGCGAGGTGATCCGCAGCAACGGTGAAGTGCGTTGCTATTACCCCGATGCGAAGATCGTGCGCATCGAGCCGCGCGTGTTCCGCAACGTCTTCCCGTCGCTGTCGCCGCAGCAGCTCGCCGCGCTCACCCAGTACTACGATTTCCGCAAGGCCGAGGTCGCGCGCGTCGCCGGGCTCGAGGCGCAGGCGTTCGTGTTCGAGCCGCGCGACGGGCTCCGCTACGGCCACAAGTTCTGGGCCGACAAGGACACGGGGCTCCTGTTGAAGGCGCGCCTGGTCAACGAGAAGGGCGAGGTCGTCGAGCAGTTCGCGTTCAGCGACATCAGCGTCGGCGTCAAGCTCGACCGCGACCAGGTCAAGCCGACGTGGTCGACGACGCCTCCCGACTGGCAGGTACGGCAGGGGTCGGCGGGCGACGCCACGCCGCAGGACACCGGCTGGATGGTGACGAAGGTTCCGCCCGGCTTCGCGAAGATCAGCGAGGGCTTCCGCACGCTGCGCGGCAAGCGCGAAACGGTCGTGCACCTCGTCTACTCGGATGGCCTCGTCGCCGTCAGCGTGTTCGTCGAGCCGCTGTCCGCGGTGCCCGGGCACGCGTCGGGCGCATTGCGTCAAGGGGGGCTCAACGTGTTCGCGCTGAAGCTCGACGATTACCTGGTCACCGTCCTCGGCGAGGCGCCGGCGGCGACTGTTCGCCAGATCGCGCATTCGGTCGCGCGACGCTGACGCGGCACGCGCGACCCACTCGCGTCACGTCATCGTTCGCCGACGTCATCGAACAACAATTCCTTCACCGGGACCGTCCATGACCGCAGTCCGCGCACCGTTCGCGCTCGTCCGTGCTTCGCTGGTCGCGCTCTTCGCGCTGCTCTCGCTTTCGCTCGCGCCGCTCGCGTCGGCGCAGGGACAGGCGGCGGCGCAGGGGCGGGCGACGCTGCTGCCCGACTTCACCGAGCTCTACGAGCGGCAGGGGCCGGCGGTGGTGTCGATCGACGTCACGCAACGCGTTCGACGCCAGCGCGTGCCGGAGCTGTCCGAAGACGATCCGTTCTACGAGTTCTTCCGGCGGTTCGGGCAGGTTCCCCGCGGCGGCGGCGCGCCGCGCGAGTTCGACGCACAGAGCGCGGGCTCGGGCTTCATCGTCGGCGCCGACGGCTACATCGTCACCAATGCGCACGTGGTCGACCAGGCCGACGAGGTGCGCGTGCGGCTGACCGACCGGCGCGAGTTCATCGCCAAGGTCGTCGGTTCGGACAAGCGCACCGACGTCGCCGTGCTGAAGATCGATGCCAAGGATCTCCCCAAGGTCACGATCGGCGATCCGGAACGCCTCAAGGTCGGCGAATGGGTCGTCGCCATCGGCAAGCCGTTCGGCCTCGAGAACACGATGACGGCGGGCATCGTCAGCGCGAAAGGGCGCGACCTGCCGCAGGAGAACCTGGTCCCGTTCATCCAGACCGACGTCGCGATCAACCCGGGCAACTCCGGCGGGCCGCTGTTCAACCTGCGCGGCGAGGTGGTCGGCATCAACTCGCTCATCTATTCGCGCTCGGGCGGCTACATGGGCCTCGCCTTCGCGATTCCCATCGACGTGGCGATGAACACCGTCACGCAGATCCGCGAGAAGGGCCGTGTCACGCGTGGCCGCATCGGCGTGCAGATCCAGGAGGTCACCAAGGAGGCGGCGGATTCGTTCGGTCTCAAGACGGCCGCCGGCGCGCTGGTGAACTCGGTGGAGAAGGGCGGGCCGGCGGACAAGGCGGGCATCGAGGCCGGCGACATCATCCTGAAGGTCGACGGGCGCGAAGTGACCAACAGCAACGTGCTGCCGCGCATCGTCACCCAGGTGCAACCGGGCAAGAAGGTCGTGCTGACGATCTGGCGCAACGGCCAGCAGCGGGAGATCGCCGTCGTCGTCGCCGAGATGCGCGACGAGGGCGCGACGCCGACGCGCCGCGGCGGCGCGCAGCCGGCGCCGAAGGAGAAGGCGAAGCCCAACCGCATGGGTCTCGTGCTGTCCGATCTCACGCCCGAGCAGCGCAAGGAAGCCGACGTGAAGTCCGGCGTGCTGGTCGAGGACATTCCCGGCGGCGTGCGCGGCAACGTGCAGCCGGGCGACATCCTGCTCGCCGTCATCAATCGCGGCGTGACCACCGAAGCGAAGACCGCCTCGCAGGTGAACGACCTGCTAGCGAAGCTCGACAAGGGCGCGAGCGTCACGCTGCAGCTCAAACGCGGCGAGCAGACGTTCTTCGCGACGATCCGCCTCAACGGGGAATGACCCGTACGGTGAGCGCGGACGATGCCGCCGCGGAGCGAGACACGGCACGCGGCGCTCGCGTGCCCGACCGCCGTGGCCGCGCGAAACGCTGACACCCGCTCGCATGCGCTTCATCCTGCTGTCGCGCGCCTACTGCCACCTCTGCGACGAGATGGAAGCGGCGTTGCGCCCGCTGATCGGCGCGGCGCCGCTCGACGTGCTGGACGTGGACGCGCCCGCGCACGCGGCGCTCGAGACGCGCTACGGCGACGCGGTCCCGGTGCTGTTCGCCGACGCGATCGCGCCGGAGCGCGAGCTGTGCCGCTACCGCCTCGACGCGGACCGGGTGAACGCGCACCTCGCGGGCGCGCGCGAAATCCGCTAAAATTCAGCGGTTTGGGCTGACCGAGGGCACTTAGTCGGTGCCCTTTTCGTTTTTCGCCGGCGATCCCGTGCACCGCATCCGAAACTTCTCGATCATCGCGCACATCGACCACGGCAAGTCGACGCTCGCCGATCGCTTCATCCAGCGCTGCGGCGGCCTCGCCGATCGCGAGATGAGCGAGCAGGTCCTCGACTCGATGGACCTCGAGCGCGAGCGCGGGATCACGATCAAGGCGCAGACGGCCGCGCTCGAGTACCAGGCGCGCGACGGCAACGTGTATCGTCTGAACCTGATCGATACGCCGGGGCACGTCGACTTCGCCTACGAGGTGTCGCGCTCGCTGTCGGCATGCGAGGGCGCGCTCCTCGTCGTCGACGCCTCGCAGGGCGTCGAAGCGCAGACGGTCGCGAACTGCTATACGGCGATCGAGCTCGGCGTCGAGGTGGTCCCGGTGCTGAACAAGATCGACCTGCCGTCCGCCGAGCCATCGCGCGTGATGGAGGAGATCGAGGACATCGTCGGCATCCACGCGCACGACGCGATCCTCGCGAGCGCCAAGACCGGCGAGGGCATCGACGACATCCTCGAGGCGGTCATCGCGCGCGTGCCGGCGCCGAGCGGCGAGCGCGACGCGCCGCTGCAGGCGCTGGTCATCGACGCGTGGTTCGACAACTACGTCGGCGTCGTCATGCTCGTGCGCGTGATGAACGGGACGCTGAAGCCGCGCGACAAGGTGCTGCTGATGCAGACCGGAGCGATCCACCAGTGCGAGCAGCTGGGCGTGTTCACGCCCAAGGGCGTCGCGCGCGACGAGCTCGCGGCCGGCGAGGTCGGCTTCGTCATCGCGGGCGTGAAGGAGCTCGCCGAGGCGAAGGTCGGCGACACGATCACGCATGCGGCGAAGCCGGCGCAGGCGCCGCTTCCGGGATTCAAGGAGGTGAAGCCGCAGGTGTTCGCGGGACTGTTCCCGGTCGAGTCCAACCAGTACGAAGCGTTGCGAGAAGCGCTCACCAAGCTCAAGCTCAACGACTCGTCGCTGCACTTCGAGCCGGAGGTGTCGCAGGCGCTGGGGTTCGGCTTCCGCTGCGGGTTCCTCGGACTGCTGCACATGGACATCGTGCAGGAGCGGCTAGAGCGCGAGTACGACATGGACCTGATCACGACCGCGCCGTCGGTCGTCTACCAGGTGCTGCAGCGCGACGGCACCGTGGCCGAGATCGACAATCCGTCGAAGCTTCCCGACCTGTCGCGCGTCGAGGAGATCCGCGAGCCGATCATCACCGTCACGATCCTCGTGCCGCAGGACTACGTCGGCCCGGTGCTGACGCTGTGCACGGAGAAGCGCGGCGTGCAGAAGGACATGCAGTACCGCGGCCGGCAGGTCGTCATCCATTACGAGCTGCCGCTCGCCGAGGTCGTCATGGATTTCTTCGACCGCCTGAAGAGCGTGTCGCGCGGCTACGCGTCGATGGACTACGAGTTCCTCGAGTTCCGCGCCGCCGACGTGGTGAAGCTCGACATCCTGATCAACGGCGAGCGCGTCGATGCGCTGTCGGTCATGGTGCACCGCTCGGTGTCGCAGTTCCGCGGGCGCGAGGTCGTGCACAAGATGCGCGGGCTGATCCCGCGCCAGATGTTCGACGTGGCGATCCAGGCGGCGATCGGCGCGCAGATCATCGCGCGCGAGTCGGTCAAGGCGATGCGCAAGGACGTTCTCGCGAAGTGCTACGGCGGCGACATCACGCGCAAGCGCAAGCTGCTCGAGAAGCAGAAGGCGGGCAAGAAGCGGATGAAGGCCGTGGGCAGCGTCGAGATTCCGCAGGAGGCGTTCCTCGCGATCCTGCAGGTGGGAGAGAAGTAGCCAGCAAACCGACGGCCCCGTGCCGACCGGCCGGGGCGAACGGGGAACGCGATGCGACGGTCGGCGACGGCGGAGGCATGGCACGCGACGCCGGACCGCATGACCGTGGGACAATCCGCCCGCCGGTGAGCCAGCCGCCGGGACCCGACGACGATCGCCTATGAACTTCGCGCTGATCCTGTTCCTGCTCACCGTGTTCACCGGCGTCGTGTGGCTGGCCGACCGGCTCGTCTTCGCGCACCGGCGCCGCGCGGTCGCGGACGTCGCCGTCGGCGAGTTCGAGCGCCGCGCGCAGGCGACCACCGGGGGCCCGGTCGCCATCGACAAGCAGCGCGCCGACGTCGAGGCGGCGGCGCTGCGCGAGCCCTGGTGGATCGAGTACCCGAAGAGCTTCTTCCCCGTCCTCCTCGTCGTGTTCCTGTTGCGGAGCTTCCTCGCCGAGCCGTTCCGCATTCCGAGCTCGTCGATGCGGCCGACGCTCGTTGTAGGCGACTACATCCTCGTGAACAAGTTCGTCTACGGCATCCGCCTGCCGATCGTCGAGAAGAAGATCGTGCCGCTCGCCGACCCGGCCCGCGGCGACGTCGTCGTCTTCCGCTATCCGGTGAACCCTTCGCAGGACTTCATCAAGCGCGTGGTTGCCGTCGGCGGCGACCGCATCGAGTACCGCGACAAGCAGCTGGTCGTCAACGGCACGCCGCTGCCGCAGCGGACCGACGGCAGCTACAGTTATCTCGAGGGGCTGCGATTCGAGACGACCGAGCGGCGCATCGAGCGCACGGCGGACGGCTCGCACGAGTACACGATCGCCGTGCATCCGCAGGCGCCGGCCGTCATGCCGGGCGGCGTACGGTCGTTCCCGGGGCGCGACAATTGCGACTACAATGACCGCGGCTTCGCCTGCACGGTCCCCGCGGGTCACTATTTCATGATGGGCGACAACCGGGATGCGAGCGACGACAGCCGCTACTGGGGCTTCGTGCCCGACGACCACATCCGCGGCCGCGCGTTCTTCATCTGGTTCAACTGGGACGACATCGCCAGCCTCTCGTTCCAGCGCGTGGGCAGCGGCATTCGCTGAGGGGAGAGCACACGATGGCGTTATCGCGAACTCGGCTGCCCGCGCGGCGGCCCGGCCGGCGGGCGCAGCAGGGCCTGACGATCTTCGGATTCCTGCTCGCGGCGGCCGTCGTCGTCGTGTTCGCGCTGGTCGGCTTCCGCGTCATCCCGTCGTACGTCGAGTACTACTCGGTCAAGCGCGCGCTCGACGACACGATGCGCAGCGGCAACGTCGATCCGAACAGCCCGCAGGCGTTCCGCGCAGAGCTCGAGCGTCGCCTGCAGACGAGCTACGTCGAGAACGTGAAGGCGCGCGATGCCCTGCTCCAGCGCAACGGCTCGCAGGTCACCGCCGAGCTGTCGTGGGAACGGCGGCTGCACATGGTCGGCAACGCGTCAATCCTGCTCGAGTTCGAGGTGACGTCGAGCCGTTGACGTCGTCCCGGGAGCCCATGGCCACGGATCTCGCCAAGCGGCTCGGCTACGCGTTCCGGCGGCCGGAGCTCCTCGCGCAGTCGTTGACGCATCGAAGCTTCGGCGCCCGTCACAACGAGCGGCTGGAGTTCGTCGGCGACGCCGTGCTGAACTGCGTCGTGGCGCACGCGCTGTACCAGCGCTTTCCGGACATCGACGAAGGCGACCTGTCGCGCATGCGCGCGAACCTCGTCAATCGCGACGCGCTGGCGGAGGTCGCGCGGCGCGTCGGGCTCGGCGAGGCGATCCGGCTCGGCGAAGGCGAGCAGAGGAGCGGCGGCCCCGATCGCCCATCGATCCTGGCCGATGCGCTGGAGGCGGTGTACGGCGCGGTGTTCCTCGATGGCGGGTTCGACGCGGCGCGCAACGTCATCGCCGCGACGTTCGGCGACGTGCTTCGGCAGGCCGATCCGGACGTCCTCGGCAAGGACCCCAAGACCCGGCTGCAGGAGTGGCTGCAGGCGCGGCACCTGCCGGTGCCGGAGTACCGTGTCGTGGAAGTGAGCGGGGAAGCCCACGCGCAGACGTTCACGGCCGAGTGCAGCATCGCGGCGCTCGACGTGGCGACCCGCGGAACCGGAGCCAGCCGGCGCACGGCCGAGCAGGCGGCGGCCGAGGCGGCGTGCCGCGCCGTCGTCGACGCGCGCCCGGCGTCACCGTGAGCGCGCCTTCGTCGCCCGCACATCGCGCCGGCCACGTCGCCATCGTCGGGCGGCCCAACGTCGGCAAGTCGACGCTGGTCAACGCGCTGGTCGGCCAGAAGCTGTCGATCACCTCGCGCAAGCCGCAGACGACGCGCCATCGCATCAGCGCGATCCTCACCGAGCCCGGGCGGCAGTTCGTGTTCGTCGACACGCCGGGCTTCCAGACGCTGCACCGATCGCGGCTCAACGATCGGCTGAACCGTACCGTCCGGGACAGCCTCGCGGACGTCGATGTCGTCGTCTGGGTCGTCGACGCGGCCAAGCTGACGGCGGCCGACCGCGCCGTCGTCGCGCTCGTTCCCGCGGCCGCGCAGGTGATCGCCGCCGTGAACAAGGTCGACACGATCAAAGACAAGAACGCGCTGCTGCCGCGTCTTGCGGAAATCGCCGCGCTCCGCGAGTTCGCCGCCGTCGTCCCGGTGTCGGCCGAGCGGGGGACCCAGCTCGACCAGCTCAAGGACGAGATCGCGAGGCGGCTGCCCGAAGGGCCGCCGATGTTCGGCGAC
>Ga0307412_10000835_pt1 | contig 17689 bp, 17 predicted proteins | sample DK1Cmetagenome_3_FD_203823 | JGI IMG/M metagenome (GOLD analysis project Ga0307412, IMG submission 203823) | Maize rhizosphere microbial communities from greenhouse at UC Davis, California, United States - DK15-C-1 | ecosystem: Host-associated > Plants > Roots > Rhizosphere > Soil | place: USA...
GGTTGGTCGTGTGCCAATACGTCCAGTCCGCCGCCGTGGTCTTGGACCGGCGCCAGTCGGTGGCGGTGCCGTCGCTGAACACCACGGGCAGGCTGCCCCAGGTAGAGGCGCGCGGACGCTTGTCCTGATAGTCCGCCCCCACGCTCAGCCGCGTGTTCGGCGTCAGGTCGGCATCGATCACGCCGTAGAACACCTTCTTGTTGGCGTGGTAAAGGTCAATGTAGGAGTCGCGCCCCTGGTAGAGCGCCACCATGCGCGCGCGCACGGTGCCTTCCTCGTTCAGCGGCGTGGACATGTCCACGGTGCCGCGGTACTGGTTCCACGAGCCGAAGCCCGCGCTGACCGACCCCGTGAATGTCTTGCTATTGGCGTGCTTGCGAACCAGGTTGATCGACGCGCCGGGGTTGCCCGCGCCCGTCATCAGCCCCGTCGCGCCGCGCACCACTTCAATACGGTCGTAGACGAACGAATCGTTGTCGGATTCGCCATACATGGACAAGCCGATCGTGGTCGGCACGCCGTCGTATTGCAGGCTGTCGATGTAGAACCCGCGCGACCAGAAGTCGGTGCGGTCGGTGTCCTCGCTGACCACCTGCACGCCCACGACGTTGCCCATCACCTCGTCCAGCGAACGCAGGTTCTGGTCTTCGATGCGCTGCCGCGTCACCACGCTAACGGATTGCGGCGTCTCGCGCAGCGACAAGGTCAAGCCGGTGGCGGCGGCCGTCGCCGGCGTGGTGTAGGACCCGGTGCCTTCGGTGATGGCGGGATCCGAACTGCCCGTCACCGTCACGGGCGCCAGGCTGGTCACGCCGCCGTCGCGCGACAGGATGATGCTGTCGCCCTGCCAACGGTATGCCACGCCGGTGCCTTGCAGCAGGCTGCGCAACGCTTCCTCGGGCGGCAGGCTGCCCCGCAGGCCGCGGGAGCTCAGGCCCGCCACCACGTCGGGGGCATAGAACACGCGCACCTTGGTCTGGGCGGCCCATTGCATCAGGGCGTCGCCCAGCGGTTGCGCGGCGATGTCCACCGAGACGGCGGCGGCTTGCGCGCGCGCGGCGTCAGGCGCGCCGGCCAGCGCCAGGCCCAGGGCCAGCATCAGGGTGGAAAGCATGAAACGCGGTGCGGTGCCCGGACGGCGCATCGCCGCGAAGGAATGACTGCTTGTGGGATGGGTCACGAATATCTGCTGTTTCGGTTCGACGGAGGGGGTTGCGCGCCCGAAGCCGGGCGTGCGGCGCGTGCGCCTTCCTTCGTAGAACGCCTCAACCGCAGATAAACCTGAATCTCATTCCCATTTATTTTGTAACAGCGCCAGGCGCGCTCAATTCGCGTAGATGTCGATGGGGCCGCCCGGCCGCGGCGCCAGGCGCACCGGCGCCACCGCCGGCAAGGCGTCGACCAACGCTTCGGGTCGATCCAGGGTGAACGACGCCGACACCCGCAGGCGGCCCGCCTTGTCATCGGCCAGCCGCAGCGGCGTGGCCAGATAGCGATTCATGTCGCGCACCACCTCGGAAAGCGGCGTGTCCTTGAACACCACCCGCCCCTCCCGCCAAGCCGTCGCGGTCTGCACGTCGGCGGGCGCAGGCACGCCGATCGCGCCGCTGCCCGGCACCGTGATGCCGTGGCCGGCCCGCAACACGGCATGGCCCAGGTTCCACCAGTGGCCGCCCGATACCTGCACCGTGCCGGACGCCACCAGTACCGCCACCTGATCCGCATCGCGGCGCACATCAAATACCGTGCCCGTCACGCGCACCCGACCGCTGCCGGCGTCCACGATGAAGGGCCGCGCCGCGTCGGCGCTGACGGTGAAATTGATTTCTCCGCTGGCCAGGTCCACCTGCCGACGCCCCGCATACAGCTTCACCTGGGCGCGGGTGCCGCCATTGACCTCCAGCACCGACCCATCCGGCAAGGTCAGTTGGCGGCGTTCCCCGCGTTCGGTACTGACCATCGTGGTGAACGACGGGGCTTCCACCGGCAAGCTCCACCAGATGCCCCACGCCACGGTCGCCAGCCCCGCACAGGCCAGGGCGACGCGCAACACGAACCGGCGCTCGCGGCGCGGTTGCGGGCGTGCCGGCACGGCGCCACCCAGCAGGCCGCGCACCTGATCCCGCGGCAAACCGGCGGCGGCAGTCCCCAATTGCTGCATGCGATCAAATTCGCGCGCGGCATCGGGATGGGCGCGCCGCCAGCGGGCTAACTCGCGCCGGTCGCGCCGCGTCAATTCGCCCGAGTGCCAGCGCGCGAACCACCACGCAGCGGTGGCCGGCTCGCGCGGATCGTCGCGGTCGTTCGAAAAAGGCATGCTCATGGATTGTGTTCGCGCAGCCGGTCGCGCACATATTCAATGGCGCGCATGACATAGCGCTCGATCATATTCTTGGACAGGCCCATATGCGCCGCCACCTCGGCCTGCGTCCAGCCTTCGATGCGGTTCAACACGAAGGCCTCGCGGCACTTGGGGGGCAATTCTGCCAGGACTTTGGCCAGATCGTCTGCCAGCCTGGCGGCGCGCACGGGCGCGTCGGCGTCTTCCAGCACCTGTTGGTCGGCCTCGTCCAGGTCGTCCCACGGTATGTGTTCCGCGCGGTCCTGCCTGCGCCACCGGTCGATCAACCGGTGCCCCGCCGCCTGGAACAGATAGCCGCGCGCTTTCAGGGCTACGCTGGCATCCGCTTTCAACAGGCGCTCGATGGCGTCATGCGCCGCGTCCTCGGCGTCGTGGCGGTTGCCCGTGCGCCGGCTCCATACGCCCACCAGCTCGTCGTAGTAGGCGAGCCAGCCAGTGCGGGGCGAGGAAGGGCGGGACATGGACCAATCGGGCAGCGAATGACGGCAGGGCTGCGAGTTTTACAAATAATTCTCATTATCGCAACCGCACCGTCGCATACCCGCCACACATCAGATGACGTATCCGCCACCCTGCACCGCCCTGCTAGTAATCCATGGGGATATGATTTTGCGCCGCCCGGATCTCTTGTATGTGGCGTTCGGCCTCTTCTTTTTCGGCCTCTGGCGGCAACGGCCGCCAATCCACCATGTTGCCGGGCGTCTTCACCGGCATCCAACCCAGCACGCTGTACAGCGTGATGGCCGTGCGCCCCGTGTCGAACCGGGTTTCGTAATAGCCCTGCCGATCCGGCGCCGTATCGCCGGACGTCCAATCCAACTGAGACATCCATGTCTCCTTATTGAAGCTTATTGGCTGGTGCGCCTACCCCGCGAAACGGGCCAGCAACCGCTTGATCGTATAGCGCTCCCTCAAGCCTGTACTGCCACCTTGCGCCCGCTTTGCAATTCTTGACAGAGGGGAATCCCTAGGATTTCACGGCATTTCGATTGCTAAACCGCGAAAACAGAGACTAGGATGTAGCAAAAGATTCTTACAAACACGGCAGCGGATTCATTCGCTGGCACGGATCCTGCGCAAAACCGCCATGCCGAAATCAACGCTGCCGCGTTACCCGAAGGACCGCCTGGCCGCGCTGGCCACCGCCGGCTCCTTGCGAGCCATCCGCGAAGGCCTGCTTTGGACCTTGCCGTGCCTGCTGGTCACCGCCCTGTTCCTCGTCGTGTCCGTGGCGGCCCGCCAACTGGGCCTGCCCGTCGCCCTCGTCGAGCTGCTGGCCGGCATCCATGACCGGCTGACCGGCATCATGCCGATTCTGGCCGGCGCGTCCATCGGCTACATGCTGTCGTTCCGGCATCATGTCCCGCACTTGCCCACCGCGTTCCTGTGCCTGTCTTACGTGGTGATCGCCGAAGGCCTGATGGCGCCCTATCCGCTGGCGGCGTCCACGCTGGTGCTTTTCATTGCCATCATTTCGCCATTGCTGACCGTGCCTTTGATGGCGTGGCTGCATCGGCGCCGCTGGACCTGGCTGGCGCCGGACGGACTGCTCGGCGAAAACGTCCGCGACACCCTGAACATGGTCGTGCCCGGCCTGCTGACGGCGGGCCTGGTCGTGATGGTGCTGTCCGCCGTGCTCAGCATTCCCGGCGTCGCGCAATTCAACATTCCGTTGAATCTGGCCTCGCTGGAAAGCCCCTTCACATCGGGCGCGCTGACGGCCGGCCTGGACTCGCTGCTGTGGTTCTTCGGCATTCACGGATACCACGCGATGGCGCCCGTCATGAGCGTGATGGATCAAGCGACGCTGCTGAACGCCGTCAGCCACGCCGCCGGCTACGAAGGCATGTATGCCCTGAACAGCACCCTGCTTGGCGCCTTCGTCTTTATCGGAGGTTCAGGCGCGACGATGTCGCTGGTGGCCGCCATCCTGGTGTTTTCGCGCAGCGAACCCCTGCGGCTGCTGGCGCTGGCCAGCCTGCCCGTGGGCCTCCTGAACGTGAACGAAATCCTGCTGTTCGGGTTGCCCTTGATCCTGAACCCCCGGCTGCTTGTCCCGTTCATCCTGGCGCCGGTGGTCAACGTCGTCATCGCGCTGGGCGTGGTGCACCTGGGCTGGCTGCCGGCCGCCGCGACGGCGCTGCCCCTGACCTCGCCCGTCCTGTTCAACGCCTACATCGCCGCAGGCGACAGCCTGGCCGGCGTGGTGTTGCAGATCGTGCTGGTCGGCATCGGTGTCTGCCTGTATGCGCCGTTCATCCTGGCGCAGGAACGCAAGCGCCGCGACAGCGCGGCCGTCTACTTCAAATCGATGGACACGACGTTCCTCCGCTTGCAAGAGGAATCGTTGCTGTATGGGCAAGACCCCATCGTGAAAACCTACACCGACCGCGCGCGCCGGGTCACGGAAAACGCCCGCATCCGAGCGATCAGCCAATACGATTTCTATCTGCAATTCCAACCCCAGGTGTCGCTACGCAGCGGCCTGTGCACCGGCTGCGAAGCCCTGCTGCGCGCCACGGGCCCGCAAGGCACGCATCACGCGCCGGTGGAATTCCTGCGATGGCTGGCAGAGGCCGACCTGATGCGCGAGGTGGACCTGTGGGTGGCCAAGCAGGCGGTGTTGCAATGTCGGGAATGGCGCAAGCGCGATTTCATCCTGCCGATGACCATCAACGTCACCCCGGGCACGCTGACGTCCGGCGTCTATCTGGAAAAGCTGATCAGAGTGCTGGCGCAGGCCGGCGGCCAGATCTCGGTGGAATTGACCGAGGACGCGCTGGTGGAAGACGCCCAGGCGTTGCATACCGCGTTCGATCGCCTGCATGCGATTGGCGCCCGGGTCTACATCGACGACTTCGGGACCGGCTATTCGGCCCTGAGCTACCTGCACCAGTTCCAGATCGATGCCGTCAAGATCGACCGCAGCTTCGTCATCGCGCAAGACTCCGACCGCGGCGCCCTGGTCATGAGCGGGCTGCTGCGCTTTTGCGAGGCCTTGAACCTGCAGATCATTGTGGAAGGAGTGGAAACGGACCAGCAACTGATGGCGCTGGCCTCCCCCGCCGAGATCATCGTGCAGGGGTGGTACTACAGCAAGGCGCTGTCAGGCGACAGCGTGGTGGACTTCACGCGCCGGCGGCAGGCGGGCTCGCCCCTGCCGGCGCATCCCCCGTCCCCGGCGCCTACTTGATGCCGATGAACGGCAAGGCGGCGCCCGGCACCTGCGTGGACGGCAGCACGCCGTCCCATTTTTCAACGGCGTTCAGGCTCACCAGGTTGGTGTTGGCGGCCAGCGCCTCGGCCTTGGCGCGGATCGATGCCGCTTCGGCGTCGCCGCGCATGCGGATGCCGTCGGCTTCGGCGGTGAACTGCTGACGGCGCGCGTCGGCTTCGGCCTTGGCCTTGACCACCTGGATCTCGGCGTTGATCATCGCCGTTTCCTTCTGCTGGCGCGTCGTCTCGATCTGCACCTGAGCCAGCATGCGCTGTTCGATGGAATGCTCATAGGCCTGCGAGAAACCCACTTCCTCGATCTGCACGCCCACCACCTGCACCGGAGCGCCCTCCATCGTCTTCAGCACCGCGTTGTTCACGTCCAGGCCCAGCTTTTGACGTTCCTGGATGGCGCGCACGGCGGTGTATTGGCCGAACACGTTCTTCACGGCGTCGGGCGTCTTGCGCTCCAGCACGCGCATTTGCAGATTGCCGATGGTGCCGTATTCGGAATACAGCTCGGCCACATGCTCGGGCGGCACGCGATACGTCACGGACACGCGCAGGTGGGCCGGCTGCTGGTCGTAGCTGTAGGCCTCCAGCTTCTCGAACACGAACGTGTGGTCGCGCACCGACACCGTCATCACGTTGTCGATAAACGGCGTCTTGAAGTCCAGGCCCGGTTCGGACACGCGCACCAGCTTGCCGTTGCGCAGCACGACGCCGCGTTCGCCCTGATCCACCTGGAACCACGAACCGAACGCCATGAACAGGATCAGCAGGAACAGGATCCCTGCGCCGATAGCGACCTTGATACTGCGCGGCTTGACCGCGCCGATCGTCTTGACCATCTGAATGTCTGTCGGCTTCACTTGGAATCCCTATCTGTTTTTGAACGTTTACGGTCCGAGAGCACGGCCGCGATGCCGCGGGCCAGCAAGTAGGCGACCACTGCCGCGCCAACCAAGATCAGGAAATACCTCATCGAGCGTCCCCCCCGGGAAAGAAGGATCGGATTCTAGCCCGAGGCGGGGACGGATGGACCCTCGCGACAAGCATGAGTGTTGCCAGACTTTGCAGAACGTTGCTGAGCATGCCGCCTCTGCTACGCTTAACTGCTTATTCAGCTTGAAAAGAGACGCCTCCGATGCGCATCGCCTGCCTGCATACCGCCCACAGCAACATCGCCGTCTTCGACCACGCGGCGGCAAGCGTATTCGGCAACCCCGCACGCGCCACGTTGCAGCACCACGTGCGCCCTGACCTGCTGGAGGCCGCGGAACGGGCGGGTGGCATGACGGAGGGCATCGCCGACGCCACGCGCGCGGCGATGCTCGCGCTGACGGTCTCCGCGGATGCTCTGCTGCTGACCTGTTCCACGCTGGGGCCGGCGGCCGACTCGCTATCGGCAACGCATGCCGTTCCCGTGCTGCGCGTGGACCGCGCGCTGGCCCGGGACGCGTTGCGCAGCGGCGGATCCGTCGTGGTGCTGTGCGCGGTCGCGACCACCGTGGCACCCACCCGGCAGCTGTTTGAATCGGTGTCTGACGCGCTGCCCCATCACCGGACGGCAACCGTGGAGGTGCGACTGGTTGCTGGCGCCTGGGACGACTTCAAAGCGGGGAACGTGGACGCGTATCTGCGCGCCATCGCAAACGCCGCGGAAACTGCCTACGCGCAAGGCGCGGACACCGTGGCGCTGGCACAGGCTTCCATGGCTGGCGCGGCCGCATTTACCCGGTCGGACAAGACGCCATTGAGCAGCCCGGCCGCCGGCCTGCGGGCGGCGTTGGCGGCGGTGGAAATGTCGAACGCTCAGGGCGCGATCTTCACGCCGTAGTACTGCAACCCCAGCCGCGACAACACATCGGGGTAGTCCCAGAACGCATGGTCCAGCGACTCCATCTCTTCTTGCTCCGCATCGGTCATGGCGCCGTAGATATCGTTCAGCGCCACCACCTCGGGCAAGGCCTCGAAACGGTCGATCAACGCGCGCATGCGCGACAGCACGGCCAACATGTTTGTTGCGCCCACCTTGCGCAGGGCCTGCAAGGCCAACTGGCAGGTCGGGTCGCCCCAATTGCACAGGAACTGCATGAAGCCGCCGTTATTGATGTCGGCTTCCATGCGCCATAGCGCCACCAGTTCCTGGTTGGCAAGCGGCAGGCGGTCCAGCTTCCATTCGGCCGCGGCCAGCGCGGCCATCGCCTGTTCATAGCGTTGGTCCCAAAGCAGGTCCAGCACGTTCAGCATGCCTTGGGCCGAAGGCGCCAGCAGCGCGGGCCAGACCACCCCAAAGCCATCATCCACCGATTGCCATTGCTCGCGTTGCGCGGGCGTCGCTTTCTCCAGCCGGATGTAGCGCGTGATCGGCTCGGACAGCACGTGGCCATTGGCCAACGTCAACAACAGATGCGTATCGGTCAAGCCGATGGATTGAATGCGGTAGGGGGTCAATGACATGTCAAGAACAGCAGATTCAGAAGCGGGCAACCTTACCGGGCCGGCGCTTCCGTGTCGAGCCGCCATCGCGTAGGCAGCGCTCGCATCAGGCCGCACACTGTTACGTCCGCAGGGCAAGGCCATCTGCTACCGTAGTTGTGCTGCACCGCGCCACCACTGGCGCGGCAGCCACGACAGAGACCGACTATGCCACGTCCTTCCGAGTCCACTCCCCTGATTGGCGTGATCCCGCCTTATGTGCTGGACCGCCTGGCGCAACATGCCGATGCCCGCGTCAGCATGCCCGCCGTCAAAACGCTCATCATCGACCAGCAACAGCGCGGCTTGCGCGAAATGGCCGGGCAACCGCCACGCGCCACGCTGGCCCCGGGGCGTCACGCCGCGCCCCCCGGCACCCCGCAACGCGCGGTGCATGACGCCGACAACACCACGACCCTGCCAGGCACGCTGGCGCGCGCCGAAGGCCGGCCAGCCAGCGGCGACCCCGCCGTGGATGAAGCCTACGCGCATCTGGGCGCCACCTACAAGCTGTTCTGGGACGTGTACAAGCGCCACTCCATCGACGGCCATGGCCTGCCGCTGGTCGGCACCGTGCACTACGGCGAAGACTACGAGAACGCGTTCTGGAACGGCGCGCAGATGGTGTTCGGCGACGGTGACGGCGAAGTCTTCAACCGCTTCACGATCGCGGTGGACATCATCGGCCACGAACTGACGCACGGCGTGATCGACACCGAGGCCGGCCTGCTCTACCAGGGCCAGCCCGGTGCGCTGAACGAATCGCTGTGCGACGTCTTCGGCGCGCTGGTCAAGCAGTACGCGCTGGGCCAGACCGCCAGGCAGGCGGACTGGCTGGTGGGCGCCGGCCTGTTCACCGAGAGCATCAACGCCCGCGCGCTGCGCTCCATGGCGGAACCCGGCAGCGCCTATGACGACCCGCTGTTGGGCAAGGACCCTCAGCCCGCGCACATGCGCGATTACGCCGATACGCCGCGCGACAACGGCGGCGTCCACATCAATTCCGGCATCCCCAACCGCGCCTTCTTCCTGGCCGCCACCGCGCTGGACGGGCCGGCGTGGAAAGGCGCGGGACAAGTCTGGTACGACACGCTGTGCGACAAGCGCCTGCGTCACGATGCCGACTTCAAGGCCTTCGCCTCGCTAACGCTGACGGTCGCCGCCGAACGCCAGGGCGCTGCCGTGCAGCAAGCCATCGCAAAGGCGTGGGCCGCCGTGGGAGTCCTGTCATGATCGATCTGCCGCCACTGGACCTGGTGCTGCTGGTGCGGCTAAGCCGCGAAGGCGGCCTGGCGTACCTGCCCGCCCTGTCGCAGCCCCGCAGCATCAACTTGTCGACCTGCTCGCCCGGGGTACGCCAGGACGTGTCCGACGCGCTGCAACGCGCCGCGCCTAAAGCCGTGCCCGAATGCGGGCAAGCGGGCGGCGACCAGCGCTACTTTCACATTGAAATGGTAATGGACCGGGACGACCAGACGGCCGTCAGTTTCGACGTGCCGGAAGCGGATGCGCCCGACACGCTGGTCCGTCTGTGGAAAGCCCACGCCGGCGCGATGTAAGCGCCTGCCAGGCCGTTATTGCGCGGCCGTCGCGGTAGGCGCCGCATGCGCGCGGAATCCGCCAATCTGCATGGCGCGACCGGCATACAGCCCAGTGATGGCCATCGCCACGCAGAGCGCGGCGCAGGCGCCCAGCGCCACGCTCCAGCTATTCAGCCTGTCGTGCAGCGCCCCCATCAGGGCCGGCCCGGTCGCCGCGAACAGATAGCCCACGCACTGCGCCATGCCGGACAGCGCCGCGGCCTGCTGCGCATGGCTCGCCCGCAAGCCCACGAACGCCAGCCCCAGGATGATGCCCCCGCCCGTGCCCAGGCCCAGCAGCACGATCCATAGCGTGGCCCAGGCCGGCACCGCGATCAGGCCAGCCAGGGCAACGAACGACGACGCCGCCGAGCAAAACGCCGCGCCGCGCTGATCCTTCAAGCGGCTTACCACCGGCGCCAGGAATAAGGCGGGCCCGGCCGACATCAGTTGCAGCAACCCATGCAGCGAGCCGGCACGCTCGGCCGAATAGCCAGCATCTTGCAAGATGGCGGGCAGCCAGCTCACGGCGACGTAGAACACGAAGGAATTGATGCCCAGATAGAGCGTCACCTGCCAGGCCAGCGGCGAACGCCACAGGCGGCCGCCATGCGGCGCATGCGTCGTGGTCGACGCGGGCGCCGTGTGATGGGACAACTGCGGTAGCCAAAGCAACAGGCTGACGACGGGAAGCGCCAGCAGGCACAGTGTCGAAAAGCGCCAGCCGCCCGCCGACAGGCCGGCCAACGGGATGGCGATGGCCGAGGCCACGCCGGCGGCGACGCTCATGGTCAGCACATAGGCCGACGTCAGGCCCGCCACGCGCTGCGGAAAGTCACGCTTGACCAGGCTGGGCAGCAGCACATTGCCGATCGCGATGCCGGAACCGATGATAGCCGTGCCCGCATACAGCCCCCAGGCCGCACCCTGCGTGCGCGCGACGATGCCGAACGCGATCAGCAGCAGCGCGCCGAACAACGCGCGTTCAAGCCCGAAACGGCGCGCCAGCCCCGCCGCGAACAGCGACACCACCGCGAACGCCAGCAGCGGCAACGTGATCAGCATGCCGGCCGCGGTCGACGACAGGCCCAACTGTTCGCGGATCATGCCGATCAGCGGCGCCACGCCGGTCACCGGCGCGCGCAAGGCCATCGCGATGCAAAGCATGCCCGCGATAAGCAATACCGGACGGGCGCCGGGACGAAAGGAAGCGGGAATTCGAGTCATGCCGCCAGCTTACGCACTCGCCGCTTTACCGAATTTCGAGACAATGACAAACTATCCCTAAATTCCGCCATTCCCGATCTACCCGTAGCCTTCCCTGCGCCGCCCATGCGCCCCTACTATCCGCCCCCGCCCTTCGACACCGATTCCCCGGCGCAACGGACGTTCGCGATGCCCGTGGACGCAGCAGATCAGGACAACGAATCGCCCACACATTGCCACCACATGGGGCAGTTGGTGCTGGCGCTGCGCGGCGGCGTGACTTGCTCGGTGGCGCAAGGCCTGTGGATGGTGCCGCCTCAGTGCGCCGTCTGGATTCCAGGCGGCGTGCCGCACAGCAATCGCGTCACGGCGAACGGGCGCGTCTGTTTTCTATTCGTTCCCGCCGATGTCCCCGGCTTGCCTGCCCAATGCTGCACGCTGGCGGTCACGCCGCTGGTGCGGGAATTGCTCGTGCATCTGGCCCACTTGCCGACCACGGAGGCCGCCACGCCCGCCAACCGCCAGTTGGCGGACGTGCTGGTCGAACAGTTGACGCACATGCCGACCGAACACCTGCACCTGCCGATTTCCCAGCACCCACGCCTGCGCCAGATCGCCGACGCGCTGAACGCGGACCCGGCCGACCGCAGCACGGTCGCGCAATGGGGCAAGCGTGTCGCCATGAGCGAACGCACGCTGGCTCGCCTGGTGCAACAGGAAGTCGGCATGAGCTTCGGACGATGGCGCCAGCAACTGCACATCATCCTGGCCCTGCAACGCTTGTCGGCCGGCGTATCCGTGCAACGCACCGCCGAAGACCTGGGCTACGAATCGGTCAGCGCGTTCATCACGATGTTCAAGAAAACGCTGGGCAAGACGCCCGCCCGTTATTTCGCGGACAAATCAGACGCGACCGGCGGATAGTCCAGTTCGCCCGACTTCATCAACCCGCTTGCGCGGGCTTCGCGCAGCTCGGCCTGCACCTGCTCGCGCGTCTTGCCCGTGGACGCGGCAACGTCGGGCGGATAGTCCAGTTCGCCGAACGTCACCAGGCCTGCCGCGCGGGCGGCCGCCAGTTCGTCGCGAACCTGGCGGGCGGTCTTCGTTTCAGTGGCCGGCACATCGACGGGATACTGCTGTTCGCCATACGTGACCAGGCCCTGTGCCTTGGCCTCCATCAATTCGGCGCGCACCTGTTCGCGGGTCTTGCCGTCAGCGTGCGCGGCGCCGCCCATCAGGGCCAGGCACAGGGCAAGGGTGGATAGGTGAAATGTGTTCATGGAATTCCTTTGCGGTGATCAAGTGCCGCCATGGTCGTCCGAACGCCCGCCGCAATAAATCCCCTGTCGCGCAATCCAGTGTTGTCCTGCATGCAAGCCCCGCTCCGCCGGCATGCGCCATGCCTTGCACGCGGCGCAAGCCTGCGTTGCGCCGCGCCCGGTGTTTCACAAGGACGCATCTCCCTAGACTGAATGGCTCCTGTCTTCCAAGGCGCTATTCCCATGCAGTCTCCCTCATCGGCCTTTGGCCGGCGCATCCTGACTGGTCTATCCGGCGTGCTGCTGGCCGTCATCCTGGCCGGCCTCAACGAGAACGTCACCAAGATGGCGCTTCCCGACATCCGCGGCGCGCTCGGCATCAGCTACGACCAGGGCACCTGGTTCGTCGCGGTCTATGCCGCCGCCTCGGTCTGCGCCATGGCTTTCGCCCCATGGTGCTCGGTCACGTTTTCGCTACGCCGGTTCACCGTCGCGGCGCTTGGCGCCTTCACGCTGTTCGGCGCGCTGTGCCCCTTTGCTCCCAACCTGCCCGTGCTGCTGCTACTGCGCACCTTGCAAGGCCTGGCCGGCGGCGCCTTGCCGCCAATGCTGATGACCGTGGCGCTGCGCTTTCTTCCGCCCAACCTCAAGCTGTATGGCCTGGGCGGCTATGCGCTGACGGCCACGTTCGCGCCCAGCCTTGGCATTCCGCTGGCCGCCTTCTGCACCGACGTGCTGGGCTGGCGCTGGGCGTTCTGGCTGGTCTGCGGCCCCGCGTTGCTGGCCATGGCCGCAGTCTGGAAAGGCCTGCCGCAAGACCCGCTCAAACTGGAACGGTTTCGCCTGTTCGACTGGCGCGGCTTGCTGCTGGGCGCGCCGGCACTGGCCATGCTGGTCATCGGCCTGCTGCAAGGCGACCGCCTGGACTGGCTGAATTCGCCGTTGATCGCCGGCCTGCTGGGCGCGGGCGGAGTCTTGATGGTGCTCTTCATGGTCAACGAGTGGTCTCATCCGCTGCCGTTCTTCAAGATCCAGCTTCTGCGCAACCGCAATCTGAGCCATGCCCTGCTGACCCTGGGCGGCGTCCTGATCGTGCTGTTGGGCGTGATTCTGATACCTGCCAGTTTCCTCGCGCAACTGCGCGGCTATCGGCCGCTGGAAACCGCGCCGGTGCTGTTGACGATGGGCCTGCCGCAACTGGTCGCGCTGCCGCTGGTCGCCGCGCTGTGCAATCTGCGGCAAGTCGATTGCCGCTGGGTGCTGGCCGCCGGCCTGTCGCTGTTGGCCGCCTCCTGCGTGTTGGGCTCCCAACTGACGCCCGTCTGGTCGCGCGAGCAGTTCTATCTGCTGGAGGCCGTGCAGATCTTCGCGCAACCCATGGCCGTCATCCCCTTGCTGATGCTGGCCACCGGCGGCCTCGCGCCCCAGGACGGCCCGTATGCGTCCGCATGGTTCAACACCATCAAGGGGTTTGCCGCCGTGGCCGCGACCGGCCTGCTGGACGCGCTGACGACGTGGCGCCGCAACACGCACGCCAGCCAGCTGGCCGACCAGTTGGGCAACTTCCCCTTGAGCATCGGCGGCGAAAGCATGGCCGGGCTGTCCCGGCGCGTGCAGGAGCAGGCCGCCGTCATGACCTCCGCCGATCTCTATCTGTGCATGGCCGCCGTGGCCGTGCTGCTGATTCTTCTGATTCCCTTTGTCGCGACCCGGATCTACCCGCCTCGCGCCGCAACCTGACATCGAGTCCCCTATGACAACACCTTCATTTCGCACTTTGCTTCCCCGCACCGCGGCGTTCGCCGCACTGGGCCTGCTCGCCTACGGCGGATGGTCGTGGTCCGCGTCGACCTCCACCGAGTCCACGGACGACGCCACCATCACCGCCGACCACACCATCGTCGCGCCGCAGGTCTCCGGCTTCATCGAAGCCGTACTGGTGGACGATAACCAGGACGTCAAGCAAGGCCAGTTGCTGGCCCGCATCGACGACCGAGATTATCAAGCGGCGTTGGCCGCCGCCCGCGCCGACCTGGCCGTTGCCGCCGCGCAACTGTCCAACGCCTCCGCCACGCTGGAACGCCAGCAGGCCGTGATCGACCAGGCCCACGCCGTCACCCGCGCCGATCTGGCAGACATCCGCTTCGCCGAGAGCGAACTCCAGCGCCATCGTCGCCTGGCCAGTGAAGGCGCAGGCACGCAACAGGTGTTCGAACAGGCCAAGAGCCGGCTGGAGACGGCGCAGGCGCGGCAGGCCGAGCACCTGGCCACGCTGCAGGCCGCGCGCAAGCAGCAAGACGTGCTGTTGGCGCAGCGCGATGCCGCCCGGGCCGGTTTGCAACGCGCCCAAGCCTTGAAAGACCGCGCCGAGCTGAACCTGTCGTACACGCAGATCACCTCCCCCATCGATGGCACGATCGGCCGCCGCGCGTTGCGCGTGGGCGCCTATGTCAGCCCGGGCACGGCGATCCTTGCGGTCGTGCCTTTGCAGCAGGCCTATGTAGTGGCGAACTTCCGCGAACGGCAATTGACCCACATGCGGCCGGGCCAGACCGCGACGATTACCGTCGACGCCTACCCCGGCACGCCGCTGCACGGTCGGGTGCAGAGCATCGCGCCCGGCACCGGGTTGAGTTTCTCTCCCGTTGCGCCCAGCAATGCCACCGGCAATTTCACCAAGGTGGCGCAGCGCCTGCCGGTCAAGATCGTGCTGGACGCCCTGCCGGCCACCACGCCACAGCTGCGTGCCGGCATGTCGGTGGAAGCCGTTGTCGACACCGTCGCAACGTTGCAGGAGGCCGTGCAATGAAACGCCGCCTGCCATCGCGCGCGCTGCTGCTCATCACGCTGTTGGGCTTGGGCGGTTGCGCGGTCGGACCCGAGTTCGTCGCGCCACAAGCGCAATTGCCTGCGCAATGGCGCGCGTCCACCGCCACGCCGGCGCCCAGCGCGCCCGTCCAAGACGCCTTGAACGCATCGTGGTGGGACAGTTTCGGCGACCCGACCCTGACCGCATTGATCGCCGAAGCCGGCGCAGCCAATGTGGACATACGCATCGCCTACGAGCACCTGCGGCAAAGCCGGGCCGCTCTGGGAATCACGGAAGCGGGCGCCCTGCCCCGTGCGGGCGCCGGCGCCAGCTACCAACGCGGCCAGAACAGCGAGGCCGGCCTGGCCGATCCATCGGGCCGCAACGGCCGCTCGTCCTTCAACCTGTGGCAAACCAGCGTGGATGCCAGTTGGGAGCTGGACCTGTGGGGCCGAGTCCGGCGCGAAGTCGAACAATCCGGCGCGCAGTCGCAAGCGGCCCTGGAAGCGCAACGCGGCGTCGTCTTGTCGATCCGCGCCGAAACGGCGCGCAACTACATCCTGCTGCGCGGGGCGCAGAACCAGTTGGCGGTATTGAACAAGACGTTGGACAACGCCAACCGCAACCTGGCGTTGACCCGACTGCGCCAGCGCGAAGGCGTCGCCACGGAGCTGGACGCGTCGCAGGCCGATGCGCAAGCGGCCGCCATCGAAGCGGCGGTCCCCTCGGTAACCCTGCGGGTCGATCAGTTGATGAACGCGCTGGCGCTGTTGCTGGACCAACCGCCCCATGCGCTGCACGAACGGCTGGCGGTGGTGGCGCCGATTCCAGGTGGTCCCGTGCGGGTGCCGGTAGGCATGCCCAGTGAACTCGCCGAACGCCGGCCCGACATCCGCCGGGCGCAGGCCACGCTGCATGCGGCGGTGGCCGCGATTGGCGTGGCCGAAGGCGACTTCTATCCGCGCATCACGCTGTCGGGCAATCTTGGGCTGCAGGCCCTGCAGCTGCGGGACCTGGACACGGATAACGCCGGGATCTTCGGCATGGGCCCGGCGTTGCGCATTCCGCTGTTCGAGGGCGGTCGCCTGCGGGGCCGGCTGCGCCTGCGCGAGTCGCAAGCGCAGGAAGCCGCCCTGCTATTCCAGAAAACCGTGCTGGCCGCGTGGCACGAGGTCGATAACGCGATGACCGCCTATCAGTCCCAACAGCTTGCACACGCCAGCCTGGAACGCGCATCGGCCAGCGCGCGCCGTGCCCTGGTCAACGCGCAGCGCCAATACGCGGCCGGTGCATCCGACTTCGTCAATGTGCTCAGCGCGCAAAACGCCGTGTTGACCAGCGACCAGGCTCGGGTGTCCACGCAGGCCGCGGTGTCGTTGGCGCTGGTGGACCTGTACCGGTCGTTGGGCGGCGGCTGGCAATAGGGCCCGGCGCGCCGCTCGCGCCGCGCTCATGCCTGTTTCGGCCCTGCCACGATGAACAGGCGCGGAAACGGCAGCAGCACGGTGCCGTCGGCAAGCGCCGGATAGGCCTCGGCGATCAGCGCCTGGTAACGCGCCAGGAACCCGGCCTGCTCGGCGGCGTCCAGCTTGTCCAGATACGGACGCAACGCCGTGCCCTTGAACCACTCCACCACTGCGGCGGCGCCCGCCAGCGGATGGTGATAGGTCGTGCGCCACACGTCCAGCACGCCGCAATGCGGCTTCAGCAGTTCGTAATACCAAGAGGCGCTGTGGCGCGGCGGGTGCTTGACACCACCCGTCTTGGCGGCCCACGGCGCTTCGCCGGCCACTTGTCGCGCCAGACGGTGCGCGGGCTCTTCCATGTTGTCGGGCGTCTGCACGGCCAGGATGCCGTCCGGGGCCAGCTTGCCGACCAGACGCGGGTACAGCGTGGCGTGGTCGGGCACCCATTGCAGCGCCGCGTTCGCCAGGATCACGTCGAATTGCTGCGGCGGATCCCAGGTGGCGATATCGGCCAGTTCGAAGTCCAGCGTGGGCAGGCGCTTGCGAGCGGCCTGGACCATGTCTTCCGAACTGTCCATGCCGATGACCTTCGCATCTGGATAGCGGCTGGCCAGCACCTCCGTGGAGTTACCGGGGCCGCACCCCAGATCCACCGCCAGCCCGACGGACGGGTTGGGCAACGCGGCCACCAGGTCGCGCACCGGCCGCGTGCGCTCGTTTTCGAAGGCGGAATACTGCTTGGCGGACCAACTGTTGTTGCTCATGACGGCTCCTTGCCGGACGACGGTATACGGTCGGACTCTACGCCTGGCGTATCCATATTACAAATATAGAAACAGAGACGAATTCATATCTGCTGAATATGAATAATGTAGAAAAAAACCCGCCGGGGCCAGCCGGCGGGTTCTCCACTGCGTCGATGCAATGCTTGCGTCTTCAATTACTGCGTCTTCAATTCAGCCGACCGGGTTTTCCACAGCGAGAACAGCACGCCGCCCAGGATCAGGCTGAAAGTCACGCCCAACGAAATCGCCGCCGGCACCTTGCCGATGAAACCGACCAGGAAGATCTTCGTGCCGATGAACACCAGGACCAGCGCCAACGCATACTTCAAGTAATGGAAGCGGTGGATCATCGCCGCCAGGGCAAAGTACAGCGCACGCAGGCCCAGGATGGCGAAGATGTTGCTGGTGTAGACAATGAACGGGTCCGTCGTGATGGCGAAGATTGCCGGCACCGAGTCCACCGCGAATACCAGGTCCACGAACTCGATCAGCACCAGGGCCAACAGCAGCGGCGTCGCGAAACGC
>Ga0307412_10000836_pt1 | contig 17687 bp, 13 predicted proteins | sample DK1Cmetagenome_3_FD_203823 | JGI IMG/M metagenome (GOLD analysis project Ga0307412, IMG submission 203823) | Maize rhizosphere microbial communities from greenhouse at UC Davis, California, United States - DK15-C-1 | ecosystem: Host-associated > Plants > Roots > Rhizosphere > Soil | place: USA...
ACGGCGCCCCGCACCCGCGGTGGCGCCGTTTTTCTTTGCGCATGCCGCCGGACCACGGCCGCTTTGATCGGCGGCAATTGACGTCGCTCGGGAAACATGGCTTGCACCGGCCATGTCAGGGGAAATGCGTCTGGGCGCGCTCGCGCCATTGGTGGGCTATCATTTGCGTCGCGCGTGGAGCGCCTTCTCCACGGACTTCACGGCAGCGATGGACGGCACCGGATTACGCCAGGTCCCGTTCGCGGTGCTCTCGATCGTCGCGGCCAATCCAGGCATCAACCAGGGCGCGACGGGCCGCATGCTCGGCATCAAGCGCGCCAACATGGTCGCGCTGATCAACGATCTGGTCGACAAGCAGTTGATCGAACGCGTCGTCGATGCGAGCGACCGCCGCGCCTTTTCGCTGACGGTCACCGCCGCCGGCACGGCGGCCATGGCGGAGGCGGTGGCTCGGATCGAGGCGCATGAACGCCGCATGCTTGCCGACATGAGCACCGAGGAGCGCGCGCTGCTGCTCGACCTGCTCGGCAGGATCGAACGGCAAGGACCCGCCGACGCCGAGGACAATGCCGAGGCCTGAACCGGCCTCGACACCCCAGTTCAGAACTTGCCCGAGAGCTGCAGATACCAGTTGCGCGGGCGGGCATACATGCGCTCGGCATAGCCCAGCGTCGCGAGGGATGCGTTCCCCTGGATCAGGTAGCGCGAGTCGAGGATGTTGTTGACGCCCGCGCTCACCTCGTAGCGACCGTTGAATTTGAGCGTCAGCGAACCGTTGCCGACGAAATAGCCATCCTCCTCGATCAGCGGGATGCTGCCGGTGATGAAGGTGATCTTCGAGGTGTAGCTGCCGTCGACGCGCGGCGTGAGCGTCATCCCGTTCGGCAAGGCGATATCGTAGCCCAAAGCGAGATTCGCCTGGATCGACGGCGTCAGCGGCAGGTCATCGTTCGGCGTCACCGTGGCGGTGGCCCCCGGCACCGGCGTGATGCTGCGGATCTTGTCGTCGAGCAGGCTGACGCCGCCGTCGATGCTCAGCCCCCAGGCGGTGCGCAGGTTCGCTTCCGCCTCCAGCCCGCGGATCCGCGCCTTGCCGGCGTTGAACAGCAGCGGCACCACGCCCTGGCGGAAGATCAGCTGGATATTATCGTAATCGGCCTGGAACGCCGCAAGGTTGAAGCGCAGCCGGCCGATATTGGTCTTCACACCGATTTCGTAGCTGGTGACGCTCTCCTCGTCGAACGGCACCGGCACGTTGCCGGCGGGCGCGGCGTTGTAGCGCGTGTTGAACCCACCCGATTTGAAGCTCTTCGCATAGGAGGCGTACGTGCTGATCGCGTTGGTCCAGCGATATTGCACGCTTGCCGATCCGGTGAGCGCCGAGAAGGATTTGGTGAACGGCCGGTGGTAGAGAAACAGCGGGCCGCCCTGCGGTACCGCAAGCGTCGGCAGCGGATCGGGATCGGGCTGGGTCGAGGGGAACAGGTTGAACACCGTGCCCAGGAAGGTCTTGCGATCGGTGGTGTAGCGCAGGCCGCCGGTGAGCTCGAGGCCGACCGCGGGCTTCACGCTGATCTCGCCGAAGCCCGCCAGCGAGTCGGTCTTGAGCCGCGACACCTGAAGGTCGCGCGAACCCGGGCCGCCGGCCAAAATCGAGCGGATCACCGGCGGCGACGGCGGATAGGCGAGGAACACCGTCGCCCGCTCGTCGGTGACTTCGTTGAAATAATAGCCGCCGAGAATTGCGCTCACCTTGCCCCAATCGAGCTGGAGCTGGACTTCCTGGCTGAACTGGCCGGTTTCCGATCCGACATCGGTGGTGATCAGCGTCAGCGGCGTGTTGTCGCCATCGCGAATGCCGCGCGAGCTGGTGTTGCGATAGGCCGAGATCAGCTTCACCGCCGCCACCTCGGACAGCCGGATATTGGCGGTGGCGGCGAGGCCCCAGACTTCCGAGTTGCTAAGCACCGCCGCGGTGCCGCCATTGACGAACGGCCCCTTGGCCTGGAGGTCGTTGGCGCAGCGCGGATCCGCAATCATCGGGACGTTGGGCGCACCGAAACGCGGATCGCCGGCGGCGAGCGGCGCATAGGGAATCGTCGCCCCCGGGCAGCCTGCGCCGACGCTGGCGATGGCGGCGACCGGCGCCTGCTCGTTGACGCCGGCGAACACGAAGGGCGCGCCATGCTCGTCGCGCTTCGAATAATCGCCGCGGATAAACAGGTCGAAGTCCGACGAGGGCTGCCACTTGAGCGCGCCGTTGAACGAATAGCCATCCTCGTTGCCGAGATCGAGGCCGTCCACCGCTCGAATCACATAGCCGTCACGCTTGCGGAAGCCGCCCGAAACACGCGCCGCCAGCGTGCTGGCCAGCGGAATGTTGAGCGCGGCAAAGCCCTCGCGGAGATTATACTCGCCCACCCGTACGCGGGCCCGGCCACTCCACTCGCCGAGTTGCGGCTGCTTGGTACGCACCAGGATCGCGCCGCCGATCGTGTTGCGGCCGAACAGCGTGCCCTGTGGCCCGCGCAACACCTCGACGCCGTCGATGTCACCGAAATCGATCGCGCCGCCCACCGCGCGGCCGAGATAGACTTCGTCGAGATAGATCCCGACGCCCGGATCCACCGCCGCCGTTGGATCGACCTGACCGACGCCGCGGATGAACACCACCGCCGAGGCGCTGTTGCCCGATAGCTGGCCGGCCGGCTTGAACTGGAGACTAGGGGTGACACGTTCGAGATCCTGCGTCTGCTGGATCTGCCGTGCCTCGAGCGTTTCTGCGCTGAGCGCGGTAATCGCGACGGGTGTATCCTGCAGGCTCTCCGCGCGCCGCCGGGCGGTGACGACGATCTCCTGCGTTACGTCCGTAGCTGCTGCTTCAGTCTGTCCGCCCGTCTGCGCGAACGCGGCAGGCGATCCAACGCCCCCCGCTGCGACCAACGCCGCCAAGCCACACGTCAAGCACACGCGCGTGCGTGCCGAAAAACCTGCCATGCCAACCTCCCCTGGTCCGGGATCGTTGCACGTCCCGATACCAGGCGAAGGTCGCACGCAGCATTGTTTCAGTCAATAACTGTTATGTCATGTACCAATTTTGCAACAAACGGACATCAACTCGCCGCCTGCCGCTCGATCACGCGCAGCGACGGCCGCGCGCCCAGTCCGAACATCCGCAGCGCCGTTCCCGCGACGAAACGGGGCAGCTCACGCCGCTCGACGGGTGCGTCCAGACCCTCGGCCTGCAGGGCCCAGAGCCGCTGGAACGCGCCGCCCGAACGCAGCAGCGCCAGCGGCGCGCCGTCCTCGACGATCCGGCCCTGCTCGACCACGATCACCCGATCGAAGCCGACAACGGTGGAGAGGCGGTGCGCCACCGCCAGCACGGTGCGGTGCGCCATCAGCGCGTCGAGCGCCTGCTGCACCTCGATCTCGGATCCCGTGTCGAGCGCCGAGGTCGCCTCGTCGAGCAGCACGATGGGTGCCTTGCTAAGAAACGCACGGGCGATGCCGATGCGCTGGCGCTGACCGCCGGAAAGGTTGGTCCCGCGCTCGCCGACGATCGTGTCATAGCCCTTCGGCAGCAGCGCGATGAAGCCGGCGCAATGGGCAGCTTCCGCCGCCGCGCGAACCTCCGCGTCGCTCGCGTCCGGACGGGCGAAACGGATATTCTCGAGGATCGAGCGATGGAACAGCAGCACTTCCTGCGGCACCACCGCCACGGCCTGATGCAGGCTGTCCTGCGTCACGCGGTCGATCGGCTGACCGTCGATCAGCACCCTGCCCGCCTGGGGGTCGTGCAGCCGCTGGACGAGTTGGAGGATGGTCGACTTACCCGCGCCCGAGGGACCGACAATGCCGATCTTCTGTCCCGGCGCGACCTGCAGCGACAGATCGTGCAGCACCGGGCGCCCCGGATGGTGGCCGAAGGTAAGTCCTTCGATCCGCACCTCGCCGCGCTCGGCACGCAGTGGCAACGCATCCGGTGCATCCTCCAGCGCATGCGGCGCGCCGACGATCTCCAGCGTTTCGCGCAGATAGCTGATCTGCTGGCTGGTATCGATCAGCGCCATCGCCAGATCGCGCGAGCCGTTGAGCATGCGGAAGGTCATCGCGCTCACCACGACCACGTCGCCCGCGGTAATCCCGCCAGCGATCCAGCGCTCGACCGCCCAGACCAGCGCCGCGCCGACCAGCAGCACCAGCGCGACGTCGTGCAGCACGCGGATCCGCTCGACGAACATCCAGCCGCGCTTCTGCGCCGCAGCCTCGGTCTCGAAAAAGCCGCTCAGCCGCTCGGACTCGCGGCGGCGTGCGCCGAACGACTTGATCGCGGCGATGTTGCCGACAAGGTCGACCAGTTCGCCGCCGCTTTCGCTGGCGGCGCGGGCGAAGGCCTTGTGATATTTGTCGCCGCGCATGCCGAGCAGCACCAGGCCGCCGCTCGCCAGCACGAAGATCGCGGTGATCGCCACCGCCATCCGCCAGTCGATCGCGAGGAAGATCAGCAGCGCGCCGCCGAACGCGATCAGCGGCGGGGTGATTTCCATCAGGATACGGTGCGTGAGCGCCGCGAACGAACCGGTCAGCGCCCCGACCCGGTGGCCGAGCGAGCCGCCGCGCTGGTTCTGGAAGAAGCCGATATGATGCCCGGTCAAATAATGAAACATGTCGAGCCGGATGCGCACGCCGCTTGCCACGGTGATATTGCACAACAACATCGCCGAACCGCGCACCAGCCCGTTTTCGAGCGCCACCAGGCCGACAAATGCCGCGAGCGCGAAGTACACGGCACTGTGCGACGGCGCGGCGACGGTCATCGCGTCGATCAGCAGCTTCATCGCATATTGCACGCCCACCGCACTCGCCGCACCTCCCACGACGAGGACAGCGAGCATCGCAAAGGCCAATGGCCGTCGCGTGACATAATGGAGCAGGAACCTTGCCGGGCTTTTCAAAAACGGCATCTCGTTCCCCTTCAGGATTTCCGGGCGCTGCAATGCAACAATCATGCGAGCGAAAAGAGCCACCGGGCCATGAACCCGATGTGAACTTTCCCGAAAGGACCGGCGAGCGGACGGAATGCGGCGACGAAATGCGGCAGAATCGGGGCAGCGCTCTGCCGAATCAGCGCTCGTGAAGAATCGCCACCGCCCCGCCGGTCGATGCCAGCGGCAACATCAGCGTGGTATCGCGCGCGACGCGGCGCGCCTCGACCTGCACCGCATCGGGCGCGCCGCCATCGGTCCAGATGCGCGCCTCGGCGCCACGCGGGCCCAGGAAGTCGAGCGGCACGGTAACGCTGCGCGCCTTCTCGTCGTTCATCGCGCCGAGATACCAGCTTTTGCCCTTGCGCCGGGCGAGCACGATATATTCCCCGGTCTCGCCGGCCAGGAAACGCGTTTCGTCCCAGCTCGCGGGGACCTGCTTCAGGAAATCGAAGCCGCCGGGGCTCGCCGCATAGGTATCGGGGCTGTCCGCCACCGCCGCCAGCGGGGAAAGATACACCACATACATCGCCAGGCCGTGCGCCCGCGTCGTCTGCACCAGCGGCAGATCGTTGCGAATGCGGAAGTCGGCCGGCGCCACGTTGCGGAAGCCACCTGGGGTATAGTCCATCGGGCCCAGCAACCCGCGGGTATAGGCGAGCATGACGTTGTTGCCCGCGGTCGCCCGCTGGCTCCATTTGTTATACTCGGCCCCCATCACCCCTTCCTGGGTGACGAAGTTCGGCCAGGTGCGGGTGAGGCCGCGCGGCGGGAAGGCGCCGTGCAGGTCGACCATCAGATGGTGCCGCGCCGCCGCCCCCAGCAGCCGCTGGTACCAGTTGACCATCCACTGGTCGTCGCGATCCATGAAGTCGATCTTGATCCCGGCGATGCCCAGCTTCTCGTAGAGCGCGAGCGCATCTTCCATCTGTTCGTCGAGCGCCTGCCAATGCGCCCACAGCCACAGCCGCACGTTCTTGCTGCGGCCATAGTCGGCGACCTCCTGGAGATTGATCGTATCCGACCATCGGGTGATGTCGACGCCCGGTCGCCGCACCCCGCCGCCGCCGGCACCGGCGTACCAGCCCTCGTCGATCATCGTATAGGGGAAGCCATTGGCGGCGGCGAAGTCGATGAACGCCTTGGCGACCGCCGTGGTGGTGCGCTGCCCCGGCAGCTTGGCGATCACCGGCCCGCTCCACCAGTCCCAACTGGTCAGCCCGGGCTTGATCCAGCTCGTGTCCTCGATCCGGCTCGGGGTCGAGAGGTTGGTGAGCAGCGTCGATTCCTGCAGCTTGCCAAGCTGATCGGCCAGCATCGCCACCCGCCACGGCGTCACGATCGGGCCGCCGATGCGGGTATGCACCGCGATGCGCGAATCGTCGAGCGAGGGCGAGAGCTTGAGCTGCAAGCCCGGCCCGCCATCGCCGCGCCCGGTGAGGTACATGGCGGCGAAGTCGATCAGGTCCGCCTCGGCAAGGGCGAAGGCGCCCTTCCCCGTCTCGCAGGCAAAGGGTAGGTCGAACAGTTGGTGGTCGCGCAGCCTTGTGGTGTCGACCGGATCGAACTCGCCTTCGTGGCTCGAGCCGAAATGGCCGACGTTGAAGCCCCAGCACTTCCACGCCTGCGGGAAATAGAAGCCGGTGCGTTCATAGCGGACGATCGCCCCCGCCGTTGCAGGCTGGGCCGGCACCAATATGCGGAACGCCACGCCATCGTCATAGGCGCGCAGGACCAGGTCCATGCGACGCCTGGCGCCGCCACGCTCCTGCAAATGGATGGTCAGCTGATTATAATGGTCGCGCCCTTCGGCCGCCTTGCCGACGACGATCCTGTAGCGCGTATCGGCGCGCGTCGCTTCGCTGCCCGTGATCGCCATGGCGAAGCCGAGCGCATCGCGATCGAGGTCCAGCGCGATCGGCGACGGCGCGAGCACCATCTCCCCGCGCCGCTGGACCATGTAATTGGGCATACCCTGCCGATCCAGCGCCACCACGATGTGGTTGGTGCCGTCCGGCGAAACCGCCTCCAGGGTCTGCCCGGCCGCCGGAGCCGCGATCAGCAGCGCGAGCGACCCCAGCAGCGGCTTCACGCGTGGCGAGCTTTCAGGATCGGCTCGATCACCGTGGCCATCGCGTCATAGCCAGCCTCGGTGGGATGCACGCCGTCCGAGGCGAGCCCCGGCTTCATCGCGCCCTTCGCATCGCCCAGCGCGTTGGTGTAATCGACCCAGGTCAGCCGCTCCGCCTTGGCATAGCCTTGCAGCCAGGCGTTGATCTCGCGGATCGGCCCGACCACGTCGAGCCCCGGACGCCAGGGGAAATGATCCGCCGGCGGCACCGCGGCGAGGATCACGCCGATCCCGTTCGACTTGGCGATCTGCGCCATCATCCGGAAATTGTCGTAGCTCTGTTCGCGCGTCATCTTGCCGGTATTGCCGGCGATGTCGTTGGTACCCGCCATGATGTGGACGAAGCGCGGCTTCAGATGCACGACGTCCGCCATCATCCGCAGCACCATCTGCGGGGTGGTCTGTCCCCCGATGCCGCGGCCGACGCGGCCGGGCGTGAAGAAACCGGGCCGCTTGCTCTTCCAGCCCTCGGTGATCGAGTCGCCCATGAAGACGATGTTCACCTTCTCGCCGGCGGCGAGAATGCGCTGGTTGTCCGCCGCATAGCGGCTGAGTTCGGGGAAATCCTCGTGCAACAGGCGCTCCTTGCGCTGCTCCCATGTTTCCTGCGTCTGGGCGCGCGCGACAAAGGGCAGCGCAAGCGCGCCGGCGAGCAGCGAACGGCGGCGGACGGACATCACGACTCTCCTGGGGATATGGTCTTGGCGGGGCCGAGCGTGGCGCAACGCCGCGAAGGCGTCAAACCCCGCCCGGCCGTCCGATCAATGCACCGTAGCGCCGCTGCTCGCCCGTGCCGGCTTGGCGCGCCCCGCGGCGATCGCGAAGCCGCACAGCACGACGTAGCAAAGCGCCGGCACGATCAGCGCGAAGGCATAGCCGTGCAGATCCGCCACCTTGCCGACCAGCAGCGGCAGCACCGCGCCGCCGACAATGGCGGTGCAAAGCAGGCCCGAGGTTGCCTCTTCGCTCGCCGCCGAGCGCTCGAGCGTCAAGGTGAAGATCACCGGGAACATGATCGAGTTGAACAGGCCGATCGCCAGCGCGACGAAGCCCGCGGTCACGCCGCCGACCACGACGACATAGAGGCACATCGCCGCCGCGATCACGGTGAACAGCGCCAGCAGCTTGTCGGCGCGCACGCGGGTGAGCAGCAGCGAGCCGAGCGCGCGACCGACCATCGCGCCACCCCAATAGAAGGCGACGGCCTTGCCGGCCTCCTGGAGCGAAACGCCGTGTACGCCGTCGCTGCCCATCAGCGTGCCGAGCAGCGGCACCCCGAACGGCGCGTCGGACTGGCCCCAGACGCTGTTGTCGTTGAGGAACAGCGCCATCTGCGTGCCGATCGACACTTCGGCGCCGACATAGAGGAAGATGCCGAGCGCGCCGAACAGCGCCCAGCGCGAGGAGAAGGCGTCCAGCAGCCCCGAGGTCGCGTTGTGCGTGGGCGCTGCATCGCTCACCACGCGGCGGCTGACGAAGAAGAACACCGCCAGCGCGATGATCAGCCCGCAGATCCACAGATAGGCGGTATCGATGCCCGCCAGCGCCTCGGCACGCACCGCCGGATCGACGACCGCACCCGACTTCACCTCGACGCCCTTCAGGAACAGATGCGCCCCGAGCAGCGGGCCGAGGAAGGTGCCGAACGAGTTGAAGGTCTGGCTGAGCACCAGCCGGAAATGGCTGCCCTTGGGGTCGCCCAGCGCCGCCGCCAGCGGGTTTGCCGCCACCTGGAGCACGGTGATCCCGCTCGCCAGCACGAACAGGCCGAGCAGCACCAGCCAGTAATTGGCGAGGTTCGCGGCGGTCAGCATGATCAGGCATGCCGCCGCCATGGTGCACAGCGCCAGCAGGATCGACGGCACCGCCTTCAGCCGCGAAACCAGCGCGGCGGCCGGCAGCGAGACGACGAAATAGGCGAAGAAGAAGGCGAAGGCGCTCGCCTGGGCCTGCAGATTGGTGAGCGTGAAGATGCCCTTCACCGCCGCCACGAGCGGATCGACCAGCGAGGTGATGAACCCCCAGGCGAAGAACAGCGTTGTCACTGCGGCGAATGCCAGCGTGGTGTGCGTCGAACGTGCGGTGGCCAAGGCGATCCCTCTCCTGCCCATAGGGTCTAATCGGGCGCGACGCTTCCCGACAACGTTGGCAAAAGTCAAGCTGCAGGGGCGGGTTTTCGCGCTCGCATCAAGGGGCAAGCCTCGCCTATAGGCGGGAGCATTGGTAGACGACGCGGCGAGTGGAGTATTGCGCGTGGACGAAGTGAAGAAGGTTTCGAGAAAAAAGCTTGTCGTTGCCAAGGGCGTGGCGGCGTTGGCGCTCGCCAGTGTCATCGCGCAGCCCGCAATGGCGCAGTTCCGGCTGATTCCCGCGCCGAAGCCGACGCCCGCCGCGAGCCAGCCCGCCCGCGCGCCGCAAACCCAGACGCCTACTGCGCGGCCGCCGCAGACGCAGACGCCTGCCGTCCAGGTGCCGAAGCCGACGCTCGCGCCGCCGCAGGTGCTGACGCCCGCACCCATGGTGGCGCCAGTGCAGATGGTGCCCTTGCCGGTACTGAGCGGCAAGCAGATCGCCGAGCTGCGCCAGATGCTGACCGACGCGGGGCTGTCGCAGGGCCTGCGCCGCATGACCAGCACCGTTTCGCTACCCACCGACAGCGAGGGCATGGCGCGCGCCGCGCTCGATTATGCCCGCGCCGTCCATTCGGGGCGGCTCGATGCCAGCGACTTCATCAACGACTGGGGCCTGCGCCCGGCCGCGTTCGATCCGCTGCCCGGCTTCGCCGATGCGGTGAAGCGCGATCGGATCGCCGCCTGGGTGCGCGCGCTGCCGCCGCCCTATGCCGGCTATGACGGGCTGGAAAAGGGCCTGGTCGCCTATCGCGCGATCCTCACCTCGGGCGGCTGGCCCAAGCTGGCTCCCGGGCCGGACCTCGCCAAGGGCGCCACCGGCGCCCGCGTCAAGGCGCTGCGCAAGCGGCTTGCGGCCGAGGACAAGCAGGTTTCGGCCAGCGGCGACGCGTTCGACCAGGCCCTGCAGGACGCGGTACTCCGCGCCCAGCGCCGCTATGGCCTGCGCCCGACCGGCGTGGTCTCCACCGGCACCCTCGCCGCGCTCAACGTGCCGGTCGAGGCACGCGTCCGCCAGATCATGGCGAACATGGAACGCTGGCGCTGGCTGCCCCAGCAGTTGCCCGCCAAGCGCATCCAGGTGAACATCGCCGCTGCGGTGATGACCGTGTTCGAAGGCGACAGCCCGATCGCGTCGATGAAGGCCGTTACCGGCCGTCCCGGCAACGAGACGCCGATGCTCCAGTCGCGCATCCACTCGATCGTGCTCAATCCGCCGTGGAATGTGCCGAGCGGCATCGCCGCCAAGGAGCTTTGGCCGAAGGGCGAGGCCTATCTGAAGGCACACGGCTATCGCATCATCGGCACGGGGCCGGACCGCCGCCTCCAGCAGGAATCGGGGTCACGAAGCGCGCTGGGACGCTTCAAGTTCGACTTCGACAATCCCTATGCCGTGTATCTGCACGACACGCCGGTCCAGTCCGGCTTCAACAGCTATAGCCGGCTCGACAGCCATGGCTGCGTGCGGCTCGAAAAGCCGGGTCCGCTGGCCGAACTGCTGCTCAAGAACGATCCCGAATGGCAGCCCGAGGCGATCGCCGCCCAGCTGGAAGGCACCAAGACCGTGCGCGTGCGCCTGGCCGATGCCGATCAGGTCGCGGTCTATCTGCTCTACTGGACCGCGTTCGCCGGTCCGGACGGCACGATGAACTTCCGCGACGACCCTTATAACTGGGACAAACTGCTCGCCGAAAAGATCGAGGCCCGCGCCGCCGTCAGCGCCGCGACCGCGTCGTGAACTACCACCGGAAGGAAACACTCATGAAGCTGCGCACTTTCGCGATCCTGGCCGGCGCAGGCCTCACGCTGGCGGCCTGCGGCGGCAAGGACGACGGCCCCACCCCGCCCGACGCCAACGTCACAGAGATCACCGTCCCGGAAACGCCGGCCGATGTGAACGTCTCGACGCAGGAGCCTGCGGCGGTCGAGCCGGTGAATGCAGCGCCGCTGCCCGAGGCGACGCCGGCCGAAAAGCCGACGCCGTTCAGCGACCGCGAACAGACCGAGTCCGATGCGGCTGCGACGGGCATGACCTCGCGCATCGATCGCAATGCCGAGAACGAGAATCAGGAAAAGAAGCAGTAGGCAGGAGAACGGGCGTCGCGCGCCTCAGCGTGCGCGCGCCTCGTTTCGCGCGATGCGACCCTGGCTGACGCGCGCGAGCAGCAGTTCGAGCTGGTCGATCGAATAGCCCGATGCATGGAACGCGGCGATCTCCTGCTTCGGCAGGGCATAGCCCTTGTGCCAGGCAAGCACGGCAATGCGACGCAGCGCCTCAAGCTTCGAATCGGCAAGGCGCGGGCTCGCGCGATCACCGCCGAAGAACAGAGCAAGGACACGCGACCAGCGGCCGGGGGCTTCCAGTGACGACAGGCGGTCGCGCTGTGCAATGGCGACAACTTGCCATTCCAGTGCCGTCAGCGTGGCATCAGCCGCAAATGTGCTGCCCACCGCAACGGGCTGTCCTTGGAAACCGGAAAGATCAAGATACGCCACTGCCTGCACTCCCTGTACGCAGCGGATGCAGGCCTCCCCCGGCAGCGCCTTTGCAAAGCGCAGCCTTGGCCGTTCCGCCAAAAAACGTTCCACCTTGCCCGCGTCTGGCTGCCCGGGGATGTCCCCTTCGTCCCGCCTCGGGTACCGCCGGTATACCCCGGCCCCCTGAACCCACGCTGTCAATGCGCGTGGATCGTTTCGGTATTGTCCTTCATCTACGCCCGCCCGCCGTAACGTCAAGACGAAATCGTACTGCACAGTACCCTAATTTTTGAAGCCTCGTGCCGGGCGGTCGATTGGCGCATAGAAGCGGGGATGATCGCGCTGTCCCGCCGTTCGCTACTCGCAGGCACCACCGCCTCGCTGGCGTTTCCCGCTCTGGCCGCCGTGCCGCCCGAACCAGCCGAGCAGCGCCTGCGATCTTTGCTCGATGGCGCGAGCGCAGATCCCGCCACGGGCCTTGCCGCGCTGTCCGAATTCGACGCCGCGACACTGCGGCCGGGCCCGCGACTCGATCTGCTGACCGCACGCGCAGGACTTGCAATCGATCTCGAACTCGCCCGGCGCTTCCCCTTCGGCCGGCCTGGGCGCAGCCCTTATCGCGTGACGCCCACCAGTGGCGCATGGCTCCGCGCCGACGCCTCGCCACAGGCGATCGCAAGCGAAACCCAGGGGCTGCGCGCCGATGCGACGCGTGGCGTGCGCCTGCCGCGCGGGCTGGCCGAGCGGACGCTGGCGGCGGTCGAATCGGCGCAGGCGGCGGCAGGGGGTGCCCGAGCGGTGGCACTCGCCGAACAGATCGTGGTGCTGCGCGCACAGCGCGCCGACGCTCCCCCGCCCGGCATGGCGGCGCTGCCTGAGGGCAGGCTTTATTACTCGCTGATGCTGCGCCGGACGAGCGGCGATGATGTCGATCCGCTCCGCCTTCGCCGACGGCTAGAGCGCGAGCGCGACATCCTGGTCGCCCGCGCGGACCGGCTGTTCGGCCGGATAGGCCAGCGCGAAGGCAGCGTCGGCGAACGCTATTCGGCGTTGTGGCACGACTCGCGTTGGCTCTATCCGGCCGACGATGGCGGTCGCGATCGCGCCGTCGCCGACATGAACCGCTGGCTCGACCTTGCATCGGCATGCCTCCCCCGCTGGTTCGGCCCCCTCCCCCCGCAGGTGCGGACCGTCCGCGCCTCCCGCATGGCGTCGGCAGAGGAAGCGGCCGGCAAGCAGGGATACCGCGTGCTGCCCGACGGCGACCGACAGGGCCGCTATGTCGTCGACCTCCGCGACATAGGCCGACGGCCGAGCTGGACCCTGCCGGCAGTCGTCCATCACGAGCTGCTGCCCGGCCATATGGTCCAGCTGCCGCTCGAGGCGCTGTCCGCCCCGCATCCGCTGCGGCTCGACTATGCGCAGGCCTTTGTCGAAGGATGGGCGATCTATGCCGAGGGACTTGCCGCAGCGGCGGGGCTGTATCGCGGCGATCCGCGGGGCGAGCTCGGCTATTGCCACTGGCGCCTGTTCCGCGTCTGCCGCGCGCTGGCCGATCTCGGCATCCACCTCGACGGCTGGAGCCTCGACAAGGCGCTGGGCTTCTGGCGGCAGACGCTGGGCGAGCCGGCCTATTTCGCGCCGTTCGCCGCCGATCTCGATCGCATCGCGCTCGAACCGGGCAGCCGCGCCGCGGAAGCCGCGACATGGCTGGCGATCGAGGATATCGCGCGCGGCCGCCCCCCGCTGCCTTTCCATCAGGCGCTGCTCGCCCATGGCCGCATGCGCACCGATCTGCTGCGCCAGGCCGTCACGGGAAGCGTGATGCCAAGATGAACCTGGGCCTACGACTCGGTTCAGGCTCGTGACGTGTCGCCTCAGTTAGTCCTTTCGCATCGAACGAGAGAGGACAAACCGATGAAACTGGTTCAACTTTTCGCCATTGCCGGGTTCGCTGCCACAGGCCTGATGGGCGCGACTGCCGCGCAGGCGCAGGGCTGGCGCGATCGCGATCATCAGGAGCGCCGCTGGGATCGCCATGATCGCTGGGATCGTCACGCGCGCTGGGATCGCCACCGTAACTGGGACCGTGGCAACCATCATGGCTGGAACCGCGGTGGCTATGGCTATCGCAGCCGTACCGTCTGCTGGGACGAACGCCGGCATGGCCGCCGGGTAGAGGTCTGCCGCCGCCGCTGATCCGCTACGGAGCGCCCGCAGGAGGAGGCGGGCGCTCCCCCTCGTCGCGCAGCGGCAGCATCAGCACGAAGCGAGCACCCATGCCCGGCGCGCTGTCGACGATCAGGTCACCACCCATCGCCCGCGCCAGCCGACGCGCAATGTAAAGCCCCAGACCACTACCGCCCGGCTCCGTCGGATCGACCCGCGCGAACTTCTCGAAGATGCGCGCATGTTCGGCCAGCGCAATGCCCTTGCCTTGATCGGCGACGATCACGCAGCCCATGCCGGCTTCGCTTTCGAGCCGGATCCACACCATCGCGCCCTTGGGGCTGTAGCGCACGGCGTTGCTCATCAGGTTGACCAGCACCTGCAGCGCCCGACGGAATTCGCCCCGCACCCGCAGCACCTCGTCGGCGGCGGGGCGCTCGATCCGCACGCCCGCTTCGCTCGCGCGCACAGCCAGCAGCCCCGCGGCGCGGCGCGCGACATCGGCCAGGTCGATGGTCTCGCCCGCCGGTATGAAATCGTCGCGTTCGATCGCCTGGAGGTCGACCAGATCCTCGACCAGCCCCAGCAGATGCCGCCCCGCACTGGCGATATCGGCAGCATAGCCTGCATAATCGCCCCGGATCGGCCCTTCGCGCTGCACGTTGATCGCATCGGCATTGGCGATGATCCGCGCCAGCGGGCCACGCAAAGCCCGTTCCAGCCGCTTGCCGAACGCGCGCGGAAAGCCGCTTCCCACCGGTGCGATGGCGGCGAGCAGCGGCGGGTCGGGGAGATCGGCATCAAGCAGTCGAGCAGCGCCGATAAAGCCTGCGAAGCGCCCCAGAGGATCGCTGCGCGGCGTTGCGTCGAGCCGCACCATCCGGCCGGTGCCACGCACCTCGGCGCGCTGGCCATCGAACCGCGCCTTGGCGGAGACCGCAGAGAGGATCGGCAATTGCCCATGTTCGTCCTGCGCCAGCGAGAACAGGCGAGTGAGCGGCTGCCCCAGCATCTCGCGGACATCGAAGCCATGGCGTTGTCCCGCCTCAGGCGAGAGGAAGGTCAGCCGCAGCGCGCCATCGGTCTCCCACAGCCAGTCACCCGTGGCGCGGAGGAAGTCGCCGTCGCGGCCGGGATCGCTCGCGGGTCGCCAGGCGGGTCGTGCGCGCCAGCCGCTGACCTCCAGCCGCACGCCACCCCGATCCGGCCCGGCGCGCACCCACAGGTCGAGTTCCTCCTCGCCATCCGCCGCCACCACGCTTCGGGAGATCGCAATGCCCAGCCGGTGGGCGAGGTGCGCGATCGCGGCGATGCCAGGCAGCGCGAGCGGCGCGCCGATCCCGCCGCCGGCGCGATCGTTGAGCGCCCGCAGGCGGGGTTCGGCATCGATCAGCCGGCCACCAGCGTCCAGCCGCGCGACCGCCAGCGGCACCACCGGATCGAGCGACTTGCTTGCGGTCATGGCGCGTGGGCACCGTGCAGCGCGCCGCGCGCCGCCCGGTATTCCGGGGAGAGCCGCAGATGCACCAGCAGTTCACGCGCCTGGTGCGGATCGACATTCTCAAGCGCGTCGATCGCGTCCGCCAGCGCCGCCAGATCGCGCCGCGGATCGGCATTGCACAGCATGAAGCACAGCTCGGCGATGCCCTCGCGCGGCAGCTCCAGCGCGTGCAGCACCAGCAGCAGGCGCTCGGCACCGGCGTCCAGCAGCAACGCCCTCGCCTCGGCGAAAGCAATCTCCGCCGCCCGCGCCAGCAGCGCCACGACCAGCGGCAGGCGACGATCGCGCAGCGCCTCCAGCAGCACGCGCATCAACTCGTGCGGTGCAGGATCGATCGCGGCGGCAAGCCGGAGCGCCACCGCCTCCACCTGTTCGTCGGCGCACCGTTCGGCGAGCGCGCATTCGGCATGCACTGCCGCGCAGAGCGCCTCATCCAGTGCCACGCCTGCCAGGGGTCCCGCTTGTTCGCGCATCGCGGATGCAACCCACCAAAGCAGTCTTGTATGCAAGATTAACGGCAGCCCCCAACGTCCCGCTTCAGGACTCCGGGCGCGGTTGTCGGCGAGCAGCAACGCGCGCGCGGCATCCGACAACCCCGGCGCGGAATGATCGGCCAGGCGGTTGAGCAGGCTGGGCCGCGCCGGATCGCCGGGCGCATGGTGTGGCAGGCCGGCGGCGAGCTGCTCCAGGCGCACCCGCGCCAGCAATTCGGCTACCAGCGCCCGATCCGCTGCCAGGCCGGCCGCGTGCAGCAATGACAGGGTCGGGCCGATCCCGGGGAACCCCTCGGGCGCCACGGCGCGCAACAGGCTCGCCTCGATCGCGGACACGATCGCCTCCAGCGCCAGCAGCACGCCGGTGCGTGTGCGTTCGTCGAGCCGCAATGCCTCGGGAATCGCGACGTCGCGGGCAGTGGCGTCGCACAAGGCACTGTCGTGCGCCTCCGCCGCCGCGGCGCGTGCCAACAGATCCTTGGCGCCAATGGCCGGGCCACCGCGCGGTTCGGGAGCGCCCTGCGCCATGCATCACTGCATAGCGGCTCGAGCTTAATCGGAGGCTAAGACTTGTCGCGAAGCGCTTCGATGGAGGCAGTCAGCGTCGCCAGCGCGTACAGCGACACTGCCGCCAGCCCGATCGTGGCATGACCCAGCAGCGCGAAGGGCGTGAAGACGAGGATCTGCGCCGCCGCGTTCGCCCACCAGCGCCGTCGCGGCACGGGCACGCGCTCCGCCAGCAACTGCAGCAGCACCCCGCCCGCCGCCAGCAACAGCGGCGTGCCGGTGGCCATCGCGCGGAACTCGCGCCAGCCGCTCGCGGCCAGCAGCAGCACGAACAGCGCGAGGATCGCCAGCTCGATCCGCCGCGACCGCAGTTCCTCGCCGCGCAGCGCCGCATGCGACGCAGCGGTGGCGAACCCCAGCGTGGCCAGCAGCGCGACCACCGCGCCCACACCCTCCCAGCCGGCAAGCACCGTCAGCAGCGCCGCGATCGACACCACGCCGCCGATCGCCAGCGGCGCCCAGTCCGGAATGTCGCGCGCCATCATCTGCGGCAGCACGAAGCGCGAGGCCCGGCTGAACACCCAGCGATCCGCCCAGAGCGTACGCCGGTCGCTCAGCGCGACCAGCACGGCGGCGTTGCGCGCCGCCAGCCCCTCGCCGCTACGTTCCACCGCATGGCCGGCGCGCGCCCAACCCGGCGCCAATTGCACCTGCAAGGCACCCGATTGCGCGGCGACGCGCAGCAGCGCCGACTGGAAATCATAATCCTCGGGCATGGACGCGATGTGCGCGAGGTGCCGCGTCTCGATCCGCGCGATGCCCGCCCAGCAGTTGCGCATGTCCAGCCGCTCGATCGCCGCCGGCGATTCGGCATCGTCGGTGACGAGCAGCGCGGCATAGGGTTCGGCCGCCATCCGCTCCATCACCGGATCGATCGTGACCAGGCCGTCCGCCAGCACCAACACATCGGCATCGCGCAGCACCTTGTCCGCCGCTTCCTCGGCCGAGCGGACGATATCAACCTTCAGCCGGCCCCGCCCCGCCCGCTCGATCGCGGCGAGGAACTGCGGCGTCACCTTGCCCACCGCCACCAGCACCTGTTCGGCACCGATGCCGGCAAGCAGCCGAATCTGGTATTCGAGCAGCGTCATGCCGCCGAACGGCAGGCTGGCGACCAGCGTACCGGGGCGGTCCTGCGCTTCCTCCACCGCGAAGATCAGGCCGCAAAGCGCACGTTCGGGTGCCACCACCGCCTCCTCCATCAATAGAGCAGGTGCGGCTGGCGTGCCG
>Ga0307412_10000839_pt1 | contig 17665 bp, 19 predicted proteins | sample DK1Cmetagenome_3_FD_203823 | JGI IMG/M metagenome (GOLD analysis project Ga0307412, IMG submission 203823) | Maize rhizosphere microbial communities from greenhouse at UC Davis, California, United States - DK15-C-1 | ecosystem: Host-associated > Plants > Roots > Rhizosphere > Soil | place: USA...
GATATGGTGAACCCCCGAGTAACGCCGAATGCCCGCAATCGTGTTCCGCGTTTCAAAAGTGCAAACCCAGCATCCGTCGTAATGCATCTGAGCGCATCGACGACGGATATTTCAACGGCCTGCTAGATCCACACTACGATGATGGCGACCGGAAAGGCGTCGATACATAGAGAGAAGAGGCTTGGAGCGCCATCCGGTGCTGCAAAGCGATAACGGAAGTTGCGAGCCTCGCGCTTGCCCCCCTCTGGCCAACACGTGAACCTCTTGCCCTGCCGCAGCGCGGGTAGGGGCCCCCGAACCGCTGTTCATCATGCAACAGAATGCGTCGAGCCGATCAGGATGTCACTGGAGTCGCCTGTGCGTGCAGGGTAACTTCATACATACGCAACAAAGCATGGAGTAGCCATGTATTGCTAAATCCATGCAAGAACTTTCTGCTGCGGGATATCCCATGCTCGGAGAACTGCCGGTGAGCGATCGGCGGCTCGACGCTCTGCGGGCTCGTGACGCGTTGATGCTCACCGTTAGAGCTCGGCGCTGACGACAGAGGACCGCCCCCCTGACGATCCATGCACGTTTGGCGCGGCGCGCCATATGCGCGTTCGCCACTTTCACCGCCTCTTCCGCTCGGCCCCACGGGCCTTTGATCTTGGCTGTTATTTCGGGTCGAGCGCTGCGCGGATGACCTGTGAGTTCATCGTGGGAAAGCGTGGAGCAGTTGCCTGATCTCGCTCGACGATAGAACCTCCGGCAGTCCAGCGACGCGCCACAAGGCGACACGTGGCAGCGCCGCGATGAGGTTTGTTATTGGCGTTCCACGGCAGGGCCTTAAACCGAAATAGGTGCGCAACGAGATACCGATGTCCTTGACCGCGCTTGGCACGAGTGCTCTCATGCGGTGCATGACGAAACGGATAACATTGGCCGGAACGAGCTTCAAAGTGCGCACGGAGTTTGTGCCGAAGCGATCGACAAGAAACTCAAGGACGTGTCGCCGCAGAACCGCACATGTGCTAACGGACAGACCACGGACTTCAACCAAATGAAGAGTGAAGTCGTCCGACTCATTTGCGATTACCGCGAGGATGTCCGGAATCTGTCGCAAACGGACTTTGACCGTGCATGGCAAAAAATTGCTTTAATGCTGCACGAACATCAGCTCTTGTGCGACGGCACCCGTGCGGCGCATCGGCAATGAGGCAAATGTTCATCGAGAAACCGGTCGATAGGTGCCTCGTCGATCTTGCTAAGTAATACCTCCCCTCTGCGAGTTCCAATGAACGAAGTGAGCGGCGCTCCTGAGTGGAGTTGCCCCTGTAATTCCGGACACAGCGTCACACTAAGGTTGCTGAATCCATCGCGCGGCGAAACGCTCGTGGCGAGCGGTATTTCAACGCGCTATGGGGATGCTTCTCGTTGTAATGCTCGAAGGCGATAGCTAGGTTCTGCGCAGCGGTTGCAGCATCCGGCTTCGGCATGAAGGCCACGTAATCGCGCTTCATCGTTTTCACGAAGCTCTCGGCCATGCCGTTACTTTGCGGGCCGCACACGGGCGTGGTCAATGGCTTCAGACCGATATCCACTGCAAACCGGCGTGTCTCGTCGACCGTGTAGCCCGAACCGTTGTCGCTCAACCACTCGATTTCGGATGGCGTATGCAACGCAGCACCGAAGCGATTTTCCACCGCCGTCAGCATCACGTCGCGCACGATGTCACCGCTGTGGCCTGCCGTCGTGGCCGCCCAGCTCATCGCCTCGCGGTCGCAGCAGTCCAGCGCGAACGTCACACGCAACGGCTCGCCGTTGTCGCATCGGAACTCGAAGCCGTCCGAACACCAACGCTGGTTGCTGCGCGCCACGGCTACCTTGCCGTCGTGTCGCCGCTGCGGACGGGGTGGCGCAGGACGCCGCTCCATCAGCAGACCATGAGTGCTCATGACGCGATAGATGCGTTTTGCATTGAACACTTGCAGCCCAATGGCTTGTCGTTCTTCGCGCAGCATGCCCCAGACACGGCGATAGCCGTAGCTCGGCAAATTTCCAATAACCCGGCGGATTTCCTCCACCACCGGCGCATCATCGGTTTGCCTGGACTTCCGACCATCCTGCCAGTCAGCGGGGCGCGCCAGCTGTGCCGAAACGTTCGAGCGCGACACACCGAGAACTTCGCAGACCAGTTTCACTGCTCGTCCCCCGGCAACAATGGCGCGTGCGCTATCCATTTTTTTGCTCGGCCATATTCAACTGCTTCGCGGAGAATCTCGTTCTCCACCACCTTCTTGCCGAGCATCCGTTGCAGCTCACGAATCTGTTTGGGCGCATCGGCCAGTTCCGACGCCGGAACCACTTCCTCTCCAGCTTTGACCGCTGACAGGCTTCCGCCTTGGTACAGCTTTCGCCAGTGGAACAGCTGGTTCGGATTCACGCCGTGCTGCCGAGCAACCAACGAAACGGTTTTCCCCGGCTCGAAGCTCTCGCGAACCATTGCCATTTTCTGTTCCGCCGTCCAGCGCCGCCGACGCTCCGGGCCCGTCAACACATCCATCATTTCCTGCCTGGTGTTAGTCAAAAACACAGTCTTATGCCTACCCGTTATTTTAAGTGGGAGACTGTGTCCGGTGTTTCAGGGGGCTACTCCACTGAGGTAGTACTCCAGGGTCTCCGGAGCATAACCAGGTTCGGTCAGGTAAAGAACGTTCGCATTTTCGTGCGTTTCCATTGAGGCCATGGAGAACCATTGTTCGCCGCGCATGTGCCAGGCTTGATGCAGCAAGTAGGCATGGCAACTCTCCTCAAGATGACGAAACAACACGAGAAAAGTACTGCAAATTATGTCAGGTTACTGGGCGCACCCCGCAAACAATGGAGCCTGAAATAGCTGCTATTGGCGATCAACCCGACACCGACCTCCCACAACCACGATATGTCGATAGCGGCGCCCGATGACGAATGGACGAATTGCGTTTTCGCAAGGGTTGTTCGAGATAGGCCAACTGCTGGTCTCGACGTAGAGGCTCAGCTTCGGCCACTGTTCGCGCAGATGGGTCAGCACCCTTCCGAGTAAGCTTTTTGGCACGACGCCGGGCGTGGGCGTTAGGCCCAGGCGACCGGCGAGTTCCCGGCGGCTGTGAAACTGCCGCCACCCGTACAGTTCCCTGACCAGATGTTACGTCGCGCGCAGAATGAGAAGTTACATCTCGTGCTATTCAGTGAGGCGTAAGCTCCGTCGTGGAATTGGAAAGAGAAGGATTTTCGGGTGAACGCGCGATGCAGATCAGGAGGATTGGTGCATATCCGATCGAGCCGGACCATGGGATTGTCTGCCAAAGCTGGGGCGATAGACGGCCAACGATTGAGCGACAGCATGTGACAGCTCCGCTCCACTGTCCTCTCCAACCATCGCCAACGCCATATCCAGTCCTGCCGTGATGCCGGCAGATGTCCATACGTAGTCGTCGATTCTATCGGGCTTATAGCAGGACGCTCCCGTGAACACTCCACCAATACGCTTTACACGTCTCCATGACAAGTACTGTGTCGGCATGACTTGCGTCCAAGCGCTCTGTGGCTATGGCAAGGCCGCACGAACTCGAGATAGTCTCCCCGCTATCTGACATGTATTGCAACCTGTACTCGATCCCACCGGAAGATAGGTTAGTCGCCTCGCGAAAGACCGTCACTAATCCGTGGAGTTCCTGTAGCTGAAATCCGGGATAAACCACAAAGCAAAGATGATGCTCCACTCGTGCACGCGGCATCCGCGCAAGTGGTACAGGAGGGATAGACACCCCGTGCTCACTAGGTTCAGTTTTGCCCTGACGATTCTGTTTCACTTGATTTTCCTCCATGCTAAAGAAGCATGCGGAAAAAATGGGGAATCGAAAAGGACGCATATACCTCAAAGACCGACACCGAAACGAGCAGCAATCGATCGCAATTGCGGTCGCTCCTTTTGGCGGGACTTTGTATAGCTCAGCGGCTGCTGTGGATCGCTCGTGCCGTAACCGACCGATAGCATCGCCAAGCAGTTGAGCACACGAGCGTTGCCATCAGAACGAATCTGGACTTTGCTGAACAGTCCATGTCTTCGGCGACGCGAAGATGACCACAGCATTGCTGGATCGGCTGACGCACCCTTGCCACATCGTGGAGACCGGAAACGCACACTATCGTTTCCGGCACAGCAGCGCGGGTGCAAAGAAATGCATCCGGTCGAGCATTTCTAATCCAATACAGGAACAGTCTGCTGCAGGATATCCCACCCTCGCCCCCCGGAGATGGGTTGGCGGCGGCTCGATACACTGTACCGGTTCATACGCGTCCATGCACGCCGTTAGAACTCAACGCTGATGACGAAGGACCGGCCCTCGTTATGGTCACCCGCGTTTGGCGCGGCGCGCCATATGAGCGTTCGCCACCCTCACCGCCTCTTCCGTTCGACCCCAAAGGCCTTTGATTTGAGCTGTGATTTCCGGTCGAGCGCTGCGCGGATGACCTGAGTTCATCGTGGGCTGCGGGTCGTACTCGAGCACGAGCTGCGTGAACTCAGCCGCGTCTTGTCCCTTAAGTTCCGCGATGACTTGCAGGGCAAAGTCGATGCCGGCGGTGACGCCGCCACCCGTGATGCGATTTCTGTCGACGCAGACACGATCGTAGCTCGGCTCGATACCTAAGGCGATCAGCGGCTCGTAGAAGGGCCAGTAGGTGGCCGCGCGATAACCCTCCAGCAGCCCGGCCATCGCGAGGATCACGGAACCCGTGCAGACCGCAGTCACGTACTTGGCTGTCGCCCCCGCACGGGCGACGAAGTCCAAGATCTCTTGGTCCTTCATGATCTCAGGCGTGCCGCCGCCGCCGGGCACAAAGAACACATCCAGATTGTCTGGAACGTCGTCCAGGGTGATCGTCGGGTTCATCGTAACACCCATATCCGTAGGAACGGGTTCTAGCGTCTTCCAGATAAGGTGCGTGGTACTGTGCAGGCCGAATGCGGTTTGCGGGCCGGCAAGATCCTGGAGAGTAAAGCCAGGGAACAGTAGCATGCCAATCTGCAGCGGACGGTCTTCGACTCCGCTCTTTATATTCTCGGACACGACGTTTTCCTATTTAATGGACGTCGTCATCATAAATCTTTTCCGAGATTGGGAAGATTGGCAGAAACGACAAAATGCGATGGATTGCTGCCACACTGACGATAGGTGGGGTGTCATACGAGCAAGGAATGGAGTCCATGCACAAGATTGTCCTGCTCATGCTGAATCCACGCCGTGCCGTGAATCTCGGCATCGCTTATTAGATATTCGGGTTTGCGCATCAGGCCAACGGTAGCGCCTTATACGATGTGGACGTCTTCGCACCGAAGCGAACTGTTCGGGCGAGTGATTTCGGCCTGCACGTTCGCCACGACACCGACGCCCTCGCGCGCACCAATCCCATCGTGATTTCGTGCAGCAAGTATCCGTTGGTAGAGCTCCCGACTGCTATGGTCAAGTCACTGCGAGCAGTGGCCGAAGCTGATGCGTTACATCAAGAACGGCAGGCCTATCACCGGCAATTACTACAAAAACGCGACTCGCCTATTCTGCGTTCGACGCCGCGGATGGTTGTTCGAGGATATCATCGAAGGCGGGAACGCAAGCTCCACTTTCTATACGCGGGTTGGTGGTGCGATGGGAGCCGGGTCACTGGCGGCGGCGTGACAGCCGGACTCGATCCCGGCTTGAAGTGCTCGCCGAGTTGCGCGACCGCACCTATGCCGAGCGTACAAAGCTCGTCAACGAGTATCATCCGGAGCCGCCGTTTGACGCCGGCTCGCTCAAGACCTCTCCTTCGGCCGCGACGAAGGCATTGGAAGATCTGCTGGCCGGCTTCAAGAAGCAGGCCGACGCGCTCGCCGCGACTAGGTCGCGCCGCATGCCGGCTGCTTGGCGGGCATACGACGAACCCATGGTCGACATGAATATGAGGACTTGCACGTCATCCCACTGTTGGTGGTGCCCCCGAAGTCTCCGAACCACCGGATGTTAGCTGCCGTCACAACCGGTCTTGCAATCCATGAAAGCGGGTCGAAAAAAGCGTTAACGTCAGTCGAAGGCTTTCAAGGAATCTTCGACAAGCCGATTCGCTGACCTCCGCTATTTGAGCAAGGGTCAGCATTGTCCGAGCGACAGGGGCGCCGGCCCACCGTCTCGAGCCTCGGTCGACTTTAACCGTATGGACGGGGCGGCCGAAGCGGTTTAGCTCACTCAGTTTGTATTTGTATTTAGGAGCAGTTTTCCTTGCGCATACCTGGCGTCGTTCCCAAAACGCGAGCGCCGCAAGATTCCGCTCAAGAACATGGTCTAATGATCGAGTGCGCTCAAACATCAGCGGAGCCTGAGCTGAAGCAAGCAACATGAGGCTGCTGGGTGAGACACCGAACAAGCGTGGCACCAGCAGCTCGTGCAACGCTTACATCGGCTCTGCGTCGTATGATGCATCTGTTCGAGCGCTCGAGTGCCGATCTCAGACGCCATTGGCGCGCTGTGCCGCGGTCGAATTCCTACCTTACCGTCTAGCCTTTCTTGCAGACCTGCAGGTTACGTCAATACGATGGTAAAAGCGCCTCTTGGAAACACGGCAACGGCCGGACCGACCCGTTAGTCCGCACCCGGTTCGCCGAGCGCTTCAGGTTTGCCACAACCTCAAGGTGCAAACAGCCAATTAAGAATTCAGATTCCTCGCGGTGTGCAGCGAGTCACTGTGCCAGTCCCCGTCATGTGAGTGCAGACCGAAGTGAACCGTCGCAAGACCGACCAACAGTAGACAAGCTGTTGGACCACTCGCAGTCCGTCGGTAGGCTAAGCATTCTTTCCCGAGACACACGCGCCCGCAGCACAAACACGTTTCTAAGCGGCTGCTGCGCCAGTCTAGCTCCGATACCATGGCGCCGAGAAAACCTTCGACGCCAAAAGCCGCCGCACGAGACTATTCTCATGACTGCTGCTTAGCATAGTGTCGGAGAAAAATGAAATGCAGCCCCTCGTGAGGCCGAAAGCTCATCGATGATAAGGTTCCTGTGCGCACGCACGACTCGGTTGATCCAACCGCTTGTTCCTCACTCAGTCTTCAACGAGACAGGATTGTCGTGGTTATTTGAAGCTTTTCCTGACGTGCGCTCGGATCTCACCCAGCTGAACGTGAGAGCCGCCGCGACAACGAGTAATGGCACATTCACTAAATTGAGATCCGCCCATCCGAAACGTTCCAAAATCGGGCCTGCAACGAGCGCTGCCACGGCAGTGGAAATGTTTCGAATGAGTTCCGCGACGCCCTGTACTTTCGCGCGCTCGGCTGGCGTGTGTGACGAAGCCAAAAGAGCGGTGCCACCCACGAACATAAAGTTCCAACCAACGCCGAGGCAAAGCAAAGCTGCATAGAACGCAGACAGACTAGACGAAGCGGTGGCAATGAATGTGCAGGCAGCGCTCAGAAGGATTCCAGCGAAAAGAACCGACGGCATGCCATACCGCTTGATCAGATATCCGGCAACGAACGACGGGGCAAACATACCGACAAGATGCCACTGAATGATGTTCGCGCCGTCATCGATCGAATGCTTGCTGGCGACCGCCGCCAACGGCGCCGCTGTCATCACGAACATCATGACGACTCCTCCGATCACGTTGTTAGCGAGCGCGGCGAGAGAAATCGGTTGTCGAAAAACCGTGGTCAGTTTTCGAGCTGCTGCTGCCTCATGCGCTGGAATCTCTTCAGCTTCGACATCTTTGAATCCGCACGCCAGCACTATCACCGAAGCAACGCCGAGAAGAAAAACCATTAAGTATGACCCAGCGAAGAGCGTCGAAAATAGATTTTTGCTCCACGCGGCCAGTGCTGGGCCAAGGATAGCTGCAGCTACACCACCTGCCAGTACCATCGAGATCACTTTCGCCTTTTGTTGGGGCGCCACAGAATCGGCGGCAGCGAGCCGATAGTATTGAGCAAACGCCTGGAATATCCCTACCGCCGCAGTTCCCATACAGAACAGCCAGAAGTTGCTGTGCAAGATCGCCACCACGGAAACAAGCCCGCCTACAGCGCCTGTGGTTGCGCCGATGACAAAACCCCAGCGTCGGCCAATTCGTTGCATCAGCAGTGACGCGAAAAGCGTCGCGATCGCGCTTCCAACAGTGATAAGCGCAAATGGTAGCGTGGCGAGCGCCTTGTCGGGCGCGAGCTGGTAGCCCGTCAATCCAGTCAAAGTCAGGTCGACTGCAACAGCGGCCGTATAAAAACCCTGTGCGACCGAGAGCACAATCGCGTTCGACCGCCGTCCTCCGACATTGAACGACGATGCTTTTCTTGCGCGCGTTGCCATCATTCGCCGCCTGCGCGCGATGACTTGCTATTCGAAGACCGCCACATTCGTTTTCCCCCTTTTCCTTCAATACGGGACATTCTGACAGACGCCTCCGAATGGAAATAGGACGCTGTTCCCTCAGATCCGGCCACTTCTTGAAAGGGCCATGGGCTCTAGTACGGCCAGTTCGCACCGCGATTACTCGCGCGACAAAGCTTTGCTCGGCTGCATACCTCCCGCATACAGACAATCATTTAGCTATTCTATGTATTCCTAAGTATCCGCATGCAAACACTCACTGCGTCAAAGCAAAACTATCGCAGCGTGGCTATTCCGATCGCATGTGATGAGTCTACAATACGCGCGCCATGATCCGAATACGTCGAATGTTGGCGCGAAGCCGAACGAACCTTGCGGTTGCCACGTTGCTGCTGCTGATCGTCGCCTTCCGCCTGCTACTGCCGCCTGGCCTGATGCTCACTCCAAGCACAGGCACGACTGGCGACGAACTCGTGATTTGCAGCGGCCACGGCACGCTGTTCGATGGCACCTCGGCGATCAGCGCTGATCCCGCGGCGAAGACTGCTGCCGAGAACTTGGCCGAGGCGTTGGCCCGCTCTACTGGGCTGGCCGATCATGGGCATGCGACCGATCTCTGCCCCTTCAGTGCCGCGCTGGCTCTCGGTCATGTGACCACATTGCCTCTTGGCGCTAACAGGCTGGGTATTTTCCTCAGCGCAAGACTTGCGCGGCCCGTCAACGCTGTGGTCCCCGCCGCACCAACGCACGGCCTCCTAGGCGCTCGGGCGCCACCGTTCCTGCCCTTCGCCTAGCCAGATCCTTCAAAACGGACCTCTCGAAGCTTCGCGTGATTACGCGCCGCTAGCACGTTCGGTATCTGACGACGATTTCGCTCCGCTGGCGACGCGCGGATGGGTCCGCTCGCCATATTCGGTCGGTTCGCCGGCGTCGCTCGGCGATCGCCCAATCCTTGACGCGGTATGGCCGTCAACTTCGCCGCAATCGCCGGCACCGCACGCTCAATCACCGATTCTTCACAACTTCCAACCATGCTTATCTTGAAATTGGCAACGGCTGCGGCATTGACCGCCTTCTCCCTCGCCACTCAGGCGCAATCCGCTGCGGTCGACACGTCGCCCTCAGACCCTTCACCGAAGAATGCTTCCGATGCGCAGTCTGGCTCAGAAGCCACCGCGCTGCCCGCCATTCATGTCACGAGCAAGCGCTACCGCTTTATCGGGACGGACACCGTCCTCAATAGCCGATCGGCGGCGCGCAACGGAACGCCACTTACTGAAGTGCCACAGTCAGTACAGGTGATCCCCCGCGAGCTGATCGAGGAACAAGACGCGCGCACGCTGGCCGACGCACTGGTCAATGTGTCCGGCATCGTGCCGAGCCAGCCGGCAGAAAACGGTTTGGTCGCCAACATCGTGCGTGGCTTCCCGGCCGAGATTTACTTGGACGGCTTGCCGATGTACGGCATGAGCGCGGCGAACAGTCCGGCGAGCCTTGTCGGCGTCGAGCAGATCGATGTGCTGAAGGGACCTGTTTCCACCCTTTATGGCGGCGGCCTCGGCGCGCCGCTCGGTGGCCTGATCAATATTCAGTCCGAGCTCCCAGAAGCCGAGCGCGGCGGTTACGTCGCGATGCGCACCGGCAGCTATGGCACAGTAAATCCGTATTTCGACTTGACCGGGGCGCTAACCACTTCAATAAACGCACGCATTTCTGGTGAGTACGAGCACGCCGGGAGCTGGATCGACCAAGTCAAAAGTAACAAGTGGTCGGTGAAGCCAAGCGTGTCGTTCCGGCTTAATCCACGTACCACGCTGCTCGTGCAGGGGCAGTTCAACCACAGCAGCCAGCTCGAATACTCAGGTTTGCCGGCGGCCCAAGCGCTCGCTGGCCAGCTCGATCGGTCCGCATTCCCCGGTGCCCCAGTGGGCCAGCCGCGCACCTCGTTCGACAGCCAGCTCGCGACGATTCAGCTCCAACACGACTTTAACGACAACCTTCGGCTGACATTCAGTGGGCGCTACTACCACAGCAGCATTCCCGAACATGGCAGCTTCGTCTACCCGGCGGCTTTTCCGCCCGACCCAGCGACGCCAACCACGTACCCAGTTTTGCCGCTGAATATGCAGACGAGCACCAACGAGGCCACCTTCGACGCCAACGTGCTAGCAAAGATCAACCTGCTAGGCGGTCGCCACGCACTACTTGCGGGCGTCGACTACGATCACACCGATTTCTTCTCCGGCATGGGTCTCGCTGGCGTGCCGATTGGCATGCAGAACCTTGCTAGGCCCGATTACAATCTCGCGTTCGTCGCGCTCACGCCACTCACACTGACACAAACCGATCGTTACCAGACGATCGCCGCCTACGTGCAGGATCAGGCGACCTACGGACGGTTGCATGTCAACAGTTCGCTGCGATTCACACAGCTCGCTTTCCGCGAGGCTGAGCAGGGAACCAATCACACCTATCATCACGTCTCGCCGCGCTTTGGCGCAAGCTTCGATCTAACGGCCGGCGTAGCCGCGTATGCTGCATATGCCACCGCCTTTCGCGCCGCGTTCGGTTATGTGGGCGTCGGATCGCCAAAGCCAGAGACCTCCGAGAACATTGAGGCGGGCCTGAAGCTGGCGCTTACCGACATCGGACTGTCCGGAACGCTCGCGCTATTCCAGCAGACGCACGACAACGTGGCAACGCCCGACCCGAGCAATCCGCTCTTCTCGATCCAAGCCGGCCAGCAGCGCGCGCGAGGTTTCGAGACTGATCTCGTCTGGGAGCCCGTACCGGCGTTCTCCGTGCTGATGAATTACGCCTATACGCGCGCGACGGTGACAGAGGACAACACGATCCCAATCGGCAACACGCTCGCGCGGGTACCCAAGCACAGCGGACGCATCGCGCTACGTTACCGGGTGCCCAACGGCCCCATTAAGGGCCTCTCGATCGGCGCCGGCATGACGGCTTTCAGTGCGCGAGAAGTCACACTGCCCAATACCGTTGCTGTACCCGGCTACGCATTGTTCGACGCACAGGCCGAGTACAGCTTCGGTCGCTACTCGGTCGGACTGTCGGCAGTGAATCTGGGTAATCGTCACGTCTACGCGCCATACCAATATCTCTCGTTCCCCGTTGTGATGCCGGTCCAACCACGCTCCGTCTATATCACGCTTAAAGCACACATCTAAGGAAACTGAACATGACTCAAATGACCCGTCGCCATGCCGTCCTGTTGACGCTTCTCGCTCCGTTGGCGGCGCGAACCCCGACCGCGTTAGCTGATGCCTCCGAGCACGCCATGACGATGCCTGACATGGGCCCAGAGATGAACAAGGTCCATTGGGAGGGCAACGAACAGATTGCCATGCTGATGTATCCGGGGATGACTGTGATGGATCCGATCGGCCCGCAAAGCATGTTCGGCGCACTGATGGGCGCAAACATCCACCTTGTCGCGAAGACCTTGGATCCGGTCACAAGCGATGCTGGCGTGACCATTGTGCCGACTGCAACCTTCGACACATGCCCGCGCGACCTCACGGTGCTGTTTGCGCCGGGAGGGACCGACGGCACCCTCGCGGCGGCGAGCGATCCAGTAACGCTCTCGTTCTTGCGCGACCGCGGCGTGCGAGCGAAATACATCACCAGCGTCTGCTCCGGTTCGCTAATCCTCGGTGCAGCGGGCTTGTTGAAGGGCTATAAGGCAACGTCGCACTGGTCGGTGCGCCATGTGCTCGCGGAATACGGTGCGATTCCGACCGATGCGCGGGTGGTGCGAGATCGCAACCGGGTCACCGGTGGCGGCGTGACAGCCGGGCTCGATTTCGGCTTAATGATGCTCGCCCAGTTGCGTGACCGCACCTATGCCGAATGCACGCAGCTCGTCAGCGAATACGATCCCGAGCCGCCGTTCCACGCCGGCTCGCTGACGACAGCTCCTCCGGCAGTGGCCAAGGCGATGAAAAAGCTCCTGGCCAGCTTTACAAAACAGGCCGAAGCGCTAGCTGCGGCACAGGCCCACTGCACGCCGGCTTGTTGACCGTGACAAGACCAACCCTGTCGGCGTGTATAGCAAGACCGACGCCTCACGCGCTGCCAGGGCAACACGAGTCACGCAGCAACCGGTGGTGGTTGTCGTCCAACCGGGTCTTGCAATCGATGCAAGCTGATTGGAAACCTGCGTCCCTGTCAGTCTAAAAAATCCCTCGAGGCTCAGGCGAGTCGATTGGGTAAACCATGTGGTGATCGCGCCGTTCATGGATCACCACATGGTTGAAGATGCGATGAGCGAGATGGGGCTGAGCCGAAAAAATTTTTTTGCGGGTTCCACACAGCACCAGCCTCTTCTCGTCCATCGCAACGACCGACCCTGTCCTAACGTTGCCCGCGCCAATCGCGAAGCCCCTCGTTAGTGAAGGACGGCTGCGGGTGTTGCCGCTGCGATTTCAGGTGCCGCCGCTCGAGGTGAACATGTACTGGCATTCGCAAGCAGAAGCCTCAGCAGCCCAGCAGAGGTTCTGCGACACGATCAAGCGCACCCTGAGCAACGTATGAACTTGCATTTCGTCCATCGGTGCAGAAGGCAACGGCAATCTGCGCCAGTGCGCTTTGCTCGAACAAGACCCCTTCTTGGTGTTTGGAGAACTTCCTTTAACAAATCAAAGTCTTTTTATAAATTAGCCACGGCAGTTTATTGCGCTCGGGGCACGCACAACTCAGTTGCTCATGCAAAGGGCCAGCTCCCTCACGCCGTACGCTGGTTCCCAGCCAAATCACGCTGATAGAAGCCTGCGAACTGTTCAAGGTGACGGGAGGCATCCGCCGCGTCGAGTCCTTCTTTCAGAACCGCGCTTGAGAAACCGGTTCGTGCGATCTGAAGCAGTTGGTCGATTTGAACGTCACCTGTAGCCCGTAGGTCGCCCGTGAAGCGAAGCCTTCGTCGAAGAAGGTAGGCCTGGCTGTACGCCCGACCATCGGTGAAATGCGGGAAATGCAGTTCGATTCGTTCGACGCCGGTGAGTCCGTCCGGCCCATTTGCGAGCGCCATTGGGTCGGCATCGTTGGGCAATCGGAGCACAAGTTTTTGGTCATCCGCTTGAGCAGCGCACGCATCGATGACTCTTAATCGTGGCGTATCGTTCACGCTGGCACCTCCTCTTTGGCCCGCGCACCGTTGGCAGCCGCCTTGAAGGGGTCAAGGCCCGTGCGCCGTAGCGTTTCGATAAAAAGTTCGTATCGACCTTTCTCACGGTGCTCTCGCAGTTCGCGATACGTGCCAAGGATAGCTTCAATGGCATCGGGTACTTCGGTCGCCGAGAACGATGGGCCGATGACTTTGCCTGGTTGAGCCTTTCCGCTTCCTTCGCTTCCATCGGCTCCGCCGAGCGTAATCTGATACCACTCCTTGCCGTCTTTATCGACGCCTAGCACGCCGATGTGTCCACTGTGGTGATGGCCGCAGGAGTTGATACATCCGCTGATGTGAACATCGATATCGCCGATGTCATCCAGTTCGTCGATGTCTTGATATCGGTCGGCAAGCGCTTGTGCAATAGGAATCGAGCGGGCGTTTGCAAGCGCGCAAAAATCACCGCCGGGGCAAGCGATGATGTCTGTCATCAGGCCGATGTTGGTGCTGGCAAGGCCAAGTTCGCTCGCCTCTTCCCACAGCGCTTGAAGGTCGGCCGCAGCCACCCACGGCAGGACGATATTCTGCGTGTGAGTCACTCGGACTTCGCCGCTTGAGAAACGGTCAGCGAGGTCAGCCAGCCGCTCCAATTGTTCCGCAGAAGCATCTCCTGGCGCCTGGCCGAGCCGTTTGAACGACAGCGTCACGATGCGCAGCGCCGCGTCCTTATGCGAAGCGACGTTCCGCCGAACCCATCTATCGAACCGAGCGGAGGCCGCTGCATCCATCGAAGCAACCGTTCCCTCATGGATTACAGGAACTGGAGCCACAAATGCCGCTGTCACGCGGTCGAGTTCAACTTGCGGGATGGTGTGCGGGCCCCCATCGAGCTCGACGATTTGACGGAACTCTTCCTCGACGTCATCGATGTACTGCTCCCCCTCAGCTTTCACCAGAATCTTGATCCGTGCCTTGTACTTGTTGTCGCGCCGGCCGTAGCGGTTGTAGACCCGCACAACCGCTTCGATGTAGTTCATGATTTGGTTCCACGGCAGGAACTCGCGCAGAACCGTTGCAATCATTGGGGTTCGACCCATTCCGCCGCCTACGGAGACGCGAAAACCGAGCTCGCCCGCATTATTCCGAATCATCCGGAGCCCGACGTCGTGCCAGTCGGTCGCCGCTCGGTCTTCAGTCGCGCCAGTGATAGCAATCTTGAACTTGCGCGGCAGGTAGGCGAACTCGGGATGGAGTGTGGTCCATTGCCGCATGAGTTCCGCGAAAGGCCGCGGGTCAGCGATTTCGTCGACCGCCACGCCAGCGCGCTCGTCGCACGAGATGTTCCGAATGCAATTTCCGCTTGTTTGGATGCCGTGCATGTCGACAGACGCCAACAGGTCCATAACGTCGGCAGCTTTGTCCAAGGGAATCCAATTGAATTGGACATTCGTCCGGGTGGTGAAGTGCGCAGTATTCGTTGGCAGTTGCGTCGAACCGAGCTTCGCCTGCGCGTCCATCGCGCTGTGGTACACCGATTGGCTCGGGGTATCGTACTCGCGTGCGATGCGGGCAAGAATGCGCAATTGCGCGCTTGAGAGCTCACCGTAAGGAACGGCCACCCGCAGCATAGGGGCGTGCCGCTGCACATACCATCCGTTCAGAAGTCTCAGCGGACGGAAGTCGTCTTCACTCAGCTGGCCGCTTTCCCATCGTTCAAGCTGGTCGCGAAACTGCGCTGCACGGCTTTTGACGAAGGCTTTGTCGAATTCGGTATATCGATACATGGGTGATGAGCATCTCCAGTCACGTTTTTCCAAACGTGCGCTTGGCGCGCGCGAGGCAAACGCAAACGGTAGATGCGGCAAGACCGTCCCGGAAGAAGCAGACGCCGACAATTCTTGCGTAGCAGCGCGCCGTGGCAGGGCTGGCGACCTGAGAAACAGTCAATCCGGGTAGGATGAGAGCCTGAGAGACGGCTTGCGGAAACTCGCGTCATGTAGTGCTGCGGGCCTGCCTTTGATAGCGCACACCAAGGGCCAACGATGACTCGGTTTGAAACCATTGCGAACAACCTGGCAGAACAAATCCGCGCAGGGCAAATCCCGGTGGGCACCCGGCTTCCGTCGTTGCGACAAATCATTTCGCAGTATGGCGTCAGTCAGACGACGGTTTTTCGAGCCTACTATCTGCTCGAGCAGTGGGGTTTAGTCCGCGCGGAAGAGCGCGCTGGCTACTTTGTGACGCCGGGCGCGGCGGTTGACGCTGAGGTCCACAAGGAGAAGCAGGACGACGCGCCTAAGAAGGTCGACATCAGCGACCTTGTGTTTTCTGTCTTGGAGTCGACGCGGCATCCCGATATCGTGCCGCTGGGATCGGCCTTTCCATCGCCAACCCTGTTTCCATCGTCGGGACTCTTGAAGTCGCTTGTTGCCGGCACACGCTCGCTCAGCCCCTGGAGCACAGTTGAGGACCTGCCCGGCAGCGACCATCTCCGCCAACAGGTTCGCCTGCGATACGTGGGAAATGGCTTCGCCGTTGCGCCGGAAGAAATCGTTGTGACCAACGGCGCCTTGGAAGCATTGAACCTTTGCTTGATGGCAGTTACCCGGCCGGGCGACGCCGTGGCCGTTGAGTCGCCAGGGTTCTACGCTGCCTTGCAAGCAATTGAGCGTCTGGACCTGAGAGCAGTCGAAATTCCTGTCCACCCGGTGGCGGGACTCGACCTGGACGTGCTGCGCGGCGCGTTCGAACAACATCCCATCCGGGCATGTTGGTTCATGCCAAACTTCCAGAATCCAACAGGGACGTCTTTATCGGTCGAGAAAAAACGCGCCTTGGTCGAGATGCTGCGGGAAAAGCAGGTCCCGCTCATCGAGGACGATGTATATCAGGAACTTCACTTCAGCCGCGACCGCCCCTTGCCAGCAAAGGCGTTCGATACCGAAGGGCTCGTCATGCACTGCAGTTCCTTCTCAAAGACGCTCGCACCCGGCTATCGCATTGGGTGGGCGACAGCGGGTCGATTTGCTGACAAGGTGCGCCGGCTCAAGCTGATGACAACGTTGTCCGCATGCGTTCCCGCTCAGGCGGGCGTCGCCGACTATTTGGAGCATGGCGGGTACGACAAACATCTGCGCTCGCTGCGCACATCGTTTCAGGCGCAACTAGAGCAGATGGAAAAAGCTCTGCGCCGGCACCTGCCAAGCTCGGTTACATGGGCTCGCCCCGATGGTGGCTATATGCTCTGGCTGCAGTTGCCTCAGTCAGTGAAAGCGATGGAACTTCACGCGCTCGCGAGCGCACGAGGCGTCAGCATCGCCCCTGGCCCCATGTTCTCGGCGCGACATGCATTCCAGAATTGCATCCGGCTCAACTTCGGACATCCCTGGGACGCTCGCTTTGAGCAAGCAATTGCATCGCTCGCCGAAGTCCTTGAGGACCCTTCCGTCCACGATTAAACGAACGACGCCGTCAAACGGAGCAACTGATAATTCGGACCGGCGTTGCTCGCGAAACGCTTGGGCGGCCGAGTGTCAGAAGCCTTGAGACGAGCTGACCCCGTCGACAATCAAATGGACGGCGCCAAATATTAGAAGACCAATCACCAAAGCGAGCGCCACAGCGACAAACGGCAAGGCAACCATATTCACGTTTGCCAAATCGGCTTCATGATTCGCGCGCTTACGCACGCCGAAGAAGCTGGCCAATACCATGCAGACCATGCGGACGAAGTCCATGACTTTTTCCCGAAATGTTTCCATGTCAACATCGTCTCGAAAACGCTGTGCGCGCAGAAGAAGCAGTTGTCGTTGATTTTGGGTTAGCAGCACGTCCGGCTGTCGAAATGCACTTGTTCCGGCCACCCCAGCTCCCGGCCTATGCGCCGATGAGACGACATTTGGTAAAAATCGAAATAGAATCATCAGACCTGCCGCGGTCCATGGCACTTCCTCACAGCGCTGATTGGCTCGAGACAGCCTCTGTCTTGGGTGACTGTGTGCTCCTCGCTCACGCGCGGCAGTTCCAATGTCATCGGCACCTGTAAATTGATACACCGTCGGCACTGAGGAATTGATACACCTCGACGAAGGGATAATGGCCGCTTTGAGCGGCGATGATCTCGTACGAGGGATACATGCAGATCAGGATATTGC
>Ga0307412_10000840_pt1 | contig 17653 bp, 13 predicted proteins | sample DK1Cmetagenome_3_FD_203823 | JGI IMG/M metagenome (GOLD analysis project Ga0307412, IMG submission 203823) | Maize rhizosphere microbial communities from greenhouse at UC Davis, California, United States - DK15-C-1 | ecosystem: Host-associated > Plants > Roots > Rhizosphere > Soil | place: USA...
AATGCGACCGGACCGGCAATGAGCGCCGTGATGGCTTTCTTATTGCCGATGCTCGTGAGCATTGCCTGGCTGGTCGTCCTCGTGGTGGGCTTGTTGATCAGGCCAGCCACGTCGCGTGGCATCGCCGCATCCGACCGCATGCCTAACGTTACAGTGATAATTCCCCACTACAACGAGGACATAGGCCGGCTTCTCGGAACGTTGGAGGCCATAGACACGCAACGTTACACAGGGAGGATGGACATCCTCCTTGTCGACGACGGTTCGACCAATCAAATCCAATCACGCCTTGCCTCGTGGGTAGATGGCGCGCGAGAACACGCGGTGAAATCTATCGTTCTCGATCGAAATACGGGACGCAAAGGCAAGGTGCTGGACGAAGCGCTGGTATGTCTTCCCGACGATACGGAAGTGGTGGTGATCGTCGATAGCGACACGATTCCATTCAACGGCGCGATGCAAAGACTCGTGGAGCAATTGTGGTCCGACCCCGGGTGCGCTGTCGCGTGTGGCTACCTTGTCCCTTGTAATCCGCATGTTTCCGCCATCACGAAAATGCAATACAGGGAATACACCGGATCGCTTAGTGCGACGAAGTTGGTCCAGAATCACATCCGTCGGGTACCCACGATGGCGGGCGCTTTCTCTGCGCATCGCCGCAAGGCCATCGAACACATCGGCGGATGGGGACGATGGTCCGTGGAGGACATGGCGTGGACGTGGAAAGCGTTGGCGTTCGGTTATGGGTCCCGGTATGTCGTCGAGGCCGTGGCACTTACCCGTTGTCCGGAGTCGGTGAAGGAGTTAAACCGTCAGCGGCGACGTTGGTCGCGTGGACATATCGAGGCATATGGAGAGCTATTGCGAGCTTCTCCCATGGTTGCTGTCCTGACGTTTCCCTTCCTCGCATGGCATGTGGTCAGGCAAACGACGCTGGGATTCGCGCCATTCAACCTGCTTGCGCTGTGTTGGATACCCACCGAAACGATCGTCCTGTTCGCGGCGCAGGCGGTGCTTTACCTGATCGTGGCGATGCTGCACGTCTGTCGCTCGGCGAACCCATGTGCGCAGGACTGGAGAGACGCATTAGCGTCATCCACCGTTGGCCGATCGTTTCGCGTCTGGTTATGGTGGCCCGGTGTCATGGGGCTTGCAGATGCGGTCAGAGGCGGCAATCTCACCTGGCTGACCAGAGGGCTGCACGACGACACGAAGTGACGGGGCCTTCTTTACAAGACATGGGTTCCTGCCCGACAGATGCATAAACTTGGGCCGAACTAGCTTTCTTGGTCCCTCACGACCGGAAGGTTAGCCGTGAAATCGGGACGAGGAAGGCGTCTTCCATCGCATTGGTGACGGCTGCGCCTCCCCATGTGGAAAGGGAGTGGCGACGTCCGAGGCGTCGCTATTGGCATGAGTGAGCGATCTGACACGTCCCCCATGTCGACTTACACGAAGCGATGGCCGCCTCTGGCAGATCGCCGCCCCAGCGACACCTAGGCTCTAGGACCCACTCATGAGCGAGTCCTCGTATGAATCACCTTCACCGCGTTAGCGTCGGCATTTTCGCCGCGATCTGTGCTGTTGGTAGTGTCTCGGCAACCGAACTCCAGCTGCAGCCGCAAATCACCGGCTTTATCAGCAACGAGCGCATCACCCATCTCGTGCCCGGAGGCGCGAACGCCGCACGTGAGATGGAGGTGTCGATAGCCCTATACGATGGTTCCGGAAAACAGGTGCCCTTGCCCGGCATACCTTTCATAATCGAGGCATACGACGGCGCCGCGCCCGATCCGGCGTTACGAACGGGCCGCACTGAAGTAGCGTCCAATGGTCTCGGTCAGGCCCGGGTTCGGCTTCCGCTCTCGGCATGTCGCGGCACGGGAATACAGGGGCCCTTGCCATGATCATTTCATCCGCAGGCTCGTACCTGGGCGGCATGGGCCCGTTGGCATCCGCGCCACGGGCTCCCGCACCGGTTGTCGAGGAAAGCAGATACCCGCTTCCCTGGCGCGTCGAACCATCGCCACGTACCGAACCGCTCATGTGGAACTATGGCAATCTCGGCAAGGACTTCGAGAGCTTCGCCGAGCGACTCGATGACGTGCTGGAAAGAATGAAGCTCCTTCGCCCGGATATCACGGAGGGCAGCTACGACCTGATCCATGATCAGGGGCGGCTCAAGGTGGTGGATGCCAAACTGGATGACCGCTCCGTCATCTGGCTCGAGGAATCGTTCAACGGCGACAAGCTTCTGGTCGAGCGGGCCGCTGCTTTCAACGATCGAGTGGTCAAGACCTTCGACACGGAACGGGGACGGATAGACGAGGAAGGCGTCTTCCGTCGCATTGGCGACGGCTACGGAGATAACGGCTGGTCGCGCGACTATTCGGGTCTGGAAGCGACCGTCGGTCGCACGACCCGCTTCATGTCGTTGCAGCGAGACATCGATTCACATCGCCTTCGCCCGGAACTCGGGGAGCACAACCGCTTCGACCGCACGGGCATCTACATGGAAAAGTACATCGAGAAGGACATCATCCAGTACCAGTCGACCTCATCGGGTGGTCTGGAAGTCGTCCGTTCCATCGAAGAGGCCTCGATGTTCGGCTGGCTGGACCTGGTGGGCTGATTCGCCACGCCGTGTTGCACCGCCGTTTGACATTTTGAATTTAGAACGATTTAAATGCCGCTTCCGCAAACGAGGGGATCGACGCGTGACGGTATCCAAGCACGGTTGGGGTAGGGCGGTGCTCGCCCTGGCGACGGCGTCTGTGGTGGTACCCGTGGGGGCCCTTGCGGCCACCCAGGGCTTCGACAGTTCGTTCGAGAAAGGAAATCCCACGCTTGCCGCCAACCCGCAAGGCGGTCTCGATATCCAGATCGTGGGAGGACCGCCCGCCGAGGCGGTGCTCACCGCCAAGGCGAACGTCGGTTTCACCGGCACCCATTCGCTGCGGTATGCCGGTACCTCGACCGGATCGCCGGTCACCGCGAAGCTGTTCGACACCGATCTTCGCGTCGCCGACGGCACGACGCTCTCGTGGCTGGTGTTCCCGCGTTCCAACAAGGACGACCTGGCGAACCCGGCCAACTACGTGAGCGTGGATCTCGTCTTCGACGACGGTTCGCGGCTTTCCGCGACCGGCGCGCGCGACCAGCATCGCGTGCCTGCCACCGCGAGGGGGCAGGGCGAAGGGCGCGTGCTCTATCCGGACCAGTGGAACTACGTGAGCGTCGATATCGGCGCGGTGGCCAAGGGACGTCGCGTGCGGTCGATCGCACTGACAGCCGACGCGCCGGCGGGCAAGGCCTTCGAAGGCTATGTGGACGATGTCCGCATCGGCGTGGTCAAGGATATCGCCAGCTCCCATCCCACCGATTACGTCGATACCCGCCGTGGCTCCAACGCCAACGCCAATTTCTCGCGCGGTAACAACTTCCCCGCCGTGGCGATGCCGCATGGCTTCAATTTCTGGACGCCGACCACGAACGCCGGCTCGAACTGGATCTACCAGTACCAGGAGCGCAACGGCGACGATAATCGTCCGCGTATCGAGGCCTTCGGCCTGTCGCACGAGCCCAGCCCGTGGATGGGTGAACGGCAGACCTTCCAGGTGATGCCCTCCCAGGTGGCTTCGGGCGCACCGCCGTTGAAGCGCGAGACGCGTACGCTTTCGTTCGGCCACGACGCCGAGGTGGCGCATCCGGATTACTACCGCGTGCGCTTCGACAACGGCGTAATGACGGAAATCACGCCGACCGATCATGCCGCCATGTTCCGTTTCACCTTCACGGAAAAGCGTTCGCAGCTGATCTTCGACAACCTCAACGATGATGCGTCGGTGACGCTCGATCCGGAACACCGGGCGATCCAGGGCTGGTCCGACGTGAAGAGCCGCCTCTCCACGGGGGCCACCCGACTGTTCTTCTACGCCGAGTTCGACAAGCCGGTAACCGAAAGCGGCCGCCTGACCGGTGAGAAGCGCGACGCCGCCTCGGCCTGGTTCGGCTTCGACACCGCCAGGAAGGGCGGAAAAACGGTGACGATGCGCATCGCCACCTCGCTCATCAGCGTAGACCAGGCGAAGGCCAACCTGGTCCAGGAAATCGCCGCCACCGACAGCTTCGACAGCGTGCGCGAACGCGCCCGCAAGGCTTGGGACGAACGCCTCGGCATGATCGCCGTGGAAGGTGCCACGCGCGACGAGCGCACCATCCTCTATTCGAACCTGTACCGCCTGTTTCTCTACCCCAACCAGGCATACGAGAACACCGGAAGCAAGGAAAAGCCGGTGTGGCGTTACGCGAGCCCGTTCTCCGCGCCCGTCGGCGAGAACACGCCGACGCACACCGGCGCACGCATCGTCGATGGCCAGCCGTACGTCAACAACGGGTTCTGGGATACCTACCGCACGGCCTGGCCCGCGTACGTGCTGTTCACGCCGACGGAAGCCGGGCGGATGATCGACGGTTTCGTGCAGCAATACCGCGACGGAGGATGGATCGCGCGCTGGTCGTCGCCGGGTTACGCGGACCTCATGGTCGGCACCAGCTCCGACGTCGCCTTCGCGGACGCGTGGCTGAAGGGTGTACGTAACTTCGACGTGGCCTCGTTCTACCAGTCCGCGATCCGTAACGCCTCCAGTGTCAGCGATGTGAAGGGTGCCGGCCGCAAGGGCATCGAACGCTCGCTGTTCAACGGCTACACCGACGACAAGGTCGCCGAAGGCCTGTCCTGGTCGATGGACGGATACATCAACGATTTCGCCATCGGCAACCTCGCCGCCGCGTTGGCGAAGGCGCCGCCTTCCGGCGACGGCTACGGCTCTTATGGGGACGACGCGGTGTGGTACCGATCGCGTGCCCTTGGCTACGCGAACCTCTTCGATCCCGCCGTCGGCTTCTTCGTCGCCCGCGATCCCGCCGGCAAGTGGCGTTGGGATGCGAAGGATTTCAGTCCTATCCGCTGGGGCGGCGACTACACCGAGACCGATGCCTGGAACATGGCCTTCCACGCGCCGCAGGACGGCGCCGGCCTCGCCGCGCTCTATGGCGGGCGCGAGGCGCTCGGCGCCAAGCTCGACGAGTTCTTCTCCACGCCGGGCAAATTCGACGTGGGCGACTACGGCGACGTGATCCACGAGATGCTTGAGGCACGCGACGTGCGCATGGGCCAGTACGGCCATTCCAACCAGCCCTCGCACCACATCATCTGGATGTACGACGAGGCCGGCCAGCCGTGGAAGACGCAGGACAAGTTGCGCGACGCGGTGTCGCGCCTCTACGTGGGCAGCGAGATCGGCCAGGGATATCCGGGCGACGAGGACAACGGCGAGATGTCGGCATGGTGGCTGTTCGGCGCGGCGGGTTTCTATCCCCTGCGCATGGGCACGCCGGAGTACGCGATCGGCGCGCCGCACTTCCCGCACATGGTCATCACCTTGGAAGGCGGCGCGAAGATCGACATCCGCGCGCCGGGCGTGAGCGACACCAACCGTTACGTGCAGTCGCTCAAGGTCGACGGGCAGCCGTGGAACAAACTCAGCCTCCCGCACGCCTTGCTCGCGAAGGGTGCGACGTTGGACTTCGAGATGGGTCCCAAGCCTTCGACCTGGGGCACCGGTGCCGACGCCTTGCCTGCTTCGCTCACGGCGGAAGGCTCGAAGCCGGCGCCGTTGCGCGACGTGACGCGGGCCGACGCGGTCACCCTCGACGGCAAGAAGGACGCGAAGCTCACCGCGGTGGCGGATAACGATTCGTCCACGGAGTTCGCGTTGCCGGCGGGCAAGTCCGTCATCGCCTATCGCCTGGACAAACCGGTGGGCGTCACGGTCTATACAGTGACCTCGCCGGCTACCGCCGCCGCGCCGTCGCGATGGACCTTGCAGGGCTCGGCCGATGGCAAGCACTGGACCACTCTGGACGAGCGTCGCGACGAACGTTTCCCCTGGCATCGGCAGACCCGGGCCTTCACGGTGGCCCAGCCGGCCGCGTACAGCCGCTATCGCCTGACCTTCGAGGGGGCGGCTCCGAGCAGCGTGGCCGAACTGGAGCTGTTGGCGCCATGACGACGGCATAGGGAGAGGGCTCGCGCCCGGACTGCCAAGGCCGCCTCAGTCCGGATCGCGGGCCCTGCTATGATGCCCGCCTGACTTTTTGGTACTCCCGGGGTTCACGTGCTCGAGATCCTTCTGGCTGGCGGCTGGGCATTGCTGCCGATCCTCATCTGTTCGCTGGCGGCGCTGGCGATCGTACTGGAACGCTTCTGGGCCCTGCGCCGCGCGGCCGTGCTGCCGCCGGGGCTGGGCGCCGAGGTCCGTGAATGGGCCCGTTCGTCGAAGCTCGACGTCGCCCATCTCGCCGCCCTGGAGAAGGGTTCGCCGCTGGGCGAGCTGTTCGCCGGCGCCCTGGCCGTGCGCGACCGTCCGCGCGAACTGATCAAGGAACGCATCGAGGACACCGGCCGCCATGTGGTCCACCGCATGGAGCGCTACCTGAACACCCTCGGCACCATCGCCCTGATCGGCCCGCTGCTGGGCCTGCTGGGTACCGTGATCGGCCTGATCCGCATGTTCCTCAACGTGATGGCGGGCGGCATCGGCGATCCGACCAAGATGGCCGGCGGCATCGGCGAAGCCCTGATCTGCACGGCCTTCGGCCTGGTGGTGTCCATTCCCGCGTACGTGCTGCACCGTTATTTCCGCTCGAAGGTGGGCGGTTACGTCGTGCAGATGGAAAAGGAAGCCACGGCGTTGCTCGACGATCTCTCGGCCCCGCGTCCGGCTGCGCCGCGCCGCCGGACCGCCGCGCCGGAAGCCGCCGCCACGCAGGCCGGTTGATCCATGCGCATCGGTTCCCGTCGTGAGGACGACTTCGAGATCAACGTGATCTCGCTGATCGACGTCCTGCTCACCCTGCTGATGTTCTTCGTGCTCAGCACGACCTTCATCGAGCACTCGCGCCTCAAGGTCAACCTGCCCAAGGCGGACAGCGAAGCGCGCGAGACCACCGACAACGCGCTCACCCTCGTGGTCGACCGCGACGGTCATTACTCGGTGGGCAGCGACGAGGTGATGGGCGAGGGCATCGACCCGCTGAAGTCCACCATCGAACGCGTGGCCGGCCCCGATCGCGGCCGCCTGGTGGTGATCCGCGCCGACGCCATGACGGCGCACCAGAACGTGGTGCGCGCGATGGATGCGCTGGGCCAGCTCGGCTTCACCCGGCTCTCGATCGCCACCACGCCGGCCGAGGCGGCGGCGGGCAAGTGAGCACGCAGAAAGTTTCTGTCTGGGACGCCCGCACCTGGCGCACCTACAAGCGCCTGCTCGGCTATACCCGGCGGTTCCGCACCGCGGGATATATCGCGATCGTCGGCATGATCGTCGACCCGGTCTGCCTCTCGGTGTTCACCGGCATGCTCAAGCCGTTGATCGACAACCTGTTCGTCGAGAAAGACCCTTACACGATCTTCTGGATGCCGATCTGGATCGTGTGCATCTTCCTCGTCCGCGGCGTGGCGTCGTATGCCACCGACTACGGTATCGCCTACGTCGGCCGCAACGTGGTGCAGGCGATCCGCGTCGACGTGTTCGCCGCCTACCTGCGCCTGCCGGCCGCCTTCTTCGCGCGTGAGCCTTCAGGCCAGCAGATTTCGCGCATCACGTATACCAGCGAGCAGGTGGCCTCGGCGTCGGCGGACTCGCTCAAGGTCGCCGTGACCGAAGGCCTCACCGTCGTCGGCATGCTCTGCGTGATGCTCTACCACAGCCCCTACCTGGCCATGGCCTTGCTGGTGCTGGTGCCCTGCGTGGTCGCGATCGTCACCGTGATCAGCCGGCGCTACCGAAAGATCAGCAAGCGCATCCAGGGCAACATGGGCACCGTGACCAGCGCGGTGGAGGAAGCCGTCGCCGCCAATCGCGAAGTGCGTATCTATGGCGGACAGGTCCGCGAGACGGCGCGTTTCGGTGACGTCGCCGAGCGGCAGCGCCGGTTGAACCTCAAGGTGTCGTCTACCAGCGCGATGTCCAGCGCGACGATCCAGACCACCGGTGCCGTGGCCCTCGCGACCCTGGTCTTCCTCGGAACGCGTCCACACGTGCTCAACAGCATCACGCCCGGCGTGTTCACGGCCGTGCTCACCGCCATGGGCGCCATGTTGCCGTCGCTCAAGCGTCTTGCGGGCATCCAGGCCAGCCTGCAGAAGGGCGTCACCGCCGCGGAGGATCTCTTCGAGATCATCGACGAGCCCGCCGAGGTGGACACCGGCACCGAAGAACTGGTCCGCACGAAGGGCGAGATCCGCTTCGAGGACGTCAAGCTCGTCTACGAACGCAACAACCACGTGGCCTTGCGCGGCGTCGACCTCGCCTGCGCACCGGGTACGGTCACGGCGCTGGTGGGGCGGTCGGGCAGTGGCAAGTCGAGCCTCGTCAGCCTGCTGCCGCGCTTCTATGAACCCACCGATGGCCGCATCCTGATCGACGGGCGCGACTATCGGCAGTACAAGCTCCCGTCGCTGCGCAAACAGATCGCCTGGGTGGGCCAGCACGTGGTGCTGTTCGACGATACCGTCGCCGCGAACATCGCCTACGGCGAAATGGCGGGTGCGTCCGAGGCGGAGATCACCGCCGCCGCACAGGCCGCCAACGCGATGGAGTTCATCGAGCGCCTGCCGGAAGGGCTGAACACGCGGATCGGGCAGGGCGGCAATTCGCTTTCGGGTGGCCAGCGCCAGCGCATCGCCATCGCTCGCGCCATCCTGAAGAACGCACCGATCCTCGTGCTAGACGAAGCCACCAGTGCCCTCGATACCGAATCCGAGCGCCTGATCCAGGATGCCTTGACCCGTTTGATGCGCGACCGCACCACCCTGGTGATCGCCCACCGCCTGTCCACCATCGAGCACGCCGACCAGATCGCCGTGATGGAGCAGGGCCGGATCATCGAGCTCGGCACGCATCGCGAGCTCATCGACAAGGGCGGCCAGTACGCGGCGTTGCATCGCATGCAGTTCCACGAGCAGGTCGCGGCGGGCTGACCGGGTGGCCCTCGGTACGTCGTTGCAACGGCGTTGGTATGGCGGAGGGTCGCCGCCATGGTGGACGCTTCCCTTCGAGGCGCTCTATCGCCACGTGACGCGCCGTCGTGCGGAGCGCTTTCGCCACGATCCCTCCGCGGTCATCCGCCTGCCGGTGCCCGTGGTCGTCGTCGGCAACATCACCGTCGGCGGGACGGGCAAGACACCCTTGATCGTCGCGCTGGCGAAGGCGATGGAACAGCGCGGCTTCATGCCAGGCATCGTCAGCCGCGGCTATGGCGGCAGCGAGCGCGGGCCGTATCTGCTTACCGGCGACGACGATCCGGCAAAAGTGGGCGACGAACCCTGCCTCATCCGCCAGAGCGGCGTGCCGGTGGCGATCGGGCGCGAGCGGCCGGAAGCGGCGCGCCTGCTCGTCGACGCTGGCTGCGACCTGATCCTCGCCGACGATGGCTTGCAGCATTACCGCCTGGGCCGCGACGTCGAGATATGCGTCATCGATGGCGAGCGCCGGCTCGGCAACGGGCACCTGCTTCCGGCGGGGCCGCTGCGTGAACCCTCCAGCCGGCTCGCCGAGGTGGACTTCGTCGTCGTCAACGGCGGCGTGCCCACGACTGGTGAAATCGCGATGCGATTGGAGGGAGGCGTGGCGGTGAACATGCGCGAATCGTCGCTGACCGCGCCGCTCGCGGATTTCGCGGGCCGGCCGGCCCATGCCGTCGCCGGCATCGGCAATCCCACGCGCTTCTTCGCCAGCCTCGCCGCGCAAGGCATCGCCGTGCACGGCCATCCCTTTGCGGATCATCACGCCTTCACCCGCGACGATTTCACCTTCGCCGACGGGTGTCCCGTGCTGATGACCGACAAGGATGCCGTGAAGTGCCGCCGCTTCGCGCGCGACAACTGGTGGCGCGTGCCGGTGCACGCCGTGCTGCCGGAGTCGTTCTACGACGCAGTGGCGAAACGCATCCAAACCCGCGTTTCATAGTTGTAGGAGCCGCTTCGTTGTGGAAGCCGCTTCATTGTGGGAGCCGCTTCAGCGGCGATAGGTGCTTGCCTCAGTCCTGGCAGGAACTCCAGTAGGAGCCGACCCTATCCCTTGTGGGAGCCGACCCTATTCTTGGTGGGAGCCGACCCTGTCGGCGATGGGTGCTTGCCTCAACCTGGCCCGCTGCCGCGGGATCGCCGACAAGGTCGGCTCCTACAAGGTAAGGCTTCCACAAGGTAAGGCTCCCGCCAGGGGCTCCCTTACCCGACATGAAAAAGCCGGCCCTTGCGGACCGGCTTCTCATTCACCAGGTGACTCGAAGGCGGCGCTTACTGCACGCGCGACACGTTGCCCTGCTCGTCGACGACCACGATGTCGCCTTCGCGGATCGCCGAGGCGTCCTTGACCTGCACGTTGGTGTAGCCGCCGGTGCCCATCTTCAGGCGCAGGGTGTAGGTGTCGCTGCCGCCGCCCTTGCCGATCGCGTTGCCGGCGAAGCCGCCGCCCACCGCGCCGCCGACGGTGGCGAGGGTCTTGCCCTTGCCCTTGCCGACCTGGTTGCCGAGCACGCCGCCGGCGATGGCGCCGATCACCGCGCCCGCGGTGCCGTGATCGCGGCCGGCGGTGACGTTGTGTTCGATACTCTGGACCACGCCGCACTGGTCGCAACGTACATAGATGCCGTCGCTGCGCGTCAGCGTGGCGGCCGAGGCGGGAGCGACGACGGCGCTGGCGAGCAGGGCGGCCAGGGGAAGGCCGAGGACGGTCTTGATGTTCATGGAAGCTCCTTAGGGACGACCGGATGGGAGGTGGCCGTCAGCGACACCAGTCTAAGCATGTCGACTGAACGGAGAGCGAGCACAATTCTCATTTCACGCGTCGCATGGATACTACGCCGATGAGTACCGCCATCGTCTGGTTTCGCCGCGACCTGCGCCTTGCCGACAACCCCGCGCTCACCGAGGCCGCGAGGAACCACGAGCACGTCGTTGCCTTATACGTGCATGCCCCCGAAGAGGAGGGCGAGTGGGCGCCGGGCGCGGCCAGCCGCTGGTGGCTGCACCATTCCCTGGAGGCGTTGGATGCCTCGCTGGCGAGGCACGGGGGGCGGCTCGATATCCTCCAGGGGTCCAGCCTCGATGGGCTTCGTGCCGCCATCGAGGCCACCGACGCCGCTGCCGTGTACTTCAACCGCCTGTACGAGCCAAAGGCCATCCGGCGCGACAAGGCTGTCAGGCGGGCGCTGGAGGGCGATGGCATCGAGGTGAAGTCGTTCAACGCGGCGCTTTGGGTCGAACCATGGGATGTGACGACGAAGCAAGGTGAACCGTATCGGGTGTTCACGCCGTTCTGGCGGAACGTGCGCACGCGGATCGACGAGATCGAGGTCTTGCCGGAACCGCCCATGTGGGAGCCGCCCTTGTGGGAGCCGCTTCAGCGGCGATCCCGCGGCAGCGGGCAAGGTCTCCGCGAGCACCCATCGCCGCTGAAGCGGCTCCCACAAGGGCAGGGTGGCCTGCAAGAGCAGGGCGGCCCGCTGGAAGTGGCGGACCTGGGACTGTTACCGAAACACGACTGGGCCAGCGGTTTCGCCGAATGGACACCGGGCGAAAAGGGCGCGCACGAGATGCTCGCGCTTTTCGCCGACGACGCGGTCGGACACTACGTCGAAGGCCGTGACCTTCCGGCCCGCCATGGCACGTCGCGTCTGTCGCCGCACCTGCACTGGGGCGAGATCTCACCGGCACAGGTAGCCGCGGGGCTGCGGTCGCACGCCGCCACACGGGATAACGCGCCCGACATCGAGACCTACCTGCGCCAGTTGGGATGGCGCGAGTTCGCCCACCACCTGCTCTACCACTTCCCGAAGACGCCGAAAGAAAACTTCAATCCGACGTTCGACGCCTTCCGTTGGGCTAAGCCGGATGCGAATGCGCTTCACCGCTGGAAGCACGGCCGGACCGGCATTCCCATCGTCGACGCCGGCATGCGCGAACTCTGGGCGACAGGCTGGATGCACAACCGCGTGCGCATGCTGGCGGCGAGCCTGCTGACGAAGAACCTGCGCCAGCACTGGGTGCTGGGTGAGAAGTGGTTCTGGGACACGCTGGTCGACGCCGATCTCGCCAATAACGCCTTGGGCTGGCAATGGGTGGCCGGCAGCGGCGCGGACGCCGCGCCATATTTCCGGATATTCAACCCGGTGACCCAATCGGAGAAATTCGATCCGGAGGGTACCTATATCCGCCGCTGGGTGCCCGAATTGGCGAAGGCGCCCGGACGGCTCGTGCACGCACCATGGGAAGACGAGACCTTCCTGGAAAACTCGGGCTACCCGCCGCCGATCGTCGACCTCAAGTCGTCGCGCGACGACGCTCTCATGGCTTATCAGTCGATGCGTGGCGGTCGCGCAGGAGCAGGGCCAGTACCGGTGGCGTGATCATGGCCGTCAACAGCGACATCGCCACGATCACCGCGTAGATACGCTCGTCGAACACGCCAGCCGCAAGACCGAGGCTGGCGATCACCACGCCGACCTCGCCGCGCGGAACCATGCCGAAGCCCACGATGGTCGCGCCGCGCTTGCCCAGCGTGATCGCTCCGAGGAAGCCACCGGCGAGCTTCGACACGATGGCGATGACGGTGACGACGGCGAGCATCCACAACGCGCTGGCATTGCCCAACTCCGCGAGGTTCACCTTGGCGCCGGTGACGACGAAGAAGAACGGCGTGAGGAAGGCGAGCAGGGGTGCGGTCTGTTCCTCCAACTGGTGGCGCTGGCTGGTTTCCGACGCGATCATGCCCGCCAGGAAGGCCCCGATGATGGCGGCGAGGTGGAACTTCATCGAGAGGAAGGCCAACCCCAGGCACAGCGCGAGCACGATCGCCAGCGGCGACATCGGGTTGCTGGGCTTGTCGAGCCAGCCGGAGCCGCGGCGCATCACGCGCGCACCGCCCCAGCCGATCACCGCGACGAAGCCGATCGCGCCGAGCAAGGTACCGACCAGGCTGCCGACGTCGACGGCACCGCCGCCTTGCAGGGACGAGACCACGCCGAGCAGGAGCATGGCGAGGATATCGTCGATCACCGCCGCGCCGAGGATGATGCGTGCCTCCCGCCGTTGCAGCACGCCCAGCTCCTGCAACACCCGAGCGGTGATGCCTGCCGAGGTGGCGACGAAGGCGGCGGCGACGAACATGGAACGAATCCAGTCGAAGCCGGAGCCGTGCGCCCATAGCGAGCCGAGGGCGAACGGGATGACCACCCCCAGCACCCCGACGAGGAAGGCGCTGGTGCCGACCTTCTTCAGGTCGTCGAGCCGGGTTTCCAGGCCCACCGAGAACAGCAGCAGGATGACGCCGATCTCGGCGAGCACATCCAGCGGCGTGCCGGTGGCGATATCGGGGAGGGTCACCCAGCCCAGGGCCGAGGGTCCCACGGCGCAGCCGGCGGCGATTTCGCCCACCACGGAAGGCAGGCGCAGGCGCTGCGCGATCTCGCCGCCAATCTGCGCGGCGACGAAGATGATGAACAGGGTCAGCAGGATGCCGGCGGAGTCATGCATGGGATCGGTCCAGATCGAAGCCGCGAAGGAAGGCGCGGTGTCCTTGAGGGTAACCTCTATGAAGCCGTTTCCGCAGCTTTCGCCGAACGGGTATCGCGCAACCGCCCGAAGATCCAGCTCGCGGCGAGGGTGATCAGGCCGAGCACGATCACCGACCAGCGGAAGGCCCAGACGTAGCCCTGGGCATTATGCGAGGCGAGGAAACCGCCCATCAGCAGCGATGCCAGGGCGATGCCGAAGCTCATCGACAGGTACTGCGCGGTCGAGGCCATGGACGAGGCCATGGAGGCGTGTTTCACATCGAGGTCCACGTAGGCCAGCGTGTTCATCGAGGTGTACTGCAGCGACATCACCGCGCCATACACGTAGACGAAGGCGACGATCACCCACGGTGGCGAGTCCGGCGTGAGCAGGGCGAAGGAGCACAGCACCACCGAGACGGCGATGGTGTTGCCCAGCAACAGCCGGCGATAGCCGAAATAGGTGAGCAGCCGGTCGATGAAGGGCTTGACGCTGATCGAGCCGATCGCCTGCGGCACCATCATCAGGCCGGCGGCAAGCGGCGACCAGCCACAGCCGATCTGCAGGAACAGCACCAGCAGCAGGTACATGCCCGACACGCCCAGGCGCGTGAACAGGTTGCCCGCCAACGACACCCAGACGCTGCGCACCTTCAACAGCGAGAGGTCGCTCACGGGAAACTCGGTGCGCCGGCTGTGGCGCACGTAAAGCGAGGCCAGCGCCACGCCGCCCAGGGCGTATCCGGCGACGGCCAGGCCATGCCCGGCATGCGCGCCGTCGCCGCCGAGCGTTTCCGCCGCCATCAGGCACAAGGCCGAGGCTCCGGCGAAGAGCAGGAAGCCCAACGTGTCGAAGCGATGCGCGCGGTCGAGACGGTAATCCGGCATTTCCCGGCGGTTGAGCAGCAGGCCGATGATGCCCACGGGCACGTTGATGAGGAAGATCAGGCGCCAGTTGGTGAATTCCACCAGCGCGCCGCCCAGCAACGGGCCGAACACCGAACCGAGCAGGCCGAAGGTGGCCACGGTGGTCATCGAGCTGACGAACTCGCGGCGATCGATGCTGCGCACCAGCACGTAGCGGCCCACCGGCATCAGCGCGGCGCCGCCCAGGCCCTGGACGATTCGCGATGCCACCAGTTGCGGCAGGCTCTGGGCCACGCCACAGAGCAGCGAGCCGAGGGCGAAGACGAGGATCGCGCCGCCGAACACGCGGCGCGTGCCGAAGCGGTCGCACAACCAGGGGCTCATCGGGATGAAGATGGCCAGGGTCAGCACGTAGCTGGTCAGGGCCGTGCGCATGCTCAGCGGCGTCACATCGAGCGCGCCCGCGATGGCGGGTACGGCGGTGTTGACGATCGTCGAGTCCAGCGCCTGCATGAAGAATGCCGCCGAAACGAGCCAGATCAGGCCGCGATAACGCGCCTTGCTGGACGGTTCCGCCGGGGCGAGCGCCGGTCGGTCGGTGGGTAGGGCGTGGACGTCGGTGGGGTCGGGGGCGGCGATGACGTCGTGGGGGGGCATGGCCGATCGATTATAGCCGATGGGAATCTTGCTTTTGCCGCCTCTTCGGCCGACAGTTCAGGGTCGCGTCGGTGACGCGCGCGCCATCACGGACCCTGCACATGCCACAAGCCACCGCCACTGCACCCGCCGAAGCCGTCGAGCGCGCACGGACATTGCGCCGCCTCATCGAGGACGCGAACTATCGCTACCACGTCCTCGACGATCCGGATATCGCCGACGCCGAGTACGACAAGCTCATGCGTGAGCTGGAATCGCTCGAGGCGAATTACGCCGACCTGGCCAGCGACGATTCACCCACGCGCCGGGTCGGCGCGCGCGCCAAGGGTGGCTTCGCCGAGGTGACCCATGCGGTGCCGATGCTCTCGCTGGGCAACGCGTTCGAGCAGGAAGGCGATACCGATCGCGAGAAGTACCGCGAGATCGCGGATTTCGAGCGGCGTATCGAGCACACTCTGGGCCGCAAGAACCCCGTGTTCTCCGTGGAGCCCAAGCTGGACGGCCTCGCGATCAGTCTCCGCTACGAGGACGGCGTCTTCGTGCAAGGCGCCACACGCGGCGACGGGGCGGTGGGCGAGGATGTCACGGCCAACCTCCGCACGGTGAAAGCCATACCCCTGCGACTGCGTGGCGAAGGGTGGCCGCGCGTGCTGGAGGTGCGCGGCGAGGTCATCATGCCGCGTGCGGCCTTCGAAGCGTTCAACGAACGGGCCCGTGCCGAGGGAGAGCGGCCGCTGGCGAATCCACGCAACGGCGCGGCGGGCTCGCTGCGCCAGCTCGATCCCGCCATCACCGCGAAACGGCCGCTGGCTTTCTTCGCTTACGCGGTGGGCCGCGTCGAGGGCGGCGAATTGCCGGACACGCATTCAGCCACGCTGAAGAAGCTTCGCGAATGGGGCTTCCCCGTATCGCCGGAGGTCTCAACGGCGAAGGGATTCGATGGCCTCCTCGCGTATTTCCACAAGATCGGTGCGAAGCGGGACAGCTTGCCATACGACATCGATGGCGTGGTCTACAAGCTGGACGACTACGAAGGCCAGCGCGAGATGGGATTCGTCTCGCGCGCGCCGCGCTGGGCCATCGCGCACAAGTATCCCGCGCAGGAGCAGATGACCACGGTGGAGGCGATCGAAATCCAGATCGGCCGCACCGGCGTGGCGACGCCGGTGGCCCGGCTCACGCCGGTGCAGGTCGGCGGCGTCACCGTGACCAACGCGACGTTGCACAATGCCGACCAGGTCGCGCGGCTCGACGTGCGTATCGGGGACACCGTCATCGTGCGCCGCGCCGGCGATGTCATTCCCGAAGTGGCACGCGTGGTCGAAGAGCGCCGCCCGGCGAAGACCGTGCCGTGGAAGATGCCGGCTACGTGCCCGGTGTGTGGTTCCGAATTGCTGCGCGAGGAAGGCGCCGCCGCCTATCGCTGTTCGGGCGGACTCATCTGTGCCGCGCAGCGCAAAGAAGCGCTGATCCATTTCGCTTCGCGCCGGGCCATGGACATCGACGGGCTCGGCGACCGCTTCGTCGACGCCCTGGTCGAGTTCGACATGGTGCACACGCCGGCCGATCTCTACGGACTCACCGTCGAACGTTTCGTGCGGATGAAGACCCTCGCCGACGAACGCGACGGCTCGACGCCGGAAACCGTGAAGCAGGGCAAGGTCGCCACGAAGTGGGCCGAGAACCTGGTGCAGGCCATCGAGGCCAGCAAGCGTTCCACCTTGCCGCGCTTCCTGTTCGCCCTGGGCATCATGCACATCGGCGAAAGCACGGCGAAGACCCTGGCCAACTGGCTGGGTTCGTTGGAACACGTCCGCCATACGCCCGCGCCGGTGTTGCGCGTGCTGCCCGATATCGGCGACGAGGTCGCGACCTCCATCGCCGCCTTCTTCGAACAGGACGGTAACCAGAAGGTGGTGGACGCGTTGCTCGCGGCCGGCATCACCTTCGCCGATGAAGGCGCGCCTTCGCCGAAACTGCGCGATCGCCTGGGGCTGGACGTGCTGCTGGATGCCGCCAAGGTGTCGAAGCTCGGTCCCAAGAGCACGGCCATCCTGGCGAAGCACTACGCGACCCTCGACGCATTGGCGAAGGCCGGCGAGCACCAGTGGATCGTCGCGGGCGTGCCGCAGGCCGCCGCCACCAACCTTTCCGCCTGCCTCGCCGATGGTGAACGGCTGGCCGAATTGCGCCGCGCTGACGATGCCATGCGCAAGCTCGCCGAGGCGTTGCCGGCGAAGGCGGCATCCGCGCTTCCGCTGGAAGGCCTGACCTACGTGATCACCGGGACGATGGAAACCCTCAAGCGCGACGATGCCACGGAACGCCTGGAATCGCTGGGTGCCAAGGTTGCCGGATCGGTATCGAAGAAGACCACCGGCGTGTTCGCTGGCGAGGCGGCGGGTTCCAAGCTCGACAAGGCGAACGAACTCGGCGTACCTGTCTATACCGAGGCCGATCTCGTCGCCTTGCTGCAGGAGCACGGAGTGGCACCGTGAACGACCTGAAG
>Ga0307412_10000841_pt1 | contig 17653 bp, 17 predicted proteins | sample DK1Cmetagenome_3_FD_203823 | JGI IMG/M metagenome (GOLD analysis project Ga0307412, IMG submission 203823) | Maize rhizosphere microbial communities from greenhouse at UC Davis, California, United States - DK15-C-1 | ecosystem: Host-associated > Plants > Roots > Rhizosphere > Soil | place: USA...
AGATCGAGGTGAGCGCCTCCGCGGGCACGGCGGTGATCACGGCGACGGCCGAGGCCGTCGATCGGACGGGCGTGGAGATGGAGGCCATGGTGGCCGTGTCGATCGCGTCCTTGACGATGTACGACATGCTCAAAGGCATCGATCGCGAGATGACCATCGACGACGTGAAGCTGCTCGAGAAGAGCGGCGGGCGCTCGGGCCACTTCCGGAGGGAGCCGTGAGCGCGCCGCGCATCCGGACCGAGCCGCTGTCGCTCGACGAGCTGGTGAGGGCGGTGTCGAGGCCCGAAGCGGGCGCCGTCGCGACGTTCTACGGCGTCGTGCGGAACATGAACGAGGGCCGGCGCGTGACGCTGCTCGAGTACGAGGCGTACGGGACGATGGCCGAGGCCGAGCTCGGGCGCATCCTCGAGGAGATGGAGCGCGAGATGCCCGAGGTGCGCGTCGCGGCCACGCACCGGATCGGAGCGCTATCGGTGGGCGACGCGGCCGTCGCGTGCGCGGCGAGCGCTCCGCACCGAGGCGAGGCGTTCAGAGCTTGCCGCGAGCTCATCGATCGCATCAAGGCGCGCCTGCCGATCTGGAAGCGCGAGCATGGCCCCGACGGCCCGTACTGGGTCGGCTGGGAGGACGCGCGCTGCCCCCCCGATCACGGCGAGCACGAGCATCACGGGCACGAGCACCAAGGGCACAAGCGCCACGGGCACGAGCACTAGAGCCGCGACCCGTTCGCTGCTCTTCAGAAGGCGTCGATCCGGATCGCCTCGAGCTCGCTTCCGTCTTCCACGCGCCCGACGTCCGCGGGGACCACCACGAGCGCCTCCGCCTCGGCGAAGCTCGTCACCGCGCCCGACGCCTGGTTCGGCAAGATGCGCGCGCGAACGCCCCCTGCGCTCGGCTCGAGCCGAGCTCGCAAGAACTCCTCGCGACCGGGAGAGCGCGTGATCGAGCCCGACACTTGCACGCGCGTTCGCGGGGGCAGGGGAGAGGCGTCGCCTTGCAGCGCGCGCACGAGCGGCGCGCCGAAGAGCAGCCACGTGAGAGACGCCGACGCCGGGTTGCCCGGCAGCCCGAGCACGTGAACCGCGCCCGCACGCCCGACCGCGATGGGCTTGCCGGGCTTGATCGCCACGCGCCAGAAATCGAGCGCGACGCCCGCCGCCTCGAACGCAGGTCGCATCACGTCGCGATCGCCCACGCTCACCCCGCCGATCGTCACCACGAGATCGCTGCCAACGAGCGCCTCCGCGACCGCGTCACGCGCGAGCGCAGGTTCGTCGGGGACGAAGGCGCCGACGCGCGTCATGGCGCCTGCCTCGCGCGCGGCCGCGGCGACGAAGATGCCGTTCGATTCGGGGATCGATCCAGCGGGGCCAGGCTCGCCGGGCGCTCGCAGCTCGTCGCCCGAGCAGAGGATGGTGACCACGGGCCTGCGCGCGACGAGCACGAAGGGGCGATCGAGGGCGGCCGCGAGGGCCGCGCGCCCCGGGGTCATGCGCGTCCCGCGCGCGAGCGCCACCGCGCCCTCGGCGAGATCGGCTCCGCGCCGACGCAACCAGGCCGCGGGCGCAGGCGCCTCGCGAACCACGATGACGTCGCCGCGGCGATCGACGTTCTCCTGCAGGAGCACTGCATCGGCGCCCGGGGGCAGCCGCGCGCCCGTGAAGATGCGGCAAGCCGCGCCGGATCGAAGCTCGGTCGGGAGCTCTCCCCCGGCTGCGCTCTCGCCTTCGACGGGCATCTCCCAGGGCCCCTGCCCCTGAAAGTCCGCCGCGCGCACCGCGTAGCCATCCATCGAGCTGTGATCGAACGCGGGCATCGGCGCGCGCGCGACCAGATCCTCGGCGAGCACGCGCCCGGCGGACGCGTCGACGCTCACCCGCTCTGCCCCGACAGCCCGCGCGGAGCCGAGCAGCCGTGCGAGCGCTTCGCGATAGGACAGCATCAGCCCTTCCTCGCGCCGTGCTTGTCGTGGCCGTGCTTGTCGTGGCCGTGCTTGTCGTGGCCGTGCTTGTCGTGGCCGTGATGGGCGTGTGCCCCGCCGCGGCCCGATGCGAGCGCGATGGCGTGGGCGAGCGTCGGTGCGAGCAGCGCGTCGACCGCGAGCCGCACCGCGTCGGGGCTCCCGGGCAGCGCGGCGACGACCTTGCCCCGCACGACGCCTGCCGCGGCGCGCGACAGGATCGCGCGCGGCCCGATCTGCTCCCAGCTCAACCTGCGAAATGCCTCTCCGAAGCCGTCGAGCCTCTTGTCGAACAGCGGCTCGATCGTCTCGAGCGTCCTGTCGCGCGGCGCGATCCCGGTGCCGCCCGTCAGAACGATCGCGTCGGCGACGTCGGCGTCGCACGCGAACGCGATCGCCTCGCGCAACGTGTCCGGCTCCTCGCGGAGGATGACGTGGGAGACGACGACGAAACCCGCGGCGATGAGCCGCTCGCCGAGCAGCTTGCCGCCCACGTCGTCTTCGGGCGTGCGCGTGTCGCTGAGGGTGAACGTCGCGATGCGAAAGGGGGCAGGGGAGGCGTGCGAGGTCACGTTCCTGGTCTACGTCGGCCCGACACCGAGCGCGACCCCCTATCGTGCCCTCGCTACGCTGTTCGTGTCGGACGGACCGAGGGCTCCAGGATCAGCTCTTTGTGCGGCATCGTGAGCGCCTCTTCGAGCGGCCCGGGCGCGAAGTCGAAGTTGCGTTGCCGCAGCGGCCTCTCGGGGAAGATCAGGCGCAGGCGCACGTGCGGCGGCGCGCGCGGGGGCTCTTCGGGCGAGAAGAGCGTGCGCGCGATGCGACCCTCGGGGAAGGGCGAGATCACGGTGATGTCGGTCGCCCCGCGCGCGACCAGCGCGTCGATCAGCGTGTTGTCCGAAGCGCCCCCGTCGATGTGCACCTCGCCGTCGAGCCAGGGCACCTGCGCGTAGACGACCGGGATGAAGCACGAGGCGACGATGACGTCGTGCATGTCGCGCCTTTCGCGGTTCGAGTGCACGACGAGCGCGTCCTTCTGCCCCGTGAAGAAGCGCCGCGCGCGGGTCGTCGCGACGAGCAGCTCGGCCTCGGTGCGATGGAGCTTCTCCTCGGGCAGATAGCGCCGGAGCGCGTCGCGCAGGATCACGCTCATGCCGAAGGGGCTCCTCTGGCTGCGCAGGTATCGCGGCGAGAACACGGGCGTGCTGGCCATCGCGCGCCACATGTCCGGGCCATCGGCCGCGAGCCCTGCCACGAGGGCGGCGCCGGAGACCGAGCCGCTCGAGGCGCCCGCGACGAGGTCGAACTGCTCGCCCGCCTTGGTCAGCCGGGAGAGGACGCCGAGCTGGAACGCGCCGCGGCACGCGCAGCCGGGTAAGGACAGCGCTCGCACGCGGCGTACTTACCAGAGCCCCCGGCGGCCGTCACGCCTCCCCCGGTCGGCCGTTCGGCGCGCTTTCGTCGATGGCGCCCGCGTTCGCGCTGCGCTACGCACGTCCGCGTGGCAGAGCCGCTGATCCCCTACATCACGCTGCCCGAGATCCCGCTCGGCTTCTTGGTCGACGTCCCGCTGCTCGGCAGGCTCTTCGATCCTGCGCACCCGCCGTCGATCAAGCCCTTCGGCACGCTCGTCGCGCTCGGCGTGTACATCGGCTCGGTGATCACGATGAACCGCGCGAAGGAGCGCGGGCTCGACGCGAAGAAGATGAACGAGTTCATCTTCTACGTGGTCGGCATCGGGTTCATCGGCGGCCACGTGCTCGACGCGATCTTCTACCACCCGCAGCGCGTCGCCCGCGATCCGCTCTACCTGCTGCAGCTCTGGGATGGCCTCTCGAGCTACGGCGGGTTCATCGGCGCGATCATGGGCCTGTTCATCTACAAGTACGTCAAGCGCGAGCGGGTGATGAAGTACGCCGAGGTCGTCATCGCGACCTTCCCGATCGCGTGGGTCTTCGGCCGCGCGGGCTGCGCGGTCGTGCACGATCATCCGGGCCGCCTCTCCGATGCGTGGTTCGCGGTGCGCTACCCGATGGGCGACGGCTGGGTCGGCCGCTACGACCTCGGCCTCATCGAGTGCGTCTTGACGATCCCGCTCGCCATCGCGTTCGTGATCCTCTGGCGCCGCCCGCGGCCCGTTGGCTTCTTCACGGGGCTCATCTGCATCGCGTACGCGCCCGTGCGCTTCGTGCTCGATTTTCTGCGCGAGGAGGAGCGCGGCGGCATGCTCGGGGGCGACCCGCGCTACGGCGGCCTGACGCCGGCGCAGTGGGCGTGCTTCGGGCTGCTCGCGATCGGCGTCTACTTCATGCGCATGGCATCGAAGGGCCGCTTCGACGAGGAGCCGGCCAAGAAGCTCGGCAAGAGCAAGAAGTCGAAGAAGAAGAAGGCCGCGACGGAGCCGGCTGCCGAGGAGGCGCCGCCCGCTGCCGAGGGGCAGGAGAGCTAGCGCGGCGAGGCGCGCCCGCGAGGATCCGGGCGCGCCGTCGGCGCATCGGCTCAGAGCGCGTCGGACATCGAAGCGCTGCCGTTCTTGTAGGAGCTTTCGCCGTTCTTGCGCAGGTTCTTGGGGAACCACGAATCGGGCGCGCGCCGGATGTCGTAGCGCTCGGCGAACTTCGTGAACATGTCGAACCACTCGAGGCCCGGCAGCTCGCGCACCTTCTGCTCGATGCGCTGGATGGCCGTGCCGTCGAGCCCATCGAAGAGGAAGCGGACCGCGTGCACGACCTCTTCCTTGGGGCACATACCATCGCCGACGGGGGTCCAGCCGAGCTTGACGGCCGCGGCGTTGACCTTCTGCGTGGTCGGATCCTGCAGCCTGCGCTTCGCGTGCTCCTTGTAGAACGCGTAGTGCCGCAGCTCCTGCTTCATGATCCGCTGGCAGATCGTCGTGAGGATCGGGTGATCGATCCGGTCGACGAGCGCCTGGTAGCCCATGTACGTCGTGAACTCCTGGATCGCGCCCCAGACCATGTGCACGGCGGGCCAGTGGGCGGGGAAGATCTTGCCGAGGATGTTCTGGCCGATCTCGTCGATTTTCTCGCCCGCGCCGCGCGAGAGGAACATGTCGCGTCGGTACGTTTGCACGGGCGGCTCGCCGTAGGCCTCCAGGAACTTGCGGAAGGCGCGCCCGTGGAACTCCTCCTCGTACATCCAGACGCAGAGGAAGGGCGCCAGCTCGGGCTCTTCGTAGACGGCGTTCGTGCTCATGAGCGCCTTCACGTAGAAGAACGTCGAGTTCTCCGTGAGCAAAAAGTACCGCAGTGCGCGGATCGCCTCTGGCGTCAACGGGTATTTCGGCACGTCCGCCCAGTTGATGTCCGTCAGGTCCACCCTGCCGGAAGAATCCATCAAACGCTCGATGTTAAAGTGCTCCGCCATGCCTCTTGAACCTCGATCAACGGTCCTAACACGGTTTACGTTTGATCGGGCCAGCGGGTTCCTCCGTCTTGGTCGATAGTGTTGCGTTTGGGCAGCTTGCCTGCCCGTTTGCGCGTGTCCGGCCTGCCAGGGACAGGCGCGTTGCCCGACCCGTCACGATTTCCGCAGTCAGAACGGCCCTCGCGATGAGCGATGATTGCGCTCTTAGGGGCTCCCTTGACGCGGGAAGTAGGCCATATATCGTGGGCTGTAGCTCTACCTAGGCGGCCGCCTCCAACCCTCGGAAAGGGTGAGGCCGTTTGGGAGGGTGTTCGAGGCGCGGAGAGTTGCGAGCCTCGGAGCGAGACGCGTTCGCGACGCGAGAGGACGCAGCGACGCAAGTGGATATCGATGGTGCGCAGGTTTTTCGATGGCTGAAGATTCTCGTAAGTTGTTCGTTGCAGGGTTGCCCGACTCAATCACCGAGGACGTGCTCCGTGGGCTCTTCGAGGCCACGGGAGGCAACGTCGTCGAAGTGAGCCTCCCCAAGGATCGCGCGACGGGGCGTCCGCGCGGTTTCGGGTTCGTGACGCTCGCGACCAGCGAAGAAGCGAGCGCCGCGCGCGAGTCGCTCGACGGCTCGTTTCAAGGCGGCAAGTCGATCTCCGTGCGGCCCTTCCAGGCCGAGCCACCGCGCCGCGAGGGCGGCATGGGCGGTGGTCCTGGAGCTGGGCCGGGCGGCGGCGGCGGTCGCATGGCTGGCGGTGGTCCGGGTGGCGGGTTTGGCGGCGGCGGTGGTCCAGCCGCAGCCGCACCGGACAGGACGCTCTACGTCGGCAACCTCCCGTACGACGCGAGCATCGAGGAAGTCGAAGGGCTCATCTCCGCGTCCGGCGCGGGGCCCGTCGTGCGCGTTCACTTGCCGATGGACGCCGATGGTCGCAAGCGCGGCTTCGGGTTCGTCACGATGGCGAGCGCGGACGCGGCGCGGCTGGCCATCGATGCGCTGCGCGGCGCTGACGTGCGCGGGCGGCGGCTCGTCGTGAACCTTGCGCACCCGAAGGGCGAGCGTCCGGCGCGCGAGGAGCGCCCGGGCGGTCCTGGCGGATACGCGGGCGGCGGCGGTGGCGGCTACGTGGGCGGCGGTGGTGGTGGTGGTGGCGGTGGCGGTTATGCCCCGGCTCCGCCTCCTCCTGCTCCGCAGCGGCGCACGTTCGATGATCGGCGGCGTCGCGGTGGTGGCGGTCCTCCGAACGACGACGGACCGCCGGGCGGCGGCGGCGGCGGCGGCGGTGGCCGGCGCAACAACAAGAACTGGGACGTGCGCGGCCGCGACGACGACTGGGACGAGGAGTGATCGCTGGCGGGCGGACGTGATCGCGCGTGGAGCCACACGCGATCACGCATGATCACGCATTGATTTCGCGTAAAGCGCGCGTGGTCAGCACCGCCCGCCGGAATCCCTTCACCGGCCGTTGACAGCGGCGGGAAATTCCGTACGTTACCGCCCTCCTGAGGGCCGGCGTTTCGCGCGGTCCGATGGGCAAGTCTCCGCGGCGTCAAGGCGGCGCGGGGCAAGAAACAAGTGCCACGGGCGCAACAGCGAGCTGGCTGTTGCGCCGGGTGAGCCGCGGGTCGGCTCCCCCTTGATGCGCTGGCAATCAAGCCGGCGCGCTTCAGGAGATCGCCATGCGCGACACGATCAAGCTGACGTGCGGCAACTGCAGCCGGGCGAACTACCACACGACGAAGAACAAGCGGACGATGACGGATAAGTTCGTCATCAAGAAGTTCTGCCCCACGTGCCGTAAGCACCACGAGCACAAGGAAGGCAAGATCTCGAAGGGCTAGTTCCGCGGAGGCGGCGCGTCGGGTTGGGCGCGCCGCACCGTCTGGTCTTGGGCCGTCATCGGTCCGGGGCCTCCGCGATCCGGCAGGCGTCGAAGGACGTTGCGGCCATCCGTTCACCTTCAGCCTGCTCAGGGGCTCGTTTTGCGTTCGTCTACAGGGCGTTTTAGAGGGCGTCTGCCTGCGCGGCGCCAGGGCTCTGAGCGCGAGCGAGTTCCGCGAGCGGCGCGAGGGAATGCGCCGGCGACAAGGCATGGGCGTCCTCTGGGGCGCCCCGAACCAGAGCAGAAGCGTTTCAGGGCGATGCGATGATCTTCGACTGGCTCTACGGCCTGTTCTCGAACGATCTCGCGATCGATCTCGGCACCGCCACGACGCTCATCTACGTGAAGGGCAAGGGGATCGTCTCCTGCGAGCCCTCCGTGGTGGCCGTGCAGCGCGACAACCGCGGCGGCAAGAAGGTGCTCGCGGTCGGACGTGAGGCGAAGGAGATGCTCGGACGCACCCCGGGCAACATCCAGGCTGTGCGTCCGCTGCGCGATGGCGTCATCGCGGACTTCGAGATCACCGAGGCGATGCTGCGCTACTTCATCGCCCGCGCGCACAACCGACGCACGCTGGTCAAGCCGCGGATCATCATCTGCGTGCCCTTCGGCATCACCGAGGTCGAGAAGCGCGCGGTGAAGGAGAGCGCCGAGGGCGCAGGCGCGCGCGAGGTCTACCTCATCGAGGAGCCCATGGCCGCGGCCATCGGCGCGGGCCTGCCGATCACCGAGCCTTCCGGCAACATGGTGGTCGACATCGGCGGCGGCACGACGGAGGTCGCCGTCATCTCGCTCGCCGGCATCGTCTACTCGCAGAGCGTGCGCGTCGGCGGCGACAAGATGGACGAGTCCATCATGGCCTACATGAAGCGCAAGTACAACATGGCCATCGGCGAGCAGACCGCGGAGCGCATCAAGATCACCATCGGCAATGCGTACCCGCTCGAGCAGCAGCTCACGATGGAGGTCAAGGGTCGCGACATGGTCGCGGGCATCCCGAAGACCGTGGTCGTCAACTCGGACGAGATCCGCGAGTCGCTCGCCGAGCCCACGAACGCGATCGTCGACGCGGTGCTCGTCGCCCTGGAGCGCACCCCGCCCGAGCTCGCGGCGGACATCGTCGACAAGGGCATCGTGCTGACCGGCGGCGGCGCGCTTCTGAAGAACCTCGACGTGCTGCTCCGCGAGGAGACGGGGCTGCCCGTCATGGTCTGCGACGACCCGATCAGCGCGGTCGTGCTCGGCAGCGGCAAGGCGCTCGATCACCTCGAGCTGCTCAAAGAGGTCACGATCAGCTAGGAAGAACCAGACGGTCCGGTGTGTTTGCCCGGTACTTTCCGAGCTCGCGTCATCGCGGGCGGCGCGCGTCGCCGAGGGGGTGAGGCCCGATGAACCTCAAGCGTTATCGCGATCTGGCCATCGTCCTGCTCGCTCTTGCGGTGCCGTTCCTGTTCTTGCGCGCGAGCATGCGCGACCCGCGGCAGGTGACGGGCGCCGACAGGGTGATCGTGCGCATCGCGACGCCCATCCAGTACGCCGCTGCGACGCTCGCGCGCGGCCTGTCGAACATCTGGGGCGACTACGTCTACCTCGTCGACGTGAAGGAAGACAACGCGCGCCTCGCGTCGCAGAACGCGCGCCTTCGCGAGCGCGTGCGCAAGCTCGAGTCGCTCGAGGAAGAGAACCACAGGCTCCGGCGCCTGCTCGACATGCGCACGAGCCTCAAGACCGACGTCGTCAGCGCGCAGGTCATTGGTAAGAACACCAATGAGTTTTTCCGGGTCGCCCGCGTCAGCCTCGATCGGGAAGCGCGGGACATCGGGCCGAACCTGCCGGTCATCACACCGGATGGGGTCGTTGGCACCACGCTGAAGAGCGCGGGGGACACGGTCGACGTGAGGCTCGTCGTGGATGCTGGAAGCGGCGTCGACGTCGTCGTGCAGCGAACCGGGGCGCGCGGCTTCGCGCGCGGCACCGGCGACGAGACCAAGTACCTGCTCAGCATCGAGTACGTGCAGCGCACCGACGAGGTCGAAGTGGGCGATCTGCTCGTCACGAGCGGCGTCGGTCGGCGCTTCCCGAAGGGCATCCCGGTCGGCACCGTGACGCAGGTCGTAAAACGCGACTTCGGCATCTATCAGCAGGTCTACGCCACGCCGGCGGTGGATTTCTCGCGTCTCGAGGAGGTGCTCATCGTCACCTCCGCGCCTGCGGAAGAGACCCAGGCCGCGCGCGATGCCCCTGGCTCTTCGGCGCCGCGTAGGTAAGTTCGGGGGACGATGCGCAACACCGCCTTCCTCGCCGTCGGCGTCGCCCTGCTCATCGTTCAGTCGAATCTCTTCCGGCTGATCGGGCGGCTGCAGATCTCAGGGGCCACGCCGAGCTTGCTCCTGCCCCTCATCGTGTTCATGGGCGTGCACGAGTACTCGATCGCGCGTGGCGCGGCCCTCGCGTTCCTCCTCGGCTACCTGCTCGACCTGTTCGCGGCGGCGCCCATGGGCCTGTTCACCTTCATCACGGTCACGACGTTCGTCGTCGCGCGTGCGGCGGGCGTGAGGCTCGCGGCGCAGACGCTGCTCACGAAGGTGGCGCTCGCTTTCGTCTTCGCGCTCGTCGAGGGCGTGCTCATCGTGGTGCTCACGGCGATCTTCGGCACCGACACGGCGCGCCCCCGCGCGCTCGCGCTGCTGGTCGCCCCGCACGCGATCTCCACGGCCCTCTTCGCGCCGCTCGTCTTCGCGCTCGCCGAGCGCGTCCACCAGGCCACCGTCTCGGTGCCCCGTCCAGGAGAGGGAGGTCCGCGATGAGCCTCGTCGTCCAACGCTCCGACGTCAGCGAGTTCCGGCGGCGCTTCCGCTGGATCGCGCTCGGCATGGCGCTGCTCTTCCTCGGGTTGATCCTGCGGCTGTTCCAGCTCCAGCTCCTCGAGTCGGACGAAAGCAAGGCCATCGCCCGCGAGAACATCGTCCGCCGCGTCACGCTCGCCACGACGCGCGGGATCATCCGCGACAGGAACGGCAAGGTCCTCGCGGAGAGCCGCCCCTCGTACAACCTCTACGTCGTTCCCGAGCGGATCGACATGCAGAACGTCTGGCCGAAGCTCGTCGACTATCTCGGTGTCGGCGTCGACGAGCGCGCGAGGCTCGAGGCTCTGCTCACGAGCATCCGTGCGAGCGACGGGCCGCGCAAGAGCCAGCAGATCCTGCTCAAGGAGGACATCTCGCGCGACGCGGTGGCCACGCTGCGCACGCACGACGCGGAGCTGCCGGCGGTGGACGTGGTGCCCGTGCCGGTGCGCTCGTACCCGTACGAGGAGGTCGGCGCGCACGTGCTCGGCTACATGGCCGAGGTCGACGCGGAGAAGCTCTCGCAGCTCCGCAGCGCGGGCTACGTCGAGGGCGACCGCGTGGGCGCCATGGGCATCGAGCGCGCGTGGGAGAGCTACCTGCGCGGCACGCGCGGCTGGGAGAAGGTGCTCGTCGACGCCAAGGGCCGAAGGCGCCCCGGCGGCGAGGGGATCATCGAGGACCCGCGGCGCGTCGATCCCATCCCTGGGCGCGATCTGCGCCTGACGCTCGACGCCGAGATCCAGCGCGCGATCGAGAAGGCCATGCGCGGCGAGCTCGCCGGCGGCGTGGCGCTCGTCGACGTGCGCACCGGCCGCATCCTCGGCCTGTACTCGAAGCCGAGCTACGACCCGAACGCGCTGTCGGGCGGCTCGGGCAAGCAGGTCATCCGCGACGCGTTCCGGCGCCTGTACTCCGATCCGCTCAAGCCTGCGCTCGACAAGACGATCGCGGGCGCCTATCCGCCCGGCTCGACGTTCAAGCCCTTCACCGCGCTCGCGGCGCTCGAGAAGGGGCTCATCGATCCGCGCGCCTCGACGCAGTGCCGCGGTGCGCTCACCTTCGGCAAGCGCACGTTCCGCTGCACGCACGTCCACGGCTCGACCGACCTGCACAAGGGCATCGCCGAGTCGTGCAACGTCTACTTCTACCGTCTCGCGTCCGAGCTCGGCGTGGGCATGGACGTCATCGCCGAGATGGGCCAGCGCTTCGGCCTCGGGACGAGGACCGGGCTCGGCGTGAACGCCGAGGCGCAGGGCCGCATGCCGACGCGCGCGTGGATGACCCTGCGCAACAAGGGCCAGTTCCGGCTCGGCTTCGGCCTGAACGCGGCGATCGGCCAGGGCGCGACGACGGTGACCGTGCTGCAGCTCGCGCTCGCGTACGCGGCCCTCGCGAACGGCGGCACGCTCTACCAGCCGCAGATCGTGCGCGCGGTCGAGACCTCGGCGGGCACGGTGGTGCAGGAGTTCGCGCCGCGCGTGCGCCGGCAGATCGACGTGAGCCCCGAGAACCTCTCGCGCGTGCAGAAGGCGCTGTTCGCGGGCGTCAACTCGGAGGCCGGCACCGCGTACAAGGCGAGGGTGCTCGGCGTCGACATGGCGGGCAAGACGGGCACCGCGCAGGTGTCGCACAAGCTCGCGCGCGGCGCCGAGGCCGAGCGCGTCTGGTACTTCAACCGCGAGCACGCGTGGTTCGCGGGCTACTCGCCCACGCGCTCGCCCGAGGTGGCCGTCGTGGTGCTCGTCGAGCACGGCGGCGCCGGTGGTAAGCACGCCGCGCCCATCGCCTTCGAGGTGGTGCGCGCCTACCAGGAGCTGATGCGCGAGCGCAGCCCGCGCGCCGGCGTGACCGCCGCTGGCCGTGCGCCGTCGAAAGGGCAGGGGAGCGCCCCATGATTCGCGGAGATGTATCGGGCCGCGCGAGAGATCATTTCGACTGGCCGCTCTTCATCGCGGCCGCGCTCATCGCCGTGCTCGGCGTGGTCAACCTCTACAGCGCGACGAGCGTCTACTCCGGCTCGCGCTCCGAGCTGTACATCAGCCAGGTCTACTGGCTCGTGCTCGGCGGCATCCTCGGCGGCGTGCTCGTCGCCATCGACTATCGTCACCTCGAGCGGCTCGGCTACGTCCTCTACGCCTTCGGCGTCTTCTCGCTCGGCCTGGTCTTCGTTCTCGCGCGCGACGTGCGCGGCTCCTCGCGCTGGATCGAGTTCGGCAGCTTCCGCTTTCAGCCGAGCGAGTTCATGAAGGTCTTCCTGGTCATCGCGCTGGCGAAGTTCCTGCACGACGACCCGCGCAGCGAGGGCCGCACGCTGAAGGATCTGCTCGTCCCGGCGGTGCTCACGGGCGTGCCCGCGCTGCTCATCCTGAAGCAGCCCGACCTCGGCACGGCCACCATCCTCACGCTCGTCTTCCTCACGATCGCGGCGCTCACGCGCGTGCGCTGGAAGAGCGTGGCCGTGTTCGTCGTGACCGTCGCCGGCGCGGCTCCCATCATCTGGTCGTACGTGCTGCTCGACTACCAGCGCGACCGCGTCACGGTCTTCCTGCGCCCCGAGGACGACATCCTGCATCGAGGCTGGCACGCGCATCACTCGCGCGTGGCCATCGGCAACGGCGGCCTCTTCGGCAACGGGTTCATGAAGGGGACGCAGAACCAGTTCAACTTCCTCCCCGATCAGTTCTCCGACTTCCCCTTCCCCGTGTACGCGGAGGAGTGGGGGTTTGTCGGGACCGTGCTCCTGATCCTGCTCTACGCCTTTCTGAGCCTGTGGGCGATCCGCATCGCGTCGCTCGCGAAGGACCGCTTCGGCGCGGTGCTCGGCGTCGGCTGCGGGGCGATCCTGTTCTGGCACGCGCTCATCAACATCGGCATGACGAGCGGCGTGCTGCCCGTCGTCGGCGTGACCCTGCCGCTCTTCTCGTACGGCGGCTCGAGCGTGACGACCGTGATGATGGCCATCGCGCTCCTGATGAACGTGTCGATGCGCCGCTACTCGGCCGTGCCTGCGCCGGACCGGCTGTAGCCGCGGCGGCGTCGCGACGACTACCGGATCGCGGTTCTCGCGAGCCGCGCTTCGATCACGAAGGCGAAGGCCGAGAGGGCGTCGCGCGCGGTCATGCGTCCGCCTGAGCGGGCCTCGCGAACGGTGGCGCGGAACGCGAGGTAGCGGCGCCCGTCGAGGCCGAGCAAGAGCGGCACCACGGCCGGATCGCGCGGCGCTTCGGTCGAGCCGAACAGGCTCGCAGCGCCGGCGAGGATCCGCGCGAGAACCCCATCGCTCAGCTCGATCGCGTCAGCGAATCGCGCGCCTGCAATCGCCGCCTCGACCTCGCGCACGAGCGCTCGATCTTGATCGGGCCACAGATCCGCGAACGACAGCCCCGCACCTCTGGCCATGCCCGCGGTCGGCGCGGTCGCAGGGCTCGTCGCTGCGGGCGAGGGCGCCTGCTGGCTCGCGTTGGCGGGCGCCGGCGGGTGCGCGGCGGCGATGGGGCGCGGGGGCGGCGGGATTGCTGATTGGCGCGTGCGTGAAGGCTCGGAGCGCATCTCGGGCGCCGGGGGGCGCACCGACTCGGGGCGGCGCGGGATCGGCGCTTCGAGCGGAGGCGGGCGCACCGACTCGCGCTCTCCTTTGCGGAGGATCGGCGCCTCTGCGGGCGCTGCGATCGCGAGCCGCGCGCTCGGCGCCGCCGGCTCATCCTCGCTCTCGGGGAAGCTCGTCACCGGCGGGAGCGGCTGGGGCCGGATGGCGGCGGAGCGCAGCTCCTCGGGCTCTTCGATGGCCGTGTCGGGCGGGATCGAGCCCCAGGCGCGGCTCGGCGCGACGCGGTTGATCATCGCGGCGCTCGGCGGCGGCCGATCGCTGCGGGAGGCGTCGCGCAGCGCTGCGGCGAGGCCCTCTTCGGTGGGCTCGAAGTTCGCCGCTGCGGCTGCGACGCGCACCGACTCGGGCATCTGCGACTCGAACGCGGCGAGCACGGCCTGCGTGATCTTCTCGAGCGCCTCGTAGACGCCGAGCCCGGTCTTCGCGCTCGCGGGCAGGCTCGCGGCGCCCCAGCGGTTGAGCATCCGATCGAGCTCTTCGATGGGCAGCACGTCGGGCAGGTCGCGCTTGTTGTGCTGGAAGACGAGCGGCACGTCCGCGATGTTGCGCCCCTGCTCGACGAGGTTGTCGCGCAGGTTGTCGAGGCTCTCGAGGTTGGCGTCGGCGCGCGCGATCTGCGAGTCGCTCACGAACACGATGCCGTCGGAGCCGGTGAGGACGAGCTTTCGCGTCGCGTTGAAGTAGACCTGCCCGGGCACGGTGAAGAGCTGCAGGCGCACGTTCATGCCGCGGATGGGCGGCAGCCTGACGGGCAGGAAGTCGAAGTAGAGCGTGCGGTCGACCGGCGTCGCGAGCGAGACGAGCTTGCCGCGGTGCTCGGGCTTGGCGGTCGTGTGGATGTGCTCGAGCGTGGTCGTCTTTCCGCCGAGCCCGGGCCCGTAATAGACGATCTTGAAGACGAGCTCCCGCGAGAGCGGGTTCACCGACGCCATACGCGGCGCGACGATAGCACCCCGCGCGCCCGTCGCGTCGAGGAAGGCGTGACGGGCGGGGGTCGGGCGCGAAAAAACGCGGGGTGTGAGGGCGGGGATGCGAGCGAGGGGCGGCAGGGCCAGTGCGCCGGCCCGCTTCGCTTCAGCGAAGGCCGACGAGGGGCTTGGGCGTCTCGCCCTCACCGTTGATCGCGAGCGCGAGCGCGACCTGGCCCTTCCTGGCCTGGAAGTATTCGAGGCGGAGCTGGTGCTTGCCGGCCTTGAGGGTCTTGCGGCCGGTGGCGTCCTTGGCGGTGTGGACGCCGTCGTTGTCGACGACCTTCTCGTTGTCGATGTAGAGGACCGCGCCGTCATCGGAGACGAGCCGGAAGGTGTAGTTCGAGTCCTTGGCGACCTCGAAGTTGCCCTCGAACTTGATCGCGAAGAACTCGTCCTGCAGGAGCGCGCCCGGGAAGCCGCCGGAGAACTCCTGCGGCTGCGTGATGAAGCTGTCGGTGAACAGCGTCGCGAAGGGCGTGAGCTTGGAGAAGTCGGGCACCTTCGAGGTGTCGCTGGGGACGACGTACGCGGTGCCGCGGAAAGCGCCGACCGAGCCGTTGCCGAACGCGTTGCGCCCGGAGATGCGCGGGGGCTCGGGGGTCGTGGGCTTGGTGGTGGTGGGCGTATCGGTCTTCGGCTTGGTCTGCGCGGTCGTCGTCTTGCCCTTCGAGGGGCGCGACGAGGTTTTGGCGGCGCGCTGATCCTGGGGGTCCTTGTTGACGTAGATCGTGCAGCCACCGAGGGCGATCGCCGCGGAGGCGAAGAGGGCGATGCGGAGCAAGTGCGACATGACGTCTCCTGAAAGGTGCTTGGCCTGGCGGTAGACGGTCGGAGACGCGGTTGCAATCAACCTCAGCGATCGGAATCCACGGGCAGGGTGGTCGAGGTGGGCCCCGACGAACGCAGCGGCCCTCGCTGCCAGCGTGGAGAGAGCTGTGCCAGCACGAGCGACGCGACGCAGGCCAGCAATCCGGCCGCGGCTGCGACGTTCACCCACAGATCCGAGCGCCTCACGCCGGCGGGGCGCCGTCTTGTTCTTGCAAACACCATGCCGAAGACGATGCCGAGGGCGAGCCCGACGAAGTGGCTGAGGTGGTTGGTCATCAGCCCGAAGCGGCCCCGGCCCACGGCGAATCCGAGGAGGAGGGTCATCAAGACCACCCGCACGGCGAAGCGCTTCCACAGCGGGCTGCGGATCTGGATGAGGTAGCCGAGCACGAGCCCCATCACGCCGAAGAAAGCTCCACTCGCGCCGGCCATCACCGGCGCCACGCCCGCGTGCGAGAGGAAGAGGTAGGCCGCCGACGCCGCGAACCCCGCGATCCCCGTGGCCACGTACGTCAACGCGAGGCGCGCCGAGCCGAGCACGGGCTCCGCGTCGCGCGCCACGCTCGTGAGCGCGAGCATGTTCAGCAGAAGGTGCAGCCCGTCGTAGTGCACGAAGATCGCTGAAAGCAGCCGCCACGGCTCCGCGCGCAGGGCCTCCACCGTGGGCTCGAGCGCGCCGAAGCGCAGCACCAGCTCGCGCGAGACGTGGCCCCCGCTCGAGAAGAGCACCGCGCCGAGATCGTCGCCGCGGCGCAGCCGGAGCCACGCTTGCAGCGAGAAGGCGAAGAACGTGATGGCGAGGATCACCTTCGTCGCCACGAAGCGCTGCGGGTCCACGCCGGCGCGCAGCCGATCGGCCGAGCGGGCGAGGGGCGAGATGGCCGCGCCGCATCGGATGCAGCGGTCGAAGCCCGATCCGTTGAGCGCGCTGCATCGCTCGCACGTGACGGTGCGCGGCCGGGGGGCGTCGACACCCTCACGCACGCTTGCTCTTCTCCGTCGCCCGCATCGACTTCGCCTCTTTCTCCAGCCCGTTCTCGGGGCCGTCCGCTCAATGTGGTTGCAGTCGCCCGTAAGGTCGAGGGCTTCGGGCCGTTGTCAGCGCGTGCAGGCCGCAGCCGTCGCGCTCTCCTTCTGTCCCGCTCCGCCGCTCGGGCTCGACCCGGTCGCGGGGCTCGCGCTTTCGCTTGGCCTCGGACGCAGGAGGCCGCCACTTCCGCCCGCCCGTCCGGGGACGGACGCCCAGGCCGTGCGACCTCGGCCGGGTCCGGGTATGGTGGCGCCCGTGGCGGTCGCCCGGGTGGATCTCGATGCGGAGCGAGAGCTCTGCGAGCGCGCGCAGAGCGGTGATCGCGTCGCGCTCGGCCAGATCCTGCGCAAGTACGGGCCGATCTTGTACCGCGCGGTGCTCTTGCCCAGGCTCGGTCGCGATGCGCTCGCGCAGGACGCGCTGGCCGAGACGTACGCGCGCGTGGTCGAGCGCTTCCACCAGTTCCAGTGGCAAAACGCGGGGGTCTATCCCTGGCTGCGCGTGGTCGCGCTGCGCATCGCGCTCGACATCCTGCGCGCCAGGAAGCGTGAGACGCTCTACGAGCCCGACGATCTGCAGCGAGAGATCGACGCCTCCGAGTCCGATCTTTCGGTGACGGGCGAGGCCGAGCTCAGCGAGAAGCGCGACCTCGCGGAGGCGCGCGCGCGTGTCGAGGCGGCCCTGCGCGCGATCAACCCGCGCTACGCGGAGGCGATCCGGCTGAGGGTGCTCGAGGAGAGGCCGCGCGAGGAGGTTGCGGCCGCGCTCGGGGTGACGGTGTCGACGTTCGATGTGGTGCTTCACCGGGCGCTCACGGCGCTGAAGAAGGCGCTCGGCGCTCCTCTTGCCGGCGAGGCGAAGCAGCCCAAGGAGGCGCAGCGATGAAAGGGGAGCAAAAGCTTTGGCTGATCGGGCCGGACGCTGCCCCAAAGAGCCCGGACCAAGGCCCGGACGGCGCGTTCGAGGGCGAGCCACCGCCGACCGAAGAGGAGCTCGCAGAGGCCGAGGCGCTGCGTGCGGCGCTCGAGGGTGGCCAGGATCCGCTCGCCGACGCGCTGCGCGCTGCGTTCGCGCCCCAGCCGCTCGACGACGCCGCGCACGACGCGCTCCTCGCGCGGGCGCTCTCCGGAGCGGGCTCCGCGGGCGAAGAG
>Ga0307412_10000844_pt1 | contig 17637 bp, 11 predicted proteins | sample DK1Cmetagenome_3_FD_203823 | JGI IMG/M metagenome (GOLD analysis project Ga0307412, IMG submission 203823) | Maize rhizosphere microbial communities from greenhouse at UC Davis, California, United States - DK15-C-1 | ecosystem: Host-associated > Plants > Roots > Rhizosphere > Soil | place: USA...
GGGGGGAGCATCTGGCCGCCCAGCGCGAACCAGCTCGCTTTCTCGAAATGCAGGTCGGCGACGAGCAGTGCCCGCCGCGCCGGCCAGTAGAGCGCGCCCTCGGGCAACGCACGGAAGTCATGGCCAGCGAACGAAAGGGGAACCATGGGTATGCTATCCCGCTTCCGCCCGCCGCCGTCAATGGGTCTCAGGCCGCAACTGCCGCGCGCTGGAATCCTGCCGTCTCGCCCAGCGCGCCGAGAATCCGCACCCAGGAGCGGATGCCCTTGTGGAAGCTCTTCAGCTCGTACTTCTCGTTGGGCGAGTGGATATTGTCGTCGGGCAGCGCGAAGCCGACCATCACGCTGTCCATGCCCAGGATCGAGCGGATCGAGTTGACCACCGGGATCGATCCGCCGCAGCCGAGCAGTGCGGACTTGCCCCATTCGGCATCGAGCGCGCCCTGCGTCGCTGTCAGCGGCCCGCTGTCGCTCGCCAAGCTGATCGCGAAGCTGCCCGGGCCGCGCGTCACGAACTCGGCCGAGCAATCCTCGGGCAGGCGGCTGCGGACATGGTCCTGGAACGCCGACCAGACCTGGTCCGGATCCTGGGTGCCGACCAGGCGGAAGCTCACCTTGGCATGCGCTTCGGCGGGGATCACCGTCTTGAAGCCTTCGCCGATATAGCCGCCCCAGATGCCGTTGATCTCGGCGGTAGGCCGCGACCAGACCTGTTCGAGCACCGTGGTGCCCGCCTCGCCGGCCGGCACGCGGAGGCCGACCTCGCCGAGAAACTCGCCCGCGTCGAAGCCGAGCTTGTTCCAGCTCGCCAGCACCGCCGGATCGGTGTCCGGCACGCCGTCGTAGAAGCCGTCGAGCGTCACCCGGCCCTCGGCATCCTTCATTTCGCCGAGAATGCCGGCGAGCAGCTGGATCGGATTGCGCGCTGCGCCGCCGTACAGGCCCGAGTGCAGGTCACGCGAAGGCCCGCGCACCGTCACCTGGCCGGCGGCCATGCCGCGCAGGCCGATGGTGATGCCGGGCGTATCCCGGTCCCACATCAACGTGTCGCAGATCAGCGCGAAATCGGCCTTCAGCTCCTCGGCATGGGCATGGAGGAAAGGTTCGAGGCTGGTCGAGCCCGATTCTTCCTCGCCCTCGAACAGGATGGTGACGCGGCAAGGCAGGCGGCCCTCCGCTGCCTTCCAGGCGCGGCACGCTTCGACGAAAGTGCGCAACTGGCCCTTGTCGTCGGAGGCGCCGCGGCCGACGATCGTCTTGGAGCCGTCGACGCGGGTATCGATCCACGGATCGAACGGATCGCGCGTCCAGAGCTCGATCGGGTCGACCGGCTGGACGTCATAATGGCCGTAGAACAGCACGTGGGGCCCGTCGCCGTCATGGTGGGCCACGACCATCGGGTGCCCCGGCGTGTCGGCCACGCGTGCTTCGAAGCCCAGCTCGGCCAGTTCGGCGGCGAGCTGCTCGGCGGCGCGGCGGCACTCCGCGGCATAGGCCGGATCGGTGGAAATGGAGGGCACGCGCATCAGCGCGGCGAGGCGCTCGACGCTGGCGTCGAGCTGCGCATCGGCGAACGCAAGAACGGAGTCGGTCATGGGGGCCAGCTATGCCTGCGCGGACGGCGGCGCAACCCCGGCAAAAGGGTAGCGCAGGGTCGAGGGGGTTGCCGGTGCCCGGACGCTCTGAGATAGTCGCCGCGCGTGGAAGGGACAGCGTGACTGCAACACAGCCGGGGGCGAGCGCGCGATACGGCGCGTTCATCAGCTACAACCATGCCGATCAGGCGAAAGCGCGCTGGCTGCACCGCGCGCTGGAGCGCTATCGCATTCCCGCCAAGCTGGTCGGGCGCGCGGCGGCGTTCGGGCCGGTGCCGCGGCGGCTGGGGCGCATCTTCCGCGACCTCGACGAACTGCCCGCCGCCCGCGACCTGAGCGCCGAAGTTCGCGCCGCGATTGCGAATTCCGATTGCCTGATCGTCGTTTGCACGCCGGCGGGCGCGGCCTCGCGCTGGGTTGCGCGCGAGATCGAGCTGTTTCGCGAGTTGCATCCCGATCGCCCGGTGCTCGCCGCCCTGTTCGACGGCGAACCCGCCACCGCCATGCCCTCCGCGCTGCTGCGCGGGGCGGACGGCATCGAGGCCGAGCCGCTCGCCGCCGATTTCCGTGAGGGGCGGGACGGCAAGCGGCTGGCGCTGCTCAAGCTGGTCGCGGGCGCGGTGGGGGTGCCGCTCGACGCGCTGGTGCAGCGCGATGCGCAGGCGCGTGTCCGCCGTGTGACGGCGGTCACGGCCGCGGCGGTGCTTCTGCTGCTAGCGATGGCCGGGTTGACGATCCTGGCCGTCCGGGCCCGCGGGGAGGCGGAGGTTCGGCGTGCCCAGGCGGAGGGGCTGGTGGAATTCATGCTGACCGATCTGCGGGGCCGGCTGAAAGAGGTCGGTAGGCTCGACGTGCTTCGGGAAGCGAACGAGCGTGCGCTGCGCTATTATGGCGAACAGGACTTGGCGGCGCTGCCGCCGGACGTCCTCGCCCGCCGCGCGCGCGCGATCATGACGATCGGCGAGGATGCGATGGAGGCCAAGGATACGCCCCGCGCCCGTGCCGCCTTTGTCGAGGCCGATCGCCTCACCAGCAGCCTCATCCAGCGCCAGCCCAATGCCTATGACATTGTCTTCGCGCATGCGCAGAGCCAGTTCTATCTCGGGTCACTCTATTTCGAGGCCGGGGATCTGGAGCATGCCGAGCCCTATTTCGAATCCTATGCCGCGCTTGCCCATCGCCTGACGGCGCTGAACCCGCTCGACCGCCGCAGCGCCGAGGAAATCGCCTATTCGAGCGCCAATCTCTGCGCGCTGCGGATGAAGCAGCATGCGGTAGGGAAGATGGTGCCGCTTTGCCGTGAAGCGCTGGAGGCCAATGTGGCGCTGGCGCGACGGGAGCCAACCAATGACCAGCGTGTGCGGGAAGTCGCCGATCGGCAGGGGTGGTTGGCTGATGCGGAACGCGCATCAGGCAATACCGCTGCCGCCCGGCAGTTGCGGCGCGAGCAGGTGGCCCTGATCGGCCGGCTTGTCGCCAAGGATCCGCGGAACGCCCGGAATCGGCGGCTGCTGATCTGGGCAGAGCGCGCGCTGGCCAAAGCCGAATGGCGGGCGGGTGATGCCGCGGCAGGCATTGTCCGGATGCGCGGCGCGATCGAAGAGCTTCGTGCAATGACCGCGGCGGATACCGAAAATAAAGAACTCGCTACTAAATTGGGGGAGATGCAGGTCGAGCTGCGCAACATCGAAAGGGGCAAAGAATGAACGGTCAGTATCCGCTATCGGTATATCCGCCTTCTAACATTCAGTTGGTCAAGCGTTTCCAGATATATACCAGCAGTGGTGGTGGGTCCCCAGTACAGGATTTGCAGTTTCATATCCTCGGTTATGAGGAGGTGGACCGTGTTGGTAATGGCAAGCAGGTAACGGCCGAAGACGACTTTACGAAGATCGTTCGCGATTTCGTGCTTGCGCCTGCCAACATCGAACCGCAGCCGCCCACGCCGGGACATGCCACGCCGGGCACCGTGCCGAGCCAGCTTGACTTCGTGGTGCGCCAGCCTTGCTGCGTGATCCTCAAGCTTATCGGTGACTATTGGGAATATACCCCCAACAGCCTGTATGTAAGCACCAAGCACGAATATCCGGATGGCAAGTACCGCCGCGCCTTCCCGCTGCTCGACAACAACGGCCGGATCTCCGCGGTCGGCTTCTTTGTGGAGTATGTCACGCCGCCGCAAGACAGGAAGACGTGCGACGGCTTGAATCTGTACGTCGATTTCGTCCACGAGAATTACCGGTTGCCGCTGATCATCGATCCGGCTGTCGAGAACCGCGGCGACGGCGGCTGATCCGGTCATCGCGGCGTGCTACAATAAGGGGGGATTGAATGGGGGTAAGCCGGTCCGGATGACGCCGAATGTGCTGACCATCACTGCACAGGCGCGTGCCGGTGCGCTCGATCTCGCCTGGCGGATGTTTCGCGACGCGGGGTTCGACCGCGTCGCGGACGATCCGGCCGTGCTCAGCCTCAAGGGACGGCTGCTCAAGGACGAAGCGCTGCTGCTGGGCGGAGAAGCCCGGCGGCAGCATGCGCGCGAAGCGGCAGCGGCCTATGCGGCGGCGGCGCAGCTCGCGCCCGCCCCCTATCCGCTGATCAATGCGGCGACGCTGGCGCTGATCGCCGGCGACGTCGCCGGCAGCCGCATCCTCGCCGCCGACGTGCAGGATCTGCTGCAGGCCGGCGTCGAGGACGAGACGCCCTATTGGCTGGGCGCGACCGCAGCGGAGGCGCTGCTGCTGGCGGGCGACCGCGACGCCGCCGAGATCGCTCTGGCGCGCGCGATCGCCGTCGCCCCCAAGGCATGGGAAGACCATGCCTCGACTCTGCGCCAGTTCGGCGTGATCCTTGCCGAACAGGGCGTCTCGGGGACGTGGCTCGACGCCTATCGCCCGCCGCGCAGCCTGCACTTTGCCGGCCATATGCGCCTGCCCGAGGATGTGGCGGCGCTTTCCGACTCCATCGATGCCCTGCTCGCCGAGGAACGGGTGGGCTTCGGCTATGGCGCGCTCGCTGCCGGGGCCGACCTGCTGATCGCCGAGCGGCTGATCGCGCGCGGTGCCGAGCTGCACGTGGTGCTCCCCGGCAATGTCGCTGCATTCGTCGATCGATCGGTGCGGCCGCATGGCGAGGCCTGGGTCAAGCGCTTCGAAGCGGCACTGGCCGAGGCCGCCAGTGTCCAGGAAATGGGGGAAGCAAGCCCCGCGGCGTTCATGCCGTCGATCCGGCTCGCCGATCTCGTCGCGATGGGCCACGCGGCGATGCATGCCGGGCTGCTGCAGTCCGAAGCGGTGCAATTGCTGCTCGGCCCGGCCTCGCTCGACGAGGTGGGGCAGAGCGCCCATGCCGGCGGGCTGTGGCGCAAGGCGGGGCGGCGCCAGCACCTGCTGCCGCTGCGCGCGCCCGCCGGCCTGCACGGCGCCGACCGCACCGCACCGCAGATCGTCGCCGTCCTCGCGATCGATCTGCTCGGCGGCGAAGGTGAGGATTTCGCGGCTCTGGACCGCGACGTCGCCGGCCGGCTGCCGGCGCTGCAACGGGCATTGTGCGATACCCCGCCGCTCGCCGTCCGCTGGACGGCGCGGCGGTTGCTGGTCGCGTTCGAGGGAACGAGCCATGCCTATGGCGCGGCGGTGCGGCTTTCGGCCGCGCTCGGCAGCACCGGGCCGCTTCGCCAGGCGCTGCATATCGGCCTTGCCACCGCGATCGACGATCCGGTGACCGGCGCGCCGGTGCTGCTGGGCGGTGCCTTTGACCTGGCCGAACGCATCCTCGGCGTGACCACGGCCGGTGCCACCTTCGCGAGCGAAGCCTTTGCGGCCAGCCTCGCCGCGTGCGAGGCCGATGCCGGTCGCGCCGAGCTGGTGGGTGAGATCGCGCTCGTCGGCCATGCGCCGACCACGCTCTACGCGCTCAAGCCGCGCTTCAGACGATAAGCGCTTCGAGCCGCGCAGGCGCGACGATTTCCAGTGCGTCGTCGTGCCGCTGGACGATGCCGCGACGTTCCAGCGCGGAGACGGCGCGGGATACCGTCTCGCGCGCGGTCTGCACGCGCAGCGCGAGGTCGGACAGCACCGGCAGCGGGCGGATCCAGCGGCCGTCATTCTCGCGCGCCAGCCGTAGCAGTTCGGCATGCACCCGGCCGGTGGCGGACAGCGTCAGGCGCGCCGAGACGAGCTGGCTGAGCGCGCCGAACTGCCGCACCATCGTCCGGGCGAGCACCACCCCCACACAGGCATGGCGTTCTGCCAGCGCATAGAAATCGGCGGTGGCGAAGCTGGCAATGGCCGAGGGCGCGGCGGCGGTACAGTCCGTCGCCTGTTCGCGGCCCGGATCGACGCCGCCGAATATGTCTCCGGGGCCGTGCTCGGCTACCTGCAGCACGCGGCCGTCCAGCGTTACCATGCCAGCGCGGACATGACCGGCCAGCAGCACCATCACCCGGCTGGACGTCTCGCCCTGGTGCACGATGGTAGCGCCTTGCGGATAGCGACGCAGCATGGCGGCCGAAGCCAGTTCAGCCGCGACCGCTTCGCTGCACGCGAATAATTGTGCGAACCGCGTCGCCAGATCGATATCGCCTGCCCCCACGCTCCGCGTTTCGCTGCCTAGCCGCCCGGCCACCATGTTGGCTGGTACGCGGCGTGGCAAGTCCGATCCGGAGCTAGGACCTCGAATTTGGATGTTTTCGTGCAATATGCCGCGGCAGCCGGCGTCACACCGGCTTGAGGTCGATCGCGAAAACGGCGCCGCCGCCTTCCGCATCGGCGGCGCCGATCGGAGCACCCATCGCGCCGGCAAACCCCTTGGCGATCGCCAGGCCCAGGCCGCTGCCACCGGCCCGGTCCCCGCCGGCGCCGCGGGCGAAGGTCTCGAAGATGCTCGCTTCCTCGCCGGGCGGCAGGCCGGGGCCATGATCGCGCACCGCCAGCCGCACGCCATCGGCGCGGCGCTCGCCGATGATCTCGATCGCGCCGTCGCCGCCATGGACCGCGGCGTTGGACAGCAGGTTGAGCAGGATGTGGTGGAGCAGGCGCGGATCGGCGCGCACCAGCGGCAGGTTGGGCGGCACGCGCAGCACCAGCTCGCGGCCGGCCAGCACGTCGCGCAGGTCGTGCACCGCGGCGGAGGCGGCATCGGTCAGGTCGATCGGCTCGAGGCTCAGCACCACCGCGCCGGCATCGATCCGCACCATATCGAGCAGATTGTCGAGGAAGCGCCGCAGCCGCGCGACTTCGGCGCGGGCGATGGCGGTGGTGGGCTCATCCGGATGGGCATGGGCGATCGCGTCCACCGCCGCCGCTACCGAGGTGAGGGGGGTGCGTAAATCGTGACCGATCGAGGAGAGCAGCGCGGCGCGCAGCCGATCGCGCTCGCGCAGGACGGAGACTTCGCGCACGTCCTGCTCCAGCCGCAGCCGCTCATGCGCGAGTGCGGCCTGTCCGAGTAGCGTGGAGAGCAGCAGCGCACGATCGGCGGTGATCGGCTCGCGCCCGTCCGCAGCGGCGAGGCCGATCACCGCGAGCACGCCCAGGCTGGTGCGCAACGGGTGGAACTGCCAGTCGGCGGCGATCAGCGTGCCGGTGCCGACGCCGCCCGCCTCGCCGCTGCTCCACGCCCATTCGGCGGCGGCGTGATCGACCGCGCCCATCGGCGGCGCGTCCTCGGGATAGCTGGCGATCCGCGCCAGCGCACCGTCGCGACGGACGAGCAGGAGCACCGAGACATCGAGCAGTTGCGCGATCTCCTCGCACACCACGCGGCTGGTCGATTCGGTGTCCGAGGCGCGGGCGAGCGCCTGGCCGAACGCGGCGACGGCAGCATTTTCCTGCGCACTGCGGGTGCCCAGCGTCGCCCGCGCGCGCAGCCGGCCGGTGAGGTTGGCGGTGAACAGCGCGATGCCCGTGAGCACAAAGAACGTCAGCACGCTCTGCGGCTCGCCGATCGTGAAGGTGTAGAGCGGCGGCAGGAAGAAGAAATTATAGGCGAGCCCCGCGATCATCGCGGTCGACACGCCCGGTCCGAAACCGAATCGGAAGGCGGTTACAATCACCGGTAGCAGGAACAAAAGATCGGTGCCGCCCCCGCCGATCAGCGGCAGCGTCATCCGGCCGAGGACCACCGTGAGCGCGACCGCCAGTGCGCCCATCGCGTGCTCGTGCCAGCGGCCCAGCGTCGGGAGTACCGGCACGCGCCGGTCTCGCACCCGTTCCTCGGTGCCGGGCAGCACGTGCACCGCGACGCCCTGGCTCGCGCGCAAGAGCGATTCGACGATCGAGCCGTGGCGCAGTTCGAACCACCAGCTGCGGCGCGAGCGGCCGATCACCAGCTGGGTGGCGCGCATGCCGGTAAGGTGCGTGCGCAGCCCGTCGATCACCGTCGCGGCCGGCACGTTTGCGACGGTGGCGCCCAGGCTGCTCGCCAGCTGCAGCGCTTCGGCGACGCGGTGGCGCTGGTCGGCACGGAAGCGCTCGGCGCGCGGCGTTTCGATGAACACCACCTGCCAGGGCGCCCGCAACGCATCGGCCAGCCTCTTGCCCGCACGCACCAGCGAATCGCCGCCGGGCAGTTCGCTCACCGCCACCAGCACCCGCTCGCCCGCGGCATAGGTGCCCGGCAGCGCCAGCGCATCGAGATGGTCGAGCATCGCCCGATCGACGCTGAGCGCCGCGCGCCGCAACGCCATTTCGCGCAGTGCGGATAGGTTCGCCTTGGAGAAGAAATGCGCCAGCGCCCGCGAAGCCTCGGCCGGGACATAGACCTTGCCGTCCTTCAGCCGATCGATCAGCTCGTCGGGCGGCAGATCGACCAGTTCGATCTCGGCATCGTCGAAGATCGCGTCCGGCACGGTTTCGCGCACCCGCACCCGGGTGACGCTCGCCACCACGTCGTTGAGGCTTTCGACATGCTGGACGTTGAGCGTGGTGTAGACATGGATGCCGGCGTCGCGCAGTTCCTCGACATCCTGCCAGCGCTTCGGGTGGCGGCAGCCCGCCGCGTTGGTGTGGGCGAGTTCGTCGACCAGCACCAGCGCCGGGCGCCGCGCCAGGATCCCGTCGAGGTCCATCTCCTCCAGCCGGTGGCTCTGATGCTCGATCGACGTGCGGGGGAGGACCTCGAAGGGGGCGACCAGCGCCTCGGTCTCGGCACGGCCATGCGTCTCGACCACGCCGATCACCACATCGGTGCCGGCGCGCAGCCGTTCGGCGCCCTCGCGCAGCATCTCGAACGTCTTGCCCACGCCCGGCGCGGCGCCGAGGAAGATCTTCAGCCGTCCGCGTGCCTCACGCTTGGCTTCGCGCAGCAGCGCGTCGGGGGAGGGGCGATCGTCCTGCATCGGCGCCCCTCCTAGTGTGCGGGCGCTCCCAGCGCCACGGGCCCGCGCCCGACTATATGGAATCTTAATGTCGGTACGCGGGTTTCGCCGTCGAAGCTTAACGGCCCCCGCCATTAGATCGCCGGCAGGCCGCCACTGGGCGGTGCCGTATGCAAGGGTCCGTTCCCCATGTCCGACATTCTCTGGCTCGCCGCGCTCGGCGGGTTGTTCCTGGCCACGCTGGCGTTCGTCCAGCTGTGCGTGCGGGCCTGATCCGATGAGCCTGCATCTGATGCTCGCCGGCGGCACCGCGCTCGCCCTGCTCGTCTATCTCGTCGCCGCATTGCTGCGGCCCGAGCGTTTCTGAGGAGGGCCGCATGACACTCCAAGGCTGGGCGTTCATCGCCCTGTTCGTCGCCATCCTGGCGGCTGCCGCCAAGCCCATGGGGCTGTGGCTTTTCGCGCTCTATGAAGGGCGCCGCACCCCGCTCCACCGCGTGTTCGGCCCCGTCGAGCGCGGCATCTACCGCATCGGCGGGATCGATCCGCACGCCGAACAGGGCTGGCGCACCTATGCGCTCCACCTGATCCTGTTTAACCTGGCGCTGGCGCTGCTCACCTACGCCGTGCTGCGGCTGCAGGCGGTGCTACCGTGGAATCCGCGCGGGCTCGCCGGCATGAACGCCGACGGCGCGTTCAACACCGCGATCAGCTTCGCCACCAACACCAACTGGCAGGGCTATGCGGGCGAATCGACGCTCTCCAACCTGTCGCAGGCGCTGGGGCTGACGCTCCACAACTTCACCTCGGCGGCGACCGGCATCGCCATCGCCTTTGCGCTGTTCCGCGGCTTTGCGCGTAAGGAAGCGCGCGGGATCGGCAATTTCTGGGCCGATTTCACCCGCGTCACGCTGTATCTGCTGATTCCGGCGTGCATCGTCTATGCACTGTTCCTGATCGCGTGCGGCGTGCCGCAGACGCTGGCCAGCAGCATCGACGCGACCACGCTGGAAGGCGCGCGCCAGACGATCGTGCTCGGCCCGGTGGCCAGCCAGGAAGCGATCAAGATGCTCGGCACCAATGGTGGCGGCTTCTTCAACGCCAATTCGGCGCATCCGTTCGAGAACCCGTCCGCGCTGGTCAATCTGGTGCAGATGCTGTCGATCTTCCTCGTCGGCGTCGGCCTTACCTGGACCTTCGGCAAGGCCGTGGGCGACACGCGCCAGGGCTGGGCGATCCTCGCCGCGATGGCGGTGCTGTTCCTCGGCGGCGTCGCGGTGACCTATGCGGCGGAATCGGCGGGCAACCCGGCGCTCCACGCGATCCATGTCGCCGGCGCGAACATGGAGGGCAAGGAAACCCGCTTCGGCATCGTCGCGAGCGCGCTGTTCTCGGTCGTGACCACCGCCGCCTCGTGCGGCGCGGTCAACGCGATGCACGACAGCTTCACCGCGCTAGGCGGCCTGATCCCGCTGTTCAACATCCAGCTCGGTGAGATCGTCGTCGGCGGCGTCGGCGCGGGCATCTACGGCTTCCTGCTGTTCGCCATCCTCTCGGTGTTCGTCGCCGGACTGATGGTGGGTCGCACCCCCGAATATGTCGGCAAGAAGATCGAGGCGCGCGAAGTGAAGCTGGCGGTGCTCGCCATCGCCACGCTGCCGCTCTGCATCCTGGGCGGCGCTGCGCTGTCATCGGTGCTGCCGGCGGGCCTGGCGGGCATCTCCAACAACGGCCCGCACGGCTTTTCGGAGATCCTCTACGCCTTCACCTCCGCGACCGGCAACAACGGCTCCGCCTTTGCCGGCCTCTCGGCGAACACGCCCTACTACAATGCGATGCTGGGCATCGCGATGTGGCTCGGCCGGTTCTTCGTGATCGTGCCGGTGCTGGCGATCGCCGGCAGCCTGGCGGCCAAGAAGCAGATGTCCGGCGGCGTCGGCGCCTTCCCCACCACCGGACTGCTCTGGGTGGGGCTGCTCGTCGGCATCATCCTGATCCTGGGCGGGCTCACCTTCCTGCCGAGCCTGGCGCTGGGGCCGATCGCCGATCACGTCACGCTGCTCCGCGGCCAGCTCTTCTGAGGACGCACCTGTCATGTCTGCACCCAAGTCCATCTTCGCAGCCGAACTGATCGTTCCGGCCATCGGGGACGCGTTCCGCAAGCTCAATCCGCGCGAGCTGCTCCGCAACCCGATCCTGTTCACCACCGCGGTGGCGGCAACGCTGCTCACCGTCCTGCTCCTCCTCGGCGGCGAGCCGCTGCCGGTGGGGTTCCAGATCCAGCTGATCGTCTGGCTGTGGCTCACCGTGCTGTTCGGTACCTTCGCCGAGGCACTCGCCGAAGGCCGCGGCCGCGCCCAGGCCGCGTCGCTGCGCGCCACCAAGTCCGAGCTCGAGGCCAAGAAGCTCACCGGCGTCGGCGAGACCTGGCGCAAGGTCGAGGCGCATCTGCTCGAGCGGGACGACCTGGTGCTGGTCGAGACCGGCGACCTGATCCCGGCCGACGGCGAAGTCGTCGAGGGCGTCGCCTCGGTCAACGAGGCCGCGATCACCGGCGAAAGCGCGCCGGTGATCCGCGAGGCGGGCGGCGACCGTTCGGCGGTGACTGCCGGCACGCGCGTCATCTCGGACCGGATTATCCTCCGCGTGACACAGGATCCCGGCAAGGGCTTCCTCGACCGAATGATCGCGCTGGTCGAAGGCGCCGAGCGGCAGAAGACGCCGAACGAGATCGCGCTGACCATCTTGCTCGTCGGCCTGACGATCATCTTCCTGATCGCGGTGGGCACGATCCCGGCCTTCGCCAACTACGCCGGCGGGGCGATCCCGGTAGCGGTGCTGGCGGCGCTGCTGATCACGCTGATCCCGACCACGATCGCCGCGCTGCTTTCCGCGATCGGCATTGCGGGCATGGACCGGCTGGTGCGCTTCAACGTGCTCGCCAAATCCGGCCGCGCGGTGGAGGCGGCGGGCGACGTCGACGTGCTGCTGCTCGACAAGACCGGCACCATCACGATCGGCGACCGCCAGGCGAGCGCCTTCCACCCGCTGACCGGCATCGAGGAGCGTGTCCTGGCCGAGGCGGCGCTGACCGCCAGCCTCGCCGACGAGACGCCGGAGGGCCGTTCAATTGTGACGCTCGGCCGTGAAAAGTTCGCGTTCGACACCAGGCTTGATGCCGCGGCCGAGGTGATCCCCTTCACCGCGCAGACGCGCAGCTCGGGCGTGCGCCAAGGCGATACGGTGATCCTGAAGGGCGCGGTCGACTCCATCCTCAAGATGGACCCCGACGCCGCCGGCGCCGCCGAACTCAAGCGCATCACCGACGGGATCGCTCGTGGCGGCATGACGCCGCTGGCGGTGGTGCGGAACGGCCGTCTGCTCGGCGCGGTGGCCCTGAAGGACGTGGTCAAGGCGGGCGTTCGCGAGCGCTTCGCTGAGCTGCGCCGGATGGGCATCCGCACGGTGATGATCACCGGCGACAACCCGCTCACCGCCGCCGCGATCGCCGCCGAGGCGGGCGTGGACGACTTCCTCGCCGAAGCAACGCCGGAGGACAAGCTCGCGCTGATCCGCCAGGAACAGCAGGGCGGCAAGCTCGTCGCGATGTGCGGCGACGGCACCAACGACGCACCGGCGCTCGCCCAGGCCGATGTCGGCGTGGCGATGAACACCGGCACCCAGGCCGCGCGCGAGGCGGGCAACATGGTCGATCTCGACAGCGATCCGACCAAGCTGATCGAGATCGTCGGCCTCGGCAAGCAACTGCTGATGACGCGCGGGGCGCTCACTACCTTCTCGGTCGCCAACGACGTCGCCAAATATTTCGCGATCATCCCGGCGATGTTCGTGGCGCTCTATCCCGGCCTCGGCATCCTCAACGTGATGGGACTTTCGAGCCCGAACAGCGCGATCCTCTCGGCGGTGATCTTCAACGCGATCATCATCCCGTTCCTGGTGCCGCTGGCGCTGAAGGGCGTGACCTACAAGCCGATGGGCGCGGGCCCGCTGCTCGCCCGCAACCTCGCCATCTACGGCCTGGGCGGCCTTATCGCGCCGTTCCTGGGCATCAAGCTGATCGATCTGGCCGTCGCCGGCCTCCACCTCGCCTGAGGATTTCCAAAGTCATGTTCCGTAGTTTTCTTTCGTTCGCCGCGCTGACCGTCGTCGCTGCTCCCGCGTTCGCGCAGGACAGCGTGCCTGCCGCCCCGGCGGCAGCGGCCCCGGCCGAGCCGGCGCTGTGCACCGATCGCCCGACCAAGTCGAACTTCGCCTGCACCGTGCCGCAGGGCAAGGTGCAGCTCGAGACCGACCTGCTCAACTGGACCCGTACCGATGTGGGCGACACCCGCGTCGACACGATCCTCTACACCAACCCGACGCTCAAATACGGACTGACCAGCTCGACTGACATCGAGGCGAGCATCGCCCCCTATGCAACGGTGCGCACCCGCACCGACGCGGGCACCCAGACGCTGCGCGGCGTCGGCGACCTGACGCTGAAGGTGAAGCAGCGGCTCAGCGATCCTGCGTCGACGGTGCAGGTCGCGCTGCTGCCTTTCGTGAAAATCCCCACCGCCAAGATGGGCATCGGCAATGGCGAGACCGAGGGCGGCCTGGCCGTGCCGGTCAACATCGCGCTGCCCAGGGGTTTCACGCTGACCTTCGGCCCCGAAGGCGATATCCTCGCCGATAGCGACGGGCATGGTCATCACGCGCAGCTGGTCGGCACGGTCAATGTCGTGAAGGCGGTGACCTCCAAATTGTCGCTGATCGGCGAGTTCTGGGCAGCCCGCAATTTCGATCCCGTCGCCCATGTCACCCAGACCTCGGCCGACGTCGCCGCCAGCTATCTGCTGCGCCCGACGCTCCAGCTCGATCTCGGCGCCAATTTCGGCCTGAACCAGGCCACTCCCGATGCCCAGGTCTATCTGGGCGTCTCCACCCGTTTCTGAGAGGAATTCGCCATGCGTTCCGATCTTCTTTCCGGCCTTCGCCCGTCCATTCTGCTCACCTTGCTGTTCGCCGCGCTGCTCGGCATCGTCTATCCGCTGGTGCTGACCGGCGCCGGCCAGCTGCTCTTCCCCGCGCAGGCCAACGGTTCGCTGGTGCGCGACGCCGCCGGCAAGCTGCGCGGCTCGATGCTGCTCGGCCAGAGCTTTGCCGGCGCCCGCTATTTTCAGGGTCGCCCCTCGGCTGCGGGCAACGGCTATGACCCGCTTGCTTCCAGCGGCTCCAATTTCGGTCCGGCCAGCAAGAAGCTGATCGACCGGGTGACCGCCGATCAGAAGCGCCTGGGTGCAGACGCCCCGGCCGATCTGCTGCTCGCCTCGGGCTCGGGCCTCGATCCGGAGATCAGCCCGGCCGCCGCGCGCTTCCAGGTAGCGCGGGTCGCCAAGGCGCGCGGCATCGCGCCGGACCGGGTCGCCGCGCTGGTCGACGCGAACGTGCAAGGTCCGCTGCTCGGCCTGATCGGCGAACCGCGCGTCAACGTGCTCGCGCTCAATCTGGCGCTCGACGGCCAGGCGAGCGCCCGCTAATCGAAACCATGGCGAGTGCAACCAAGGTCCTGATTGTCGAGGACGACAGTCATATCCGGCGGCTGCTCCGCGGGGCCCTCTCGCGGGCAGGCCACCAGGTGATCGAAGCGGCGACGGCGCGCGAGGCCGCCACCGCCTTCGGCATCGACAAGCCCGACGCAGTGCTGCTCGATCTCGGCCTGCCGGACCGCGACGGCATCGAGCTGATCCAGCAGGCCAAGGCGGGCGGGGCGGCGGTGATCGTCGTCTCGGCCCGCACCGATACCAGCGAGAAGGTCGCGGCCCTCGATCTCGGCGCGGACGATTACTGCACCAAGCCGTTCGATACCGAGGAGCTGCTGGCGCGGCTGCGCACGGCGCTGCGCCACCGCCTCGCCGGCTCGGCGGAGCGCGAGCAGCTGACGGTGGGTGCGGTGGAGATCGACCTCGTCCACCGCCGCGTCCGCCGCGATGGGGAGCCGGTGCATCTGGCGCCCAAGGAATATGGCGTGCTGGCGCTGCTCGCCGCGCATCCGGACCGCGTGATCGCGCACGGCCAACTGCTCCGCGACATATGGGGTCCGGCACATGTCCAGCAGCTCGATTACCTCCGCATCGTCGTGCGCAATCTGCGCCAGAAGCTGGAAGCAGACCCGAGCCGGCCGCAGCTGATTCTCAACGAGCCGGGCGTCGGCTATCGGCTAGTGGTGGCGTAGCACCACAGGTGCCGTCGCCCTCGGATGCCCTGGCCCCCCTGGGATGGTGGCGTTGAAGATCGGCGGGCGAGGAAAATTAACGCCGGCGAGCGCCCTTTCTCTTCATCAGGCGACCCTTGCCACCTTCATTTTGCCGCTTGCTGCAAGGAGGTGGAAGGGCGTCGCTCGGCGCCCATGAAATTATGGCGATCTCGTCGCGTGACAACGTTTGCCTATTAAGATCAGTTTGTTGCGCGGCGTTGCTAAAAAGGCGCAACCTGCGTCTGCATTTAATTGACAATTTGTTTTTGTATTGCGAAACCCGCCCTCAACAACGGCGCTCGAAATATGACAGCGCAGTCAATGAGAACCGAAGGGGTGCCTGGGGGCCCCTGGGTCAAGCAGGGAGAAGGATCGTGTCCAACGGCAATCTGTTCCGTTCGTCGGCTTCTGCACGCCAGCGTTTGCTGCGGCATTGGCTGCTCGGCACCAGCCTGTGCGCGGCGTTGCCGGGTCTGGCGCATGCGCAGGCGTCCACGTCGCCGCTCCCGACCGATGCCGCTCCTGCCCCGCAAAATGCTGCGCCTGCCGATGCCCAGGGCGATATCGTCGTCACCGGCTATCGCGCTTCGATCGAGAGCAGCCTGGCGCAGAAGCGCGAGGCCAACGCCTTTGTCGACGTGATCACCGCCGAGGATGTCGGCAAGTTCCCCGACAAGAACGTCGCCGACGCGCTCCAGCGCGTGCCCGGCGTCGTCATCGAACGCGATGGCGGCGAAGGCAGTCGGGTGAGCATCCGCGGCCTAAGCTCCGATCTGACGCTCACCGAACTCAACGGCAATTTCATCGCTTCGGCAGACGATGGCGATCCCTCGCGCAGCTTCAACTATCTGCTGCTGCCGGCGAACCTGATCGGCAGTGTCGAGGTGTTCAAATCGTCTGAAGCCCGGCTCGACGAGGGCGGTGTCGGCGGCGTTATCATCAACCATACCCGCCGTCCGTTCGACCTGAAGCCCTGGTCCGGCAACGTCCAGGTGGAAGGCACCTATTCGGACGTCACCAAGAAGGTGGAACCGAGCGTCTCCGGCCTGCTGTCCTGGCACAATGCCGACAAGACCTTCGGCCTGCTGCTCGGCGCGACCTATCAGGTGCGTACCAACCGCACGCTGAGCGCCAACAGCGAGAGCTGGCACTGGTGGACCGACGACGCGATGGCCACGCCGGCGACCGACGTCAACGGCAAGACCTACGCCAACAACGATGCCATTTCCTATTGGGATGGCGGCGTGACGACCCAGGGCGGCAAGCACTATAACGGCTATTGGGCACCGCAATCGGTCAGCGAGACCGAACTGATCCAGAAGCGCAAGCGCCTGGGCATCCAGGCGACGGCACAGTGGCAGCCGTTCGACGGACTGACGCTGACGGCCAATTATTTCCGCTTCCAGCTCAACGGCGACTATGTGCAGAACGTCGTGAAGATCCCCGAATGGGGCTATGGCAATTTCTTCACCGGCGGCACCTTCGACAAGAGCGGCACCATCCTCCAGTCGGCGACCTTCCAGGTGCCGGCGGAAGGCACCGCCTGCCGCGCCAACGCATCGCCCTGCACGATGGAGACCCCGGCGCTGCAGAGCTATTACAATCGCGAGAAGACGGTTTCTAACACTTACGACCTGCACGGCGACTATACCCATGACCGGCTGACCGTGTCGTTCGCCGGCGGCAAGACTCGCGCCACCGGCGGCCCGTCGTTCCAATTCTATGCCCAGGCCAAGCCGCGGCTGGTGACCGGCCCGGGGGCGGCCGGCAACGTCAACGGCAACATGTTCAGCCAGTGGAGCTTCACCGATCAGTCGGTGGCGATGCAGTTCTCGCCCGAAGTGCAGCAGAATCTGCTGAAGGGCGTCTCGCAGGTCGATCTCGGTTCGACCGGCTCGAGCTATACCAACAGCGCGGTCGAGCAGAAATATGCCCAGATCGACGTGACCCGGCATTTCGACTCGTTCATCGATTCGATCCAGGTCGGTGCCAAGTGGCGCGACGGCAAGGTGGAGCGGCAGACCGGGCGCTTCGAATGGTATTCGGACGCGGCCAACACGGTCCGCTATCAGGATACCGCCGGTGCGGCGGTGACGCAGCCGGCCTTCTTCCTCAGCCAGCCGGTCGGCAACATCGCCGGCGGCTTCTCGACGAACGTCTTTCCGGCGTTCAACATGAACACCTATCTCAACTATCTGAACAGCACCTATAACGGCCCGGTCCGCGTGCCGGAGCCCGAGAATCGCTTTGACATCAAGGAGCGGATCTGGGCGGGCTATGCTCAGGCCAATTTCAAGGTGGACAATGTCCGCGGCAATATCGGCCTGCGCGTGGTCAACACCCGGCAGTCGGGCGTCTCGACCGACGTGATCTATTACGAGAACGATTATTGCCAGAACACCAACGGCAATCCGTTCACGCCGCCGCCGGTCGGCCCCGACGGCAACTGCCTGGTGTTGACCACGCGCA
>Ga0307412_10000845_pt1 | contig 17634 bp, 18 predicted proteins | sample DK1Cmetagenome_3_FD_203823 | JGI IMG/M metagenome (GOLD analysis project Ga0307412, IMG submission 203823) | Maize rhizosphere microbial communities from greenhouse at UC Davis, California, United States - DK15-C-1 | ecosystem: Host-associated > Plants > Roots > Rhizosphere > Soil | place: USA...
CCCGATACCCCCCTGCGCAACCTGCAGAGTCCCCAAGCGGGCACGGTCGTCTGCCTGCGCGCCATTGCGCGCAGCGACGATGGCGACTGCCTGCTGCAAGTCGCGCCCGCCCTTCCCCTGAACTCCCTTGCATCGATGTATTGACCCATGCAGATGAATCCTAGATTGTCCGGCCTGCGCTGCATCCGCTGCGCGAGCCTGTGGCCGCCCGGCGACTATCCCGAAGGCTGCCCGAGTTGCCTGGCGGCGGGACACCCCGCCACCCTGGAATGCGGCTACGACGCCTGCGACGCCGACAGCGCCATTCCCTTGCCGGTGTTGGCGCCCATCACGCTGGGCGAAGGGGCCACCCCCCATCTGGAAGCCACGGATCTGGCACTCGCCGAAGGCGTCGGCCAGCTTTGGCTCAAGTGCGAAAGCGCCAACCCCACCGGCAGCCACAAAGACCGCATGGCGGCGCAGTTGGTGTCGCGCGCCCGCCTGGCAGGCGCGACCCGCGTGGCAGCGGCGTCCAGCGGCAATGCCGGCGTCTCGCTTGCGGCTTATTGCGCCGCGGCCGGCCTGCAGGCCGACATTGCCATCACCCGCAATTGCCCGCCGCTGCAGCGCGAAGCCATGCAACGCTTCGGCGCCAAACTCAGCGCCTTCGAAGACAGCCTGGCCCGTTGGCCCTACGTGTCGGATCTGTGCCGCAACCACGGTGCATTCGCCGGCACCAACTACCTGAATCCCCCGGTCGGCACGCATCCCTATGGCGTGGAAGGCTACAAACCCATCGCCCAGGAAATCCTGGATGCCTGCGGCACGCCGACCGACATCATCGTGCCGACCGCGCGCGGCGATCTGTTATGGGGAATTTTCCTGGGCTGGCAGCACCTGCTGCAACACGGCCGAATCGCGCGTCTGCCGCGTTTGCATGCGGTCGAGCCGTACGCGCGCTTGTCGCGCGCCCGTGCGGCAGGCGACGCGCGCGGCCTGTGGGAGGGGGTCACGGACCAATACTCCATCGCGGGCGGCACCTGCACGCTGCAATCGCTGGAAGCCATGTCTCGCTCGGGCGGGACGCCTGTGGAGATCTCCGATGCCGCAGCGGCCCAGGCGCAACAGCGGCTCGAGCGCAAGGGAATCAGCACTGAACTGTCTTCCGCCGCAGCCCTGGCGGCCGTGTCCCGGCTCAGGCGTTCCGGCGTGCTGGATGCCGAATCGTCGGTGGTGCTGATCGTGACGTCGGACGGACGCCGAGGCTGATCTCCGCCGCGCTGCGGCGGCCTGCTAGACCCCGAATCGGTCCACCAGCGGGGCCAATGCGCCGCGCAGGCACGTCGCCCAGAACTTGCCCGCTTCGGACAGCGGCCGGCTCCCATGAAGAATCATGTGGCATTCGAAATGCACGGATGCCGTCAGCGGGCGATAGCACAGGCCCGCTGCCTCCATGCCCACGGCTGTCGCCGGGTTGGCGATACCCACGCCATGCCCGGCCAGCGCCAATTGGCATACGGTGCTGGAGTACGGCGTTTCAATCGCCACCCTCAGGGTCTGTTCCGCCTGGCGCAGCAGCGAATCCAGCCGCTTGCGCGAACCGTCCTCGGCATTCAGGGCGATCACGTCCAGACCGGCCAGGTGCGAAAAATCGACGGCGCCCAACCGTGCCAGCGCGTGCCCAGCCGGAAAGACGGCCACCGCCCGCAAGCTGGCCAGCCGATGGCCGCGCAACCCTTCCAGCTCTGACTCATCGGCCACCACGGCCAGGTCCAGCTCGCCCGACACCACCATGTCGCGCAACGTATTGGAATCTCGGATCTGCAGATACAGGGGCGTGTCCGGATAGCGCGTGCGAAAACGCGAGATCGCGTCGCTGACCACAGCGCCGCTGTAGGCATGAATGCAGCCGATCCGCAGACGCGGCTGGGCGGCGCCACGAATCGCGCGGATCTTGCGGCCCAGGCTATCCAGTCCGACATTCAAACGGCGGATTTCTTCATACAGCAACGTGGCCTCGGGCGTGCGCTGCATACGCTGGCGCACGCGCTCGAACAACCGCAATTCGATGCTGGCTTCCAGCGCGGCCAGGGTCGCGCTGACCGTCGCGGGCGACACGTCCAGCCGCCGAGCGGCCGCAGTCACGCTTTCCGTCTCGTAGACGGTGCGGAAGGTCTCGACCTGTTTGAGCGTGAAGGTCATGGGCGGCGCGCGGCGCGCTTAGATGCGTTGCAGGTCCATCAGCACGCGCCGGGTGGACAGCGGACGGCCGGCCAGAATCTCGGCCAGGCGTTCACGCAGGTCGCGGCGCAGCGCCGGTTCGATCACAGGGTCTTCGAAGTCCGGGGCGTCTTCATCCACGCCGTAGCCGGTTTCGCGCAGCAAGGTCCACTCGAAGCGGCGCAGCGCGCCGGCGGCTCGGGTGCCGTTGGACAGTTGCTGCAGCGCCATGTCGTAGGCGTCGAACAACAAGGGGTGGGCGTCCTCGCGCGGCAACAGGCGCAAGAGCAGTTCGTTCATGTACCAGGCGGACATCAAGGCAGTGCCCGTCAGCGGACGGATGCCGGCGATCTCGGCGCGGGTCAAGGTCTTGACTTCGCCGTTGCCGGTCCAGGACAGCAGCAGGGGCTGAAAGGCCGACAACACGGGACGCAGGACGGAATAAGGGCGCTTGGCGCCCTTGGCGACCATGGCTACGCAGCCATGATCGCGGGAGAACGTCTGAACAATAAGGGAAGTCTCACGCCACGCCGTGGCGTGCAACATAAACCCCGGGCGATCCTGAACGCGAGGCGCCCGTCTACTCATAGCCCAAATCGCGGAGCGCACTCTCGCGGTCGGACCAGCCCTTGCGCACCTTGATGTAGACCTCAAGGTGAACCGGCTTGTCCAGCAGCTTGGCGATGTCCTGCCGCGCCTCCGTGGCAATACGCTTCATGTGCATGCCGCCCGTGCCCAACAAGATGGGCTTGTGGCTGTCGCGTTCGACGACGACGCAAGCGTTGATGCTGGCGCCCTTGCTGGTTTCTTCCCATTGCTCGATGACGACGGTACAGCCATAGGGCAGTTCGTCGCCCACCAGGCGGAATATCTTCTCGCGCACCAGTTCGGCGGCGATGAAGCGCATGGGGCGATCAGTCAGCGTATCTTCTTCGAACATCGCCTCGCCTTCCGGCAGGCGCGTTGCGATCTCTTGCAGCAGTTGGTCCAGCTGGTGGTTCTTCGTGGCGCTGACAGGCACCACGGCGCCGAACGGATGCAGCGCCATGATCTTGGCGACGAAGGCGAACAAGTCGTCGCGGTTCTTCAGCGCGTCGATCTTGGACACCACCAGGATCGTGCGCTCGGGGTTGGGCAGCAGCGGCAGCAGCTTGGCGTCGCCTTCCGACCATTTGCCGGCTTCCACCACATGCACCACCACGTCGACGTCGGCCAGTGCCTGCGTCACCACGCGGTTCATCATGCGGTTCATCGCGCCGCCATGACGGGTCTGGAATCCCGGGGTGTCGACAAACACGAATTGCTCGTGCTCGCGCGTCAGCACGCCGTGAATGCGGTGGCGCGTGGTCTGCGCCTTGCGCGACACGATGGAGATCTTGGAACCGATCAGGGCGTTCGTCAGCGTGGACTTACCCACATTGGGGCGGCCAACAATGGCAACGAAGCCAGTACGAAAAGGGGTATCGCTCATTTAGTCTCTTGAGCCACTGCCACGGGCAGCGACAATTGCGCGGTTTTGCGCGCCTTGCCCGACTTGCGGGCAGCCTTGGTCGCCGGGCTGATGGCCAGCGCGGCCTCCAACGCCAGCTTGGCCGCCGATTGCTCGGCGGCGCGGCGGCTGGCGCCGGGCGCCATAACCTTGATCTCGAGCGCCGGGATGGCACACTCGACTTCGAACTGCTGGCTGTGGGCCGCGCCATGTGTGGCCACCACCGTATACAACGGCAGCGCCAGCTTGCGGCCTTGCAGGAATTCCTGCAGCAAGGTCTTGGCGTCCTTGCCCAGCGTTTTGGGGTCGACCGACGCCAGCACCGGCTGGTACTGACGCACGATCACGCGGCGCGCGGCGTCGAAACCCGCGTCCAGGAAGACGGCGCCGAACAGCGCCTCGACCGTATCCGCAAGAATGGATGGCCGGCGGAACCCGCCGCTCTTCAATTCACCTTCGCCCAGGCGCAGGTACTGCGACAGTTCCAGACGCTGCGCGATATCCGCCAGCGACGCCTGTTTGACCAGGTTCGCCCGCAGCCGCGACAGATCGCCTTCGTCGATTTTGGAAAACCGCTCGAACAGCATGGCCGCGACGACGAAATTCAACACGGAATCCCCAAGGAATTCCAAGCGCTCGTTGTGGCGCGCACCGTGACTGCGATGCGTCAGTGCCTGTTCCAACAAGCCTGCATCACCGAAGTGGTGATCCAGGCGATTTTCTAGCGTGGCTAGCGACATAATCAGTTGAACCGGCCGATGCGGCTGAGATCGCTGAAATTCATCCAGATGAAGAACGCGCGTCCGACGATATTGGCTTCAGGTACGAAGCCCCAGTAGCGGCTGTCCGCGCTGTTGTCCCGATTATCGCCCATGGCGAAATAACTGCCTTCAGGTACTTTGCAGCGTACCCCATTGCGGCTGTATTGGCAGTTTCCGCGGTTGGGAAATTGCCACATCGGCGAATAATCTTGCGGCTTGTTCTCATCCAGCAGGATTTTGTGGTCAACGTCGCCCAACTTCTCTTTATATTGTGCAATATATGAGACACGGTCGGGTTCGAAATAGTCGCCGTCGCGTACATGCGGCACCAATTCGCCGTTTATGTACAGTTTTTTGTCCAGGTAGGCGATCTCGTCGCCCGGCAGGCCCACCACGCGCTTGATGTAATCCACGTCCGGATCCACCGGATAGCGGAACACGAACACATCGCCGCGCTTGGGTTTGCCAATCTCGACGACCTTCTTGTCGATCACGGGCAGGCGCAAGCCATAGCTGAACTTGTTCACCAGGATCAGGTCGCCCGACTGCAGCGTGGGCAGCATCGAACCCGACGGGATCCGGAACGGCTCCACCACGAACGAACGCAGCATGAAGACGAACAGGATGACGGGAAAAAAGCTGACGGCGTACTCGATCCACCACGGCACGCGCCGCGCGGCATCGCCAGCCTCGCGGCGAAGGCGCTCGGCTTCCTGAGCGTCTCCGACCAGGGCTGCGTCGTACTGCGCCATTGCCGCTTGGGCGCGGGCTTCGCGACCACGTCGCAGCACCGCAAGATCAAGCACCCAGATAATGCCGGTCAAGACCAGCAGAACAAACAGGATCAGGGCAAAGTTCCAACTCATCAGCTAACCGCCTTCTTTTGGTTCTACTTGTCTTCCACTTGCAGGATGGCCAAGAACGCCTCCTGCGGAATTTCCACGCTACCCACCTGCTTCATGCGCTTCTTGCCGGCCTTCTGCTTTTCCAGCAGCTTCTTCTTGCGCGAGATGTCGCCGCCATAGCACTTGGCCAGCACGTTCTTGCGCAGCGCCTTCACGTTTTCGCGCGCAATGATTTCAGCGCCGATGGCGGCCTGGATGACCACGTCGAACATCTGGCGCGGGATCAGGCCGCGCATGCGGGTCACGACGTCGCGGGCGCGATGGCGCGCGTTGCTGCGGTGGACAATCACAGCCAGCGCATCCACGCGGTCGTTGTTGATCAGCAGGTCCACGCGCACCACGTCGGCCGAACGGTATTCCAGGAATTCGTAGTCCATCGAGGCATAGCCGCGCGATACCGACTTCAGCTTGTCGAAGAAGTCCAGCACGATCTCGGCCAGCGGGATCTCGTACACCAGATGGACCTGGCGGCCGTGATAGCTCATGTTGACCTGCGAGCCGCGCTTGTTATTGCACAGCGTCATGACGGGACCGACGTAGTCCTGCGGCATGAACAGCGTGACCTTCACGATGGGCTCGCGGATGTCCTGGATCTTGCCCACTTCCGGCATGCGCGACGGGCTTTCCACGGTGATCACCGAGCCGTCGCGCTGCTCGACCTCGTACACCACCGACGGCGCGGTGGTGATGATGTCCATGTCGAACTCGCGCTCCAGGCGTTCCTGCACGATCTCCATGTGCAAAAGGCCCAGGAAACCGCAGCGGAAGCCGAAGCCCAGCGCCTGCGAGACTTCCGGTTCGAACATCAGCGCGGCGTCGTTCAGCTTCAGCTTGTCGAGCGAATCGCGCAGCTGGTCGTATTCCGAACTTTCCACCGGGTACAGGCCCGCGAACACCTGCGGCTTGACTTCCTTGAAGCCGGGCAGCGCGCTGGCGGCCGGCTTATTGGCCAGGGTGACGGTATCGCCCACCTTGGCGTCTTCCAGTTGCTTGATGCCAGCGATGATGAAGCCCACTTCGCCCGCCGACAGGTGCGGACGTTGCTGCGACTTCGGCGTGAATACACCGGTCTGCTCGCACAAGTGGGTGGCGCCGGAGGCCATCAGCAGAATCTTGTCCTTGGGCTTGAGCACGCCATTGATGATGCGCACCAGCATCACGACGCCCACGTAGTTGTCGAACCAGGAGTCGATGACCAGCGCCTGCAGCGGCGCGTCGGGATCGCCCTTGGGCGCCGGCACCCGCGCCACGATCGTTTCCAGGATTTCGTCGATGCCCATGCCCGTCTTGGCGCTGGCCAGCACGGCTTCCGAGGCGTCGATGCCGATCACGTCTTCGACTTCCTGGCGCGCGCCTTCGGGATCGGCCTGCGGCAGATCCATCTTGTTCAAAACCGGTACGACTTCCACGCCCAGTTCGATGGCGGTATAGCAGTTGGCCACCGTCTGCGCTTCCACGCCCTGGGACGCATCGACCACCAGCAGCGCGCCTTCGCACGCCGACAGAGAGCGGCTGACTTCATACGAGAAGTCCACGTGCCCCGGGGTGTCGATCAGGTTCAGGTTGTAGGTCTTGCCGTCCTTCGCCTTGTAATGCAGGGCGGCGGTCTGAGCCTTGATGGTGATGCCGCGCTCGCGTTCGATTTCCATGGAATCGAGCACCTGCGCCGACATTTCGCGATCCGCCAATCCGCCGCAGCGCTGGATCAGGCGATCGGCCAGGGTCGATTTACCGTGATCGATGTGGGCAATGATGGAGAAGTTGCGAATATGCTGCATGCTTGAAATTATAAGGGACGGAACACTCGGCACATGGCCGGAAGACACCGCCGCCGGAATACGCACGGCTGACGTGAGGGGCGCTGGCGGGCCGCTGGTAGGCAATGCCCGGGCAAAAACGAGGGGGCGCCAGGCGCCCCCTCTTGCGGCAACCAGCCATTTTAGCTGGTCTTGGGGTTTTTTTTCTGCCGCCGGGCCGCGCCGGGGCAAAAAGCGACGCGCTTTAGCCCTTACTTCGAGGCCGGAACCGCCACCCATTGCGTCTGATCGCCCCGGCGCACCAGCAAACCTGCGGCGCGGGACTTGTCCAGCTTGCTGACGAGCGTGGCGAATTGCTTGGCGCCGGTGACGTCAGTGTCGTTCAAGGCCAACACAATGTCGCCTTCCTGCAACCCGGCCTTGGCGGCCGCACCTTCAGCGACCTTCACCTGGACGCCGCCCTTGATACGCAGCTTCTTCTGCACATCGGCCGGCACATCCACCACACCCAGGCCCAACGCATTCGTGACTTCGGGAGCCGGCGCCGGCTTCTTGCCCGCCGCCGCGGCCTTTTCGGTCGGGATTTCGCCCACCTTGACCGACAGCGTCATGCTCTTGCCCTTGCGCCACACTTCCATGTCGGCGCGCGTGCCCGGCTTGGTTTCGCCCACGATGCGCGGCAGATCAGACCAACGCTTGATCGGCTCGTTGTTGAACTTCAGGATCACGTCGCCCGGCTGCACGCCCGCTTCTTCGGCAGGACCTTCGGCCTCCACGCTGCTGACCAGCGCGCCTTCGGCCTTCGGCAGGCCGATGGCTTCGGCCACGTCCTTGCCAACTTCGCCGATCTGCACGCCGACCCGGCCGCGGGTAACCTTGCCCGTGGCGCGCAACTGATCGACCACGCGCATCGCTTCGTCGATCGGGTTGGCCAGCGAGATGCCCATGAAACCGCCGCTGCGCGAAATGATCTGGGAATTGATGCCGACGACTTCGCCGTCCAGGTTGATCAGCGGGCCGCCCGAGTTGCCGGGGTTCACGGCCACGTCGGTCTGGATGAATGGCAGGTATTCGCCGGTATCGCGACCAATCGCGCTGACGATGCCCGACGTCACGGTGGAGTCCAGGCCGAACGGCGAACCGATGGCCAGCACCCACTGCCCCTTCTTCAGCTTCTTGGGGTCGCCGATGACCAGCGGGATCATGTCCTTGGTTTCGATCTTGATCAGCGCAACGTCGGTGCGCTCATCGGTGCCGATGACCTTGGCTTTGAATTCGCGGCCGTCGGTGAGCGTGACGTAGATGTCCGTCGCGTCGACCACCACATGGTTGTTGGTCAGAATGTAGCCATCTTCGGAAATGAAGAAGCCCGAGCCCACGCCACGCGGCACGGTACGCTCTTCAGGTTGCGAAGGCTGGGGCCGCTGACGTGGCGTCGGCGCCTGGCCGCCCGGGCCCGGAGGCTGGAATTCGGGGCCGAAGAACCAGCGGAACAATTCGTAGGGGTCGCCACCGCCGCCAGGGCCGGGGCCGCGCACGGGCACGGTGGCCGTGGTGCGGATGTTCACGACCGCAGGGTCGGCTTTTTCAACAATGCCCGTAAAGTCGGGCAACGCCACGGTGGGCGTCTGCGCCACCGAAGCCGGGACGTACGCGGCGGACATCGCCACACTTGCCGCCACAACCGCCAGAAAGCGCCGGAAAAAAGCGTTCGACACCGTCATTGCTTTCATAAGTTACTCCGAAATTGCTGCTAGCCGCGCCGGGGCCCGGATCACTTGGACCCGGCTGTCCCGGTTGCCGGCGCTGCCGCCGCAGGCGCGGCGGGCACATACTCTGTCGCTTCCGCCAACTGTTCCAACGTCGCCACGGGCACTTCGCCCACGGCCGTCAGCCAGAAATCCGCAATTCGCGTTCCGTAGACGGTAATCGACCCGCGCTGCGCGGCGCCATGGGGAGGATGATGACCGCGTTGGCTGTCATAGGGTTCGATAAAGACCGATATGGCCGCCAGGCCATCGGACAGCACCATCTGGCTGACGGTTGCACCGCGCCCCATGGAGCGCGCCACCTGCATGATCACCTTGAAGCCCTTGGGCGCCGGAATGCGCCACCCCTGGGCCGACAGGTCCACAGGCGCCATCGAGGGCTCAAGCACTTTCCAGTCGCGAGTGCTCCAGCGCGACGTCAACAATTGGGGATCGACTTCCGAACCCAGGCGCAATGACGTGAACGACACCTGCTCGACCACGCCGCGCGCGGCATTCAGGGTCTGGGCCTTCAGCAGCAGATTGGTTTCAACGTCGGCGCACAGGCGGTAGCCGTAACGCAGCTTGTCCAGGGGCTCGATCGTGATCAGCCGGCATTCGCGGCCCGCCACCCGATGCAATTTGGGTTCGGTGCTGATTTTGTAGTGTTCGGCCAGATTGGCGGGATCGCCCAGCAACAGGCCGGGAAAGCGGTCGCCGCGGCGGCGCTCGACCAGCACGGTCTTGCGCTCGGGAATCAGGCACTGCACGTTTTCGTTATGCCGCAGGTATTCGCGCGGCTGGCCATCCAGGATTTCCAGGCGTTCTCGCTCGCCGGTGCCGTCCAGCACGTGCACCAGGCGCGAAGACTGGATCATTTCGCCCTGCTGATACATGAAGACGCCAGCGTAGTCCTGCTTGCGTGCGGCCTGCTGAATACGCGACAGCAACTGGACGACGTCGTCGGCCGCCGGCGCGGCGTCGGCGGCGCGCGCGGGTTCATGCGCGGCCAGGAAAGCAGTCAGAAGCGTGGCGGCGAACCAGCCAGCGCGGTGCGCGTGCCAGGAAGCTGCGCGCGGCCAACGTGTGGGTAACACCAGCGCCATCAACGTCCCGCCCCGACGTCGAACGAGACTTGCCGCACCGCGCTGGGACCGGCCATCTGACGATGGGCTTCCAGGTAGTCGCGCAGGCCCGCGTCATCCGCGGAGGCAGGCGTGCCGCTGGCGTCGGCCAGCACGCGCACTTCAGTCGTCGGCGCACCCGTCAGGTAAGGCTGGGCCACCCAGGCGACGGTCGCCACGGCGGCGGCCACCGCCAGGCCGGACAGGCCATAGCGCAACGGCGAACGGCGCCGGGGCGCTGCGACGATCGGCAATTCGGCGTCCAGCGCCCGTGCCAGCCGAGACTGGAAAGCAGCGCTGGGCGTCAATGCCAGATCGGAATTGCGGAGGGAATCACCGATCAAATGATAGGTGTCCCAGGTCTGACGTCCTTCCTTGGACAACAGGCCGGGAAAAATATCGTCGGAATCTTCTCCGTCCATCCAGGCGGAAACCGATTCCTCCCAGGAGGATTCGGCGATTTCAACGGACTTGGCTGCGGTTTGCATGACTGCCACTCCTTACCAGCGACGCTCGGCATCGGTGCCAAGCAATGGACGCAATTTGGTCGCGATGGCCTCGCGCGCACGAAAAATGCGGGAGCGCACCGTACCGATCGGGCAATCCATGCTCTGGGCGATGTCTTCGTAACTCATACCTTCGATTTCACGCAGGACAATTGCGGTGCGCAACTCTTCGGGCAATTCCTCGATGGCCGCGTTCACCGTCTCGGCGATTTCGCGGCTGGCAACCATGGACTCCGGCGTGCTTATATCGGTTAGGTTGTCGGTTTCGTTAAAAGTTTCACCGTCTTCCGTTTCTATCGCATTTGGCGCGCTGGGCCGCCGGCCTTGCGAGGCCAGCCAATTGCGCGCCGTATTGATGGCGATACGATACAACCAGGTGTAGAACGCGCTGTCGCCCCGGAATTGGGGCAAGGCCCGATAGGCCTTGATGAAGGCTTCCTGGGCCACGTCCTCGATTTCGGAGGGGTCGCGGATCATTCGGGCCAGCAGGCGCAGGATCTTGCGCTGGTACTTCAGCACCAACAGATCGAAGGCCTTCTTGTCGCCCCGCTGAACGCGCGCGACAAGCTCGGCGTCGACTTCGCGCTCGCTCATGACGCCTCCTGCGGGCGTGCCGCCGGCTGCGCGCGCCGCGCCGTGCCCGTCAGCAGGCAAAGGCGCCGCCAGGACTCGGGTCGCAGCGTCCGTTGCCAGACGGTGAGGGTGATTGTGCTATTTGTAAAGGCCGTACTCCCGGTGGGCAAGGGCTGCAGGGTGAGCGTGAGCCAGCGGGGGCCGCGCTGCTGGTTCAGCAGCACCGCATCTTGCCAGCCTTGCGGCTGGCGTACCTGCCAGCGCCCCGCCCCGGTCGCCGTGCGTATTGCCGATACCGGGGACAGGCTGCTCCGTGGCGAGTGTAACAGCCCAGCCAGCACAAGCAGCAGCGCAATCACTGCGCCTGCCGCCCATGCCATGCCGCCCCAGGAAGCTGCCGTCAGCGCGCAGGCGGCGGCCACGGCGATCGCCAGGCCGCCAAGCGCGCGGACGCCGGGCGGCTGCCCGGCAGGCACCTGAAACGACCAGCGCCCTGCGTCCGAGCCTTCCAAATCAGACCCGGCGAACGGCCATGGAGCCGTTGGTGCCGCCGAAGCCGAATGAATTGGACAGGCCGATCTCGATCTTCATCTGCCGCGCTTCGTTCGCGCAGTAATCCAGATCGCATTCCGGATCTTGATTGAAGATGTTGATCGTGGGAGGCGACACCTGGTTGTACACGGCCAGCGTGGTGAACACCGCCTCGATGCCGCCCGCTGCGCCGAGCAAGTGCCCGGTCATGGACTTGGTCGAGTTGACCACCAGCTTCTTGGCGTGATCGCCGAACGCCAGCTTCAGCGCCTCGGTTTCGTTCTTGTCGCCAAGCGGCGTGGACGTGCCGTGGGCGTTGACATACTGGATGTCATCCGCATTCAGGCCACCGTTGCGCAGCGCGTTGAGCACGCCGCGGCGCGGGCCGTCCTTGTCCGGAGCCGTGATGTGGTGCGCGTCCGAGCTCATGCCATAGCCCGCGAGCTCGCCATAGATGCGCGCGCCGCGCTTCTTGGCATGTTCGTACTCTTCCAGCACCAGAACGCCAGCACCCTCGCCCAGCACGAAGCCGTCGCGGTCGCGGTCCCAGGGGCGCGAGGCCGTCTGAGGATCATCGTTACGGGTCGACAGCGCGCGCATCGCGGCAAAACCGCCGATGCCCAGCGGGGACACGGTCGATTCGGCGCCGCCCGCCACCATGACGTCCGCATCGCCGTATTCGATCAGGCGCGCAGCGTCACCGATGCAATGCAGGCCGGTGGTGCAGGCCGAGACGACGGCGTAGCTCGGACCCTTCATGCCATAGACAATGGACAAATGACCGGAGATCAGGTTGATCAGCGAACCCGGCACGAAGAACGGCGAGATCCGTCGCGGACCCTTAGCCAGGTATTCGACCTGGGTTTCTTCGATGCGCGGCAAACCGCCGATACCGGAGCCCACGATCACGCCGATGCGCTCGGCATTGGCTTCGGTGACTTCCAGGCCGCAATCGCGCCATGCCTGCATCCCGGCAGCCAGGCCGTAATGGATGAATGTATCCATCTGGCGAGCTTCTTTGGACGAAACATAGGTGCTGATATCGAAGTCTTTGACTTCGCCAGCAATGTGCGTGGTGATGGCCGAGGGATCGAAACGGGTGATGCGGCTGATGCCAGAACGTCCGTTGACGATATTGTCCCAAGCGGTGGTCAGGTCGTTCCCTACGGGAGAAACGATACCAAGGCCGGTGATGACGACACGTCGCTTCACGGATGACTCCTCAAACAGACAAAAGAAAGGCGGCTTTCGGGATGCGCTGCACGTGTGGCCCACGCGAAAGCGGGTCGGGCATGACTACGCCCTTCCCGCATGTGGACCACACGGCAAATTCCTGAAACCGCCCCGTTTCCCGGTTGAACCCGAAAGTCGGGCAACCGGAAGGATATAGGCTGAGCTTACTGCTTACCGTGCGAATTGATGTAGTCAATCGCTTGTTGCACGGTCGTGATCTTTTCGGCCTCTTCGTCGGGGATCTCGGTCTCGAATTCGTCTTCGAGCGCCATGACCAGTTCGACCATGTCGAGCGAATCGGCACCGAGGTCGTCAAGGAAGGAGGATTCGTTCTTGATCTCGGCTTCGTTCACGCCAAGTTGTTCAGCGACGATCTTCTTGACGCGCTGTTCGATGCTTTCCATGCAGATCTCCAATTGGGAAAAATCCCGCGAATTATAGCCAAGCGTAGAGGAAAGCAACGCCTGGCCGTGACAAAAATAACACCGCGCACTTTTTCTGTCGCCCTGAAGGGCGCAGGAATACCGGTGTGCGGCGTTTCCGGATGAACTGCGCGCGGCCTCGCCGGTTGCCCGGCGGCGGCAAGGCGGCCTGGGCCGCCCGCCCGCAATTCGTGATTTATTGCATGTACATCCCGCCGTTTACGTGCAGGGTGGTGCCGGTAATGTAACCCGCTTGCGGCCCGGACAAAAAGGCCACCGCATGGGCGATGTCCTCGGGCGAGCCCAAACGGCCCAGCGGAATCTGCTGCAACAGCGCCGTCGTCTGGCTTTCAGCCAGCGCGCGCGTCATATCGGTGTCGATGAAGCCGGGCGCAACGCAGTTCACGGTGATGTTGCGGCTGCCCAACTCACGGGCCAGTGCGCGCGACATACCCGACACGCCCGCCTTGGCGGCGGCGTAGTTGGCCTGACCGGCGTTGCCGCTGGAACCCACCACCGACGTAACGTTGATGATGCGTCCCCAGCGGGCCTTCATCATGCTGCGCAACACGGCGCGCGACAAGCGGAACACCGACGTCAGATTCGTGTCCAGCACGGCCGACCAATCGTCGTCCTTCATGCGCATCGCCAGCGTATCGCGGGTGATGCCGGCATTATTGACGAGGATATGCGGACCGCCGCCTTCCTTGCCCAGCGCGTCGATCAATGCGTCGCAGGCTTCGGCATCGGTCACGTTCAGCACCACGCCACGGCCGCCGGACGGCGCCAGGGCTTCGGTAATGGCGGCCGCGCCCGATTCGGACGTCGCGGTGCCCACGACGGTTGCGCCGCGCGCAGCCAGTTCCTGGGCGATGGCGCGGCCGATGCCACGCGTGGCGCCGGTCACAAGGGCGATCTTGCCCTGCAGTTCGATCGAGTTGTCCATGTGTTTAATTTCCGTTAACGGCGGCCAACGCGGCTTCAAGCGAAGCGGGATCGGTAATGGCCATGCCGGTAAGTTCGGGGTCGATGCGCTTGGTCAGGCCGGCCAGCACTTTGCCGGGGCCGCACTCGATGACGTGGGTGACGCCTTGCGCCTTCATCGCGCGCAGGGTTTCAACCCAGCGCACAGGATGCCATGCCTGACGCACCAGCGCATCCCGGATTGCCCCGGGCTCGGTGGGCGAAGCGACATCGACGTTGTTGATGACCGGGATCTGCGGCGCCAGGACCGTGACGCCCGCCAGCGCGCCGGCCAGCACGTCGGCGGCGGGCTTGAGCAGGCTGGAATGGAACGGCGCGGAGACCGGCAGCAGCAGCGCGCGCTTGGCGCCTGCGGCCTTGGCCAGTTCGCAGGCACGCTCGACGGCGGCCTTGTGCCCCGCGATCACGACCTGCGCGGGCGCGTTGAAATTCACGGCTTCGACGATTTCGCCCTGAGCGGCCTGCGCACAGGCAGCGCGCACGGCGTCGTCGTCCAGGCCCAGGATCGCGGCCATTCCGCCCGTGCCGACCGGCACGGCGGCCTGCATTGCATCGGCGCGCACACGCACCAGGCGCACGGCGTCTTCCAGAGACAGGGAACCCGCAGCGGTCAACGCGGCGTATTCGCCAAGGCTATGACCGGCCACGACATCCGGCTTGCGGCCGCCGGCAGCGCGCCAGGCAGCATAGAACGCCACGCCGGCAGTCAACATCGCCGGCTGGGTGTTGGTGGTCAGGTTGAGCTGTTCCACCGGACCTTGGGCGATCAGCGCGCCCAGATCCTGGCCCAGGGCTTGCGAAGCCTGCGCCACGGTGTCCGTGACCGCGGCAACGCCCGACCAGGCATCCAGCATGCCGACGGCTTGCGAACCTTGGCCAGGGAAGACAAATGCGATTTTCATGATTGACCGGTTGGAATGATTCAGTGTCTGTGTGGGATGTCAGGCGCGCGCTGCGGGCGACGGCGCATGCGCCGCCCTGCCCGGGCACGCTCTTACATGCGGGCGAGTACCGAACCCCAGGTGAATCCGCCGCCCACGCCTTGCATCAGAATGAGCTGGCCCGGCTTGACGCGGCCATCACGGCGTGCGGCGTCCAGTGCCAGCGGCACGCTGGCCGCGGAGGTGTTGGCGTGGCTATCAACGGTAATGACGACTTTTTCGACCGGCACGGCGAGCTTGCGCGCCAGGAAATTCAGGATGCGAACGTTCGCCTGATGCGGGATCAACCAATCGACGTCGGCGACTTCGATGCCGGCTTCCGCGCACGTGTCGCGCGCCGAGCGGTCCAGCACGGTCACGGCCTGCTTGAACACGGCCTGGCCGTCCATGCGCAGGAACGGATCGCCCGTCACGTCGCCATAGGCCACGTTGCCCGCAGCGCTCAGGATCTTCATCTGGCTGCCATCGGCATGCAATTGCGCGGCCAGGATGCCCGGCTCGTCGGAGCTCTTGAGCACCACGGCGCCTGCGCCGTCGCCGAACAGCACGCACGTGCTGCGGTCGTTCCAGTCCAGGATGCGCGAAAACACTTCCGCACCGATCACCAGCGCACAACGGGCGCGGCCCGCGCGGATGAAGCTGTCGGCGGTGGTCAGGGCGTAGACGAAGCCGCTGCACACGGCCTGCACGTCGAACGCCGCCGATCCCTTGGTGCCCAGATTGGCCTGCACCAGGCATGCCGTGCTGGGGAACACGAAATCGGGCGTGGACGTGGCCACGATGATCAGATCGACTTCGGATGCGTCGACGCCGGCATCCGCCAGCGCGCGGCGCGAAGCCTCGGTGGCAAGCTGGCTGGTCGTGACGCCGCGTTCGGCCAGATGGCGCTGACGGATGCCCGTGCGCTCAACAATCCATTCATCGGACGTGGCGATGTCGCGCGTCGCCAGCTCCGCGGCCAATTCGTCATTCGAAACCACGCGTTCCGGCAAGAAGCTGCCGGTGCCCGCGATTGCGGAATATTTCATTGCGGTATCCATCAAGCGGTGTCCCCAGCGACGTTCCGCGAAGGCGTTGCGACGCCCTCGCCCGATTGAACGCGCTTGGTAATCTGCGCGACCGTCTGAGCGGTGCGCTCCAGCAGTTTACTCACTACGGCTTCGCGAGCTCGTTGCAACGCAAAACCGAAGGCGTAGACATCCGCGGAACCATGGCTCTTGATGACCACACCACGCAAGCCCAGCAACGCGGCGCCGTTATAGCGCCGGTTGTCGACGCGGTTGCGCAGACGATTGAGCACCGGCCTGGCGATGGCGCCGGCCAGCAGGGTGACGATGTTGCGTTTGAACTCTTCGCGAATGATGCTGGACAGCATCTTCGCCAGCCCCTCGACGGACTTGAGCACGACGTTGCCGACGAAACCGTCGCACACGACAACGTCGACCGTACCCTTGAAGATGTCGTTGCCTTCCACGTTGCCGTAGAAATTCAACGGGCTGCCGCGCAGGAGCTCTGCAGCTTCCTTGACGACTTCGTTGCCCTTGATGACCTCTTCGCCGATGTTGAGCAAGCCCACGGAGGGGTTCTCACGATGGTCGACCGCCTGCGACAGCGCGGCGCCCATGATGGCGAATTGCAATAGGTGCTCGGCCGAGCAATCCACGTTCGCACCCAGGTCCAGCACCGTGGTGGCGCGGCCCGTCTGGTTGGGAATGGATGTGGCGATCGCGGGGCGGTCAATGCCGTCCAGCGTCTTGAGCACGTAGCGTGAAATGGCCATCCATGCGCCGGTGTTGCCCGCGGAAACGCAGGCGTCAGCGCGCCCGTCCTTGACGGACTGGGCGGCCAGGCGCATGGAGGAGTCTTTTTTGCGGCGCAAGGCGACCTCGACCGGGTCGTCCATGGTGACGACCTCGGATGCCGCCACGATTTCCATGCGATCGCGCGCCACGCCGCGGTGCTCTGAGAGCGCCGCTTCGATAGCGTCGGGAAGCCCGACCAGCAATAGCCGGGTATCCGGAAATTGCCGGGCGAACTCGATCGCAGCCGGAATCGTGACGGGCAGACCGAAGTCTCCGCCCATACAGTCTATGGCGATGCGTATCACGGGTGCCAGGTATCAGCGCGCAGCCGAATTGGTCCGAGTACGAGTTCGGCCCGGGGGCCTTATTCGTCGGCCTTGGTCTTCAGGACCTTGCGGCCACGGTAAAAGCCGTTGGGGCTGATGTGGTGACGCAGGTGCGTTTCGCCGGTGTTCGGCTCGATGGCGGTCGACGGGGCAACCAGAAAATCGTGCGAACGGTGCATACCGCGCTTGGAGGGGGACTTCTTGTTTTGTTGAACGGCCATGATGACTCCTAGAAACGGGGCGCATTGTACGCGATGCGGCCCGATGTTGATCTCAATCTTTGTGCTTCAGTTGTTCCAGCACCGCAAACGGCGACGGACGCTTGACAGCGGG
>Ga0307412_10000846_pt1 | contig 17627 bp, 14 predicted proteins | sample DK1Cmetagenome_3_FD_203823 | JGI IMG/M metagenome (GOLD analysis project Ga0307412, IMG submission 203823) | Maize rhizosphere microbial communities from greenhouse at UC Davis, California, United States - DK15-C-1 | ecosystem: Host-associated > Plants > Roots > Rhizosphere > Soil | place: USA...
GTTGGTGAAATTTTCGGCGTCGGTGCACCCATCATGGCTCGGAGCTGCCGGACTGACCTGGCCTTACCGAAGACGAAAGACTTATGGGGAAGGAGCCTAGGCTTCGGTCGCCATGCTGCGGCAGGCAAAAATCACGGTCTCCCGCAGCCAGCGATGAACGGGGTCTGCATCCATGCGCGGATGCCAGATAGCGGAGATGGCGATCTCCGGAGTTGATACGGGGAGGGGAAACGCGCTGATCCCTTCCAAGCCCGCTGCGCGGCTGCGAAACCCGGAACCTGGCACAAGCGCGATCAGGTCCGACGCTTGGGCGATGCGCAAAGCGTCGGAGAAGCCCGGGACAACGACCATAGTTTCCCGGCTTAGGCCGAGCGCAGACAGCGCGGCGTCGACCGGACCGGTGAACGCGCCCCGGCGGGACGCCACCACATGTCGGCATGCTGCGTAGCGTTGCGCGGTGATTGCGCCTGACAGCAGCGGATGCCCGGTCCTGGCTGCTCCGACAAACCGATCGCGAAAAAGGAGGCGGGTACGCATTTCAGGCGCAGATGTGCCGACGACCCCAACTTCCAGATCGATCTGCGCCCCGCGTAGCGGCTCGACATTCTTGTCGGGCTTCGGCGCGAATCGCAGGCGTACACACGGGGCCGCCGATCCGATGGCCGCGACCAGCGGACCACAGAACATCTCCACAAAGCCCTCGCTCGCGCGAATCGTGAACGTACGGTCGAGCTGCGCGATATCGATCGCACCAACCTTGGGCCTAAGAACGATGCGGACGTCGCGACTGAGGTCGTGCACGACGTCACGTAGCTCGATCGCGCGCGGTGTAGGCACCAGCCCGCGTCCTGCGCGGACGAGCAGCGGGTCGCCCGTCGCGGTGCGCAGGCGGGTCAATGTTCGACTCATTGCGGACGGGCTCAGTCCGAGCTTGCGCGCCGCACCCGTGACGCTGCCCTCTGCCAGAAGCACATCCAGCGCGGCGAGAAGGTTGAAATCGAGGTCGTTCATGGCTGCTCGGTCCTGGCCGAGTACATGCGTGGAGTGCAATGATATTGTGCATCTAGTGCGTCTGGCGCGCGGTCTCCGGGCAAGCCACATCGGCGTCGAACCTGATCGGAGCCGCCTCATGACTTACCAATCTCCCGACGCATCCAGCGGGACCGCCCTCCTTATCGGCGCTTCGCGCGGCCTTGGCCTAGGCATGGCCGCCGAGTTCGCGAAACGCGGATGGCGCGTCATCGCCACCGTGCGAGACGACGCACGGACCGAACTGCACGATCTCGTGGACGCGCATCCCGACCGGATCGCGATCGAGACGGTCGATATTGCCATGCCCGAGCAGGTCGCCGCTCTGCGCGACCGGCTCGCATTGTCCTCGTTCGACCTCCTGTTCGTCAACGCCGGCACCGCGAACATGAGCGACGAGATCGCCGGCGAAATCGCAACCGAGGAATATGCGCGCGTGCTGGTGACGAACGCGCTCGGTCCCATGCGGATAATCGAAGCCTGCCAGCACCTCGTCCGAGCCGATGGCCTCATCGGGGTGATGTCTTCGGGTCAAGGCAGCATCACCAATAACACCAACGGCCTCCACGAAGTCTATCGCAGCAGCAAGGCGGCTCTCAACCAGCTCATCCGTAGCTACGCCGCACGCCATGCCGATGATCCGCGCGCGCTGGTGCTGATGGCACCCGGTTGGATCAGAACGCGGCTTGGTGGCCCGAAAGCGCCGGTCGGCGTTGAGGAGAGCGTGCCCCTGATCGTGGACGTGATGCTCGGTCGCCTAGGGAAGCCAGGTCTGGCATTCCTCGATCGCGACGGGAACACGGTCCCATGGTAACCGAGCCGACGACGATGCTGATCGGCATCGAGGAACACTTCCTCACGCCCGCGATCGAGCACGCCTGGCATGCGATCGGTCTTGAAGCGACCGATCCGAGCGTCGGCTATCATCAGGGCGCGTTCGGGCGACGCCTCGCCGACCTGACAGACGAACGGCTCGCCCTGATGGACGAAACGGGCCTGGATATCCAAGTGCTTTCCTTGACAACGCCCGCGCTGCACGATCTCGGCCCGGAAAGCGTGGAACTGGCCCGTCGCGCCAACGACGCTGTGGCAGAGGCAATCGCACGCTATCCGACGAGGTTTCAGGCAATGGCGACTCTGCCTGTGTCCGTGCCCGACGAAGCAGCGCTTGAGCTTGAGCGGTGCGTCTCGACGCTGGGCTTCAAGGGCACGATGCTGTGCGGCCGGGTAGGCACGCGGCATCTGGACGATCCAGCGCTCGCGCCTGTTCTCGATTGTGCGGCACTGCTGCACGTGCCCGTGCTGCTGCACCCTCGCACGCCGCCAGCAGCGGTGCGCGACGCTTATTACTCTGGCTTCTCGCCCATGGTGGATGCGGGGTTGGCGACCGTGGGGCTTGGCTGGCACTATGATGCCGGTCTCCAGTTCCTGCGACTCATCCTGGCTGGTACGTTCGACCGATTGCCAGACCTTCAAGTGATCCTTGGCCACTGGGGCGAGATCGTCCTTTTCTACGTGGAGCGTCTAGCGGTGATGGACCGCGTCGCCGGTCTGTTACACCCGATCGCGCATTACGTTCGCAACAACCTGTATGTCACCGCCAGTGGCATGTTTCTTACCCATTATCTGGAACGTGCGGCAGCGATCGTCGGGACGGATCGGCTGCTGTTCTCGACCGACTACCCTTACCAGTACCGCCCGGGCTGGGACGCGCGCCGCTTCCTCGCGGAGTGTGGACTGGACGAGGCTGGTAAGACGGCGTTCGCACACGGCAACTGGCAGCGGCTTACGGGCCAGACAACCGCTTGGCCGTAATGTCACCCTCCGCGATTCAAGGGACGAAGCGCATGGCCGAAACAGCAGGCGGGCCTGATCTTCATGCCTCGGTCGGCGGGGTGAGGTTGGCTATATTGCGGAGGTTCCGAGCGATAGCTGCGAGGAATGCGTCCTGGGCGCCATTGGAGCCCCCAGGCGCATCGATCGAGGCTCTGGTCGCGTCGCGCCACCTGACGCTGACGCGTAGTAAGGCGAGGTTCTGGTTCTGCTGCCGGCCGTCAAAGCGCGCGGCGACGGGAGTGCAGAATCGATCCATTCAGTGCGCTGGCCGTCGAGGATCGGGGCGGACTTCTCCTGCCCCTCCTCACCCGCATCGACAGGGTTGGTCAACACCGCGTCCGGCAGGCCCGGGGACACTCTGAACGCGCAGCTCGATCAATGCATGCCGACGCTGATCAGTCGGATCGGCCATCTTCCTCGATGATGGCGACGTCCCACGCGGCGAGGTCGATCGGTTCGCCACGCTTCAGCTTGCGCCCATGCAACAGTTCCGTGCCTGCGGCCGGGGCCGCCATATGCTGTGGCGCAGCCGAATAGTTGAGCACATACCGGACTGTGTGGCCGTTCTTTAACGTGCCGCCGCGCACGATCAGCGGGAATTGCACGCCGGCGACCGACGGCTCGACACCAGCACGCGCCACCTCGGCGGCGACGATCTTTTCGGCCAGCGCGTCGCTCGGCATGAAGCCGACATAGCTGACCTCGCCCTTGCCCCAGCGGTTGCGGGTCATCGCGGCGGCGGCCGGCCAGGACGGGTGCTGATAGCGCGCCACGACCTCGGCGGTGGTGGGCTTCAACATCTCCATCCACCAGCGCGGCGCGTTGTCGGCATCCGAAACCCCGAACGGATTGCCCGCCAGCGTGACCCCGACGGGGATGGTGAACTCCTGATAGGTGACGCCCGCCGCTTCGGCGATCGCACCCGGCTGCGCAGCGTAGCGGACCTTGGTGTTCTCGTCCGAAAAGCCGCTTTTGAACGTGTAGAGCAGGTGGCCGCCGCGCTTGGCATAGTCATTCAGCCGCGCGATCTCGGCGTCGCTCGCCGCGTACAGCGCAGGCACGACGATGAACTTGTAATCGTCGAGCTTCTGCGTGCTGTCGGGCGACAGGATGTCGGCCTCGACGTTCATCCGATAGAGCGCGTCGTAAAAGGGGCGCAGCACCTGGTTATATTCGATGCCTGCCGGCTTGAACGAATTGAACGCGGTCTGGGCGGCGTTGCTGACATAGACCGCAACCCGGTTGTGCTTCGTCATCCCTGCCAGCTTCGGGCCGAGGCGCGCGATCTCGGCGCCGATCACCTTTGCCGCCGCATACTCCGCATTGGGCTGATAGTCCTGCGACAGCAGCCCGCGCCAATAGGTCTCCACCGCGTTGGCGGTCGTCGCCCAGTGCCAATATTCGACCATCTGCGCGCCCGAGGCGAGATGGCTGAACGCCTGCAGGCGAAGCTGGCCAGGATAGGGCGTCCATTGCGGGAAACCCTGCGCCTGGGTTTCCAGCACCAGGTAATTCTGTCCGTTGCGGATCGAGCGCGCCTCGTCGCCCCCAAAGGCGATCTCCGCGCCGGTCAGCTTGTCCTGGGTGGGATGATAGATGTCGATGCCGGCGATATCGAGCGGCCGTGCGGCCTTCCAATGGTCGACTTCCGGCTGGATGCCATAGGACCCCTCCCGCCAGCCCAGGTCGAAATTCTGCGTCATGAACTGGCCGGGCCGGGCATGGGCGCGCACGAGCCTGGCCTGCCACGCCAGGAAGTCGGTGACGAGACTGCGCTGATAGGCGGCGAAGGCGTTGGACATGCTGGCGTTGATCGAGCCGTTGGTCGACGGAAAGTCCTCCCACCGGTTGATCCGGTTCGACCAGTAATTCAGGCCCCACGCCTGGTTGAGTGCATCGAGGCTCGGCCATTTCGCCTTGAGCGACTGGACGAACGCCGCCTGCACCGCGGGCCCACTGGTGCCATAGGGCTTGGTCTCGTTGTCGAGCTGATAGCCGATCACCGCGGGATGATCCTTCACGTGGTCGACCAGCGCGACGATCACCCGCTCGGCCGCGGCCCGATAGTCGGGATCGGTGATATCCATGTTCTGCCGGGTGCCATATTGCGCGCGGATGCCGTCGCGGCCGACGACGAGCACGTTGGGATGCTGGCGCGCGAGCCATGTCGGCACCGCATAGGTGGGCGTTCCGACGATCACCTTGATGCCCTGCTTGTGCATCGCGGCGAGCGTGCGATCGACATGGCTGAAATCGAAGACCCCGGGCTGCGGCTCCAGCGTGCCCCAGGTCGACTCCGCGATTCGGACGACGCTGATCCCTGCCGCCTTCATCATCCGCGCGTCCTCATCGACGCGGTCGACCGGCGTGTACTCGTCATAATAAGCGACGCCGTACAGGATGGTATCCGGCACCTGCGCCTGCGCCGCTGCCGGCATCGCCACGATGGCCGATGCGAGTGCCTTCATGAACCGCCGCAAGATTCTGCCTTTCAATGCAAAGTCCTCCCCGCCGTATCGTTTCCAAGCTATCCGCGCGTCGTGCGCGCATCTTTTCGCCGCCCGGTCTGGTGCCGAGTACCAGGTGCATAGCAGTGCCAATCCACGTCGCCGATCACAATTGGACGCGAACCCCAGCAGTTTGAGGTCGTAGGCGCAGAAACGATCATGCCGGTCCTTGGACCAGGTGGCGTGATCGGCCAGGCATGTGTCATTGTTTCAGCTTGTGATGAGGTGGAGAGTCTGCGCGGCGGGGCCGAGCAGCACGCTCCGACCCCAGTCGAAGGCGAGGAAGTCCTGTTCAATGCCGTCGGCGAAGATCACGCCGCCTTCGTTCATCCGGGACGTCACTGCCAGCTGCGCACCGGCAAGCTTGCCCGCGCGCAAATTGGTGCCGGTGGCGATGCTGGGGAAAGGTTCGCGCACGAAGAACGCGACGGCGGGCTCTTCGTTCCCGAGCGGCAGAGACGCCTGCGTCGCCTCCATGATCGAACGCGCCCAGCCGGTGGCGCCGGTGCCCGATGCGACGATCAGCCCGCTTGAGGAATGATCCTCGGCACGATCGCCGCAGGTGATGCGGTAACGCGCTGACTGGTGGCTATGATGCCCGACGAAGATCTCGTTGAGCGCCAGCAATCGCTCGCCACTGTCGAGACGTGCCTCGACCATCGTGCGCCGCTCGGCGGGCGCCGCGCCCGCCACGCTCGCCGGCAGCAGCGGCTTCAGGCGCGCAAGCGGCACGCGGACCAGCACGCCATCATACAGGTCGGGCGCGGGGTTGAGCCCCAGTACCGGCTGGCCATCGAGATATTTGGCGACATTGGCGACGAGGCCGTCCTGCCCGACGACGATGATCACATCCTCCGGCCCGAACACGAAGCGATCCAGGTCGGCGCGCTTGACCGCCGCCTGGCGCCAATCGGAAGGCACCGCCGCGCGGCCGGCCTGGAGTGTGGTGTAGAGCCGGCGATGGCGGTCTTCGAGCAGGTCGATGTCCTGCCCGCGGGTTTCGAGGAAGAACTTGGCCTGCCCGCGCGTGGCATGGCGCGCGAGCAGCAGCTCATAATCGGTCTCCCGGGTGACGAACACCGCGCGCGGGCTGATGCTGGACATCGGTGCGGCTCAGCGCGGGGGGAGGGCGGGGGTGTCGCGGCGGAATTCGCCGAGCACGGTCGCCAGCAGGTCCGGCGTGACGTTGAGATGCTCGATCGTGTCGAGCTTGCCGGCCAGTTCGCGCGCGGCAAGACCCAGCATCACCGCCGGCGGCAGATCGCGATAGATCGTCATCCGCGCCTGTTCGGCCTCTGCCTTGGCGCTCTCAACGGTGCGGATGCGTTCCGCCTCGGCCGCGGCTTCGACCTGTTGCGCATCGGCATGGCCGGTGGCGCGGTTGCGGGCATTCTCCGCCTCCTGGGTGATGAGCAGCATCTCGCGCCGGGCAAGCTCGGTCTTGTTGGCGAGTTCGTTTTCGGCGATCGCGCGTTCCTTCTCCACCGCCAGCGCGCGGCGCTCGAACGTCGCCTGATCGGCCTTTTGCTGCAGCGCCTCGAAGGTCGGCGTCTGCAAGGCGCGCTCCAGTTCGCTGGAGGGCGCAAGGTTGGTGAGCCGCACCGCCGTTACCGCGATGCCGATCTCGCCCAGGGCAGGGTCGGCCGCAAGCACGGCTTCGAGCTGGTTGCGCAGCGGCTCCGGCCCCGCATCGAGCAGCGCGCGCACCGGCGCCTGCGCAAGATATTGCAGCGCGGCCTGGTTGACGAGGCCGCCCAACCGCGTCTCGATCCGCTGGATCGGTTCGCTCTTATAGGTGCCGGTGCCCAGACCCAGGCTGAAATCGACGCGGGTCGCCAGCAGCTCGGGATCGACGACGTGCCAGGTCAGCGTGCCCTGGATGGCCACCGCCTGAAAGTCCTGGCTGCGACCCTTCACGAACACCGCCATCTCGCGATCGTCCATCGGCAGTTCGGCGATGCTGGCCGTTTCCGGCACGAACCAGAAGACCAGGCCCCGGCCGCTCTGGCGAATCTTGCCCTTGCGATAGCGGATGATGTGGTTGCTGGCATCGCTGCGCAATTGGGCGAGGAAGCCGAGATTCTTGATGGAAGCCATGGCGCTTGTCCTTTCTGGTAAGGATCAGGTGGCGGTGCGGTAGCGATAGAGTTCTGCGGGTCTGAATGAGGCGCCGACTTCGCGTTCGCCCGTCGCTTCCAGACGGCCGCTATCGAGCATGCGGCGCCGGAACGCGGGCTTGTTGAGGCGCGTGCCGAGAATGGCCTCATGCACTTCCTGCAAGGCGCGCAGCGTGAAGCGATCGGGCAGCAAGGCGAAGGCGACGTTCGAATAATCGAGCTTGCCGCGCAGCCGCAGCATGGCGAGCCCCAGCATATCGGCATGGTCAAACGCCAGCGGCAGCGTCTCGCCGTCCGCCGAGCAGGCTTCCACCGGTCCGCCGGCTTCACCCGTCCAGCGTACGATCAGTTCGGCAAGCGCAAGGCCGGGTGTCGCCTTCAGCGCGGCCGCGAAGCGGGCCGGCGGCAGCAGCGCAAAATATGCGACGCTGATGATCCGCGCCCGCGGATCGCGGTCGACCGCGCCAAAGGTATAGAGCTGTTCGACATAGGCGGCGTCCATCCGCGCCTTGCTGGCCAATAGCCGGTGCGCGGCGTCGTCGATGCTCTCGTTGATCCCGACAAACCCACCCGGAAGCGCCCAGGCGCCTAGATGAGGATGCGCGTCGCGGCGAGCGAGCAGCGCGGCGGGCGCGCCCTCGACAACGCTCATCAGGATGAGGTCGACCGCCACCGACGGGCGTTCATACTGGCTGGCGTCATAGGCCTTGAGGAATTCGGCTTCGCCCATATGGCACCCATATATGCAACGCGCACTTTACTTATATGCTTATCGGATATATGTCAAGCGACGCCGACAGCGATGGAGCAGAATCGATGCGCAGTTTCGTGATCGTGGTGGATGCCCAGCGGGACTTCATGCTGCCAGATGGCGCGCTGTATGTCGCCGGGGCGGAGGCGCTGGTCGCGCCACTGAACGCCATGCTGGCCGGGCTCGATGCTGCCGAAACTGCAGGCGTGCTGCTGACCTTCGACACGCACACGCCCAAATCCTATGCGGGCTCTGCCGAGGCCGAGCAGTTCCCGCTGCACTGTGTGCGGGGGAGTGCAGGGTGGCAGACCGTGCTGGACCTGGCCGCGATCGATCGCGGAATCGCGCTCCATACGCTGGAGAAGGGCGTGTTCGCGATGTGGGAAGAAGCCGACGTGACGATCCGCGATGCCCGTGATCGGGGTTCCAACCCGGTACTGCGCGACCTTTTCTTCGATCGGCTGCGGGCGGACGGTGTCGACACGATCATCGTGACGGGTGTTGCCGCCGATTTCTGCGTCCGCTGGGCGGTAGAGGGACTGATCGAGCGGGGGTTTCGCATCACGGTCCCGGGCGCGCTCACACGGGGGATCGTTCGGCAGATCGACACCCTCGCCGCCGAGGAATGGGCCACGGCGCCGGTTACAATCTTTTAATTCCTGCCACCTGAAGACCGCCGCCCCCGTGCTCAGTATGCGTTAAAAAAGGGGGGGGCTGAACGAATGCCGCAAGTTGGGAAGCTCGAAAGAGTACGTCGATGTCCGGCGCTGGGTCACGCTCGCCCGTTCGCTCCCGACCAACTCACGACGTTCAGCGAAGTGCCTGCGAACGGCGCCTATTACCAAAAGCAGTCGCTAACTTCGTCGGCTTCCAGGCGGCCACACGGCTGCAGTTGCGTGTTAGCGGCTACCTGCTTTTCATCTTTCGCCGGCCGCCCTGCATAAACACTAAGCGCGGTCACTGCGCGCCGCGCCCGGACGTCGGCATTCAATCGGTTGGATCGACGGGTTCAGAAAGCCTGGAGGCTGCCTGAGCGCTGGCCGCAAACTGACAGATTTTTCAGAGATTCTAGAACTCTTGCACCGCTGCTGATGACGCTCGAATGTAGGCGGACTTGGTATCTGTGGCTAGCGGGTCGTGCCCCCCGGGACCAAGTCGGTATACAGCGGAGCTGGTCACACCGCTTCAAGGGCTCGCTAGGCAAATCGGAGATCAGCGCACTCGTTTCAAACGCCGCACGATGGGTTCGAGCTGAGGCGTAAGGCCACGCTCCGCGCCTGCGGGATTGTCCCAGTAGCCCGGCGGAGGTGCGCCGCCGCCGAGTTCGTAATCCATCCCGTCCCACACATCCTCGCGGAAGGAATAAAAAGCCCAATGCACGCCCGCCGGTTCGAGGATGTTTAGCACATCGTCTAGGTAGGTGGCACAAAAAGGTAGCTGGCGCATGCAACCGAACTCGCCTGCAACCACGCGATTGCGCGGTATTCCATGCCCATCCGCCCAAGCGAGCGGTTTGCCGAGATAGGTGGCCACCGCGGCGGCATCCCAGGTCTTGCCGTTGATCGTGCCAGGATAGAGGATGCGCGGGTTTCGCTTGAGGTTGGGGCCGCTAGTCGCGTCGTAAGGTTCGTACATGTGGAAGGCATAGATGAGCGCCCGATCCTCGAGCGGGGTGGGCCAATATGCAAAACCATCGGCAGCACCGTACCAGCCGGCATCCAGCATGATAGGTGTGTCGAAGTCGACCTGACGGATCGCGTCGATCACGCCCTGATAAAAGAGCGGAAGGTCCTGCGCGGTGCCGCGATGCGCTGCGTACCAGGTTTTGGCGGTCTTGGGATCGGGATGCTCCACGAGGCCATGGCCCAGTTCTGGCGTAGGCTCGTTCACGATATTGAACCCGGCGATCGCGGGATGGCCCTTCAGCGCTTGCGCCAGATCGCGCCAAAATGCCTGGCTCTGAAGCCACCAGGCTTTGTCGTTCCAAAGGCGACCGTCATAGACACCACCATTGTTCTGCTTCCACCGCAGGCCGGGGAGCGAGAGCGGCGCGATCACTACCTTCAGTCCCGCCGCATGCGCATGATCCAGCGTGGCGCGCAACGTCGAGAGGTCGGACTGGACAAGCCCTTCATACTTATCGACGCTTCCAATAAGGAAATCGCGGCGCTCAGGCTTCCATTTGTCATAGGTCAGGCGAACCCACTGGCCGCCATAGCCTGCGAGCGCGTTGAAGTACCTCTGATCAGGCGGGGCGGCATTGAAGCTGTTGCCGCCCCGCCGCTGGACATTCCACCAGTCGATGGGGGCTGCCACGATAGGGACCGGAGCGATGAGGCCGATTAGGCAAGCGAGCGCGACAAGTGAGCGGATCATGCACCTGCTTAGGCGCAAAACGGCCAGCCTGCGCACGCCGTCTCCGACCACGCTCGCGGTGAGGGGCACGCGAAGCCTTTTCCTCGCCATTCCTGAGGGTGGTCGCGACCAAAATACGCCGTTCCGATCGGCGAATGGGAACGACCGCTCAGGCCGAAAGCGGCCGATGGCAGCGCGGATGACTCTCGCGGCAGTTAGCGGCTCACTTGCGGACGTTAGCGCTACAATGCAGCGTGCCTGGGAACGGCCATGGCTATTTTCCCTTTGAGCGCAGAATGATGGAGCACTTATGTTTGAGAAGCTGGCTTACCTTAATGCTTGTCTGCGTGATGACGGGTGTCAGCACCGAGGCATTCGCGCAGTTTGCCCTTCCCAATCCGTACGTATTCGCGCGGGCCGAAGATCAGCAACGCGCTCGGCTTCTTGGAAAACCATGCGCCCAAGCCGACGAGGGGCACGCCTGCTACCGCTATGATGGGCGATTAATACGCGAGGCACCTTGCACCTACCACATCGAGCCCCGCGTTATTGGGTCCGTAGCGACCGACCAATGCTATAAAATGGAAGCGCCACGTCGATATCGGGGCATCTGGATTGATGAATTTGAAGGTCAGCAGTTCATACCAGAGGGAACGCAAGCACCAGAATGGCCGCGCGGCGATCCCAAGTCGCCTGACTGGAGAAGAAAGGCCGACCAAGCAATTGCCGCTACAATTTGGCTCGATGGAGAGCGCGCAAAATTAGGCCATAAGTGGCAACAAGGTAGAAGAAGAGTCTTTATTGAGTTCATCGGGCGTAAGACCATGTATACCGGCAATTATGGGCACATGGGGATGTCGGGCCGCGAGATCATCGTCGATAGCGTCATTTCGCAACGAGAATGTCCGCAAAAGGGAGCCTGTCGCTAAGAGCGGCAGGCAACTTTCCATCAGGATGCGAAATTCGGCACCGACGGCTGACGACCGAGGCTGCGTAAAAACGCCGGAATCTGGTATGGTTCTCTCGCGTTTCGGGAGGCTTTGGGATGGGCCGTTTCGTCGAAGGGGAAGACCGCCGGCAGGACTATCTGCTGCCAGCATCGCTCGATGATTATGTGTCGGCAGACAACCCGGTCCGGGCAGTCTAGGCTTTCATCGATGCGCTGGATCTGAAGGCGCTGGAGTTCGCGGGCATGACGCCGGCCGAGACCGGTCGCCCAGCCTATCATCCAGCGACGATGCTCAAATCTATCTCTACGGCTATCTGAGCCGGGTCCAGTCGAGCCGGCGGCTCGAGCGGGAAGCGCAGCGCAACGTCGAGTTGATGTGGCTGACAGGGCGGCTGGCGCCCGACTTCAAGACGATCGCCAACTTCCGCCAGGCCAATGGCGCTGCGATCCGGTCTGTGCCAGCCAGTTCATCGTCTTGTGCCGGCAATTGGGGCTGTTCACGCGGGCGGTTGATCTATCGGTACACCTCGGTCGAGGACGGCATGACGTTCCACAGCTACTGGAGCTCGAACTGCCAGACTTACGCGCTCCATGACCGATGCACGACCGGCAAGGAGCGCCGGGTCCGAAGATGGGAACATGAGGCGGTCGTCGAGGCGATGGAGCGGCGCCTTGATCGTGCGCCAGAGGCAATGCGGATCTGCCGACAGACTGTCGAGCAGCCGTTCGGCACGCTGAAAGCCTGGATGGGCTCGACGCACGTCCAAATGAAAACACTCAAGCGCGTCAGAACGGAGGCCAGCCTCTACATCCTGGCCTATAACTTCAAAAGGCTGGTCGCCATCCTGGGCGTCCGGCAAATGATCGCAGCAATCCGGACCTGAGCGTCAACGCTCAACCTTCAGCGCGCTGCTCCAAAACCATGGGTCCGCGCCGGCCAACCCGTTTTTACACGACCTGGACCAAACCCCGCCATTCGCCCGCTGCACTCCGAATGGCAACTCCTTACAAAAGCGGTCGTGTGCGTGTCACGGACCGGACGATCCGCATCGCGCCCAAATCCTTCCGAAAGCTGGCCCGGCTGCTCTAAACGCTGGCCTGAACGAACAACGGCACGCGCTGTGGAACGCTCGGTTCGCTAAGGCCGCCCCGTTTGAGCCATGATCCAGTCGAAGGACGCGGCGCAGGCAGTTGCATGGGGCGGTGCCGCCGACCGCTACGATCTCTGCAAGTGCACAATTGCTTGCCTCGGCCAATACTCGACCGTATTTGCGAATCGCTCGCAGGAAGTGCAGGTACTTACCATCCCAGGCAGGCGACCGGGGAATCACATAGCGACTCATGGCGGTAAGGCGTGTCCCAGCAGTCCGAGGCTCTTCAACTCTTCCTGTCCCACCGCTCCGCCCTTCTGCGGCAAGCGAATCGTATCACGCGCGATCGGGCGCAGGCCGAGGATGTGCTTCAGGAAGCATGGCTGCGTTTTCGCGCAGTGCTTGCCGAGCGCCCGATGGACGAACCGCTCGGCTATCTCTCCCGAATCGTGCGCAACCTCGCGCTCGACGGCGCACGCCGCAGCGGTCTGGAAGATCGGCTGTTCCATAGTGACGCCAACGCTGAATTGCTGCAGGTGCCGAGCGAAGCGCCCTCGCAGGAGGCAGCCGTCATATCGGAATCCGAGTTGCGCGTCGTGGAACATGCGCTGGCGCTGATGCCCGAACGCATGCGGGTCGCGGTTCGGATGCACCGGATCGAGGGCATCAAGCTCAAGGCCATCGCCGCGCAACTCGGAATCTCGGTGACCAGCGCCCATGGCTTGGTCGCCGATGGGGTCGCGCGCTGCCGCGCAGCACTCCGCAACACGCTATAGGCGGTCGCCCCGGTCATTGATTCGAAAAAATCTACACCCGGTTCGTCTAGCGGGTAAGGACCCTTCGAACGTGCGACGGAGCGATCGGCCGCGGGCAATGAGGACGCATGCATGAGCAGCCGCGAGGAGGGCGAACCAAGAGAGGTCGACGCCATCGAACAGGCACGCGCTGACCGCGAGGCGACGGATTGGCTGATCCGCCTCGACGAAGAACCGAATGCGCCGGCGCTGCGGATCGCCTTTGCGGCGTGGCTCGCAGCTGGTCCCGCCAACGTGCGCGCCTGGAGCGACACCGCGCACGCGTCGGATGCCATCGCGCTCGCCTTCGCGCCGCCTCCCACGGTCGTGCCATTCGAGCAGGCTCTCGTCCGGCGACGCGAGCGGCACAGTCTCGCCCGAGGCCTGTTCGCGGGCAGCGCGGCTGCCGCCGCCGCGTGCGTCGCGCTCTGGGCCGGACCGAGCCTTCTCACCCATTTGCGGGCCGACCATGTCGCGCCGACCGGCGAAGTCCGGACATTCCACCTCGCCGACGGCACGCTGGTCAAGCTGGCGCCGGGTGCAGCGCTGGCGGTCGATTACTCGGGCGGGCAGCGCCATGTGCGGCTGCTTCAGGGCAATGGCTATTTCGACGTCGTGCATGATCCGTCGCGGCCTTTCCAGATCGGCGCATCGGGAACCACCACCACGGTCCTCGGGACTGCCTTCGAGGTGCAGGCGCGGGGCGGTGAAGTGGGCGTCGGGGTGCGGCGAGGACGGGTTCGTGTGGCGTGCGATACCGCGGCACCGGTCGCGATCCTGTCGGTCGGCCAAACGGTGGACATGGCGTGCGGCGCGGGCAAAGCGCTGCGTGCCGGCACGCCGCCCGAGCGGATCGCAAGCTGGGTCGACGGCCAGTATGTGGCGACCGACCGTCCGATCCGCGACGTCGTCGACGCGTTGCGGCCCTGGTATCGTGGCATCATCGTCACGCGGGGAGAAGGCCTGGAGAGGCGGCGCGTCACCGGCGTCTATGATCTTCGCCACCCCCAGGAGGCGCTCTCCGCGCTTGCTGCCGCCCATGATGTGCGGGTGACGCGGGTCACGCCCTGGATGACCATCGTCACCTCCGACTGAGCGCCCAGCCCCCCTCGAAAAAATCTCCGAAAAAACCCGAAGCTGGCCCGTTGAGTCAGTAGGGGTAATGCAAATGACTCTCATTTGCATTACTCGGCGGGTTCGTGGAAGATGGGGGTCAGCTTGGTAGTTTCGGGGTTTTCTCGGGCGCGGTCACGGCGCCGGTCGATAATGGGAAGTGTTCTTCTGGCTGGCGTGGCGACGATCCTGTCGCCGGCTGGGGCCATCGGCCAGACGCAGCAGGTCGAGGCGCAGTCCCGCAGCTTCGACATTCCGGCAAAATCGCTGACCGAAGTGCTCGCCGATTTCGGGCAGCAATCGGGTCTCCAGATCAGCGCCGATGCCGCCAACGTGCGCGACCGCAGCTCGCCTGGGGTGCGCGGCCGGCTTTCGATCGCCGACGCGCTGCAACGGCTGCTCGCGGGCACCGGGTTTACCTGGCATCTGTCGGGCAATCTCGTCACCCTCGAGCGCGTCCGGGCCACGGACGGCGGCGACGGACAGCAGGCCCCGATCGTCACCGAAGCGCTCAAGATCGAAGGCGCCGCCGGCGCGCAGGGAACGGGCATCGAGCGCGATGCCGGCCGGCGCGACGAGGTTTTCGACCGCGACATCTCTTCGACGTTCGCCGGCAAGGACGAGGTCGAGCGCTACAAGGGCGTCAATCCGGCCGACGTCCTCAAGGGCATGGTCAACGTGTTCAGCGGCGACTCCCGCAACAGCGGCGCGCTCGACCCGAGCATCCGCGGCATTCAGGGCCCCGGCCGCGTGCCGGTCATCATCGACGGCACCGAGCAGGCGCTGACGGTGTGGCGCGGCTATAACGGCGCCAGCAACCGCAACTATATCGATCCCAGCCTGATCGCCGGTGTCGAGGTGCTGAAGGGCCCGGTCTCGGTGCGCGGCGTCAACGCCTCGACCGGCGGCGCGGTGGTGATCAACACGCTCGACGTGGCCGACATCCTCAAGCCGGGGCGGAAATTCGGCATCGAGCTGCATCTCGAAGGCGGCAATAACTCCGTTTCGCCGCAGCTGCCGACCCTGCATACCGGGCAGGACTATCGGACCATTGCGGGATTCCCCGGCAGCCCGGGCACCCCGGGCCTGCCGAACTTTCCCTATGACGATCCCACCGTCCGCGGGCCCATTCATAAGGCGGGCGACAACGACGTCTTCTCGATGGGCGACAAGGCGGTGCGGGGCGCGGCGGCCGGGCGCCTCGGCGATTTCGATCTGATCGCCGCTTATGCCTATCGCCAGCGCGGCAATTATTATTCGGGCGAAAACGGCGTCGGCTATTATCAGCAATCCGGGCTCACGCTCGCGCCGGACACCTATGTCCGGCTGCTGGGGCTGAACTACAAGCCCGGTGAAGAGGTGCCCAATACCTCGAGCGAGATGGAATCCTGGCTGGCCAAAGGCACCTGGCACATCGCCGCCGACCAATATCTCCAGCTCGGCTTCCGCGACAGCAAGTCGACCTATGGCGAGATCATCCCCTCGCGGATCATCTCCACCTCGACCGGCACCTTCGGCAACATCCAATGGCCGCTGAGCAAAGTCCACGCCCAGTCCTATAATGCCGAGTACAAGTGGCAGCCGGACAGCAAATGGATCGACCTGAAGGCGAGCCTGTGGGGCACCCATACCGTCAGCGACACCTATAGCGCCGGCGGCTTCCCCAACGCCGCGTCCACGGTCGATCCCATCCTCATCAACACGGCGCTCGGCAACAGCCACAACAACCGCATCGGGTTCACCGCCAGCAATCAGGTGAAGCTCACCCGCCGCCTCGACCTGATGCTAGAGGGGTCGTGGCAGCACGAGAAGCTCAGCTCAGAGGACCAGTATAGCGACGCGATCGCCAATGGCTGGCGCCAATATCCGCGTGCCGGGCGGCGCGAGGAATATCGCATCAACCTGCGCGGCGATTGGCGCCCGACCAGCTTCCTGAAACTCAACGCCGGCGTTACCTATTCGGGCTATTGGGCGCATGACGATTTCCTCGACGACCTGCTGCAGATCCGCGGCGGGTCCATCGGGCAGTCGGTCGTCTCCAGCTATAACGAGAGCTATCAGACGACCGAAACGGGTGCGGTCGCGTACGAGGCCTGGCTGCGGACCCAGTTTACCAACGAGAACATCATCAAGCGGCGCCTGGCGGCCTATATCGCCAATCCGGTGCCGTTCACCGTCACCCACAACGCCGTCTGGTCGCCCGACGCGCAGGGCAGCTTCCGGCGCGCCGACAATCTGTGCGTCAACGGCTCGCTGACGGCGATGCGCAATTATGTCGCCGGTTCGTGCGGGATCACGCCCGTCACGACGAACGTCGCCGTGACGCAGTCCACCGACAAGCGCGCGCACGACTGGGCGCCGAGCGCCTCGGCCACCGTCTATTTCAGCGGCGCTAGCAGGGCCTATGTCCGCTACGCCGAGGCCTATCGATTCCCCAGCGTCTTCGAGAGCACGATCGGATTCTCGGCGTCGATCAACCCGACCCAGGCGCTGAAGCCCGAGCATATGTATGCGCTTGAGGCGGCGTTCGTGCAGGACCTGAAGGGGTTCTTCGATCTGAACGGCACCGACCAGCGCGCCGATATCAAGCTCACCTGGTACAACAACCTTACCAAGGACGTGATCGAGCGCTCGACGCAACTCATGTTCTTCAACCTCGACCGGCAGGAGATCCAGGGTCTCGAACTGCAGGCCCGCTATGACAATGGCCGGTTCTTCACCGAGCTGGGCGGGGCCCATATGACGAAGAACAAGGTGTGCGACGAGAGCTTCGCCATCCAGCAGGATCCGGTGCAGGGCCGCGTGCCCAATTGCGTCAAATATGGTTTCGTCTCAAGCTACCTGCTCACCCAGGCAACACCCGAGGACCAGATCAACTGGAGCGTGGGCGGACGCTTCCTCCAGAAGCGACTGGAGGTTGGCAGCCGGCTCACCTGGTATGGCGGCTACGATAATCCGCAGCTCGACGCGTTCATCAGCGGCCCGGTCGCCGATCGCATCAGTGGCTACGGTCTCAATGTGCCCTATACTTGGGGCGAGATCCTGACCGTCGACGCCTATGTGAAGTTCCGGCTCAATGATCGCT
>Ga0307412_10000847_pt1 | contig 17599 bp, 14 predicted proteins | sample DK1Cmetagenome_3_FD_203823 | JGI IMG/M metagenome (GOLD analysis project Ga0307412, IMG submission 203823) | Maize rhizosphere microbial communities from greenhouse at UC Davis, California, United States - DK15-C-1 | ecosystem: Host-associated > Plants > Roots > Rhizosphere > Soil | place: USA...
TTATTTATGAGCTTATTAACCCAGTGTTCGGCAATTTCAAGTCCCCATTCGTCCCCGTAAGGGTTGCCAAAAGCCATTGAAAGGTATATTACAGCTTGTTTGTTAGCCTTATCGCATAGTTCTAATATATCTGATACTAAATGAGCTGAAGATTGAATACTGGTGTTGGTATTGCGTCGTTGGAATGTTTCTGAAATAGAGAACGGGTAGCCCAGGTAGGTAATTTCGTCGAATTGTGAGGCTTCCATAGCACCGCGGAAATTGGCAATAATAGCGAGTAAGCTGGTATTGCCGTTTAATTCAAGTTTTGCTAATACTTCCCTGGTATCGGCCATTTGCGGTATAGCCTTTGGCGATACAAAACTGCCAAAATCAAGCACATCGAAACCCGCTTGTAGAAGCAGGTTCAGATAATCAATCTTATCTTGGGTTGGTATAAATGCAGAAATGCCCTGCATTGCATCGCGAGGGCATTCTATTAATTTTATGTTCTTAGCTTCCGGAACCATATGCATCCATTGCCTTGGTTAATGTTTATTTTCCTGAGGTATCCTCCCTCATCGATTGTCGATTAAATCTACGTATAATTAACCTTGTTCCTCTATCCAAACTGAAATAACTCCAAATCCAGTTAACAAGTACTACCAGTTTGTTTCTAAAGCCAACAAGACTCATTAAGTGTACAAACATCCACACAAACCATGCAAATATTCCCTGGAATCTTATCTTCCCTAAATCAACTACTGCACGGTTACGGCCAACTGTTGCCATTGATCCCTTGTCAAAATATTTAAATGGCTCAGGCTCTTGATTGTTTAATATCTTAATTAAGTTTTTAGCTAAATGTTTTCCTTGTTGTACAGCTGCAGGTGCAACCCCTGGATGTCCATTAGGATATTCTGCAGTTTGCATTGATGCCACGTCTCCAATAGCGAAAATATCCGGATAGCCATCAATCCTGCTAAACTCGTCCACCTTAATCCTACCGCCTCTTACAATTTTCTCTTGAGGGATACCTTGGATTACCTCACCTTTAACTCCGGCAGACCAAAGTACGTTTTGAGTCACAATCTCCTGGCCATCAGAAAGCTTGATAACCTGTCCGTTGTAAGAATTTACAGAGATACCCGTCAACACCGTTACGCCCATCTCTAATAAAAACTCTTTAGAATGGTTTTGAGACTGTGGAGACATTGGCCCTAATAAAACAGGTGAACCCTCAACCAGGTAAATATTTATTTCAGAAATATCTAGTTCAGGATAATCTTTCTTTAATACGTGTCTTTTTAATTCTGACAATGAACCTGATAATTCCACCCCTGTAGGCCCTCCGCCAACAATAACGAAGTTTAAGAGCCCTGCTTTCTTAATTGGGTCGGTTTCAATCAAAGCCTCTTCCAGGTTTTGTAGAATCATACTCCTAAGGTTCAATGCCTCCGGAATCGTTTTCATTGGCATGGTATAATGCTCCAGCTCCTTTGATCCGAAATAGTTGGTATCAGAGCCGGTCGCCAAGATCAGGTAGTCATAGCTATAGTCGCCTATGTTAGTGGTAACCGTTTTCCTATCAGGATTTACCGAAAGCACTTCAGCATTTCTGAAAATAAAATTCTTTTGGCCTTTGAAAATCTTCCTTAATGGAAATGCAATTGAATCTGCTTCTAGGCCTCCGGTAGCCACCTGATATAATAATGGTTGAAAGGTGTGGTAATTATGCCTATCCAGCATTAGGACTTGAACTTCCTGCTCTCGTAATTTCTTTGCAAGCTGTATGCCGCCAAAACCACCACCAACAATAACTACTTTAGGGAAATTTACAGAAGAGTTCTTCATTTACAGTTTTTAAGGATTTACTAATAAAGCCGGATTTTATTCTTTATTCAGAACGAATTTTAGAATACTATTTGCACTTATCCGTGCTTTTCTAAATTTTTTGCAAGGTTACGGATTTTTTAAATAAAAAAGGCCATTGCTTTTAACAATGGCCTTCATTTTGAAGTGATTCTTATTATTTTTTCTCTAGCACTGGCATTTTCACGGCTTCTTCTTTGTCTTTAATCAACTCAACCACGAATGGAGTTGCTACGAATAAAGAAGAGTAGGTACCGAAGATAACACCGATCAGCATTGCGAATGAAAATCCTCTTAATATCTCGCCGCCAAAAATAAAGATGATAATTAATACGGCCATAACACAGATACCTGTAACCACTGTACGGCTCAAGGTGCTGTTTAATGCGTTGTTAATTACAGTTGGCATATTTTCATCCTTTGAGTGGTGCTGCTCAATATATTCCCTTACGCGGTCAAATACTACAACGGTATCGTTAATTGAGTAACCCATTACAGTTAATATCGCAGCAATGAATGCCTGGTCGATATCTAAAGAGAACGGAACAACTCCATTTAGCAATGAGAAGATTGATAGCAATACCAATACGTCGTGTGCTAATGCGATGATCGCTGATACACCAAACTGCCATCTGCGGAAGCGGACAAGGATGTATAAGAAAATGACTGCAATGGTGAAGACAACAGACCAAATTGCTGAGATTTTGATGTCGTTAGCAATAGTAGGGCCTACTTTCTGCGCATCTTTAATCTCGTATTTAGGACTGATTTTCTTTAAGCCATTGTTTAATTTCTCGGCAACTAAAGCTTCTGCTTGTTCAGAGCTTTCGTCGATTTTATATGAAGTGGTGATTTTTACTTCATTACTCGATCCATAAGTTTTAACCTCAGGGGCAATACCAAACTCACCTGTAAGTGCCTGGCGAACGTCATTGGTACTTACCGATTTGTCGAACTGCACGAAGTAAGAGCGGCCTCCTTTAAAGTCAACACCCAGGCTGAATCCTCTCGTGAACATTGAAACTAAACCAGCGAGGATAATAATTGATGATAGAACATAGAATTTCTTTCTTCCTGCAATAAAATCAAATTTTGAATCTTTAAACAAGTTTTGGGTTGCTTTGATAGAGAAGCTGATCTCTCCTTGTTTTTCAAGTAACCATTCGAAAATCAATCGTGTAATAAAGATTGCAGCGAATAAAGATGTCACAATACCTATCATCAATGTTGTTGCGAAGCCTACAATTGGGCCGCTACCGAAGATATATAGAATAACACCCGTCAGGAAAGTTGTAATGTTCGAGTCAAGGATTGATGACATCGCTTTGCGGTAACCTTCTGCTATCGCAATGCGGATGCTTTTTCCTTCTGCAAGTTCTTCGCGGACACGCTCGTAAATCAATACGTTGGCATCTACCGACATACCCAACGAGAGTACGATACCGGCAATACCTGGTAAAGTTAAAACTGCACCCAATGAGGCTAGTACACCCATTAGGAAGAATAAGTTTACGATAAGTGCAACGTTAGCAACCCAACCAGCCTTATTGTAATATAAAGCCATAAATAGTAGGATTACAATAACACCTGCAATCGAAGAAATTAAACCTTTGTTGATTGATTCCAAACCTAGAGATGGGCCCACAACATACTCACTCACAATTTTTGCTGGAGCTGGCAGGCGGCCGGCCTTTAGAACGTTTGCAAGGTCTTTTGTATCGTTGGCAGTAAAGTTTCCACTAATTGAAGAGCTTCCGCCAGCAATTTCATTTTGTACAGTTGGTGCAGAATATACATACTGGTCAAGCACAATGGCAATAGACCTGTTGTCGTTTTTGTTGCCAGGGTCGCCGGCAGCCTGCGCTGTAATTCTTTTCCACTGTTGTGCACCTGTAGAGTTCATGTACATTAGCACTTCATTGTTACCACGTTGGTCAACATCGTAACGTGCATCAGTAATTACGTCCCCTTCAAGAGCTGCGCTGTTTCCAAAGCCACTTGTTTTCAAAGCATAGAGCTCTAAAACTTTGCTCTCGTCGCTTATAGGCTTAACTGCCCACAGGAATTTAACATTTTGAGGAATAATTGCTTTAACAGAAGGCAATGCTAAAAATGCATTTATTTTCGCAGTATCTTTTTGTGCTGAATATCCAACTACAGGGCCAGGCCTTAAGCTTTGCTGTCCACCCTCTGCCTGGTATGTAGCAGGAGCCAGGTAACTAAATAATGGATTTTGCTTAGCCTGCTCAGCTTGGTTAACAGTTAAAGAGTCTTTTCCTTTTGTGCCTTTTTTAGCGCCAAGGCTTGCTAGTTTTCCACCTGCTACTGCAGTATCTGTCTTTGCAACGCCAGCTTTTGAAGTATCTGCAGTGGCTGCTGGCTTTTGTGTAGCAGCGATAGTTTTGTTGATATTCTCCAATAATGGGAAGATTTCCATGTTTTCATGGGTTTCCCAGAACTGTAATTTAGCAGAACCTTGTAATAGTTTACGAACACGCTGAGCATCTGATACGCCCGGAAGCTCAATTAAAATGCGATTTGTACCTTGTTGTAACTGGATGTTTGGAGATGTAACCCCAAATTTATCGATACGGGTACGCAGAATATTAAATGAGCGGTCTATAGCATCTGTAGATTGCTTTTTTAAGAAGGCAAGGACATCGCTGTTATTGGCATCTGGTTTAATAAACGAAGCGTTTTCTTTAGTCGCGAATAAAGCTGCAAGTTTTCCGTTAGGATTTAATTTTTCATATTCTTCGCCAAAAAGGTCAATAAAATCTTTTTGGGAGGATTTTTGCCTCTCGCCTGCATTTTTAAGAGCCGTGTTGAAAGCCTGCTCAGGGTTGTTGTTAGCCAGGTTCTTAACCAGTTCGGTTAAAGAAATCTCCATGGTAACGTTCATACCACCTTCTAAATCCAGTCCCAAAGGAATTTCGTTTTCCTTTACATACTGGTACGTGAATTTGGTGAAACCCAGGTTGTACACAGGCTGAGTTGCCATTGAATCGAGGTAAGCCCTTTCTTTGGCAGGGTCTCCTTTGGCATACTCCTTTGCCTCTTTTTCAACCTTTTTTGCCACCCACGTAAACGAAAGGGAGTATAAACATCCAATCGTTAATGCTATGGCGGCGAATTTAATCAATCCTTTACCTTGCATTTTTAATTTAGTATATTAATTATTTTTTCTATTAAGCACTTTTGTGATAAGACGGCAAATCTAAGTAAATTTTTAATTTATGAAATTCTAATTAAGAAAATATCAGGCTGTTGTATTATGCCTTTCTGTAGGTAATAAAGGAGTAGGAGAAGGGCGTTTTCTCGTCAGGGGCGAAATCTTCGCGCTCTGTCTCAACCCAGTTTTCGGGGTTAATTTTCGGAAAGAACGCATCCGCTTCAAATGCCTTATGAATCTGGGTAAGATAGATTTTGCTTATAAGAGGCATGGCTTGCTTAAATATCTCGGCTCCGCCAATTATGAAAACTTCTTTATCGCCTTTGCAAAGATCAAGAGCTGCTTGTAACGAGCCTGTTATTTCGGCTCCTTCAATTTTTAAATCTGCCTGGCGCGTTATAATAATATTGCGGCGGTTAGGTAGAACTCTTCCCATACTGTCATAGGTTTTTCTACCCATTATAATTGCGTGCCCGGTAGTGATCTTTTTAAATCTTTTTAAATCTGCCGGGAAATGTACCAGAAGCTGATTGTTTTTGCCAATGCCATTGTCTGCATCAACAACTACAACTGCGGAAATTATCATTGTTTATAGTTTATTATAGTGTTAGGCTTCAGGTGTCAGGCTTCAGGTATCAGACCCCACTAAATTTTAAAAAATGGCGTTATGTTGCTACCATATTTTCCCCCTTTAGGGGGCTAGCTATATCGCTACAGGAGCTTTAATATGTGGATGATGTTCGTAGTTTTCAAGAGTGAAATCTTCAAACTTGAAATCGAATATATCTTTGATTTCGGAATTAAGCTTCATTTGCGGAAGCGGTTTAGGCTCGCGGCTTAGTTGAAGCTTTGTTTGCTCAAGATGGTTGTTGTATAAATGAGCATCACCGAGGGTATGAATAAACTCGCCGGCTTTGAGCCCGCACACCTGGGCAACCATCATAGTTAATAATGCATATGAAGCAATGTTAAAAGGTACGCCCAAAAAAATGTCGGCACTACGTTGATAAAGCTGGCAGCTTAATTTTCCGTCAGCAACATAAAACTGGAAAAAGCTATGGCATGGAGGAAGGGCCATGTTTTCAATCTCGGCAACATTCCAGGCAGAAACGATGAGCCTGCGGGAGTCCGGCGTGTTCTTAATTTGATTGATCACCTGGCTTATCTGGTCAATATGTCTTCCATCGGGCGTAGGCCATGAGCGCCATTGTGAGCCGTAAACCGGGCCTAGTTCGCCGTTTTCATCAGCCCATTCATCCCAAATACTCACACCATTTTCTTTCAGGTATTTTATATTGGTTTCGCCTTTTAAGAACCAGATTAATTCATGAATGATAGAGCGGAGGTGAAGTTTTTTGGTTGTAACCATCGGGAAGCCTTCCTCAAGGTTAAAACGCATTTGGTAGCCAAAAACGCTGATTGTGCCTGTTCCGGTACGGTCGTGTTTTTGAGTGCCATTATCCAGCACATGCTGCATCAAATCAAGATACTGTTTCATCAGAATATTTTATTTTTCAACCTTAGAAAGGCTTAAGAGGCTCTATAACTTTGCCGAATACAAAATAAGCGTATTTTTACTGTCCTACGAAACATTCGATTTTTAAATTTTTGATGATTGTATTCCCGAACGCTAAAATCAACATCGGCCTGAACATTCTTAGCCGCAGAACTGATGGCTACCATAATCTTGAGACGGTTTTTTATCCTGTTAAAATTAAAGATGCTTTGGAGGTAATTGAAGCCAATGAGTTAAGCTTTGAATCTACAGGTATCGAAATTCCAGGCCACGCCAACGAGAATCTTTGTTTAAAGGCTTTCGAATTGATTCGGCAAGACTATGATATTCCTCTGGTGGCAATCCATTTACATAAAGGTATTCCGATTGGCGCTGGGCTGGGTGGAGGATCTGCTGATGCCGCGTTCTTTATAAAGCTTATCAGCGAGAAATTTAAGCTGGGTTTATCTGTTGAGCAAATGGAAGAATATGCACGGCAGCTTGGCGCTGACTGTGCCTTCTTTGTTCGTAACATGCCTGTTTTTGCATTTGGCAAGGGCGACGAGTTTGCGGATGTAAATCTTAGCCTTTCAGAGTATTTTCTGGTTTTGGTAATGCCACCTGTGCATGTTTCCACAGGCGAAGCCTATAGAGGGGTAAAGCCGAAACAGCCAGAATCCTCTTTAAAAGATCTGATTTTGGAGCCAGTTGAGAAATGGCGGGGAACAATTAAAAATGATTTTGAAGAATCAATATTTAGAAATCACCCTTTGATCAGGGGAGTTAAGTCAGCCTTATATGAAGCAGGAGCCTTGTATGCATCTATGAGCGGGAGCGGAGCCTCTGTTTATGGAATATTTGGAAACGAAGTTAGGTTGGAGAATTTAGAGCGGAATAACAAGGTTTATTATAATGTATAAAAATTGCCAGTCATTTTTAATGCTGGCAATTTCTTTAGCTGATATAATCACGGTCCTCGTCGCTTAGCCGCGAGGTTTTCTTTTCTTTAAGGTAGGGCTCCATGTTTTGTCCTTCATCATCAAGGGAGTCATCATAAACCGGCTCCGCTTTTCGTTTGGGCCTGCCGGCAATAAAACCCATAATAAAACCGAGCCCGAGCATACTTCCCAAAACAGCCAGCTTCGGAATCTTTGAAACTCCAAAAAGCCATACATCCATGTCTTCTGTATTGTTAAACAAGACAAGTGTTACCAGTGCTGTGACAATGATTATAAAAATTGTTTTTCCGCTCATGTTAAAAGCTATAAGAAGCAACTAATTCGAATATCGGATTTTGCCTCGGTTTTTCATTCAGGAAAATTAATTTTCCACCGATATCAAAATTCGGAAGGTAGAACCTGAGGAGGTTCATGTCACCCCTCACTTCCAATCCATATGTTCGGGGCTGAAAAGGCTTATCAAGTTTGACATTCTGGAAATCTGCAAAGAAACCAGCCCTAATTCTTTTTATATAGGCTATTGGCCCCAACTCCCAGTCGGGATAAAATAGGGGCATCCGGTACGTGAAGAATAAAGTATTGTAAGGGTCGGCTGCAGACTGCAAATAAGAGTAGCCGCTTACCCTTGGGATATCAACCGTGTTTTGGTATTGCCCTGACCTGTTTTGCCAGTTAAACTGCGCTTGGAACGAGTGGTTTCTTATAATTCCCGGAAACAGAAATGAACTTTTAAGTACAATTAAATCTCCTGCTAGAGTCTCATCAAAGGGGAAATGTCTGTAGGTTAAAGAGAAGCTCTGTCCCCATCGGGCGCCAAGGTCGCGGGAGCTTCTCCTGGTACTTCTGCTTGCAGAAACCTGATAGTGCATAGGAAACCAAATATGTTCTGCCAGATTACGAAATGGCTTATCAATATTATATCGGTTTGTAAAACTTGTTCCAACTTTAAAACCGGCGCTATAGGTATTATTAAATCTATTAAAGCTGAATGGAAAAGTAACTTCACTCTTCACTTCATGCTCTCGCCAGGTAACCGGGGTAAAGACTCTTTGTCCGTTAACCACACTCTGCCGGTTTATCAACTCCGGAAGGTTTTCGTAGGTCAGGCTAACTATAGGATAAAATCTTTTATAGAATAAACCAGCGTTGTATGCGCTTTTGCGAAGCGCATTGTTGTATTGATACCCTGCGTAAAAACTAAGGGTATTTAATTTATTGTCTGATTCTAATTCTACACCCGAACTATTGTCGGTGGTTACATAACTTAAGCTGTGAAAGTTGAAGAGATGGCTTAGTTCCCGGTATCTTTTCGTTGGATAAGGTTGTATTGCCGGAATGGAGTCGAATACATTTTTCGCACCTTCCTGGGCAAACAAAGTGTCTGCATAGCCAACATACGTATCCTCGATGTTTTTAATATTCTTCCCTCCTTGCGGTTGCCAGTTGAGTTGAGCAATATCTTGCCCCAGCACCTGATAGTTATTAAAAAGAATGCGCTTGTTAAAATTATCGAAGGAGGGATTGTAAGCTCCGAACTTTGCTGATGAAAGTTGGAAGATCTGCTTGCTTGGGAAGTCCAGTCTATAAATATTGTCAACCCCGTTGTAGTGGGCTTTAAATACAACCTGCCCATCGGCATACACAGGCCTTAAAATCTCCTGGAATTGGTAGGGAATTAGTTTATTGAATGTTCCGCTTTTTAAGTCTAGCTCTACCAGAGTTTTTCCTGTTGTAGTTATAGAGACAGCAACAAGCTTCGTTCCGTCAGAATTGAAACACGGCATTTGCAGCATGTTGTTTTGAGGGCTTAAATACCTTCCAAGTTGCTTGCCATTTTGTGCGTCTATTTTTACAAGGCTTATTTGGTTTGAAGTGCTCACTTCAACTGCAATTATATATTTTCCATCGGGCGATATGGCAGGGGCGAAGAGCCTGCTTCGATGTGTTAACTGCTTTGCTTTTCTGGTTGAGATATTATAAATACATATAACATTAAACGATCGCTTTTTATAGCGCAAGTCAACTCTTGATTCATCCCAAACAATTTTATCAGCGGCATAACTAAACCAAGAGGTTTCCTGATAACCGATATTGAAAAGACGGATGCTCTTCCCATCGTTTTTGAGGATAAAAAAGGCTGGAGTGGAAGCTTTACTTTCTTTTAAGTATAGAATTTCATTCGCGTTTATAGCTGTTGGAAATAGAAAGTTCTCTGGAGTATCATCTTTGCGCCTGTTAATAGAATTGTACTTAACATAATTTATTTTACGTAGCTGATTCTCCCATTTTTCTTTTAGGTTTTTTGATGTTTCTGCATGGAGTTTTCTTGTGCTTAGTCCGGTAAATTTTTTGGTTGAGTTGCTAAGGTTGTAAGGCCTCAATGGGAAGTTGGACATTCGAGTAAATAAGCTATCCATTATTCCCTTTCCATAGTCATTTCTTAATTTACTATTCATGAAATACCCAAGCTGATAATAGCCTGGATTAAACACCTTGAATGATCCAAAGTAGTTTTTTGAATAGCTGATTTTTTTCGAGGAAACCGTGTTTGTTTTTAGAATAACAGACCACTCTGGAATTCTTCCTCTTCCAGCATTTGTTAACGATGTTTCGGTGTTAACTGCATCTCCCTCATAGAACCAAGGAGGTAGAGAAATTCCAAAAATTGAAAGAGCTAAAGTTTCAAAAGGAGGGAAGTTATACTTGCCAGTTAGCTTGTCAAATTGAACAACATGCCTGAGCTCGTGCACCGCTAAACTGTTTAACCAATCTTGATAATCGAAGCTTTGGGAAGGGGTTGTAAAAAACTCAGATCGCCTGGGTGCAAGCTGAACAAATCCGTTTGCAGTGGTGCCTTGGTTTTGTAGAATTATCGAGATTTTTTTAGGTTTCTTGTTTAATGTTACAGCAACTCTTTTAATACTTATCTCAAGAATGTTCGACATCCTTTGAGCCTCACTTTCGAATTCTGAAGGGTAAATAATTTGAAAGTTTTCAGTGTTTATCTGACGCCATTTTACGGTAGGAGGGTTTTGATCGGCGTTAAAAAGCTGCGGGTATGCTGATTGTGTACTTAAACTTAAGTAAATTGATGTTATTATTTTGATTGTTAGTTTTTTATGATTGTAAAAATAACCTGATTTTGGCATTTGCTAAATATTTTAGTTTTTGTATGTGTCTTAATACTTTAGTATGTCTATTTATTATTTATATAATTTTAGTATCGTTTTGAAATTCAGTATTTAATGGCGTATTGTCTTTTATCTAGTTGTGATTTATTTTTGTTAAAAGTATCGATTTTATTTGACAAAACCGCGATTTTAGCATTAAAAAATAATGAGGACGATTGATAAAAAGCTGCTCCTCGTTTAAGAGCATTACTTAAGTCATTAGTTCGCAAGTGCTGACTTTTTTAGGGCGTTATTAGCTAAATATTATATGGTCTTTAGTTGACTTATTTTGAGGGGTGTTTTAGTCAGATTTGTTGTTTTATCTTAGTCTATTTATGAGGGTAATTTGGATGTATATTCCGCTTTTTTGACTTGGATATCCTAATGTTACATTAGCTTATATAGCGATGATTGTCGGTTTTTTTATGTGGTTGTTCTGATCTTTTTTTGCCAGTTTTTATGATTTTTGTATAGGATGTAGTTTATTTTATATCTCTTTTTTAGGAGTATTGAAATCGCTTTTTGGATCTTTTTATAGTGGTCATTTTGTGATTTGCTTTGGGTTAGGTTTGTCCATTGCTTGTGTTCATTAATCGTTTATTTTTATGCTTTCATAGGTATTGAATGTCTTCTTTTTGTCTTCTTTTAGTTTTGTTTTTTGTGGGAATTTATCTCGTTTTTTAATCTTTTTTCTTCTTAATGTCATGGTTGTTTTTTGAAATTTTATTGTGCACTGGTGTTTTTTGTGATGTTAATTTATGCGTATTTATCGCTCCTGAAGTTGTCGGAATACCGGTTCAGTCATAGCCCATATTTTAATGTTGTATGTAGTCGGTAAATGAAAATGTTTGGTCGGTCTGCTCATTAATAGAGATGAAGTTTGTGGGGTTTTACTGCGGAATTAGAGCGCTATTTTGAAAGATATTTACATCATTATTGAAATGGTGCTTTCCCCTTCTCAGCGCTGAGGTATTTGAAAGAAAGACTGATTTATTAGAGGCTGATTTTAAGCCCTTGCGTCTTGATCTTACTTGCCACGGTTAGCCCTATCTTTAATGACAGGGTAGAGGAAAATGGATGATAAAATAATGAGTGCTCCTGAGTAGAAGCCAAGACTCATTTGTTCGCTTTTTCCGAGAATTACGAAAGCAAGCATGATTCCATATATAGGTTCAAGGTTAGTTATTAATGCGACCCGAAATGCCGAGAGTTCTTTCATTACAGATACGCCTGCAACATACGCAACGGAGGTGCAGATGGTGCCAAGAAGTAGGAGGTAGATGCTGTCCTGAGTTCCTGGAACCGTACGGATTATTGATGCTACATCGGCAAGCAGTAAGTATAGAGTGATCCAGAGAAATGCTCCTAATAGTTCGTAGAAACTGATGATGGGAGCGGTGGTGTGTTTTATGAGTTTCGAGTTGATTATTGAGAATGAACTGGCACACAAAGCACTTAGCAGTCCGGTAATTATTCCCAATGTATACTGGCTTTCAAATTCGAATATCAGATAGATTCCTGTTATGATCATCAGCCCTACAATAATCTCTATAGCCTGTATCTTTTTTCTGCTGGTTAAAGGTTCAAGAATGGCAGTGAATAAGGTTATAGATGAGAGGCAGACAAGGGTAACCGATACTGTTGACTGCTTAATCGAATAGAAAAACAGTATCCAATGTACCGCTAGAATCGATCCTGTGAAAATTAACTTAGCCAGGATCCGTTTATCGGTTTTATAAGTGGTTTTACTGAGCTTAAACCAGACGAAAAGACTACTTGAGGCAATCAAAACTCGATACCATACCAGCAAAGTTGCATTGATGGAAATGAGCTCGCCAAGAATTCCTGTAAAGCCCCATACAAAGACTGTAGCATGAAGAAGTAAAAGGTTTTTATTGTGGCGTAACCATAGCCGGTTATGCAGCATTTTACTTAGGCGCTTTTATCAAAAGGTATAAACTAAGTAGCCCGAAAAGTACATTTGGAATGAAGACCGCAATAATTGGTGGAAGGTTTCCCTTAAGGGAAAACATAGTGGAAAATTGGATAAAAAGAATATATGTGAAGCTCAGGAATATGCCGATTCCCAGAGGTAAACCAATACCTCCGCGCACCTTTCTGGATGATAGGGAAACTCCCATAAGAGTTAATACAAACGCCGATAATGGATATACAAAACGTTTGTACTTTTCTAATAAAAGCCTTTCCATTACGCCTGTACCACGTATCTTTTCTTTCTCAATACGTGAGTTCAATTCCTTCATGTTCATGGCTTCATAGATGTTGTCAAATAGATCGAAATCTATTGGGCGCATATCTAGCTTTATTTTCTTTTTATCGCCGTAAACCATAGCTTCTTTTAGCCCATCAATCTTCCTGGTGGAGTATGTTTCCATGTTCCAAACATGTTTAACAGAGTCCCAGGCTATGCGTTCAGCCATCGTTTTTTCAACGAGTTCGTCACCATTGAATTTCTCAAGCGTGAACTTATATCCAATCTTTTGATTGTTATCGAAATTTTCAATGTATACAAACGTATTCTTGTCGAGTTGCATGTGTGTATACATTTTGTTGTTATCCGATTTTGGATTGATATACACGTTTTCAAAATCAATTTTAAGCTGATTTGTCTCCGGTATTATAAATAGGTTAAATACTAAGGTAACAACAAAGACAATGGTCGAGGAGATGAAATATGGCCTTAAAAAACGGCTAAAACTTACACCGCCGCTTAATATTGGAACGATCTCCGTTTGGTCAGCCATCTTTGCAGTAAAGAAGATAACCGCTATAAAATTGATTAATGGTGATAAGAAATTGAGGTAAAATGGAACAAAGCCCGCATAATATTGGAAAACGATTTTATACAGCGGCGCATGGTATTTTAGGAAGTCGTCAAGCTTTTCAGATACATCAAAAATGATAATCACCACAGAAAAAATAATCATGGTAAATAGGAATGTACCCAGATATTTTCCGATGATATATCGGTCAATTAATTTGATGTAATTGTTAAACATAATTATAAACGCTGCGCCAGTACTTTAACCATTTTATTCTTCCAGTCGTAAAATTCGCCCGAGATAATTTTTTCCCGTGCTTCCTTTACGAGCCATAAATAGAAATGCAGATTATGTAACGTTGCAATCTGGGCTCCTAATATTTCTTTCGATGTAATTAGATGCCTAAGGTAAGCTTTAGTATAGGTTAAATCCGAAAAAAGTGTACTATTTGCTTCTATGGGAGAAAAGTCGTTTTTCCACTTCTCGTTTTTAATATTAATAATTCCTTCTTTAGTGAAAAGCATCCCGTTGCGGGCATTTCTGGTTGGCATTACGCAATCAAACATGTCAATGCCCAATGCAATGTTCTCAAGGATATTTACTGGGGTACCAACTCCCATCAGGTAGCGAGGCTTACTCTCAGGTAAAATGTTGCAAACAACTTCAGTCATTGCATACATTTCTTCTGCTGGTTCTCCAACAGAAAGCCCTCCGATAGCATTTCCTTCTCTTTCAAAAGAAGCAATCATTTCGGCGGATTTCTGCCTTAAGTCTGTATATACAGATCCCTGTACAATTGGGAAAAGTGTTTGAGAATATCCATACCTGGGTTCGGTGCTATCAAACCTGTCGCAACAGCGCTTAAGCCAACGGTGCGTCATATCAACAGAGCGCCGTGCGTAATGATAATCGCAAGGATAGGGTGTGCACTCATCAAATGCCATAATAATATCGGCACCAATGATGCGCTGAATGTCCATTACATTCTCGGGAGTAAATAGGTGTTTTGAGCCATCTATATGCGAACGAAAGGTAACGCCTTCCTCTTTAATCTTCCTAACTTCGGTCAATGAATATACCTGATAACCGCCACTGTCAGTCAAAATAGGTTTATCCCAGCCATTAAACCGATGCAGTCCTCCGGCTTTTTCAATAGTATCTAAGCCTGGCCTTAAATATAAATGGTAGGTATTCCCTAAAATAATCTGAGCTTTAATGTCATCATTAAGTTCACGCTGATGTACCGCTTTTACTGTTCCGGCGGTGCCTACAGGCATAAAAATAGGGGTTTGGATCGTGCCATGATCGGTGGTTAATTCGCCAGCCCTGGCCTTTGAGTATTTATCTGAAGCCTGTAATTGAAATTTCATTATAAGTGTGCAAAAGTAGCAAAATAGCTCGGGGTAAAAAAAGAAGCCGTTGTTAAAAATGTTGTTTAAAAATCAGACCTTTGCGCTTTCTTAATTTAGAGTTTTGACAGAGCATTTATTCATTGGGGCTTTTATCTTATTTCAAATAGCTTTTTTAATCCAGGTATACTATATACTAATGGTGCATCAAAAGCTGGGGAGTTATAAAAAACACAATGTGGACCATGTAAAGCATCCGGTTTCTGTTATTATCTGCGCCCGTAATGAAGAACAAAACCTGGAGCAGAACCTTGCTTCCGTGCTTGAACAAGATTATCCCAACTTTGAAGTCGTTGTAGTAAATGATTGCTCGGTTGATGATTCTGGGCTTGTTTTGCGTTCTTTTTCACAAAAATACTCTAATCTTAAAATTGTTACCTTAACAGAACATGAAAGATTCAAACACGGAAAGAAATTTGCTGTTACACTAGGTATCAAAGCTGCTGCTAACGAGCACTTGCTTTTTACGGATGCCGATTGTAAGCCGTCATCGCCAAATTGGATAACACAGATGCAGAGAAATTTCAACGGGTCAAAGCAAATTATTTTGGGGTATTCGCCCTACACCATTGAAAATGGTTTCTTAAACAAGCTGATTCGGTTTGAGACTTTTTACACGGCTTTAAATTATTTTTCTTTTGCGTTGGCAGGCACGCCCTATATGGGAGTGGGCCGCAATATGGCTTATACAAAATCTTTATTTTTTAAAGGAAAAGGTTTTGCTTCGCATATGCACATTCCTTCAGGCGATGACGATTTATTCGTAAATCAAAACGCCAGCCCCAACAATGTTGCCATTGAATTGGATACTGAGGCACAAGTTTGGACAGAGCCTAAAAAAACATTTCTTTCTTATTTTAAACAAAAGATACGGCATATGGGCGCCGGAAGAGTTTATAAAGCAAAGCATAAAAGAATGCTTTCCCTTTTAATGGGTTCGGCACTGGTATTTTATATATGTTTATTCACTCTTTTGGCTTTGAAAGCCCAATGGTGGTTGCTTTTAATTTTTGTTGGCCTTCGCCTGGTGATGCAGATAGTTATTTATTTGCCTGCTTTTAAGAAGCTTAGCTACGGGGGACTAATTTGGTGGCTGCCAGCGTTGGATTTAATTTATAATTTTTATATACTCGTAGTAAGCATAATATCTCTATTTAAGAAAACAGTCAAATGGAAGTAAATCCGAATTTTTCGGCTAACGCCTTAAACGATTTCAACCTTGTGGGTAAAGCAAAGGACGGGGATCAGAGGGCCTACGCCGAGCTAATGCAGCGTTATAAAGACTCTATTTATTTCATGGCATTGAAAATGGTGAATAATAAAGACGATGCTATGGATTTAACCGTTGAAACCTTTGGAAAGGCGTTCGAGAACATTGAAAAATACAAGCCAGACTTCGCTTTTAGCACCTGGCTGTTTCGTATCGCAACTAATAATTGCATCGATTTCATCAGGAAGAAGAGGATAAGCCTTATCTCAATCAATTCAATGGTTGATGACGATGGAGACGACCGGCCGCTTCAGATTAAATCTGATACCTTAAATCCTGAAGAAACTTCAATAAAGAAGCAGCAACAGGAACAGTTGAAGATTATTGTGGAGAAACTGCCGCAAAGGTATAAGACCCTGATTGTGCTGCGTTATTTTGAAGAACAATCATACGAAGAAATTGCCCAACAACTCGATTTACCACTGGGTACGGTTAAAGCACAACTTTTCCGCGCCCGCGACCTATTGTCTAATATTATAAACCGCAGGAAGAAAACCCCAGGCAGTGACTTCTGATATCATTTTTAAGTATTTTCCCAATTTAAGCGATAAGCAAAAAGAGCAGTTTAATAAACTCGAAGAACTTTATAAATTCTGGAACGCTCAAATAAATGTAATTTCCCGCAAGGATATTGATAGCCTTTATTTAAGGCACATTCTCCATTCTTTAGGCATTGCAAAAGTTTTAAAGTTTTTACCCGGCGAAAGGGTAATGGATGTGGGAACCGGAGGTGGATTTCCAGGAATTCCCCTGGCAATATTATTTCCTGAAACATCCTTCCACCTGGTTGATTCTATCGGCAAAAAAATAAAAGTGGTGAACGAGGTATCAAAGGCAATTGGGCTGGAGAACCTTAAAGCTAGCCACGCAAGGGCTGAGCAAATTGATGAAAAATTTGATTTCATCGTTTCCCGTGCTGTAACCCAGCTTAAGGATTTTTATCCTTGGGTGAGAGGAAAATTTAGTAAGAAGTCAAATAATGTACTTCGCAATGGCGTACTATATTTAAAGGGAGGCGATTTAGAGCAGGAATTGAACGATGCCAGCTTAAAGGACATTCAGTTACTGCCACTAACCGCTTATTTCGACGAAGACTTTTTTGAAACTAAATACGTAGTTTACTTTCCGGCGCAGTAATGTCATTGCTGCATGAAATAGCTTTAGCGCAAACACCTGGAATAGGTGCGGTTACTGCGCGTGCACTATTAAGCCATTTTGGAAATAGTGCCGAAGCAATTTTTTCCGCAAAGAAACCCCAATTAACAGCTATTCAGGGGATAGGTCCTAAAACTGCCGATTCTATTTTAAAGCAAGAAGGATTTAAGAGGGCTGAGAAAGAGATAGCCTTTATTGAAAGATATAAGATTAAAGCGCTTTCTTATAGTTCTGCAGAATATCCGGCCCGGCTTCGAAATTGTTATGATGCCCCCTTGCTTCTATATTTTAAGGGCAACGCTGAGCTTAATGCAAAGCGGATAATTAGTGTGGTA
>Ga0307412_10000849_pt1 | contig 17546 bp, 13 predicted proteins | sample DK1Cmetagenome_3_FD_203823 | JGI IMG/M metagenome (GOLD analysis project Ga0307412, IMG submission 203823) | Maize rhizosphere microbial communities from greenhouse at UC Davis, California, United States - DK15-C-1 | ecosystem: Host-associated > Plants > Roots > Rhizosphere > Soil | place: USA...
CGGACACGATGACGGCGTCGTCGGGCTGCAGCACCCCGGCGGCGAACCCGGGTGTCAGCGCCAGCAGGGCCGACGTCGGGTAGCAGCCGGGCACGGCGATCCGGGTGGCGCCCTTGAGCGCCTCGCGCTGGCCGGGGAGCTCGGGCAGGCCGTACGGCCAGGTGCCGGCGTGGGCGGAGCCGTAGAACTTCTCCCATGCGGCCGGGTCCTGGAGGCGGTGGTCGGCGCCCGCGTCGATCACCACCGTCCCTTCCGGCAGCTGGGCGGCGATTTCGGCGGAGGCGCCGTGCGGCAGGGCGAGGAAGACGACGTCGTGGCCGGACAGGTTCTCCACGGTGGTGTCTTCCAGGATGCGGCTGGCGAGGCCGTGCAGGTGCGGCTGCAGTTCGCCGAGGCGCGAGCCCGCGTTGCTGTGCGCCGTGATGGCGCCGATGGTGACGTCCGGGTGTCCGGCCAGGAGGCGGAGGACCTCTCCCCCGGCGTAACCGCTGGCGCCCGAGACTGCAACAGAAATAGTCATGCCTCCGACTATACAGCAATAGTTATGCATCATGTCCGATATTTATGCATGACCTTGCCTCCCCGCTTCCGGGTATCCCTAGGATGGGTGACAGCATCGGGAACCGGAAGCGCCGGGTCCTGGGAAGGGGAGCAATGACGCACGCAATCGTCGCACGGCAGGCAGGCGGACCGGAAGTCCTCATGTACGAGGAGTCGGAACCCCCGGCGCCGGGTCCCCGGCAGCTGTTGGTGAAGGTGCGGGCGGCCGGCGTCAACTTCATCGACACGTACAAGCGCAGCGGCACCTACAAGGTCCCGTTCCCGTTCACCCCGGGATCGGAAGCAGCCGGCACGGTGGAGGCTGTGGGAGAAGGGGTCACCGCCTTCTCCGTTGGCGACCGGGTGGCCACTGCCGAAGGCGTTAACTCCTACGCGGACTACATGCTGGTGTCCGAGGATGCCGCGTTGCCTGTTCCCCGCGGACTTGACGACTTTACGGCGGCAGCCCTTCCCCTGCAGGGAATGACGGCACACTTCCTGATGAACTCCACCTTCAAGGTGGAGCCCGGGCACACCGTCCTGCTGCATGCCGGCGCCGGCGGCGTGGGATTGCTCCTGATCCAGATGCTGAAGTCGCGCGGGGCGGAGGTCATCACCACTGTCTCCACCGATGAAAAGGAGCAGCTTGCGCATGCCGCAGGCGCTGACCACGTGGTGAGGTACGACCGGTTCGCGCAGCACGTCAGGGAAATCACCGGCGGCACCGGCGCGGACGTCGTGTACGACGGCGTGGGGAAGGATACCTTTGACGGCTCCCTCGACGCCCTGCGGGTGCGCGGGACGCTGGTGCTCTTTGGCGCCGCTTCCGGCCCCGTCCCGCCCGTGGACCCGCAGCGGCTCAATTCCGGCGGATCCCTGTTCCTCACCAGGCCCACCATCGCCCATCATTTGCGGGACGCCGCCGAGCGGCGCTGGCGCTCCAATGAGATCTTTACAGCGGCCGCTGACGGCAGCCTGAAGGTCCGGATCGGCGCCCGCTATCCGCTGTCGCAGGCGGCACAGGCCCACCGGGACCTGGAGGGCCGGCGCACCACCGGCAAGGTGCTCCTGGTTCCGTAAAGCGCCACGGAAGGCGGGCCCTCCTCCCCCCGAGTTTTTGGGCAGATCTGGCGACCTCACGAGGCGCGAACCCGCCAGATCTGCCCAAAAACTCCTGCCTGGCGGGGTCGGCTCCGCAGCGGCCGACGGCATCCCGGAAATGAACAGCAGGTGAACGGCCGGACCGCGGGAACCCGGCGTTTGGCCGGCCGGTACATCTTCTGTTCATCTGGCACGGGCAGAATGCCCCAGTGACTCAGCAGCAGGTCCCCCTCGAGGATGCCCCTTCCACCCATCAGCCCCAGATGCCGGGATCCCTGGCGGCTCCCCCGGCCCGGACGCTGATCGACATCCTGCAGGACACCGCGGCCCGCTTCCCGGAGGCATCAGCCCTGGATGACGGCCGCCGCCCGTTCAGTTACGCCCAGCTGATGGCCGAAGTCCGGGCGGCGGCACGGCGGCTGCACCAGGCCGGCCTTGGCGCCGGCGACAGGATAGGGGTGCGGATCCCGTCCGGCACCAACGAGCTGTACGTTGCCATCCTCGCTGTGCTCCTGGTGGGCGCGGCCTACGTCCCCGTGGATGCGGACGACCCGGAGGAGCGCGCCCGGCTGGTCTTCGGGGAAGCCAGGGTGGCCGGCGTCCTGGAAGCCGGTGGCGTGCTCCGCGGCGTGGACCTTGCCGCTTCCGGCCGGACGGCACCGTTCACCGGCGCCCGGCCGCCGGTCCCCGGCGACGACGCCTGGGTCATCTTCACCTCCGGATCCACGGGGACGCCGAAGGGCGTTGCCGTCAGCCACCGCTCGGCAGCAGCGTTCGTGGATGCCGAGGCAAGGATCTTCCTCCGGGACGAACCCCTGGGCCCCCAGGACCGGGTCCTGGCCGGACTCTCGGTGGCCTTCGACGCATCCTGCGAGGAGATGTGGCTTGCCTGGCGCCACGGGGCCTGCCTGGTCCCCGCTCCCCGTGCCCTGGTGCGCACCGGCATGGACCTCGGACCGTGGCTGATCAACCACGGGATCACTGCCGTCTCCACCGTGCCCACCCTTGCGGCGCTCTGGCCCGCCGAATCCCTTGAGAACGTCCGGCTGCTGATTTTCGGTGGGGAGGCCTGCCCGCCGGAGCTTGCCGGCCGCCTTGCCGTGGAGGGCCGGGAGGTCTGGAACACGTACGGCCCCACGGAAGCAACGGTGGTAGCCTGCGCCGCGCGGCTGGGCGGTCCGGGACCTGTCCGGATCGGCCTGCCGCTCGACGGCTGGGACCTGGCCGTCGTCGATGCGGATGCAGTCCCGGTGGCCGAGGGTGAGGTGGGCGAACTGATCATTGGCGGCGTGGGGCTCGCCCGCTACCTGGACCCTGCCAAGGACGCGGAGAAATATGCGCCGATGCCGGCCCTGGGCTGGGAGCGGGCCTACCGTTCCGGGGACCTGGTCCGGTTTGAACAGGCCGGCCTGGTCTTCCAGGGGCGGGCCGACGAGCAGGTGAAGCTGGGCGGCCGCCGGATTGAGCTGGGCGAGGTGGATGCGGCGCTGCAGGCCCTCCCGGACGTTGCCGGCGCCGCCGCCGCCGTCCAGACCACCGCAGCCGGCAACCAGATCCTGGTGGGCTACCTGGCCCCAACCTCCGGGCAGGACCTTGACCTGGCCGCTGCCCGGGAGCAGCTGGCCGCCAGCCTGCCCGCGGCACTGGTGCCGATGCTCACGGTGGTGGACTCGCTGCCCACCAAAACCAGCGGCAAAGTGGACCGCCATGCCCTGCCCTGGCCCCTGCCCGGTGCCGGTGCCGGTGCCGGTGCCGGTGCCGCCGAGGCTGACGCCGCGCCGCTGAACCTTCCCGAAGACGCGGCCTGGATCGTGGACCAGTGGAGCGCCGTCCTGGGCAGTGCAGTAACCTCCCTCGACGCCGACTTCTTCGCCTACGGCGGCGGCTCGCTCTCCGCGGCCCAGCTGGTATCCGCGCTGCGCGTGCGCTACCCCACCATCACTGTGGCGGACATTTACGCCACCCCCCGCGTCGGCGCCCTGGTGGAGGCCGCACGGCTCTCCCTTCCCGACGGCGCCACCGGCCCCGCACCCGACCGCCAGGTCCGGCCGACCACACGGAAGTCCCAGGTTTTCCAGACCCTGATGGGTGTGCCGCTGCACGTCCTGGTGGGGATGCGCTGGCTGACGTACCTCATGGCCGGGAACAACATCCTTGCCGCGCTGGCCGGGTTCACCGCGGCACCCACCGTTTCCTGGTGGTGGGTGGCAGCATCCTGGCTGGTCTTCGTCAGCCCTCCCGGCCGGATGCTGATCTCGGTGGCGGCTGCCAGGTTCCTGCTCCGGGGTGTCACACCGGGAACCTATCCGCGCTCCGGTCGCGTCCACCTGCGCCTCTGGCTGGCAGAGCAGATCCAGGACCTGTCCGGTGCCATCAGCCTGGCCAGCGCACCCTGGGTCCCCTCCTACGCCCGGGCACTCGGAGCCCGGATCGGCAAGGACGTCCAGCTCCACTCGCTGCCGCCCGTCACGGGCCTGCTGTCCCTGGGCAGCGGCGCCAACGTGGAACCCGAGGTTGACCTGTCCGGCTGGTGGATCGACGGCGACACAGTGCACATCGGTGCCATCCGGATCGGTGCCGGCGCCACGGTGGGAGCCCGCAGCACCCTGATGCCCGGCGCATCCATGGGAGCGGGCGCCCAGGTGGAGGCCGGTTCCGCCGTGCTCGGCAAGGTGAAGGCGGGCCATCTGGTGGCCGGGTCCCCCGCGCAGCGGCGCGGCAAGGCCAAACGGTCCCTGCCTGACGCCCCTGCCCGGACACCGCTGCAGGCCAGGCTGTGGTTCGCCGGATTTGCCGGCGCCTCCGCCTGCCTGGCGGTCCTTCCGTATCTATCCGCGGCCGCCGCCGCGGGTGTGGCGTGCCTGTTCATCCAGGGCAGCACGTCACTCTCGGCGGCGCTGCCCCAGCTGGCCCTGGCGCTGCCGCCGGCCGCCCTGGCCTGGTTCCTCACCAACGCCCTGCTCGTCCTGGCCACCACCCGGCTCCTGAGCATCGGGCTCACCGAGGGCTACCACCGGGTCCGCAGCCGGGTGGGCTGGCAGGTCTGGGCCACGGAACGGGTGCTGGACCTGGCACGGGACCTGCTGTTCCCCCTCTATGCCAGCCTCTTCACCCCTGTGTGGCTGCGGCTGCTGGGCGCGAAGATCGGCAGGAACGTGGAAGCGTCCACGGTGCTGCTGATCCCCTCGATGACCACCGTGGGCGAGGGGGCTTTCCTGGCGGATGACACGATGGTGGCCTCGTACGAGCTCGACGGCGGCTGGCTGCGCGTGGCGCCGGCCAAGATCGGCAAGCGCTCCTTCCTCGGCAACTCAGGCATGACCGCGGCCGGGCGGAGCGTGCCCAAGAACTCGCTGGTGGCGGTCCTCTCCGCCACCCCGGCCAAGGCAAAGTCCGGCACGTCATGGCTGGGCAGCCCCCCGGTCCGGCTGCGGCGCACCGCCATCGCCTCGGACGACACCCGCACGTACCAGCCGCCGCTCCGGCTGAAGGTGGCCCGCGCCCTGTGGGAGCTCTGCAGGTTTGTCCCGGTGGCGCTCTCGGTGGCCATTGCCGCGGGCATCATGCTGGCTTTTGACCAGCTGGCCACGGCGTTCAACTACGGGGTGGCTGCCCTCCTCAGCGGGGTGGTCATGCTCCTGGCCGGTGCGGTGGCGGCCGGGGCGTCCGTCCTCGCCAAGTGGGTGCTGGTGGGCCGGATCCGGGCCGGCGAACACCCGCTGTGGAGTTCCTTTATCTGGCGCAACGAGGTGGTGGACACCTTCATCGAGATGGTCAGCGCACCGTGGTTTGCACGCGCGGCCACGGGCACGCCCGCACTGGTCTGGTGGCTGCGTGCCCTTGGCGCCAAAATCGGCGCGGGCACCTGGTGCGAAAGCTACTGGCTGCCGGAGGCCGACCTGGTGTCCCTGGGCCGGAACGCCACCGTCAACCGCGGCTGCGTGGTGCAGACCCACCTCTTCCACGACCGCGTGATGAGCATGGACGCTGTTACGCTCGAGGACGGGGCGACCATGGGCCCGCACGGGGTGATCCTTCCGCAGGCCGCGATTGGGGCCGGCGGCACGGTGGGCCCGGCATCGCTGGTGATGCGCGGCGAAACTGTGCCGGCGGCGACGTACTGGATGGGCAACCCGGTCAGTCCCTGGAGTGGTCCCGCACAGCTTTGATCGACCAAAGGTATTGATGAGTTTTCCAGCAGAGGCCGGCGGAAGCGTCCCGGCAGCAACCCTTCCCGCGGCTCCCGACCCCTACCTGCCCGGGGCAGGAAGCAACGCATATCGGGTTGAACGCTACGAACTGGAGCTTGACTACAAAGTCAGCAGCAACCGGCTCAGCGGCAGGGCGGTGCTGTACGGCGTTGCCCAGGCGCCGGCGTCGGCCATTGTCCTGGACCTGGCCGGAAACCTGCGTGCCACCAAGGTGCAGCTGGACGGGCGGAAGGCGGGGCGCTTCAGCCAGCGCGCCGGCCAGCTGGTGGTGGCCGGGCAGGCAGGCTTCCAGCCCGGGCAGCGGTTCACGCTGGACATCCGGTACGAGGGCAACCCGGCACCCCGGCGCGGACTCTGGGGCGAGGTGGGCTGGGAAGAGCTGTCCGACGGCGTCCTGGTGGCGGGCCAGCCCAATGGCGCTCCCTCCTGGTTCCCCTGCAACGACCACCCCCGGAACAAGGCCAGCTACAGGTTCACGATCACGACGGACGCAAATTACCGGGCGGTCTGCAACGGGGTCCTCCAGTCGCGGACCACGCGCTCCAGCCGCGAGACCTGGGTCTACGAGCAGGCGGAACCCATGGCCACGTACCTTGCCACCGTGCAGATCGGACGGTACGGGCTGCTGGAACTGGACGCGGGCCGGCACGCCCCCGCAGTCCCGCAGCATGTTGCCGTTACCCCGGCCCTTGCGGGGCGCGCGCGGACAGGCCTTGCCCTGCAACCGGCCATGATGCGGACGTTCACCAGTTGCTTCGGCCCGTACCCGTTCCCCGGGTACACAGTGGTGGTGACGGAGGACGAACTGGAAATCCCGCTGGAGGCCCAGGGCCTGTCCATCCTGGGGCCGAACCACCTGGACCCGGACTGGGAGTCGCAGCGGCTCATCGCGCACGAACTCTCGCACCAGTGGTTCGGAAACTCGCTGACGGCAGCAACCTGGCAGGAAATATGGCTGCACGAAGGCTTTGCCTGCTACGCCGAGTGGATCTGGTCCGAGGAAGCCGGCGTCATGACGGTGGCGGCCCGCGCCGGGGCCGCCTGGCACCGGCTGGAGGCGGACGCGCAGGACATCCTGGTGGGCGATCCGGGCCCGGAGCACATGTTCGATGACCGGGTGTACAAGCGGGGTGCGCTGGCGCTGCATGCCGTCCGGATGGCGTGCGGGGACCTGGCGTTCTTTGCCCTGCTGCAGGAATGGACCACTGCCCACCGGCACGGGTCGGTCGGCACGCATGACTTCATCCTCGCCATCAACCGGGCCACCGCCGTCGACGCCGAGGCCCTGCTGCACCCGTGGCTTTATGAGGAATCACTGCCGCCGCTGCCGCTGGCCAGGGTTTCCTAGCCGGACAGTGCGACGGCGGCCGCCAGGCCGGGAGGCAGGCCCGTCTCCGCGGGCACCAGGTCCCGGATCCCGGCGCGCGCCAGGACATCCACCGCGGACGGCGTGGTACGCAGGCCTTCCCCGGTCATCTTCAGCCAGGCTTCTTTCCGGGCCCACAGCCGGGCCCGCTCCGCCAGCAGGGCACTCCCCGAAAGGTGGCCCACAGCCCGCTGCTCGTTGGGTGTGAGTGCCAGCGCCGTAAACCCGGCAAAGCCCGTCCGGGCGGGATCCTCGAGGTCCACCCCCAGCCGGCATCCAGGCGCCGCCCCGACCATGGCGGCGAGCAGGGTCCAGCCGGCTGCCCGGGAGGCGCTGAACGCCGCCGGCGCCGGCACGCCGTCGAGCAGGTAGCCCGGCCGCCCGTGGCTGACAGCCGGTCCGCTGCCGCAGGAAGGGCAGCTGTAACTGGCGGCCAGGCGTCCGGGGTGCACCGCGAGGAGGCCGGCCACGAACAGCCGCTGCTCAAGCCGCCCGGCCAGGAACCGGTCCCGCGCTTCTAGTTCCATGGCCCGGGCCCGGGCCAGTTCAGGCCCGTCAAGAACCGTTTCGGCGTCCCGCCGGACCCGTTCGGCTTCCCCGGGCACAGCAAAGGGCGGGACGGCATGCACCACTAGCTCCGGTGCCATGCCGCCCCGCCCTTTGGATGCCTCATGGGCAAATTTTCCGTGGCCGCGGCTAGCGCTGGACTGCCCCGAACCGTTCCGCTGCGAGGGCCACTGCACTTTCGCGTGCGGCCGATGCTTCGTCAGCCGTCAGCGTCCGGTCCGCGGCGCGGAAGCGCAGCCCGAAAGCCAGCGATTTCTTGCCGTCCTCGATCCCCTTGCCTGCATAGACGTCGAACAGGGCAACGTCCTCCAGCAGTTCACCGGCGCCCTCGCGGAGCGCAGCCAGCACATCGTCCGCGGGGACATCAGCGGGCACCACGAGCGCCACGTCCTGGGTGGCCACCGGGAACGGGGAGATGTGGCGGGCGACGATGACATCCGGGGCGGCATTGAACAGCGCGTCGGCGTTGAGTTCCAGGGCCACGGACCGCGCGGGCATGTCCGCGGCGGCAAGCAGTTTGGGGTGCAGCTCGCCCGCGTAGCCCACCACTTCACCGCTGCGCAGCGACAGCCGGGCAGCACGGCCGGGGTGGAAGGCCTGGTGGCTGCCCTGCGTCACCACCAGTTCGACGCCGAGCACGTCACCGGCCAGGCGGGCGACGTCCAGCGCGTCCGCCCAGTCCCAGACCCGGGGTGTGTGGGCCGCTGCCACCGGCGAATCGTGCCCGGTGAGGACGGCGGCAACGTGGAACGGCTGGGCCGGAACGCCGTCGTACAGCGCGTCCAGCACATCGTCGGCGGGTTTGGCGCCCAGCGGCGGGATGGAGGCGGTACCCACCGTCCCGCCCGGCAGGAAGACCAGTCCGGACTCGAACAGCGCCAGGTCCCGGAAGCCGCGCGAATGGTTGCGCTTGGCCACCTCGATCAGTCCCGGCAGGATGGAGGTGCGCAGGTAGCCCTGCTCCTCGCTGATCGGGTTGGCCAGCTTCACGGCGCTGCGGGCAGCACTCTCCTCGGCCACACCGAATGTGTCGTTGGCCGCCTTGGAGACGAACGGGTAGGACAGCACCTCGGTGAGCCCGGCGTCCGCCAGCGCCTGGATCAGGCGGCGGCGCTGCTGCTGCACGCGGGTCAGGCCGCGGCCGGGAGGTGCCACGGGCAGGGTGGCGGGGATCTTGTCGTAGCCCACCAGCCGGGCGATCTCCTCGGAAAGGTCTTCCTTTGTCTCCAGGTCATGGCGCCAGCTCGGGGCAGTCACCGTCCAGCCGCCGTCGTTCTTCACGACGGCCGCGCCTAGGTCCTCCAGGGACGTGACGATCTGTTCCTCGGTGAAGTCGATGCCGATCCGGGCCGCGGCAAACCCTGCCGGCAGCTCGATGGTCACAGTGTCCGGGGCGGTGCCCACATCCGTGCCGGTCGTGTCCGCCGTGCCGCCGGCCAGCTCCACCAGCAGGTCCACCACACGCTGGGCGGCCACGCCGGCCACCTGCCAGTCGACGCCGCGTTCGAACCGCTTGGACGCTTCGGACGGCAGCTTGTGCCGGCGCCGGGACCGGGAAATGGACACCTCGTCGAAGTGCGCTGCCTCCACCAGGATGTTCGACGTCGAATCGCCCACCTCGGTTGCCGCCCCGCCCATCACGCCGGCGATGCCAATGGCACCGGAATCGTCGGTGATGAGCAGGTCCTCGGCGTCGAGGGTGCGTTCCTTGTCATCGAGGGTGGTGATCTTCTCGCCCGCGGCAGCGCGCCGCACCACGATGTCGCCGGAGAGCTTGTCCAGGTCGTAGCAGTGCGTGGGCTGGCCCAGCTCGAGCATGACGTAGTTGGAGATGTCCACCGGCAGCGAGATGGAGCGGATGCCGGCCAGCCGCAGCCGGGACACCATCCACGGCGGGGTGGGGCGGGTGGCGTCCACGCCGCGGACGGTGCGTGCCACAAAGCGGTCGCAGCCGGGCTTGCCGTAGATGGGCGCGTCGTCGTTCAGCTTGACGCCGTAGCCGCCGGACAGCTCCGCCGGGACCTGGACCTTTGCCGCGGGATCGGTGAAGGTGGTGCCCGTGGCGTGCGCGTACTCGCGGGCGACGCCCCGGATGGAGAAGGCGTAGCCGCGGTCCGGGGTGACGTTGATTTCGGCGGCCTGGTCATAGAGGCCCAAGAGCTCCATGGCGTCTGTGCCGACCTCGGGATCCAGGCCGATGCGGGACAGCACCAGGATGCCGTCGTGGTCCTCGCCGATGCCCAGTTCCCGCACCGAGGCGATCATGCCTGCGGACAGGTGGCCGTACGTCTTCCGGGCGGAGATCTGGAAGTTGCCGGGCAGCACGGCACCCGGCAGGGTGACCACCACCTTGTCGCCTTCAACGAAGTTGTGGGCGCCGCAGATGATGCCCTGCACGCCGGACGGGTCGATGCCCTTGCCGGTGAGCTTCTGTTCCTGCCCTTCGGGGACAACCCGGACCTGGCACCAGTTGATGGTCTTGCCGTTGCTCTGCGGTTCCTTGACCAGGCTGAGGACCTGTCCCACCACGATGGGGCCCTGCAGGGCATCGGTGGGACGGTGCACGTCCTCTTCTTCGAACCCGACCTTGACCAGTTCGGCCATGACGTCTTCGGCCGTTGCTCCGGCCGGTACCTCTGCGAATTCACGCAGCCAGGAAAGTGGGATACGCACTGTTAGATCTCCATCCCGAAGTGCTCGCTGAAACGTACATCGCCTTCGATCATGTCGCGCATGTCCCCCACCTCGTTGCGGAACATGAGGGTGCGTTCGATGCCCATGCCGAAGGCAAAACCTGAATAGACGTCCGGGTCGATGCCCGCGGCGCGGAGCACGTTGGGGTTGACCATGCCGCAGCCGCCCCATTCGATCCAACGCGGACCGCCCTTGGCGCCGGGGTGGAAGATGTCCAGCTCGGCGGACGGCTCGGTGAACGGGAAGTAGTTGGGACGCAGCCGGATCTGGGCCTCGTCACCGAACATCTGCCGGGCGAAGTGCTCCAGCGTGCCGCGGAGGTCGGCCATGCTGAGGTTCCTGTCGATCGCCAGGCCCTCGAACTGGTGGAACACCGGGGTGTGGGTGGCATCCAGTTCATCGGTCCGGAACACCTTGCCCGGGCAGAGCACATAGATGGGCACCTCGCGCTCCAGCATGGAGCGCACCTGTACCGGGGAGGTGTGCGTGCGCATGAGGAGGTGCGCTTCGGGGGGTTCCACGAAGAAGGTGTCCTGCATTTCGCGCGCCGGGTGGTCCGGCTTGAAGTTCAGGGCATCGAAGTTGAACCATTCGGACTCGACTTCCGGGCCCTCGGCGATTTCCCAGCCCATGCCCACGAAGATGTCCGCCACGCGGTCCTGGAGCGTGGACAGGGGGTGCCGGGCACCGGCGCGACGGCGGCGCGGGGCCGCCGTGACGTCCACCGTCTCCTCGAGGAGGATCCGCGCGTCGTTTTCCGCTTCCAGCACGGCCGTGCGGTCGGCGAGCGCCTTGTTGACCCGTCCGCGGGACGCGCCCATCAATTTACCGGCGAGCGCCTTCTGGTCTTTCGGCAGCTTGCCGATCTCACGGTTTGCGAGGCTGAGCGGGGACTTCTCCCCCGTGTGCGCGAGCCTCACCGCCTTCAGCTCGTCAAGGGTGGCCGCACCGGCAATGGCGGTGATGGCCTGGTCTACAGCGGCATTGATGGCGGCTTCATCCGTGGGGTTCGGTGCAGCGGCGCCCGGCAAAGTTTCAGTCATCTACTGTTCTTAGCTACGAGTCGTGGCTGCCGGCGAGCAGAGCATCCTGCACGGTTTCCCGGCGGCGCGTCCGTCACTGGCAGGTCATGGATGAATGTCCTCAAATTCAGGGCATTCAATGACCAGGTCAGGGCCCGCCGGCAAAACCTGCGGGCACTGCCCTCCAGTCTAGTTGAACCCTCCGGCTACCATGGCCTCATGACACTGCGGCGGCGCCCTGGATCCCTACCGCCGCTGACCGCTGCCCAGCGGCTGCGGCGGGCAGTCAACCTGGCCAACGGCAGCACGGTGCTGGGACTCGCGGTGGCCGCGGCTGCGCGTACACCGCTTGCCCCGGGGCCCCGCGGACTGGTACTGGCCGGCGGATACCGCTGGCGCCTGCCCTTCGCCCGGGCCTTCACCCTTGGAAACGTGGTCCTGTGCCGCGGCCCGGCAGAGGACCTCCTGTCCGTACCCGGGTTGCTTGGCCATGAGGAGCGGCACTGCACGCAGTACGCCTGGTGCGGTGGCATTCCTTTCCTTCCCTTGTACCTCCTGGCCGCGGGCTGGTCCGTCCTGCGGACCGGGAATCCGGGGACCGCGAATCCTTTCGAGCGGCACGCGGGGCTGGCCGCCGGCGGTTACCCGTCGCGCGGCCAGTCCCGCCGGCTGCCGGAAGCACGGGCGTGAGCACCATGGGCACAATCACGGTGGGCAGCGCTCAACCGAACGGGCCTGCCGGAACTGTGACGGTGACGGGAACCGGGGGCGCGGAAGCGGCCCCTGACCTGACGCTCGTCACCCTGGGGGTGGAGACCCGGGCCACTTCCGTCGATGCCGCTTATTCCGCTGCGGGTGCAGCCCTGGCGTCGGTTACGGAGGCCCTGCGCGCCGGGGGCGTGGCCGCCGCCGATGTCCGGTCGACGGGCCTGAACGTGCGGGCGGACTACGTGTGGCGCGAGGGCGAAGGACAGCAGGTGGCAGGCTATGTTGCCTCCAGCTCGCTTGGCGTCCGGCTGCGGGATGCCGCCGCCGTGTCCGGCCTGATCGGGGAAGCTGTCCGGGCAGGCGGCAACGCCGTTCGCCTCAACAGTCTTCAACTCACCCTTGCCGATGACTCGGCGGTTAGGGAGCGCGCCCGGGCGGCCGCCTGGGAAGACGCCCTGCAGGCCGCACGCCAGTTCGCCGCCCTGGCCTCGGCCGGGCTGGGACGTGTGCTGTCCGTGACCGAGCACGCCCCCGGACAAGTGCCTGTTCCCCTGGCTGGGTTCCAGCGCGCCAGCGCGGCCGAGTCCATCGCGGTGGAGCCCGGGACAAGCCGGGTGGAAACGGCGGTAACAGTGATGTGGGAACTGGCCAGCCTGGCGCCCGCCTGAGCCTGCCGGCCTTGACATTCATTCGAACATGTTTTCGAATGGGGGCATGAGATGGGACGCCCAAGCACTGGTTCCGGCTCCGGCCGCGGAGGCCGCGGGGCCCGGTCCCGCCCTCCTCCCGCTGGCGGGGCTGGTCCGCTCGGTGACCACTCCGGAATTCGCCGGCATCACCTTCCATGAGGTCACCGCAAGATCGGTGCTTAACAAGGTTCCGGCAGGTTCGCGCATGCCCTTTGAATGGACGGTGAACCCTTACCGCGGCTGCAGCCATGCGTGCGTCTACTGCTTCGCCCGCAAGAGCCACACATACCTGGATTTCGACGCCGGCCTGGACTTTGACAGCCAGGTGGTAGTCAAGGTGAATGCGGCTGAGGTCCTCCGCAAGGAACTGGCCAAACCCTCGTGGACACGGCAACAGGTGGCGCTCGGCACCAACACGGACCCCTACCAGCGGGCCGAGGGACGGTACAAGCTCCTGCCCGGCATTATCTCGGCACTTGCCGATTCAGGCACTCCCCTGTCCATCCTTACCAAGGGCACGCTACTGGCGCGGGATATCCCGCTGCTGAAAAGTGCTGCCACCCAGGTTCCGGTGGGCCTCGGAATATCGCTGGCCATGACCAACGAGGCGTTGTCCGAAGCAATCGAGCCGGGGACGCCGGGCCCGCGGGCTCGGCTCAAGCTGGTGAGCCGGCTTCGTGAGGCGGGGCTCCCCTGCGGAGTGATGGCCATGCCCATCCTTCCCTGGCTTTCGGACAGCGATGAGGCGCTGGACGCGCTCTTCGCCTCGCTGGCTGCGGCGGGCGCCACGGGCGTGACCGCCGGCGCCCTGTACCTGAAGCCGGGTACCCGCGAATGGTTCCTGAAATGGCTGGCCGCGAACCACCCCGGGCTGGTGGGCCGGTACCGGCAGTTGTACGGCACCGGATCCTATGCGTCCAAGGAGTACCGGGGCTGGCTTGCCGGGAAGGTCCGCTACTTCAAGGCCAGGCACGGCTTCACGCATTCCTCGGGATTCAGCCACCGGGACCTCGACGATCCCCGCGGCGAAGAAGCCGAGTATCCGGCAGGGATCATTCCGGAAGCGCCAGGAAGCCGGGCGCCGGGACCGGTCCGGTCCGGCGGACAGGCCGGGCAGCCAACCCTTTTCTAGGTCCGGCCGCCGCCGGCAGGCACTGACACCGTATCGAGCAGCGCGCGGACAATCGGGAAGTCCGCGGGGATCCAAGGCAGGCCAAGCACCGCCGCGGGATCGGCAAGCGGCAGCCACCGAAGTTGATCGTGGTCTTCCAGGGGCCGCGGCTCTCCACGGGTAACCTCGGCGAACCACACCCGCATGGCGGCGCGCTCATTCAGTGGCCAGCCGTTGGCATCCGGGGCGGGCAACTCGTTACCCAGCCGGACCCCCACGCCCAGCTCCTCGAGCAGTTCCCGCACGAGTGCCGTCTCGGCGTCCTCGCCCGGCTCCACCTTGCCGCCCGGGAATTCCCACATGCCTGCAAGGCTTTCCGGCGCGCTGCGCCGGGCCACCAGCAGCATGGCCGGTTCAGCCAGGCTGTCCACGGTGGCTCCGCCCACCACCCGTATCAGTTCAGTCATCGCCCCATTCTATGGGGGACAATGGGAGCATCCGGAGTTCCTTCCGCCGGGCCGGGGAATACAGCTTTCCCCTCCGGGGTTTCCGCTTCCGGACCCTGTCCTTCCCGCCCCATCGCCGTGGCAGCACCAGTTCCGTCAGCAACCCATTTTGAAAAGCAGGCACATGAGCAGCGCCCTTTCCACGTCCACGGCAGCCTCCGCCACCTCCCACAACCTGGCCATGGCCATCATTGCCCTTGCCATGGGCGGCGTGGGCATCGGCGTCACCGAATTCACCATGATGGGCCTGCTGAAGGAAGTGGAACAGGGCCTGGGCATCAGCACCCCCGAAGCCGGGCACCTCATCTCGGCCTATGCCCTGGGCGTGGTGGTGGGGGCGCCACTGCTCGCCGCCGTGGGCGCCAAGCTTCCGCGCAAGCATCTTGCCCTCGGCCTGATGCTGTTCTTCACCGTGGCGAACCTGACGTCCTTCCTGGCGCCGGACTACGGGACCATGCTGGTGTCCCGCTTCGCTGCCGGCCTGCCCCACGGCGCCTTTTTCGGCGTCGCTGCGGTGATTGCCGCTTCCCTGGTTCCGCCCACCAGGCGCGGCTGGGCCATCTCCATGGTGATGGCGGGGCTCAGCATTTCCAACGTGGTTGGGGTACCGTTCGCCACCTGGCTGGGCCAGACCTACGGCTGGCGGCTGCTCTTTGTCCTGGTGGGTCTCATCGGCCTGCTGACCCTGGCCCTGGTATGGCGGTTCGTCCCGTTCCAGGCAGCCCACCCCGACGCGAGCATCATCCGGGAACTCGGTGCGCTCAAGCGGCTCCAGGTGTGGCTGGCAATCCTGATCGGCGTGGTGGGATTCGGCGGTTTCTTCGCCACCTACACCTACATCGCGCACACCATGACCCTGGTGGCCGGAATCCCGTCCTCCTTGATTCCCGTGGTGGTGGCGCTCTACGGGCTTGGCATGGTGGCCGGAAACATCGTGGGCGGGCGGATCGCTGACAAGTCGGTCATGGGCACCCTCTACAAGGTGCTGCCGGCCATCTCAGTGGCCCTGGTGGTCTACGCCGTCGCCGCACACTGGCCATGGTCGGCTTTTGCCATGGTGTTCGTGGTGGGCGCGTCCGGGTCCATGCTGATCCCCGCCCTGCAGACCCGCCTGCTGGACGCCTCCCCGGATGCCCCCTCGCTTGCGTCGTCACTGAACCACGCCGCCCTGAACGTCGCCAATGCCCTGGGCGCCTTCCTGGGCGGACTGGTCATCGCGCTGGGCTGGGGCTACGTGGCCCCTGCCATGGTTGGCGCCGTCCTCGCAATCCTGGGACTCGGCGTCGCCCTTCTGAGCGGCATGCTGGAACGCCGGAAGCCCCTGGCTGCCTAAGCCGTGCCGTAACCCGAAGGAAATCCCACCAGCCTGCCCCGCATCGAGGGTCACGGAACAGCCTCCGTCCCGGCACCCCCTACGGGCTCCGGGGCCCTCCAACGCCCGCCGCCCGGGCTAAGGCGTTCCCCGGAAGCGGGTCAAAAGCCTGCTGACATCAAGGGGCCGTTATGTTAGCTTGAGGCTCATCGGGGCTATTAGATCCCGGTAAACATAAGGAGGAGACATGGGTTTTCTTGCTTGGATTATTCTCGGCCTCATCGTAGGGGCCATCGTCAAGGCGGTCATGCCCGGACGGGTCGGCGGCGGCTGGGTCACCAGCCTGGTACTGGGCGTGGTGGGAGCCATCGTTGGCGGCTGGATCGGCAGCCTCCTGTTCAACCGGGGCGATCTGGCCTTCTTTGACCTCGGCACCTGGATTCTCGCAATCGTTGGCGGCCTTGTTGTTGCCGGCATCTACGGAGCCATCACCGGACGCGGAAAGGCCACCCGCGCACCCTGATGCTCCCAGCTGGGATTCATTCACCAAGGCCCCGGACAACCCGGGGCCTTTATTTGTGCCCGTTATCCCCAACAGCGGATCAGGTAGCGACTGAGGCCGGCTGCTGCGAACGCGCACTGGCATAGAGGCAGACCGTGGCGGCGGTGCCAAGGTTGAGGCTCTCGGCGGCACCGTAGACGGGAACGGCAACGCGGTGGTCGGCGAGTTCCAGCTCGTCCGGGGAGAGCCCCTGTGCTTCGTTGCCGAACAACCAGGCTGTGGGCGCGGCAAGGTCGTACGCGGATTCCGGACCGGCACCGGTCAGCCTCCGCCTGGCGTTCTCGTCCTGCAGCGCGTCCAGGTTCAGGGTGCCGTAGCCGTCCGCAGCCAGGATCCCGATTCCCCTGGCCTTGCAGGCGGCAGCAACTGCTGCAGCATCAGCCCCCAGCACCACCGGCAGGTGGAACAGGGAACCGGCCGTCGAGCGGACGGCCTTGGGGTTGTAGATGTCCACGCTGGACGCGGTGAGGACAACCGCATCGGCACCGGCCGAGTCGGCCGCCCGCAGGACTGTTCCGGCGTTCCCCGGGTCCCGGACCTGGCAGAGCACGGCGATCAGGCGGGGCCCGGCGTCGAGCACTTCTTCCAGCGCCACGTCCAGGAAGCGGCACACGGCGATGATGCCCTGCGGGTTGACGGTGTCCGCCATTGCGGCAAGGACCTCGTCCGTGGAGAGCCGGGCGTTGGTCCCCGCAGCCAGCTCCTCGAATTCCGGAAAGCGGTCCAGGCATGCCTCGCTGGCGAACACCTCGGAGACCACGCCGGGGGCTCCTGCGGCCAGGCGTGCCTGGTGCAGTTTCAATGCCTCGCGCACGGCCTGCGGCCCCTCGGCCAGGAAGTGTCCGCGCTTTAAACGCGCCGGGCGCCCTGCAAGCTTTGCCACGTCCCTGACCCGATCAGCTCGGGGGTTGGACAGTGGAAAGTCTTGCGGGCGCCCGGTTTTGTTCATAGAAGAACTCTAGTGGCTGCTGCCACCGGTTCCTGAACTGCCCCTGGGATGGGGCCAGGTGCTACTTGGCAGCAACAACCTTCTTGGCGGAGGTGTCGGCCGGCAGCGAGTCCTTGGCAACCTGCACCAGCGCAGCGAAAGCGTTGGCGTCGGAGACGGCCAGCTCTGCAAGCATGCGGCGGTCAACCTCAACTTCAGCAGCCTTCAG
>Ga0307412_10000852_pt1 | contig 17537 bp, 13 predicted proteins | sample DK1Cmetagenome_3_FD_203823 | JGI IMG/M metagenome (GOLD analysis project Ga0307412, IMG submission 203823) | Maize rhizosphere microbial communities from greenhouse at UC Davis, California, United States - DK15-C-1 | ecosystem: Host-associated > Plants > Roots > Rhizosphere > Soil | place: USA...
GACGCTCCCCGCCGCCGCCGCCTTCGCCGGGATGCTCAGCGAGAGCGGGGTCTCGAAGAACGAGGGGAAGATCGTGACGACGTTGATGCGGAGCATGAGGTCGCGGGGGCGGGTGCGGGGCGCAGGGTGCGGCGCGCAGGATGCGTGAAGCGTCTCGTGCTTCCCGCCGCTCGTCACTCGTCGTCGAGCAGCCCTTCCGGCGGGTCCGCGGTCAGGACGCGGCGCGCCAGGTCCACCGCGAGCACGACTTCCGGGCGATAGGGGAGGATTACGGTCGGCCGCCCCGCGGGCCGCACCTCGAGCATCAGCCCCTGGGGCAGCTCGTAGAGCCCGACGACTTCGCCGAGCGCGTCGCCCCCCGGCCGCTCGACGCGCATCCCGACGAGCTCGTGGTAGTAGACCTCGTCCGCGGCGGGAGGCGGGAGCTCGGTCAGCCGCGCGAGGATGTAGCGCTCGCGCCAGAGTTCGGCCGCCGTGCGGTCGGCGATCTCGGCGAAGGCGACGATCCATCCGCCCTTGAAGGGGCGCGCGCGCTGCACCGTCAGCGCGGGGGCGCCGGGTGCGAGGTCGCCCGTCACGGTGCCCGCGAAAAGACGACGGCCGGACGCGAAGACGGCGTCCGGCGCGTCGGTGATCGCCTCCACGACGAGCTCGCCGCGGATGCCGTGCGCGTTGCGGACCCGCCCGACGATCGCGTACTCCGGGCGGGCCCCGTCCGTCATCACGCCGCCGGGGTAGCGTCCTCGGTGCGCTCGCCGAGCGGGACGGCGCTCGCCTGGAGCTTGCTGGCGAGTCGCGCCTCGTGGCGCGCCTTGAGCACGCCGGCCTTGCGGAGCAGCGAGCGCACGGTGTCGCTCGGCTGGGCGCCGACGTCGAGCCAGTAGTTGGCGCGGTCGGTCTGGACGTTCAGCCCACCCTCGGTCTGGCGGGGAGCGTACTGCCCGATGATCTCGATGAAGCGGCCGTCGCGCGGGCTCTTGGAGTCGGCGACGACGATGCGGTACACGGGCGCCTTCTTGCGCCCGACACGACGGAGACGAATGCGAACCACGGTGGTGCTCCCTGTGAGAACGTGAGGGTGATGCTGCCGGGCTCCTCGCGCATCCGGCGTTTCCGGTGCGCACCCGGGTGGAACTGCGACTGGCCACGCGAACGAGCTGGCCAACTGCGAAAGATCAGAGACTGCTCGTGCTACTCCGGTGATGAAGCCAGTCCCGTGTGCACTTCCGTCTTTCTTCCTTCGCCCTTCTGCGTCAACGGCCGAACATCCCTCCCCCTCCCGGCATCCCCGGCGGCATCCGCATCGCGCCCCCGCCGCCGGAGCCGCCGGCGACCTTCTTCATCATCTTCTGCATCCCCTTGAACTGCTCGAGGAGCTGGTTGACCTCGGAGACGGGACGCCCGGATCCCTTCGCGATCCGGGCCCGGCGCGAGCCGTTCATCGTATCGGGCTTCTTGCGCTCGGCGGGGGTCATCGAGAGCACGATCGCCTCGAGGTGCCTCATCCGCCGTGGGTCCACCTTGGCCTGCGAGAGCATCTTCGCGTTCACGCCCGGGAGCAGCTTGAGGACTCCCTCGAGCGGCCCGAGCTTCTGGATCTGGCGCATCGCGGTGAGGAAGTCCTCGAGGTCCATCCCCTCCTTGCGGACCTTCTTCTCGAGCTTCTTCGCCTCGGCGGCGTCGAAAGCGCCCTGCGCCTTCTCGACGAGGGTGAGGACGTCGCCCTGCTGGAGGATGCGCCCGGCCATGCGGTCGGGGTGGAACTCCTCCAGCGCGTCCGACTTCTCGCCGACGCCGATGTACTTGATCGGCTTCTTCGTGACGCCGAAGATCGAGAGCGCCGCGCCGCCGCGGGCGTCGCCGTCCATCTTCGTGAGGATCACGCCGGTGACGCCGAGGCGCTGGTCGAAGCCCTGGGCGATCTTGACGGCGTCCTGACCGGTCATGCCGTCGGCGACGAAGAGGATCTCGTCGGGGTGCACGGCGTCCTTGAGGCGCGCGAGCTCCTGCATCATCTCGTCGTCGATCTGCAGGCGGCCGGCGGTGTCGATGATGACGACGCGGTCGCGCGCGCGCTTCCCCTGCTCGATGCCGGCCTTGGCGATCCGCACGACGTCGCGCGTCTCGCGGTCGGCGTAGACGGGCACGTCGAGCTGCTGCCCGAGCGTCTCGAGCTGGTCGATCGCCGCGGGGCGGTAGACGTCGGCGGCGACGAGGCGCGTCGGGCGCCCCTCGGCCTTGAGCTTGCGCGCCAGCTTGCCGGCGGTCGTCGTTTTTCCCGAGCCCTGCAGACCGACCATCATGACGACCGTCGGCGGGACGGAGCTCATCTTGAGCCCCTCGCGCCGCTCGCCGAGCATCGCGGCGAGCTCGTCGTGGACGATCTTGACGAGCTGCTGCGCCGGGGAGACCGTTCGCAGCTGCGTGATGCCGACCGCCTTCTGCTCGACGCGCTCGAGGAACTCCCGCGTCAGCTGGAAGTTGACGTCGGCCTCGAGGAGGACGCGGCGCACCTCGCGCAGCCCCTCCTTGATGTCCCCTTCGGTAAGCACGCCACGCCCGCGTAGGCGGGCGAAGGTCTCCTCCAGCTTCTCACTGAGCTCGTCAAACATAGCCGTGAAACGTAGGCGTAATTAGGATTTAGGACAAGGGAGCGGACGCCTCCCGGTGCGGGCGGTTCACGGGGGTTGGTTCGCGGTTGACCGTCTACTGTCCGCCGCGTTCGCCGTGCCTCGCTCGTTCTCTCCTACCTGCCCGCCCTTCTTCACTCCGAGCAGCGGCCGCGACCGTAGTTGCCCGCATTCGTGTCGGGCGTCACCAGTTTGCCCCGCGCGCGCCCTCGCGTCCCTCGGCCCAGCACGCGTCAACCCCGCCTCGACCCTAGCCCCCGCAGTTCATGGCCAAAGCCCAGCGCAAGGAAGAGATCCTCAAGTCCGAGTTGCCACCGACGCTGCCGCTCATGGCGCTGCGCTCGACGATCGTCTACCCGCTGGGGACGATCGCCGTGCAGATGGGCGCGCCGGAGAACCTCGCCTTGCTGCGCTCGAACGAGGAGGCCGGACTGATCGTCGCGCTGGTCGTCGCCAGTGGCGACCACGACGAGCCGATCGACCCCGCGAAGTTCATCGGCCGCGTGGGGGTCGCGGCGCGCGTGCACGAGCGGATCAACCTGCCCGGCGACACGGTCCAGATCACGCTGCAGGGGCTGCGGCGGATCACGATCGAGGGGGTCGCGCAGACCGAGCCCTACCCGGTCTCGCACATCAAGCCGGCCAAGGAGACGCCCGCCGACGCGACGGAGATCGACGACCTCGTGACGCGCGTCGTCGGCGCCGCGGAGACGCTCGCCGACCTCATCGACCGCATCCCCGACGAGGTGCCGGCGATTCTCAAGATGAACGTCTCCGACCCGGGGCGGTTCGCCGACCTCGCGGCGACGAACATGAACTTCCGCATCTCCGACAAGGACGAGGTGCTGCAGCGGCTCGACGTCGGCCAGCGGCTCCGCTTCATCCTCAGCCGCCTCGAGCGCGAGGTCGCCCGGGCCCGCGTCATGGAGGACGTGAAGCGGCAGACGGAGATCAAGATCGAGCAGCACCAGCGGGAGTTCTACCTGCGCCAGCAGCTGCGCGCGATCCAGGCGGAGCTGGGCGAGGCCGACCCCGGCGAGAAGGAGTCGGTCGAGACGCTCAAGAAGATCGAGGAGGCCAAGCTCCCCGAGAAGGTGGCGCAGGAGGCGCGCCGGGAGACCGAGCGGATGCGCATGCTGTCGCCCGCCTCGAGCGAGTACCAGGTCATTCGCACCTACCTCGACTGGATCCTCTCGCTGCCCTGGCACAAGCGCTCGGGGGACGAGGAGATCACACTCGAGAAGGTGGAGGCGGCGCTCGAGGACCGGCACTACGGGCTGAGCGAGGCCAAGGAGCGCATCATCGAGTACCTCGCCGTGCGCAAGCTGCGCGGCGGCGACCCGCACGGCCCCATCCTCTGCTTCGTCGGCCCGCCGGGCACCGGCAAGACCTCGCTCGGCGAGGCGATCGCGAAGTCGATCGGGCGCGAGTTCTACCGCATCTCGGTCGGCGGCGTGCGCGACGAGGCCGAGATCCGCGGCCACCGGCGCACGTACGTCGGCGCGATGCCGGGGCTCCTCATCCAGGCGCTGCGCCGCGTGCAGGTGCGCGACGGCGTATTCATGATCGACGAGATCGACAAGATGACGAGCGGGGGTCCGTCCGGAGATCCCACGGCGGCGATGCTCGAGGTGCTGGACCCCAATCAGAACTCGTCGTTCGTGGACCACTACCTCAACCTGCCGTTCGACCTCTCGTCGGTGCTCTTCATCTGCACCGCGAACAACCTCTTCGACATCCCCGGCCCGCTCCGCGACCGAATGGAGGTCATCCGGATCGCCGGCTACACGGTCGAGGAGAAGGTCGAGATTGCGTGGCGCTACCTCATCCCGCGCCTGCTCGAGGAGCACGGGATCACCGACAAGGACATCCAGTTCACCGACGAGGTGCTCGGCTTCATCTCGAGCCGCTACTCGCGCGAGGCCGGCCTCCGCAACTTCGAGCGCAACGTCGCCGCCCTCATGCGCAAGCGCGCCCGCCGCAAGGCGGAAGGCGAAGAAGGCGCCTGGGTGATCGACAACGCGAAGGTCGAGGAGGTGCTCGGCATCCCGCGCTACGCCGTCGAGGAGGCCGACAAGGAGGCCGAGATCGGCGCCGTGACGGGGCTCGCGTGGACGGCGACCGGCGGTGACCTCATGCACATCGAGGCGCTGCGCATGCCGGGGAGCGGGCGGATGACGGTCACGGGTCAGCTCGGCGACGTCATGCGCGAGTCGGTGGACGCCGCCTACTCGTGGGTCCGGTCGCGCGCCGAGTCGCTTCGCATCTCCGACAAGGAGTTCCGCGAGAGCGACATCCACATCCACTTCCCCGCCGGCGCGATCCCCAAGGACGGCCCCAGCGCCGGACTGGCGATCACGCTCGCCATCGCCAGCGTCCTGAGTCGGCGTCCCGTACGCCGCGACCTCGCGATGACGGGCGAGGTCACGCTGCGGGGTCGCGCCCTCGAGATCGGCGGCGTGAAGGAGAAGGTGCTCGCCGCCTACCGCGCCGGCCTGCGCGAGGTCATCATGCCGAAGGCGAACGAGAAGGACCTCCGCGACGTGCCGGCGGAGGTGCGCGACAACATGCGCTTCACCTTCGTCGCGACGATGGACGAGGTGCTCCGCGTCGCCCTGCTCCCCGCTCCCGAGGGCGGCCTCGCCGACCGCGCGCCGCGGGGCGGTGAGGACGAGGAGGACGACGAGCTGGCGCCGGCCACGGACGGCCGCGGGAGCGGCGAGATCGTGGAGCGGGAAAGGGAGCGAGCGGCCGGCGCGGTGGTGTCGGGAGCGTGACGTAGCACCGAGGGCCGGAGAAGGGCGAAAGAAGAAAGACTGTGCGGGGCGCATCGTGGCCTCACACAGTCTTTCTTTTTTCGCCCTTTGCCGCTCCGATCAGAGGAGTCTCATCGCCGAGTAGATCGCCAGCCCCACCAGCCCGCCGACGAGCGTGCCGTTGATGCGGATGAACTGGAGGTCCTTGCCGATCGCCAGCTCGATCTTCCGCGAGGTGGCGTTGGGGTCCCACTCCTCGACCGTGTGGGCGATGAGCTGGGCGACTTCGTCGCGCGCCTGCTCGACCGCGTACAGCACGCCGTCGGTGATCCAGCCGTTGACCTTGGCGAGCAGCACGGGGTCCGCGAGGACGGCCTGGCCCGCGCTCACGAGGCCGCGCTCGACGGCGCCCGGCCCCTCGTCGTCGCCCCGCTCGGCGTAGCGCACCAGGCGGCCCTTCACGTCGTCCCAGAGCGACCGCGAAAATTCCTGCACCGCCGGGTGCTCGAGCACTTCGGCCTTGATCGCCTCGGCGCGCGCGTGCACGTCGGGAGACGTCTTGAGCCGCTCGATGAACTCGCTCAGCGCCGCGTCGAAGCGCCCGCGGAGAGGGTGGCCCGGGTCGGTGCTGACGTCCTGCAGCGTGCGCTCGATCCCGCCGACGATCTTGTCGTGGATCTTGTCGTCCACCCGCTCGGGCACCCACCACGGGCTCTCGTCGCGGATGCGGTCGCGGATCAGCTCCTCGTTCTCCGAGACGAAGCGGGCGACGAGGATGATCGCGCGGTCGAGCAGCTCCTGGTGGCGGTTTCCCTCGGTGAGCAGGGCGAGGACGTTGCCGAGGATCGGCGCCACGCGGATCGCCCGTACGCGTCCCACGAGGTTACGGTCGATGAGCTCGCGAACTTCCTCGTCGCGCAGGACGTTGGACGCGCCGGCGAGGCCGGCCGCGACGTGCCGCGCGATCAGACGAGCGTTCTCGGGGCGGCTCACCCACCGCGCGAGCAGCTCGCCGGCGCCGAGCCGGGCGAGCCGCGCCGCGACCACGTCCCGCGACAGGAAGTTGCGCTGCACGAAGCCGCCCAGGGTGCGCCCGATGCGGTCCTTGCGGGCGGGGATAATCGCCGTGTGGGGAATCGGCAGGCCGAGCGGCTGGCGGAACAGCGCGGTGACGGCGAACCAGTCGGCGATGCCGCCCACCATCGACGCCTCGGCCGTCGCGCGCACGTAGCCGAGCCACGGGTAGCGCGATTCGTAGAACGCGGCGACGGCGAATACGGCCGCGGCGAGCACGAGGAGGCCCGACGCGCGCCGCTTCATGCGGTCGAGGGCGGCCGCCTTCGCGGGGTCGTCGAGGACTATGAGGTCGGCCATGGCGAGTGGAATGTACGGGGCGTCGGTGCGAGGGGGCGCGGGCCGCCCTCTCTACCGCGGCCGCTCACTCTCTCGATTCGTGCCAGCGCCCCGCCGGCGCGCTATTCGACGCGCACCCGGCCGATGTCGAGCGGTCCGACCGCGGCGCCCGCCGGCAGGTCGCTCAGCACGACCACGGGGCGCCCGTTCGCCTCGCCCGCGGTCACCGACACGCGCCGGCCAGCCGCCTCGAACGAGCGCGCCCCGGCACCCTCGCCACCGCCTGGCGTCGCCGACGTGCGGCTGACGCCGTACCGTCGCTCCACCGCCTGCCCCAGCAGGTCGGTGAATTCGGCCGCCTCGAACGGCGAGTCCCACGCGGTCGCCCAGAGCAGCCCCTGACCGCGTGGCGTGTCCACCAGCGCGAAGCGGTCGCCGCCCCAACCGGCAGCGCCGCGGATCGCGCCGTTCTGGTCGCGCAGGTGCTCGAAGAGCAGCAGTCGCGTCTCGAACTCCCCGAGCCCGTTCTCGTAGACCGTCTTCGCGCCCGTCAGTGGGGGGAGGGCGACGCGGAGCGGGGCGTCCCGCCGCGGGCCGAAGTACGCAGCCTCGTGGAGAATCTGTTCGGTCGAACGGGGCATGTCGGCGTACGGGGCCTCGCCGGGCCGCCGCGACTTGAAGCGGCGCATGAACTCGGCGCCGCTCAGGTACGGGAAGATCAGCGTCTCCTGCACCAGCGTCGGCGCACCCGCGAAGACGGGCATGCTGCCCTGGCGCTCGCGGATCTCCTGGCGGATGCGGTCCCACCCGCCCGGCAGGCGCTCGGCGACATTCCCCTCCCCGATCGCCGAGGCGATCTGCTCGTACACCGCCTGCCCCTCCATGACCGCCTGCGCCGCCATCACGCGGTCGTCGTCCCCCTGCACGCGTTGCAACGAGTCGAGGTCGAAGTACTGGTCCTGGAGCGCGTGCACGAGCTCGTGGCCGATGATGAAGCCCGCCTGCTCCGGGGGCGCTCCGTCGACGACGTAAAGGACCTTCGTCTTCGGGTCGTAGAAGCCGATGATCTGCTCGGTGAGCAGGTCGAGATACAGCTTCCGCACGTCGAGCGTGTCGGGGATCAGGCCGAGTCGCTTGTAGACTGCCGATTTCGCGAGCAGATCCTTCGCCCCCTGGCTCTCGGCGAAGGTGCGCTCGAGGAACTGGCGCACCTCGTCGCGCGACCGCGTCTCGACCTTGGGCGGCGTCTTGAACTTGAGCCCCGTGCTCTTCTCGATCCGCGGCACGGCGTCGGCGACCCGGTCGGCGTACGGGCCCTCGCCGGCGGCGCGCTCCGGTCGGCGGTCGCAGGCGGTCGCGGCGACGAGGGTGACGAGGGCGAGTGTGGTGGCGCGGAGTCCGGCGGCGGGGGGCCTCACGCCGGCCACGCGACGCTCCGGCCGACCGAGAGGCCGACGACGCGCGCGACGTCGTGGCCGCGGACGACGATCCCACGCTCGCTCAGCCGGGCCGCCAGCTCGGTGTCCAGCTCGGCGAGCGTTCGCGACGGCCCGGCCGGGGCCGGGCGTGCTGGCGGTGGCGGGGCAGCCGTCTCGCGCCCGACGGGACGCGTCGGGGCCTCCGTGGGAGCGCCGGCGATCATCGCCTCGATCTCCGCGCCGATGCGCTCGAGGGCCGCGAAGCCGTCGCGCGCGAAGCGCTCGAGCGGGTCGGGACCGCCCGCCGTTTCGTCGCCCTCCCGCGGCGGCGCGCCGGCGGCACCGCGCGTCGGGCCGCCCGGGCTCGCGCCGCCGCCCGCCGGCTGCACGTCGCGCCGCAGCAGGTCGCGGCGCCGCACGATGAGGCGCTCGGTATCGTCGTCGTAGGTCGCCAGCGCATGCGTGTGGGCGCACGCCTCGTCGAGGGCGTCGATCGCGCGGTCGGGACGCATGCGGTCGAGGATCCAGGCGTCGGTCAGCTCGAGCGACGCGACGAGCGCCTCGTCGGCGATGACGACGTTGTGGTGGCGCTCGAGGCGGACCTTGCGCGCCCGCAGGATCTCGAGCGTCTCCTCCCCCGACAGCTCGCGCACGGCGACGCGCTGGAAGCGGCGCTCGAGCGCCGGGTCGCCGCACACCCACTTCTCGTACTCGTCATCCGTCGTCGCGCCGATGACTCGGAAGTCGCCGCGCACGAGCGCGGGCTTGAGCATGTTGCCGGCGTCCATCGCCGTGCCCATCGCCGTGCCCTGCCCGATCAGGTTGTGCAGCTCGTCTATGAACAGCACGACGTCGGGCGCCGCGGTGCTCTCGGCGACGAGCCCCTTGATGCGCTCCTCGTACTGCCCGCGGTAGGTCGTGCCGGCGAGCAGCGAGACGTGGTCCACGGCGAGGACGCGCACGTCGCGCAGCGAGAGCGGCACGCCGCCGGCGGCGATCCGCTGCGCCAGCCCCTCGACGATCGCCGTCTTGCCGACGCCGGCCGGCCCGACGAGCGCCGGGTTGTTCTTGCCGTGGCGGAGGAGGATGTCGATGACGCGGGCGATCTCGTCGGCGCGGCAGCGGATCGGCTCGAGGCGGCCGGCGCGGGCGTCAGCCGTGAGGTCGCGGGTGAAGCGTGCGAGCGTCGAGCCGCTCTCGTTGGGGCGCAGGATGTCGGCGAAGGTCACGGCGGGCGGGTCGGCGGCGGGTGGCGGCGCCGCCCTCGGCGGCGCGCTGTCACACTAACTCTAAACCGCCCGCCGCGAACTGTTCACGGCTGCGGCCTCACAGGTGCCCAAGGTACCACTCGATCGCCCGATTCCCCCAGAGGAGGACGATCATCGCCGCCGGCGCGAGGAAGACCCCGAACGGCACCTGCGGCGGCTCGAAGGCCCGGCCCGCGCGGCGGCCGCGCAGCCAGACGATCGGGAAGACGACGAGCAGGAAGGTGACGGCGCCGATGAGCGCGCCGACGAACACGGTGAGCAGTGCGCGCCCCGGGCCGAGCGCCCCCCCGACGACGGCCATCAGCGTGACGTCGCCGAAGCCCATCGCCTCCTTCTTCGTCGCGACCTCGCCGAGCCAGCCGGCGATCGCGATCGCGCCGGCCCCGGCGCAGGCTCCCACGAGTGCGTCGTACGGGCCGGCGAAGGGCCCGGTTTCGCCAATCGCGAGCGCCGCTACTGCGGTTGCCGCGACCCACAGCAGGCCGAAGACGGTGAAGCCGTCGGGGATCAAATAGTGCTTAGCGTCGGTGACCGCGATCCCGAGGAGGATCGTCGCGAGGACGGCGACGCGCAGCGCGACGAGCGACACGCCGAAGGCGATGAATGCGGCCACCCAGCCGAGGGCGACGGCGAGCTCGATCGCCGGGTAGATCGGCGAGATGGGCAGCTTGCACCCCGCGCAGCGGGCGCGCATTGCGAGCCAGCTCACGACCGGGATGTTCTCGTACCAGCGGATCTCGCGCTCGCACTTCGGGCACCGCGAGCGAGGCGCGACGACCGAGAGGTCCGCCGGCCAGCGCGCGATGCAGACGTTGAGGAACGAGCCGACGCAGGCGCCGACGACGAAGACGAGGAGCGCGAGGGGGAGCGGCGGCGGGATCGGGTTCACGAGTGCGGTCGAAGTTCGTAGAGAAGGATGCCGGTGGCGACGGCGACGTTGAGCGAGTCAACCACCGGCGCGATCGGGAGGCCGACGAGTCGGGCGGCGCGCCCCCGCGCCTCGGCGGACAGCCCGGCCCCCTCGTTGCCAACGGCCAGCGCGAGGCGCGCCGGCCGCTCGCCGGCCGCCTCCGGGCTCGCGCCCGCGGCATCCGCGGCCCAGAGCTCGATATTCCAGCGGTCGAGGAACGCGGCGGCCTCGTGCCACGTAGAAGCGTAGACCGGGTGGTGGAAGAGTGCACCCATTGCGCTACGGACGACTTTCGCGTTCCAGAGGTCAACCGTGCCCGGGAGGGCGAGCGTCGCGTCGGCCCGCAGGGCGGCCGCCGTGCGGAGGATGGTCCCGACGTTCCCGGGGTCCTGCAGCGCATCGAGCAGGAGCACTCGTGTTGTCGTGCCGGGACGCAGGTCGTCGAGCGATCGCGCCGGCGGCTCGCCGACCGCGACGACGCCCTGCGGTGACTCGGTGTCGGCGGCGCTCGCCAGTTCGGCGTCGGTCACCTCGGCGACCGGCACGTTGCGGCGCACCGCGGCTTCGGCGAGCGCAGTGCGTACGCCGTCGGCCAGCTGGGGCGACACGAGCAGCCCGCGCACGGCGAGCGGCGAGCGCAGGAGCTCGCTGACGGCACGTGCTCCTTCGGCGACGAACAGCCGGTGACGCTCGCGCGCTTTTCGACGGCGGAGGTCGCGGGCTAAAGTGAGCAGCTTCACGCTTTTACGATTTCAGGCCGGGGTGGAATGGCTCTTGCTCGACCGTGATTTCGGGCGCCCGTCGCGCGCCCGTTGGTACTCGACTCCGGGCCGCAGACACCTCGATACACGACGCGCGCACGCGCGCAGGAGCAAGGCATGAGAAGATTGCTGACCGGCGCCGCTCTGGCGCTGACGATCGGCGTCACCGGAGGCTGTGGCGTCTCCACGCAGCAGGAGATCGAGATGGGCGCGCAGTACGCCCAGCAGATCAACGCCCAGCTTCCAATTATCACCGACGCCGAGATCAACCGCTACGTGAACGTCCTCGGCGACTCCATTGCCCGCCTCACGAGCCGGGGAGATCTCGACTGGCGGTTCTACATCGTGGACAGCCCGGAGGTCAACGCGTTCGCCGTGCCCGGTGGATTCATCTACGTGAACCGCGGCCTGATCGCGCGCACGACGACGATGGACCAGCTAGCCGGGGTGCTCGGCCACGAGATCGGCCACGTCGTGCAGCGCCACTCGGTCAAGCAGATGGAGCAGCAGCAGACGGCCAACATCGGCGTGACGCTGGCCTGCGTCCTCACCCGCGTCTGCGAGAGCCAGGCGGCCGGCGCGGCGATCAACGCCGTCGGCGCCGCGGTATTCGCGAGGTTCAGCCGCGAGGACGAGATGGAGGCCGACGCCGAGGCCGTGCGCAACGTCATTCGCGCTGGCATCAACCCGAACGGCATCCCGCAGATGTTCGAGATCCTGCTCGAGGAGCGTCGCACCCGCCCGGCGGGCGTCGAGGCGTGGTTCGCGACGCACCCGCTCGAGGAGGACCGCATCGAGCTGACGCGCAAGCAGATCTCGTCCTACGACCCAGCCCTGCTGCGGTCGCTCGTGGAGGACTCGCGCAACTACCAGACGTTCAAGGCACGCCTCAACTCCCTCCCGCCGTCGCCGGCGCCGCGCCAGGGCGAGTAGAACTTCACGGTCCGCCGGAGAGCGCACGAGGGACGGGACGCGGCGAGTGGCGTCCCGTCCCTCGTTCGTTTCTCTTTCCGCGTGGCGCCCGTCGCCGATCGCCCGCCCCTCATCTCCACCGCCATGCAGATCGCGCTCACCATAGCCGGCTCCGACTCCGGCGGCGGCGCCGGCATCCAGGCCGACCTCAAGACTTTTCAGCGCTACGGCGTCTTCGGCACCTCGGTGCTGACGGCGATCACGGCGCAGAACACGCTCGGCGTGACCTCCTGGAGCGCCGTCGGCCTCGACCTCGTGCGCGCGCAACTCGACGCGGTCGCGACCGACCTGCGGCCGGCGGCGCTGAAGAGCGGGATGCTGGCCGACGCGGACGTCGTCGGCGCCGTCGCGGCGGGCATCCGGGCGCACGACCTCGGCCCATACGTGCTCGATCCCGTAATGGTCGCGACGTCGGGCGACCTGCTCCTCGAGCCGTCCGCGGTGGCAGCGATCCGCGAGCTGCTCGTCCCTCTCGCCGACCTCGTGACGCCGAACCTCTACGAGGCCGCGATCCTCGTCGGCGAGCCGGTGCAGGACCTCGACGACATGCACCGCGCGGCGCGACGCCTCGTGGAGCTGGGCGCCGGCGCGGCGCTCGTCAAGGGCGGGCACCTCGCCGGCGCGGAAATGGTGGACGTCCTCTTCGACGGGGCAGCGCAGGAGTTCCGGCACCCGCGGCTCGAGACGCGAAGCACGCACGGCACGGGGTGCACGCTCTCGGCCGCCGTCGTCGCCCACCTCGCGCTCGACCACGGGCTGGCGGACGCCGTGGCCCGCTCGCTCGACTACGTCCACGAAGCGATCCGCACGGCGCCCGGCCTGGGGGCCGGCCACGGACCGCTCAACCACTTCGCCTAACGCTCGGGGAGCCGCGCGACGAGCCCCTCGACCAGCCGCTCGAAGCGCTCTCCGACGCGCGTCGTCGTCTCCAACACCTCGGCGTGGTCCAGCTTCGTCGGCGAGATGCCGCAGGCGAGGTTGGTGATGCAGCTGATTCCGACGACGCGCACGCCGAGCGCGCGCGCGACGATGACCTCGGGCACCGTGGACATACCGACGGCGTCGGCGCCGAGGCGATCGAGCATGCGCACCTCGGCCGGCGTCTCGTAGGTCGGTCCGAGCAATCCGGCGTAGACGCCGTCGAGGAGGCGCACGCCGGCGTCGCGGGCGACCGCGTGCAGCAACCGCCCCAGCGCGCGATCGTAGGGCGACGACATGTCCGGGAACCGCTCGTCGCCACCCTCCTGCGGGCCGGCCAACGGGCTGCGGAACATGAAGTTGACGTGATCGTCTATCCGCATCAGGTCGCCCGGCCGCATGGTGCGGCGGATCCCGCCCGCGGCGTTCGAGACGACGAGCGTGCGCGCCCCGAGCGCATGGAGGACGCGCACCGGGAAGCCGGCGAGCGCGGCGTCGTGCCCCTCGTACATGTGGAAGCGGCCGGCCAGCGCGACCACGGGACGACCGCCGAGCCGGCCGCCGATGAGGGCGCCGGCGTGCCCGACGATGGTCGCCGTCGGAAAGCCCGGCACCTCGGCGAACGGCACGCGTGTCGCGCCTTCGATGCGCGCCACGAGCCCGCCGAGGCCCGAACCGAGGATGATCGCCGCGGCCGGCGAGGGGAGGCCGCCGAGGCGCTGGCGCACCACCGCGGCGGCACGCGTCGCCGCCGCGCCGCCGTATTCACCCTCCGCCGCCCGGCGATCCTTCCGCTGGGCGCGACGGGCCGCCGAGGTGCCGCTCGCCGTCACGCCGCCGCTCCGTCGGCGGCCGGCGCGCGCAGCTCGGCGATCTCGCGGCGCACGGACGCGATGAGCGCCGACCGCTCCTCGTAGGGGAGGAAGCAGCTCTCGAAGCCGTTGAGGGCAACCGTGCAGAGCTCATCGAAGGTGAAGTCGAGCTCGCGCGCCGCGTGCTCGTACTCGTCACTCAGCGTCGTGCCGCTCATGAGCCGGTTGTCGGTGTTGAGGACGACGTTGAGCCCGCGGTCGAAGTACTCGCGGAACGGGTGCGCATCGTAGGAGCGCGCCGCTCGCGTCTGCACGTTGCTCGTCAGGCAGATCTCGAGGGCGATGCGGCGGTCGTTCACGTAGTCGGTGAGCGACTCGTCCTCGATCAAGCGCGTCGCGTGGCCCACCCGGTGCGCGCCGCAGACGTGGAGCGCCTGCCGCACCGACTCGGGGCCGTCGCCCTCGCCGGCGTGGCAGGTGCAGGCGAGGTCATGCTCGCGGGCGTGGAAGAATGCCGCCGCGTGCTGCGACGCCGGGAAGCCCGCCTCGCCGCCGGCGAGGTCGAAGCCGACGACGCCGCGCTTGCGGTAGGCCACGGCGAGCCGCGCCACCTCGAGCGACACCGCGGGGTCCATGGTCCTAATCCCGCAGACGATCACGCGGCCGATTATCCCGCGTTCCCGCTCGGCGCGCGCCAGACCGCGGAGGGGCGCCTCCACGGCGGCCCCGAGTGCGAGGCCGCGCCGCACGTTGAGCACGGGGGCGTAGCGGACCTCGATGTAGCGCACCCCCTCGTCGGCGGCGTCCACCGCGAGCTCGTAGGCGATGCGTTCGAGGGCGCTCTCCGTCTGCATCACGGAGAGCGTCACCTCGAAGCGCTTGAGGTACTCCTCGAGGGTCTGCGCGTCGCGCACGAGCATGTAGTCGCGCAGGCCGTCGGCGTCGGCGCGCGGCATGCGCACCCCCTGCTCCGCCCCCAGCTCGAGCAGCGTCGCGGGCCGGACGGAGCCGTCGAGGTGACAGTGCAGCTCGGCCTTCGGCAGCCGGCGGAGCCGCTCGCGGCCGGGCGTCGGCACGGCGCTCACCACGACGCCTCGGCCCCCGTCGCCACCTTGATGCGTCGCTCGGTGGGCGGCCGCAGACCCGCGGCGTTGGCCCGCACGTAGTTCACGAGCGCGTCGAGGTCCACGACGTTCGTGTTCTCCGTGGAGACCGCGGCCCGCGAGAGCGCGAGCCCGTCGGCGCCGGTCGCGATGTAGTCGTTGACGACGATCGTGTAGAGCGCGGCGTCGTCGAGCGGCCGACCGTTCGCCAGCACCGCCGAGACGATGCGCCGTCCCGGCGGACGCTTCGGGTCGTAGACGAGGGTGACGCCGCTGACGTGGTCCGACGGCTTCTCGCCGTCGAGCCGACGCTCGAGGAATTCCCGCACGGCGCTGCCCTTCGCGCGGATCCGGTAGAGCAGATTCCCGAACGGCTGGATCTCGAACAGCGTGCCGTACGTGGCTGGACCCGCGCGGAGGTCGGCGCGGATGCCGCCGTTGTTCATGAGGGCGAGGTCCCCCTTCGCCGCCCAGCGCTGCGCGTCGGCGAGCAGGTTACCGAGCGCGTTCTGGTCGCCCTCCTCGCGGATCGCCTCGGCGATCGTCGCCACGGGAGTGTCGACGATCGGCGCCACCTCGCCCACGGCGCGTGTGACGATGCGGGAGACGGCGGAGTCGGCAGAGTACTCCGCGGTCCTCACCTCACGCACCTCGGCGCGCGGGTCGGACGTGACCCGGCCGGCGCCCGGCACGACGTCGAGGTCCAGGACGGCGATGGACCGCCCGCTCGACCGCGCCTGCACGATCGGGACGCCGCGCACGTTGACGTCCACGAAGCTGTGCGTGTGCCCGCTCACGACGGCGTCCACGCGCTCCCTGAGGCGGCGGACGAAATCCACGATCTCGCCGCCGCAGGCCGTCGAGCCGTCGGCCTTGCAGAAAGCCCCGGCGTGCGCGACGACCAGGACGAGGTCGGCCCCGCGGCCGCGGAGGGTGCGGGCGATCGAGTCCACGATCGGCGCCGGGTCGTCGAAGCGCAGGCCGACGACGTTCGCCGCCCGCGTGTCCGTCGCCGTCTCGACCGTCGACACGCCGACGATGCCGATCCGCAGGGGGCCGCGCTGGACGAGCGTGTCGTTGCGCACCCACTCGACGTCGCGACCGTCGACGTACCGGACATTGGCGCCGAGGAAGGCGTAGCGGGCGCCTCGCATGCGGGCCCGCAGCGTGTCCTGTCCCCAGTCGAACTCGTGGTTGCCGAGTGCCGCCGCGGCGTAGCCCACTGTGTTGAAGACGTCCACTACGGGGCGGCCGAAGGCGAGGTTCGAGGCGGGGGTGCCCTGCATCTCATCCCCGCCGTCGAGAATGATCGTCTCGCACCGCGGACCGCAGTCGCTCCGGGCGCGGTCGATCGCCGCTGCGACAGCGGCGGCCCCGCCGAGCAGGGTGCCGCGCGAGTCGGCGCGGGGCTCGAGGGCGCCGTGAAAGTCGTTGGTCGCGACGATCCGCAGCCGCACTGCGCCGGGCGCGAGCGGAGCGGCGGCGGACGGCTCCGGCGTGGGACGGTCCGACGTCGCGCCACCGCCGACAGCGGGTGAGCTTCCCGGTGGGGGGCCCCCCCCGCCCGCCGCCGACGTCGCGGCACCGCCGGCGGCCGGCGCGGGACGCGGGCGGGCCTCGTACGCCCGCTCCAGCGCCCCCGCCGGCTCGAGCCGCCAGTTCTGCCTGAAGTAGTCCTCCGGACGGATCGTCCGCCGGCGCCGCACCTCGTCGATCAGCAGCTGGCGGATCTCCTGCTGCTTGTCGTAGACGACCGGCGCGCCGCGCAGCATGGCGAAGCCGCCGCCCCCCGTCTGTCGGTAGTTGTTGAGCGCCATGGTGAACGAGTCGCCCGGCGCCACCGCGCGCCCCTTGAAGCGGAGGCGCGTGACGCGCGACCCGAGCGGCTTCGACAGGTCGAGGACGTAATCCACGCCGGAAACGATGTCGAAGTTGTAGCCCGGCACCTCGGGGTCGGCGAGCGGCCCGTCCGCGCCCGGCGCGTACGCCCGGTAGTAGCGCGCGCTGTGCTCCAGGTACTGCCGCAACTGGCGGCCCGAGATGCGTACCGCGCGGAGCGTGTTGTCGTACGGGTAGAGCTGGGCCAGCTGGGCGACCGTGATCGCGCCCGAGTCCAGCTTGGCGTCGAGCGTGAAGGCGGCGGTCGAGGCGATGTCCGCGTTGGTCGCCTTGCGCTCGACCTCGAGGATGAAGTCGATCAGCGGCGTGTCCACGACGCGCGCCGAGTCTCCCCGCCAGGCGACGGGCGTGGTGCCGATCGGCGTCGTCACGTACGACACCGTCTCCTGGTGCGCGCGCTCCGTCGCCGCCCTCACCGCGGCCTGCTCCGCGTGACCAGCCGACTGCACGAGCGCGCTCGTCGCGCGGCCGGCGACCACCCGGCGGGCGGCACCGCAGCCGGCGACCGGCAGGTGGGCCACGCCGACGCTCGTCGCCCAGTTCTTCGGCTGCAGCAGCAGCGTCGAGCCTTCGACGCGGTTCGCGAGCTCCTTGTGCGAGTGGCCGAAGACGAGGAGGTCGATCCCCGGCACCTCGCGCGCGACCCGCGCCGACACGTTCTCGCTCGGCACGCCCGTGCTCACCGTGTCGTAGCTCGACGGCTCGCCGAGCCCCGAGTGCAGCACGGCGACGATGAC
>Ga0307412_10000853_pt1 | contig 17533 bp, 17 predicted proteins | sample DK1Cmetagenome_3_FD_203823 | JGI IMG/M metagenome (GOLD analysis project Ga0307412, IMG submission 203823) | Maize rhizosphere microbial communities from greenhouse at UC Davis, California, United States - DK15-C-1 | ecosystem: Host-associated > Plants > Roots > Rhizosphere > Soil | place: USA...
GAGCCGACGCGCCCCCAGATTGCGGCTGTGCTCGGCATTTCCAGCCGGTGGGTGGGCGAGCTTCGGTCGAAGGGGGTGCTTCCGTCTGAGGGTGCCACCCTATTGGAGAACCTCGAGGCTTGGGCCCAGGACCGGTATGGTATCGACGGCGCGCAGGGCGACCTTGATCTCGAAAGCGAACGCGCGCGGCTCGCCAAGGAACAGGCAGATTCCAAGGCCATGGATAACGCCGAGCGCCGAGGCGAATTGGCGTCCTTGCCGGACATGACGGGCGCCGTCGTCAGCGTCATCGCGCTCGCGACCAATCGGCTGCAGCAGGTCGGCATGACGGTCGCGAATGGCGATCACAAGCTGCGCGCCAAGATCGACACGGCGATCAATGACGCGCTCGAAGAGCTGAGCGTGGCCAGGGTCGAGGAGGCGAGAGGCGGGGGCCTGCATGAAGAAGAGCCCTCCGAAGAAGGCGACTAAGCGAATTGCGCTGCCGGCGGTCAAGGTCGCCGGCGCAGATATCGCCAAGGCCGCGCGCGAGTGGCTGTCCATATTCAAGCCGCGCCCCAAGCCGAAGCTGTCCGAGTTCATGACCGTGCACGGCCGCACCGATGACGGCCGCAGGATTCGCCCCTTTCCGTTTCAGGCGGATATGGCGGACGCCTTTCCCGACCCTGAGACAGAACAGGTCACGGTTCGGAAGAGCAGCCGCATCGGCTATTCGACGATCCTGCAATGCTTCGTCGCCTGGCGCATCCGGTACGACCCAGCGCGATCGCTGATCTACCAGCCGACGATCGACGACGCCGAAAAGTTCAGCCGCGATGATCTCGACCCGGTCCTGCAATGGCCGATCGTGCGAGAGGTCGCCACGTTCAAGCCTCGGCACGCCGACAACCAGATCCGGGCGAAGCGCTACAAGGGCGGCTGGATCCAGATCAAGGGCGCCAACAGCCCGAAGGAATTCCGGCGCGTCACGGCCGACGACGTCTTTCTGGAAGAGTGCGACGGCTACCCCTGGGCGGCCCGCGAGGAGGGCGATCCCGCCCGGCTCGCGTTCAAGCGCAATCTGACATCTCCCCGCCGGTTTCGCGCCGCCGGCTCGACGCCGAAGGTCAAAGGTTTCAGCCGGATCGATGCCCTGTTCGAACAGGGCAGTCAGGAATACCGCTACGTTCCCTGCCCACAGTGCGGTCACATGCAGGTCATGGTGTTCGGCGACGGCACCGGCCCAGGCATCCGATGGACGCCAAAGGAGAACCCGACCACCGCCTGGTACCGGTGCGAGAATGGCTGCGACATCGCCGAGGCCGACAAGGCGTGGATGGACGAGCAGGGCGAATGGCGTGCCCACAACCCGATCGCGTTTCCGCGGCACCGCTCGTTCCATATCTGGGCTGCCTATAGTCAGCACCCCGGCGCCGCGTGGATCGAGATCGCCCGCGAATTCATGGAGGTGCGGCACGATCCCAATCTCCTGCGGACCTTCGTCAACCAGGTGCTCGGCGAGGCCTGGCAGGAGCGCGGCGAGGCCCCGGAGTGGGAACGCTTGTACGATCGGCGGGAGATGGCGATGCCCATCGGCAAGCCGCCCGCCTGGGCGGGGTTTCTCGTCGGCGCCGCGGACGTCCAGCGCGCCGCCGGTGGCCGCATCGAACTGGACATCTGGGCTTTCGGATCAGGCCGCCGGCGTGCGCTGATCGATCATATCGTCGTTGAAGGATCGATCGCGGACAAGGCGACCTGGTCTAAGCTCGACACGGAGATCGCCCGAACCTGGACCAGCGCGGACGGGCGATCTCTAAAGCTTGCGCGCGTCGGCATCGACAGCGGCGACGGCGAGAACACCCAATTCGTCTATGCGTGGGCCCGCCGCAATCCCGGCAAGGTGATGGCGCTGAAGGGGCGCGACAAGCTCGCCGTGTCCCAGCCCGTCGCCGGGCCGACATGGGTCGACGTCACGATCGGCGGCAGGAAGATTCAGAAGGGCGTCAAGCTCTGGACGGTCGGCACCTCGCTGCTCAAGCTCGAGCTTTACGGCCAGCTGCAGCTGGAGCCGCCGCGGAACGCCGAGGAGGAATACCCGGAGGGGTACATCTACCTGCCGGACGGGGTCTCCGACGAGTGGGTGAAGCAGCTCGTTGCCGAACAGCTGGTGACCGTGAAGCTGCGGAACGGCCGGGTGCGGCGCGAATGGAAGCAGACGCGCGACCGCAACGAAGCGCTCGACAATGCGGTTTACGCCCGCGCCGTCGCTATCACGCTGGGCGTTGATCGCCTCACCGACGAAGAGTGGAAAAAGCTCACCGAGCCACCACCGCCGCCCGATCCTCCGGCCGCGAAGAAGAAACCGAAGCCACCGAAGCCGCCCGTTGCCGTGTCGTCGCGCGCTGCTCGCGCGGTGGCGCCAGTGGGCCGGCCGAGCGGAAACTGGCTCAACCGAAGGGGGCGCTGATGGCGACCGATGCAGATCCTTTCATGGTCACCGACCAAGAGCTGCGCGTTGTTGGATTGCTGGGCGAGGCGTGGAATGCGTTTCTGGCCATGCCAACGGAGCACGGCGATGAGCGCGATGAATTTCGTCATGCGATTCACCAAGCGCAGCACCTTGTGCTGGCCCGAGCAGGCGCCCGCCAGATCAACATGCCGGGTGTGGTGGTCTGATGGCCTGGACGAAGGACGATCTCGACCGCCTCGACGCGGCGCTGCTCGACGAAACGCTCGAGGTGCAGTTCGCTGACGGTCGCCGGGTCAAAAAGCATTCGAAGGCCGACATGATCGCCCTGCGCAACATGATTGCCGATGTGGTCGGCGCGGCCAGCGTGGGTACGCGCATCCGCAGCACGGTAGGAAGGATCTATCGGCGATGAAGCAGCGCGTCCCCTTTATCGATCGCGTCATTCGTCACGCCGCTCCGGTATGGGGTGCCAAACGCGCGGCGGCCCGCCGGGCGACGGCCGTCATTGACGGGACCAGCTCGCGGTACGTCGGGAAACCCGGCGACTGGGACCGGAACACCGGCAATCCTGATGACGCGCGGCCGGGCCGGTTCGTCGATCGCAAGCGGGTGCTCGATCTGGTCGCGAATGACCCTTTCGCGCGCAAGGCGCTCTCTACGCTCGTCAACAACACGGTCGGCTGGGGGATCACCGGCGCCCCGAAGAAGGCTCCCGCCACTTTCCGCAAGCTATGGCTCGACTGGATCAAGGTCTGCGACTGGTACGGTCGGCAGAGCTTCTACGGCATTCAGGAACTCGCCGTCCGGACGATGTACCGCGAAGGCGAGATCTTCATCGTGTTGCACACGATCAGCCTCGAGGAGGCAGCCGGCACGGTCCCCCTTCGCCTTCAGCTGCTCGACAGCGGCATGCTCGCGACGACCATCACCACCTACCAAGGGCGAGATGTGATCGACGGCATCGAATATGATGCCCGCGGTCGCGCGACCGCGTTCCATTTCTATGAGGGGCGGCTGGGCCAGCGCTGGGCATCGTATCGCACGGTGCGGATCGTGGCCGACGACGTCATTCATCTTTTCGCGCAGGAAGAAGTCGGCCAGCGCCGCGGCGTCAGCGTGTTCAACTCGGTTGTGAAGCGTCTCGGCGATATCGACGAAGCCGTTGAGGCCGAGCTGGTCCGCAAGAATATCGAGGCGTGCTTCGCCGCTTTCATCACGCAGGGCGTCGACGATAACGGTGTCGCGCTCGGCACCCTCCAGGGCGATGCCCAGTCCAACCCGGTTGGAATGCAGACGGAGGGTTTGTCCCCAGGCATGCTGACCCGCCTGAATCCGGGGGAAAGCGTCAAGTTCGGCGACCCGAAAGCCTCTGGCGGTCTGAACGATATCCTGCGCCTGGCACTGCTCTCGTCGGCGGCCGGCACGGGGATCACCTACGAGCACTTCGGCGACCTCAGCCATGTCAACTTTTCCAGCTACAAGGCGGGCAATCTCGAATTCCAGCGCTCGGTTGGGCGGGTGCAGTTCAACACGATCATCCCCGTGGCGCTCGATCGCATCGCGGGAAGGTTCCAGACTGCAGCCTTTCTCGCCGGGCTGATGCCGAACCGCGTGTACGAGTTCAGCTGGTCGCCGCCCCCATTCGAAAGCATCGATCGGAAGGGCGACGCCGAGGCGGACGTGCTTGAGATGGCAGCAGGCCTGGAAAGTCGCCCATCGAAGGTGATCGCGCGCGGCTATGATCCTGATCAGCTGCGAGCCGAAATCGAGGCCGACCGCAAGGCGAACGCGGACGCGGGGCTGACCTTCGCCGGCGATGCGCCGCCGACCCAGTACGCCGCGCCGCAGACGCCCGCGCCCGCCCAATAGGAGCCAGACATGCCGAAGGACGAAAAGCCGCGCGCAGCGGGCGACCGCGCGCGCCCGAAGCCGCCCCGCACGGTCAACGCACCGCTGCCCCCCATTTCCGACGCGGAAAAGGCGCGAGCCGACCTAGACGTCGCGCGGATCTCCGGTCGGCCTGCGCCGATCCTGACGCGCGACGCCCCTGGACAGCGGCCCGGCGTCGACGCCGATGAGCGCCGTCAGCCGCAGGCCGGCGGCCGGGGTGAGCGCAGCCTGTCGGTCGTGCCGGAAAGCTACGACGCCGAGAACCACACGGTCGAAGTGATCCTGTCGTCCGGCGCAGCGGTTCAGCGCTATTATTTCATCGAGGAGCTGGAAATCAGCGAGGCGGCGATCGACCTCGGCCGCGTCGCGGCTGGCGTCTGTCCGCTGCTCGATACCCACAATCAGTACGAGCTCGCGGCGCAGATCGGCCGCGTGGTCTCCGTACGGGTCGAGAGCGCCGAATTGATCGGCCTCGTCCAATTCGACCAGACCGACCAGGGCCAGCTGGTCGAGGGTCGGGTGGCGCGCGGAGAGGTTCGCGCGATCTCCATCGGCTACCGGGTCACGACCTGGACCATCACCACCAACACCTCGAATTCGGAACTCGATACCTGGCGCGCGACCGCATGGGAGCTGCTCGAGGCAAGTTTCGTCCCCGTTCCCGCCGATCCGAACGCCGTGGTTCGATCCGCACCTGGGAATCAGCAGCACGGCACCACCCATGAGGAAGAAGATATGCGACGCAACCTCCCCGGCGGCGCGGCTGCGGCCGCTACTCCCGCCGCTACCGCTGGCGGCACGACGATCGTGGTCGAGCCGAACGGCGAAAATCGTTCGGAGCCCCACACGCCCGCCGGCGCGAACGCCACGCCGACCGAGCACCGCGCGAGCGGCGTCACCGCTTCGCGCATCCTGGACATGTGCGGTCGCTCGGCTGCACTCGGCAGCGAGTTTGCCGCGGAGCTTATCCGAGCCAACGAAGGTACCCCGCTCAGCGAGTCGGACCTGCTCAGCCGCGTGAACGACCGGCTGCTGAGCGATCGGCCGACGATCGACGCGCGCGCTGGTGCATCGGGCACCGAGAGCGAGGGCTATCGCCAGGCGCTCGAGGATGCCGTGACCCTTCGCGCGAACCCCGATGTGCAGCTGACCGACATCGAGGGGCGCACCCACGGCCAACGCGCGGCCAATGCCCGCGAGTTCCGCGGCATGACGATGATGGAGCTCGCCCGGGATTATCTCGGCCGGACCGGCATCTCGGCACGCGGCCTGGGCCGCCTCGATATCGCCGGTAGCGCGCTCGGCATGCGCTACGGCGCGCTGACCACCAGCGATTTCGCAAATGCCCTGTCCAATGTAGCGAACAAGCGGGTCCGCGCGGCCTTCAATGCAGCGCCGCAGACCTTCCGCCCGCTCGTCACCACCGGCACGCTGCCGGACTTCAAGCCGACCAACATCATCGGCCTGGGCGACGCGCCCTCGCTGCTGCTGGTGCCGGAAAACGGCGAGTTCAAGCGCGGCGCGATCAGCGACACGGGGCAGACCTATCGCCTGCAGACCTATGGCCGCGTCATCCCGATCACCCGGCAGGCGATCGTCAACGACGATCAGAACCTGTTCGGCCGCATTCCCACCATGTTCGGGCGCAAGGCTGCGGATCTCGAAAGCGACCTCGTTTGGGGTCTGCTGATCAGCAACGTCCAGATGGGCGACGGTCTGCCGCTGTTCCACACCAACCACGGCAACGTCGCCGCTACCGGCGGTGCGATCAACGTCGCCAACGTCGCGGCTGCACGTCTCGCGCTGCGCAACCAGAAGAGCAACGAGGGTGGTTTCCTCAACCTGCAGGCGGAATATCTGATCGTCGGGCCGGCGAAGGAGACCGAGGCGGAGCAGTTCCTCGCCACGATCATCGCGAACCAGACCACCAACGTGAACCCGTTCGCCGGCAAGCTGCAGCTGATCGTCGAGCCGCGCATCACGGACAACAGCTGGATGCTGTCGACCAGCCCCGATGCCTTCGACACCATCACGCTCGACCACTTGCTCGGCCAGGAGGAGCTGTTCACCGACACCCGTGTCGGGTTCGACGTCGACGGCGTCGAGAACAAGGCCCGGCTCGACGTCGGCGCGGCGCCGCTCGACTATCGCGGCTTCTACAAGAGCCCCGCCTACTAAGCCCCGAAACCTATGCGGCGGCGCGGGGCTCCTGCGCCGCCGGGAGATCCGACATGAAGGAAGTGACGCTCAGCGCGCCGCGCATCATCAATGGCGCGGTTCGTTACCCCGTCGAGGGGCCGATTCCGGTCACCGATGAAGAATACGACCGTCTGGTCGAGGCCGGCGCGGCCGAAGACGACGAAGTCGACGAAGCCGATGACGGCGACAACGGCCTCGAACAGCTGAGGGTCGACGAACTCAAGGCCCTGGCGGCCGAAGAGGGCATCGATCTCGGCGACGCCACCAAGAAGGCGGACATCATCGAAACCATTCGCGCCGGCCGCGCGGACGCGGCCTGATCGCCGCAGCATCTCAGGAGAACCTCCATGAAGAATTTCATCGCCCCCGGCGATAACGTCGACGTCGTTGCGCCGTATGCCGTCGCCTCCGGCGGCGGCCTCCTGGACGGCGCCGAGTTTTCGGTGGCGTCCACGGATATTGCGAGCGGCGCCGCCGGCATTGGCGTCACCCGCGGCATCTTCACGCTTCCCAAGGCGGCCGTGGCGATCACCCGCAAGACGGCCGCCTATTGGGACAACACCGCACGTGTTGTCACCAATGTGGTTGGCTCGAACACCAAGATCGGCATTTTCCAGGCGAGCGCGCTGAGCGGCGATGCCACCGCGACGGTGAAGCTCGTCACCACGATCTGATGATCCTCCCCACCTCGGCCGGGCAGCCTTGTGCCGCCCGGCCACATTTTGGAGGCGACTATGCCCGCCATTCAGCTTCACAGCCCCGCCACCGCCAACGATGGATCGTTCATCGACGCTGGCACCGACGTGACGATCGGCGACAAGCCTGGGCAGATCGACGACGATCGCGCGAGCGAACTCGTTAAGGCTCACCGCGCCAAGCGTGGCGCCGCCGAGCCGGCGACGAAGAAGTCCGATGCCTGATCCGTGGCAGCAGGCGGCGGCGGATATCCGTGCCGCCTCGCCGGACACCGTGCTGTACACCGGGGGCGGCCTACCAGAGCCGACCGAACTTCGCGTCATCTGGACCGATGCTCCCGGTGATCCCTTCCAAGGGGCGGGCAATACCACCCGCACCGTCACGGCGGAGATCGCCCTGCACCTGCTGCCCAACAAGCCCGACCGCTCGGACAGCCTGCTGCGCAACGGCGTCACCTGGGCGCCGCAGCAGGTGGCCTATGACGACAACGTCGTGGCCTGGGTCGTGGTGCTGGAGCAAGCGGCATGACGGCCGTCCGCGCCAGCATCGTCGCCGAGGTGGAGCGCCGGCTGCGCCTGGTTCCCGGCATCGCCGAGGTGGAGGTGATGCCCTCCGCCGATCCCATGGCCTTCCCGGCCTTCCACTTGTTCGACGATGGGCAGGAGCCCGTCGACATAGACCCGGAGGCTACGCGCTACGCCCTGGCGCTTCGCGTCGAATGCTATGTCGAAAAGCCCGGCGGGTCCGCCGCCTATGCGCAGCTGAACGATCTCTATGTCGGTGTCGGCATCGCCCTGTTCGGCGATGAGCAACTGGGCGGCCTGGTCGAGACGATCGATGAAGGCCGCCAAGCTATCGGCGTCGCGCCACTCGCTTCGCAGCCGCGTCTGTATTTCGGGCTCGACCTGCCCATCACCTTCGCCGCGCGCCGCGGCGATCCCAGCCAGCCCGCCTAAAGGAGGCACCCAACATGGCAGACCCTACGCAGCGCTCGGCGTTCATCGCCGTGGGCATCCGACTCATGGCCGACGAAAACGACACCGCGCTTCCCGATCCGGCAACCGACTTCATCGGCATCGAGCTGGACGGCATAACGCGCGGATCGCCGTTCACCACCGAGCAGTCCAATGAAGCAACCGGTTCGATGGTTGCCGGCGCTGCGCAGGTGATCGGCCAGGCCGCCAGCTTCGCTTTCCGCTCGCGCATTCGCGGCGCCGGGGCGGGGGTGGTCTATACCTCGACCGTCAAGCCGCCACTGCATGCCGCGCTGTCCGCCTGCGGCAAGCGTGCCCAGTTCCAGGCCGCGATCGCGGCCGCAGCGCTCACCGCCGGCAGCGCCACCTCCGGCACGCTCGCTAATACCGCGCCGGCCACGGCAGGCGCGCTTGTCGGCATGCCGCTGGTGCTGAGTTCCGGCGCCAATAGCGGGCGCACGCCGATGGTCCTCGGCTACACCAGCGGTCGCGTCGCTACCTTGTCGGAGACCTTCGACACGCCGCTCACCACCGAAAGCGCAGGCATCCCGGCGAACTGGACCTATGCCGGCACGTCGCCGGCAGATGCAGCCGCCAAGGCGACCGACCAGCCCATGGCCGTGATCGCCTTCTATCGCGACGGCGTGCTGTTCAAATACACGCACTGCCGCGGCGTGGTGAACCTCGACGGCCGCTCGGCCCGCCCCGGCTTTGGCGCCTTCAACTTCACCGGCATCTTCGCCGGCAAGTCGGATGTCGCGATGCCCAATCTCGCCGCGCTCAAACAGCATGCGCCGCCGAACCTCGCCAAGGGTAGCGATGCGTCGAGCGTAGCGATCATGAACCGCAAGCCGCTGTCGCTCTCCACCTGGTCGCTCAACGATGGCGCGAACGTCACGTCGAGCGAGGACCCGAACACCACGATCGGCTTCGGCGCGGGCGAAATCGGCCAGCGGACCCCAGTACTCACCGTTGATCCGCTCGCAACGCTGGTCGCGAACCGCGACGTGCTGGCGCAGATCTCCACCGGCGCGGTGGTGCCCGGAGTCTTCCGCTACGGTACGCAGCAGGGCAACCGCTGGGCGCTCACCATCCCGGCAGCGCAGGTGACCGGCGAGAGCGACACGCAGCGCGACAACCTGGTCGGCGAGCAAATTACCGCGCAGGCGATCAGCCAGGGCAAGGATGCCTATCTGCGCGATACCGACAGCGTCCTCTGTTTCTTCTGAGGCCCCCGATGATCCTTACCACCACCACCGGAACCGTGCCCTTCACGCCGCCATGGCTGGAGGGCACGCCCAACGCCCCCAAATTCCACCTGCGCGCCGGCTCCACGATCGAGCGCGGCCAGATGACGGCGGAACTGGACGGGCCGCTGCGCGCCGCCAAGGTCTGGAGCCATCAGCTGCAGGAGGCCCAGCTGCAGGGCATCGAAAAGCTGTATGCCGATGATCCCGAATACGATCGCCTGGTCGCGATCTTCAGCGCCGAGGCGGGCGAAACGCTGAGCGAGGAAGACACGGCGCTGGCCGAGGCGGTCGGCGAGCTGCTGGTGCAGCACTGGCCACCCTATGCCGACCTGGTCGCGCAGATGCAGCGCCGCCGCACGCTGGTGCCGATCGTAGCGCTCACCCGGTATTGCACCGGCTGGGAGAATGTCCGCGACGAACAGGGTGATCTGATCCCGTTCGCGGCGGATAAGAATGGCATGGTCGCAGATAGCGCGCTGCGGCGCCTGCAGGATCTCGATCTGCAGCTCGCCGGCACCCGCGCCTTCACCATGCAGTTCGGCGGAGGAGAGGAAAAAAACTCCGAGCGGCCGTCTTCGTCCGAAGGCGGCCGGAAGACTTCGCGGGCGGCCTCACCTCGGGCGAAGGGTGGGAGATCGAGGGCGCGCGCTGGAAAGAAAACCCCCGCATAGCGCTGCCAGTCTGGGTCTGGCCGGTGGTCGACCTGTATTTCCAGTGCCGCCGCTTCGTTTCGCCGCTGACAGGTCGGGTGCTGCCCTGCTCGGGAAGTGTCGGCGATCAGCCGGCGGCGCTGATGGATGCGTTTCTGATCCTGGAAGGAATGGACGCGAAGCAGCAATGAGCAGAAACATCTTGCTGTACTTCCCGCCCTGTTTGGGTAACCTCCGCCGAGGCCGACCGACAAGATCGGACCGGGGAAATGGGGAGGATTATGAAGAAGTTTGCAGCGATGGCCGCTGGTGCGGCCGCCTTGATTGTTGCGGGAAGTGCTACCGCGCAGACCGCCGAGCCGGTCTCGGCAGTAACGGCGTCGCCGGTATCGGCAGTAACGGCAGCGCCGGCAAATGCCTCTGTTCTTCGGGTCGGCACGGAAGTGCCGCTCAAACTGAGCGAGGCACTTACCACCAAAGGCAAGAAGCTGAAGACCGGTTACCGTTTCCACCTGGAGGTGTCCGAAAACGTCATGGTGGGTGGCCGGGTGGTGATCCCGGCGGGCACCCCCGCTTTCGGCGAAGTCACCGAAGTGCGCAACAAGGGCATGTGGGGCAAGTCCGGGCACATCAACGCCCGAGTGCTCTACGCGCTGCTCAACGGGCGGCAGATCCGGCTTACCGGCAATTTCGACGACAAGGGGGTTACCGGTACCGCTGGCGTGGTCGGCGCGGCGGTGTTGATACCAGTGGCTGGTTTTTTCATGACCGGCACCAGCGCGAATCTTGCCGTGAACACTCCGGTTAAGGCGTTTGTCGACGAAGACGTGCCGCTGTCGTTCGGGTCCGCCGCACCGGTGCCGATGGAGGTGCCGGCGACGCCGCCGGCAACAACCGGCACCTCGCAGTAACAGGCCACATTCGTCAACGCAGGGGCTTCCGGGGGCACTCGGGAGCCCCTTTTCTATGGAGGCCGGAATGGCTGACGGCGCCGATCTCATCATCGACGGCAAAGCCTTCGACACGGCTTCCGATAAGCTGATCCGGGCCTATCTCAGCGCCGGTACCAAGGCCGTCTCCACTACCGCGAAGAAGCTGGAACGGCGGCTTGAGTCGGCGACGCAAGCGGCTGTGCCGGGCAAGCTCTGGCGGGCCTGGCAGTCCAGCGCGTTCCCGCGCTCCGGCCCCGCGCGCAACCCGACGGCCACGGTGTGGCTGAAGGGCCGGGCCGATGGGCGCACCGGCGGCGCGGTGAGTTTCTGGACGCAGCCCGGCGCGATCCGGGGCAAGCGCGGCCAGTATCTGGCCGTGCCGCTGCCCTCGGCCGGTTCGCGCGGCCGCTCGCGCGATCTGACGCCCGGCGAGTGGGAGCGGCGCACCGGGCAGAAGCTCCGGTTCGTCTATCGTGCCGGCAATTATTCGCTGCTGGTAGCGACCGGCGGCACCACCAACGCCCGCACCGGCACCTTCCGCCCGCTCACCAGCGGGCGACAGCGGGCGGGGCGGGGCGGGGCAAACCCGCTGCAAACGTCCGTAGTACCGATCTTCGTGCTGATCCCGGTGGTGCGCTTCCGCAACGCCTTCGCGATCGAGCCGATCGTCAACGCCTCCGATGGGGCGCTGGCGCAGGAATTCTTCGAAGCGATCCGCGGCATTTCGCTGCGCTGATCTGATAACCCAACTGGAAGGTGGCCCATGGCACAGACGGACATCATCGCCCGCCTGCAGCTGAAGGCCGAGCAATTCACGTCCGAAACAGGCGCGGCAATGACGCGGCTGAAGGACCTGTCGCGTTCGGCGGCTGCGGATGTTCGTCGCGAGTTCAACGGCGCCTTCGCCGAGGTGCAGCGCACCGCGCAGACGGCGCTCCAGCTGCCGCGTTCGACCGGTGGCGGGCTGGACCTGTCGCAGGAGATCGCCCAGCTGCGCGCGCAGGAGGCGGCGGCGCAGAATTCGGCGCAGGCGCAGCGCGAGCTGGCAGCGGCGGCGGCCACAGTCGCTGCGCGTGGCGGCGAGACCGCAGCTTCGCAGCGGCTGATGGCGGATGCGGCCATGGTCGCCGAGCGCGCCTCGGTGGAAGAGGCCACCGCGATCCGCGTCAAGATCCTCGCCTATGAGGAACTGCAGGCGGAGCTAGCGCAGACCGTCAGCGGCACGCGGAGGCTGACGGAGGAAGAGCAGCGGCTGGTGGCGGCGTCGCGTGGTACCCGCTCGAATTTTACGAACCTCGGGCAGCAATTCCAGGACTTCACTGTCCAGGTGTTCTCTGGGCAGAGCGCGGTGACGGCCTTCGTGCAGCAGTTTCCGCAGGCGACCTATGCACTGTCGACGATGGAGGGCCGCTTAGGGACCATCGGTCAAGCGCTGGTTGGTCCCTTCGGCACGGCGTTCACGATCGCGCTGATTGGCGCGACGCCGTTCGTCGCCAAGCTGTTCGAGAGTGCAGATGCGGCCGACGAAAGCGCGAAGAAGCTTCAGCAGGCAACCAGCGCTGCCGATTCCTATGCAGCTGCACAGTCGCTGCTCGGATCGATCATCGATCTTACCACCGGTAAGCTGAAGACGCAGAACGAAGTCCTCATCCAGTCGATCAAGCTTCAGGCCCAAGCCAACCTGCTGGCCGCCAACAAGAAGATCGACGATCTCACCGGCGCCAACGATAGGGCGCTGGTCGCCGCCGCGCCGGGGCAGACTGGGCAGTTCGGTGTTGGCGCCGGCAACATCGACGCAGCTGTCAGCGCGTCGGCCGCGGCGCAGCGTCAGCAGGCAGCGCAGGATCAGATTTTCGCGCGCCTGCGGGCTTCGGTAGCCAATGACAAGCTGGCGACACTGAACCCCTCGCTCTACGCGGGGCAGGTCGGTGGGGATCTGAAGATCGCACTGGACCAGCTCGATCAGCTCGCGGTCAACGGGAAGGTAGCGGGCCAGTCCCTGGTCGACGTGAAGGCCAAGTTCAACGATCTGGCGAAGACCGCGACCGACAAGGCCGCCGCGCTGCAGGTGATCGCGGTTGCCGAAGGCGGCCCGATCCCCGACGAGCTGAAACCGTACAAGCGCGATCCGAAGCCCAAGAAGCCGAAGAAACCGCGCGACTTCTCCCGCTCCGACGACTCGGCCGAACAGGCAATCGCCGCGATCAACGCCGAGTGGGATGATCAGCCGCGCCTGATCGACAAGGCCCGCCTGGCTACCCTGAAGCTGGACAATCTGCAGGAGCAGCTGAGCAAGCGTAAGCTGACGCCCGAGGTGCAGAAGCTGCTCGGCCTGATCGATCAGGCACGCGGCGCGATCCGGGACGGCATGGATCGGCCGTATCGCGACTTCGTCGAGGCGCAGCGCGAGAGCCTGGAAGTGGGCAAGCTGGTGCTGGCGGGCCGCGATGCCGATGCCGAGGCGCTGCAGAACGTGCTGCGCCTGCAGGAGCGCATGGGGCCGCTGAACAAACAGCAGGTGCAGCAGGTCTATCGCCTGGCGCAGCAGCACCAGGCCATCAACCGGCTGCTAGAGGATCAGCGCCGCCTTGTCGGCATCTATGAAAGCGCCTGGGGCGGCGTGCTGGACCAGGTCGACGGGGTGGTCGCCAAGATCCAGGGTGGCTCCGGCGGTATCGTCGGCGTGATCCAGAAGTTGCAGCGCGATTTGCTGAGCAACGCGTTGTTCGGCGGCGTCGATCGCGAGATCGAGGACTATATCCGTCAGGCCACGGGCAAGCGTACGCCAGCGGAGATCCTGCAGGATCAGGCGCAGGGGGCGGGGATCGCCCTGCACGATAGCGTGGCGGACGCCTCAGGCGCGCTGACCGACTTCGTCGATGCGATGGTGGATGCCACGATGCGCATCAAGGGCGTGAACCCGGATACGGCGCGGGCCGTCGCCGGCTTCGTCTCCAGCGGTGGTGCCGGCCTGCTTACCGGCATCGGCGCCGGGGTCGCCGGCGCAAACGACAGCGAGATCGTCGTCAACGGCCACCGCTCGACCGGCGAAGCCCTCGGCCTGGTCCGCTCCAGCGCTGTGCTGGAAAAGGTAATCGACAAGTTTTCGGACAATCTCGGCCGCCTCGGCATCGATCTGCCGAAGCAGCTCACCACCGGCCTGAAGCAGCAGCTGCCCACGGTGCTGGAAGGCGCCGCGTTCGGTGGCATTGGCGGATCGGTCTTCTCGGCGCTCGGCGGCGGCAAGAGCGACAAGACGGCCAGCAGCGTCGGCGGCATCCTTGGTGAATATGGCGGCAAGGAACTGGGCAAGACGATCACCAAGGAAATCGGGGGCTCGCTCGGCAAGACGCTGGGCGGCCTGGCGGGCCCTTTGGGCGGCATCGTGGGCGGCCTACTGGGCAATGTCGTCGGCGGGTTGTTCAAGACGACACAGCGCGGCTCTGCGCAGATCACCAGCGTCGACCAGGCTGCGGTGGTGAACGGCAATTATTCGGCCGTGCAGTCGGACCTGGGCGGCCTGGCCACCAACGTGCAGACCGGCATTCGCCAGATTGCCGACGCGCTGGGCGGCGACCTGGGCACCTTCGCGGTCAGCATCAACAAGTACAAGGATAGCTACCGCGTCGATCCGAACGGCGGCACCAGCGTCGGCGGGAAATACGGCACCAATGACGGCGTGCTGAAATTCGACAACGATCCCGAAGGCGCGGTGCGCGCGGCGATCGCCAACGCCCTGTCGGACGGGGCGATCAAGGGCATCAGCGATGCGTCGCAGCGCATCCTTGCCAGCGGCAAGGATCTGGAAACCGCCATCGGCAAGGCGGTGCTGATCGAGGCGATCCCGAAGAACCTCAAGAAGATGCTCGATCCGGTGGGCGCCGCGATCGACGATCTGAACCGGGAGTGGAAGAAGACGGTGGCGGCGCTGAAGGAAGGCGGCGCCTCGACCGAGCAGATGGCGCAGGCGCAGCAGCTCTACAATCTGCAGCTGGAGCAGGTGAAGAACAGCACCGCCAGCGCCAGCGCCACGCTGCGCGACTTCGCGGATAGCCTGAAGCTGGGCAGCAACTCGCCCTATTCGCTGCGCGACCAGGAAGCGACGGCGCTGGCCAAGCTGCAGCCGTTCCTCGACCAGATCGCGAGCGGCAAGAGTATCGATCAGAGCGCCTATCAGTCGGCCGCGAACACCGCGATCGACATCGAACGCCAGATCTACGGCAGCACGAAGCAGTTCTTCGACTTCCTGGACCTGGTGCAGGACTTCACGAGCAAGGCCATCGCCGCCGTCGACAATGCCACGCCGGTCTCGGGGGCGGTGGATAGCCCGTTCGCCAGCGCTACCGCGAACAGCACGGCCAGCACGGCCAAGAACACGGCGACAGCAAATGACCTGCTCGAGCAGCTGTCCAGGCAGGCGGAAATCACCAACCAGCTACTCGCCCAGCTTGGCGGTGGCAGCTCAGGTTCCAACGGCTTCCTCTCGGAAAGCCGCAACTTCGCATAGGACCATCATGCCAGCTACAGACGCTGATATCGCCGCCGGGTCGCGAGACGTGGTGACGGCGACCTGGTCGAGCGCGACGATCGCGGCTCGATACCCCTCGGCCCGTGACGGCTCGATCGATCCGCCGCGCGCATATTTCGACAGTATTGCCGATGCCCAGACCGTGGCCAATGCTCGCGGCGCGCTGATCGGCACCGAGCGCCGCCGCTTCGCCGTGGTGGTCGAGGAGGTGCTGGCGGTCGATCCCACAGCAGGCCTGCCGCAGGCGCGTGTGATCGATGGCGAACAGGCGCTCGACGCCGCCATGCTCGCTGCCCGCATCGAGGTGGATCTGGAGCAGGAGCGCACCAGCCTGGAGGTGTTCGGCTGATGGCAAACGCGTTCCTTGTCCGCCCTCTCCCCTTTGCAAATGTCGTGTCCTATGGAACCGTCCAGGCCGGCACTGCTGCCTACGTTGCGAATGACTATGCCGGTGTCGTCTGCCGACTGGCCTGCGATCAGAACGACAACGAAGCATTCTTCCGCGTCGACCTGGGCGATAACTATACCGTCGACACGGTGATGGCGTTCGGCTTGTCACGGCTGCCTACCTCGGCAAACCTGCGCATATGGTGCGCCCCGGCGTCAGACCCGACGGGATTTGTTCTTCAGGCTATCGTCAGCGCCTATGCCGGCACGGTCGCGCGCATCGACGGCATGGGCGTGGGCCTCTGGGTTACCGAGACGCCCATCGTCGCGCGGTATCTGCAGATCGCGTTCGTCGCGGGCGCCGGCAATCCCGGCCAGTCGGTTCAGGTCTCCCGGCTGGTGATCGGCAAGCGGTTTCGGCCGGCAATCGGGTTCGAATATGGGGGGCAGGTTGGCGTTCGCGATCTCGGCTCGCTGGATGTGAGCGCGCGCGCGGTCTTGCTCCGGCACTATGGCAAGAGGTTGCGGACGGTGTCGCTCAACTTCCCTTCGTTATCCAAAGCGGAGGCCGAAGGATCGCTGCAGAAGACGCTTGAGCAAATCGGCAATACCGATTGCATCGGCCTTTGCACGGACCCGACGCCAGATCCTGAGCGGCAAAACCGTTGTTTCTTCGGCCCCCTGGTGGGGGACTTGGGACGTACATGGCGCACCGCCCAGCACTGGGAATGGCGCGCTAACCTCTTGGGGCTGATGTGATGCCGGCTTGGGCAAAGATTGACGCATGGGATCCGATTGCCGCCGCGCCGGTGACGCTGCGCGCCTGTAACACTGACGATTCCGCCGTCTGCATGGTCGCGGGCGGGATCTGGTGGCCGATGATCGCGAAAGCGCCCGTGCTGCGATACGACCTGTTCGACGGCGCTTTCGGCAGCGAGATCAGCGCGCCGACCACTTCGTTCGCGCTGCAGGTGGAGGCCTGGCCCAACTTCGGCCGCTACGCGATCGCCGACGCGCGCGTGCAGGTCTGGACCGACACTACCGCCGGCCCGATCTTTGACGGCCGTGTCACCGTGCAGCCGCAGCTGGCCGATGGGCAGGCCCAGATCAGCATCAAGGTCGACGATAGTTGGTTGGATAAGGCGCTGCTTTCGACCTACGCGGGCACGACGGGCCTGGAAGGACCGGCTGCGCTGAAGGGCCAGCCCAAGCCTCTCGCGCTCGGCGCGCCGCGTTATGTCGCCGGCAAGCTGATCGACAGCGTCAACAACGTGTTCCAGGTCTCCGCCTACGGGCCCATCCAAGGTTTCGAGGCCGTTCTGGAGCGGTTGTCCCGCGATTTCGTGCTGGTCGGCGATTATCCGACCTACGCCGCGCTCGTGGCGGCCAGCGTTCCCGCCGGATGCTGGGCCGCCAGCACGCCGCAAGGCCTGGTCCGGTTTGGCGCGCCGACGACGGGACAGGTCTCGTTTCTGTTGCAGGGCGATGCCGCCGGGCCGGATGGTTGGGCGCGCAAGCCTGGGCAACTGATCCGCCGGCTGGCGCTGCTCGCTGGTGGGTCGGGCTTGATCGACGATG